>Ga0310811_10009675_pt1 | contig 12456 bp, 10 predicted proteins | sample YCmetagenome_FD_207642 | JGI IMG/M metagenome (GOLD analysis project Ga0310811, IMG submission 207642) | Soil microbial communities from experimental microcosm in Duke University, North Carolina, United States - YC | ecosystem: Engineered > Artificial ecosystem > Soil microcosm > Unclassified ... | reverse complement strand
GACCTGCGCAAGGGCGACAAGGGCGAAACCTACGACCTTTCCGAGGTCACCATCGGTCTCGGTTGGGACGTACGGAAAAAAACGGGAGGCAGCGGCTTTTTCAGCAAGCTGCTGGGCGGTGAAGAAGGAGAAGAGTACGACCTGGACGCGATCGCTTTCCTCCTGGACGCCAATGGCAAAGTGGCCAACCTGGGCCGGACGGCGGATATCAACGGGCGCAGCATAGGGTTGTACGAAGGCGACATCATCTACTTCAACTCCATGCGGCATCCTTCGGGTAACATCTGGCTCACCGGGGACAACCGGACGGGCGCGGGGGATGGGGACGACGAGCAGATCATCGTCCGCCTCGACAGCCTCGACCAGCGTTACCAGAAGATCGTCTTCCTGGTGGCGATCTACCACGGCCGCCAGAACCACCAGCACTTCGGTATGGTGGAGAACGCCTTTATCCGGGCCGTTGACCGCCAGGGGCACGAGATCGCGCGTTTCAGCCTGTCGGGGGACGCCACCTTTAACGGGATGTGCTCGATGATCTTCTCCGAGGTTTACCGCAAGGACGGGACCTGGAAGTTCAGGGCCATCGGCGAGCCGCACCAGACCGACAGCTTTGTGGACCTGCTCAAATCCGGGTATACCCAGTAGGCGATGCCGTACCTGCACTATTCGTTCGATCTGTGGATGACCCTCATCCGGTCCAACCCGCAGTACAAATACGAAAGGGCACGCATCATACACGAGCGCTACAACCCCGCGGGCAGGACCCTGGAAGAGGTGATGGCGGTTTTCCGGCAGGTGGACCTGCTGGCGAACACCATCAATGAACGGACGGGCCGGCAGTTACAGGCGGAGGAGCTTTACCTGTGGGTGATCGGGATTGCCGCAGGGGGCGCGGACGCGGTCGGCGCGGAGGCGGGTGCGGAGGCCATCACGGGAATAGATCCCGAAAGGCTCTATGACGAGATGGAAGCGGTCGCGTTGGCGTACCCGCCGCAGATATATGAGGAAGCGACGCTCCCGACATTGGAAAAGCTGAAGAAGACAGACGTCAGCTTCAGCCTCCTCAGCAACACCGCCTTCGTCAAGGGGCGGACGCTGAGGAAGATGTTCGGTGGCCTGGGGCTGGAAGGCTTCTTTGCCTTCGAGCTGTTTTCGGACGAAGCCGGTATGTCCAAGCCCAATGGCGACTTCTTTCAGCTGATGCTGGATCAGGTGACCGCCAAAAGGGGGCCGACGCCGCTGGAATCCATCGTTCACGTCGGGGACAACCCGGTGGCGGACGAAGCGGGGGCGCAAAAGAAAGGCATCCCCGCCATATTAATCAACGACAATCGACAAGGCATTGAGCACCTCCTACGCCTTACATAAGATCGATAACCCCTACGCCTTCGGCTTCGACCCCGACGACTACAGCCGTTTCAAGTTCGGGGACGAGACCGCGGCCCGGGCATTCGGCCAGGCGCTGGCGGAGGGATTTATCCGGGAGCACGGGGCCGCGCTGGCAGCGCAGGGTCAGGCGCAGTTGGTGGTCGTGCCGAGCCCGTACTCTTTCATCCCCGCGGCGGGTTTCGCCCTAAAAAATCACTTCGTCTTCCGTCTCAACCGCTGGCTGGCCGGGCGGGGCTTGCCCGTGGCCCAGGAAACAAAGATCCACCGCACCATCACCTACAAGGAAGACTACGGGAGCCTGAGCGCGGAAGAGCGGATCGCGCTGATCGGGCAAGACCGCTTCCACATCGACCGGGAATTCCTGGAAGGCAAGACCATCCTGTTCCTGGACGACATCCGCATCACCGGGGGACACGAGCGGGTGATCCTGAAAATGGTGGCGGACTACGGTATAAAGAGCCCGTTTTACCTGTTGTATTTCGCGGCCCTCGTAAACCCGGACATTCCACCGACCATTGAGAATCACCTCAATTATCACTGGGTAAAGTCGATCTTCGACATCGATACCCTTATCCGGACCGGGTCTTTCATGCTCAATACGCGGGCGGTGAAATACATCCTCAGCTATGACTTCGACGCCTTTCGTATTTTTGCAGAGGGCCAGTCGGACACCTTTTTGGAGTACCTCTACGACATGGCGCTGGGCAACGGCTACCACACGATGGAGGCCTACGCCCGGAACCTGGAATTTATACACGCAACCGTGCAAAACAACATACGCTATGGCGATTAACCTGGAAAAAGGACAAAGAGAAGTCATCACCGCTCCCCGGTTCACGGTGGGACTGGGTTGGGACACCAACAGTTCGGCCACCGGCAGCGCCTTCGACCTGGACGCCTCCATTTTTATCCTGGGTGCGCAGGGGAAGCTGCTCAGCGACCAGCATTTTGTTTTTTACAACAACTTAAAATCCCCCGGCGGCGCCGTGGAGCATACCGGGGACAACCGGACCGGTGAAGGGGAAGGCGACGACGAGCAAATCAAGATAGACCTCAGCCGCATCGAGGACACGGCCGCGGAGTTGCGGATCGTGGTCACCATCTTCGAAGCCGAGACCAGGAGGCAGAACTTCGGACAGGTCAGGGGTTCTTTTGTCCGCATATTCGACCCCGCCACCAACCAGGAACTGCTCAAATACGAGCTGGAAGAAGATTTTTCCATTGAAACCGCCGTGGAATTCGGCCGCATCTACCGCAAGGACAATACCTGGAAATTCGAAGCGGTGGGCGCCGGGACCAAAGGCGGGCTAGCCGATTACCTAAACAAATACAATTAATACGTATGGATACCAATATGCCCGAACAGGGAATGCCGCAGGCGCCGAGCGCCGGCCTTTCAGGGGTACCGGCCCAAACGGGCGCTCTGCCTGTCATGAAGCTTGACAAGGAGGGCAACGTCCACACCGACGCCCTCACGACCGCCGATACCCAGAAATACGGCGAAATAAACAAAGCCCTCAATCCCCAGGACGTCAACTCCATCCTGAACTATGGCTCCGACCTCCAGGGTTCCATGGAGAAATACAGCAACGACTTCCTGACCTCCGTCAGGACCTTTAATTCCGGCGAAACCGGGACGCTGATCAACGACCTCCTCACCGAGCTCAAGATCATCGACATCGACGAGCTCAACCAAAGCCCGGCCAAGGGGTTCTTCTCCCGGCTGCCTTTTGTCAAGAAGGTGGTGATGGACGTCCAGAAGCTCTTCCAGAAATATGACACCGTCCTCAACAACATCGACAAGATTGTCAACAAGATCAAAGCGGGCCGGATCAACTCGATCAAGGACAACAGCTCGCTCCAGACGATGTTCGACAACAACGTCGGCTATATCCACCAGATGGAGGACCTGATCATCGCGGGCCAGCTCAAATATGAAGAGCTCAAGGCGCAGTTAGAGCAGATGGAAGCCAACGCGGCGAACTATCAGGACTACCAGATCGCCGACATGCAGGACTACGTCACCCGGCTGGACCGGCGTCTGGCCGATATGAAGACGGTCCGTTTTATCATGCTGCAGTCGCTGCCGCAGATCCGCCTCGTCCAGAACAACAACACCACGATCGCGGAAAAGGCCCAGTCCATCACCACCACCACCATCCCGGTCTGGAAGAACCAGCTGACCATCGCGGTCGCCCTCCAGCGCCAGAAGGCCAACGTGGAGATGCAGCAAAAGGTATCCGAAACGACCAATACCATCCTGCTCCACAACGCCGAGCTGCTCAAGCAGAACAGCATCAACGTGGCCCGGGAGAACGAAAAATCGGTCGTGTCCCTGGACACCCTCCAGAAAACCACCACGTCCCTGATCGAGACCCTGAACGAAGTAAAACGCATCCACGACGAAGGCGCCCAGAACCGGGTCGTGCTCAATACGGAACTGGCGCGGTTGGAGTCGGAGCTCAAGAAAAATGTGTCGAACGTCAAATAGCCGCCGCGCGGGGATAATCAACCCGGGGGGCCGCAACCCAGGAAGGGGATTGTTCATTAGATTTGCCGGATGGACGAGAACGTAAGGCATATATTGAACGAATCGGTAGGCACCATTAGCCATCTGCAGGTGCTATCCGCATTCTTTCAGGACGAAACCGTCTATAAGATATACGTAAAGACCGAGGTCATCCACAAGACGTTCGAGCAGAACAGGGACCTCGACATCAACAGGCTGGAGTTGTTCCACGTACAGTTCACCGACACCGTGATCGAGCTCCTGCGAAAGATCAAGAAGACCAACGAGCAAAATGTAAGCCTTTTGTATGAAGAGGTGCGGGTCAACCGGGAGATGATCGATCGCCTGGACAGCAGCCTCAATACCGAGGTCACCTACAAGGAAGACCGCGTCCGCCAAGCCACGAAGATGAGCCTGTCGCTGCGCCGGCTCTACGAGGCCCTGTCCGCCGATTCCCCGGACTATCCGTTGTCGAGGAACATCAATGCCTTTAGCGCCCGGTATGCCCAGGATTTCTTTACGGATATCCCGCCGGCGCTCTTTGGCGAGCTGATCCAATATACGCCCGCGGAGGTCTACAGCAACGCGCACGCGGTGATACAGCGGCGGTTGCTGGGACAGCTGCACAAGCAGAATTTCAACGTCACCTACCACATGGGATTGAAGGCGGGAAACCAGGCGCTGGAAGTCTATAAGTTCGAGGACACGAGCGGCGCCACGCGGTTCTTCCTGTACCTGGCCAGCGGCAACGTCTTCGTTTTTGTGGACCCTGAAAAGCTCCACGCCCTTCCGGAAGAGAGCGGCGCCTCGAAAAAAGCCCGCCTGGTGCGGGAGCTGACGGACAAGAATACGCGGCTGGAAAGCACCATACAGGGAACCAAAACCTTTATCCCTGACCAGGTAAAAGCCCTCCTTAACGAGTATTACCGAAAAATTTCCGATATTAACTTCTTAGAGCAGAGCGATTTCGAGATTCAGGCCAACATTTTAAAGACCATGCTTAACACAGATACGATATGACGTTTTCCGACTTGATCCAACAAATCGTTCAAAATCCCGGCCCATCGATTGCCATCGTGGCCAACCTCGTCATCCTGGAAAGCCTCTTGTCGGTAGACAACGCCGCCGTCCTGGCCACGCTGGTTCTGGACCTCAAACCCGAAAACCGCAAAAAGGCCCTGCGATACGGCATCCTGGGCGCCTATGTCTTCCGGGGGGCCGCCATGATATTTGCCTCCTTCCTGATCCGGATCTGGTGGCTGAAGCCCGTGGGCGGCGCTTACCTGTTGTACCTGGTGTGGGACTGGTGGAAGGGGCAGCAAACCGAAGAAAAAGACGACGACTTCATCGATAAGAACGGCAACTGGCTTTACCGCGCCACCGTGGGCCGCCTGGGCGCCTTTTGGGCCACGGTTTGTCTCGTGGAGCTGATGGACATGGCGTTTTCCATGGACAACGTCTTTGCGGCCGTGGCCTTCACGCCCAACATCATCCTGGTTTGCACCGGCGTCTTTATCGGCATCCTGGCGATGCGGCTGATCGCCGGCTGGTTCGTACAGCTGATGGAACGCTATACGTTCCTGGAAACCTCGGCCTTCGTGGTCATCGGTATCCTGGGGCTCAAGCTGGTGTTGTCGCTCTACCAGCACTTTTTCCCGGGGACCGCCCTCAGCAATTTCCTCGACAGCCATGCGGCGGATATAGCCACGTCGGCGCTGACGATCGGGATATTCTTTATCCCCATCCTGACCTCGCTCCTGTTCAACGTGCCCCGCCGGGCGCCAAAGAAGGTAGAAGAGCCATCCTGAGGATAGTATGACCGCCCGGGGTCCGGATGCGCCTGTCGGCGGGAATTGATATGGGATTCCCATTGCGCAACAGCCTCCCGGTATAGGGTAAGACGAAGATCACCGGCATATTCCTGGGCGTAGTGGCCTCGACTACGAATTCCGCATGGCTGCGCCGCCAACGTACATGTATCGGCCCGAGGGGCGTGGGCACGGTACCGGATGCCGAATCCAGGTCACCGGGATGCGGCGCCACGAGCGCTTCCCGGAAGCCGGGTGCCGCCGGCGCTACACCCAGTACCTTCGATGACAATACATACGCCGGGCTGCCGCCCCAGGCGTGGCTGTAGTCCCCCATCGCCCAGCCTTCACGCAAACCCGTCGGATGTTTGCTGAGGAGCGCCCAGCGCCTTAATTGCGCCATTCCGTATACATCGAAATCCCCCGCTTCCGAAAGGGCCTCGAGCACGAAATACATAAAATACGGCGAAGGCGTCACGTCCTTTTGTGTCAGGACATACCGCATGATCGCGTCCGCCGACCCGGCAGGCGCCAAACCATAGAGCACGGCCAGCGTATTGACATAGGGCATGTCGATCGCCAGCGCCGTATCGGCGGGCATCCACTCATTGGGCTTTACGCTGGTAGCGCCCAACATTCCATTGGCGAACAGGTGCCGGTCCTTGTCGTACAGGTTGGCGACAACCGCGCTTTTTACCGCGGCCGCCTGGTTGCCAAAATCGGCCGCACTTGCCGTGTCGCCCAGATACCCGGCTATCCTGCCCCCGTCCAGCAACCCCTTATAATAGAACGCCGTCATATACCCCTGCCCCCACGAGGCGGGCGGGTGATGGAAGCCGATGCCCAGCAAGCTCCCCCAGTCCATGAACATATAATTCGGCGCATCGGTGATAATACCCGCAGCGCCGACGTACGTCCGAAACCGGGCTAGCAGCCGGTATACATCTGGCGCCAGCTCGGTTAGTAATTCCTTGTCACCGGTATATTCATAATAGTGCGTCAGCATTTGTATCCATAACAACATATAGCTGGTGTGGAACATGCGGTATCCCGTTTTCTCCATGACGAGCGCGATTTTGCGCAAGTCCTGTCGGATGAGCCACGGAGATGCAAAGGCATAGTAGTTGACCAGGGACTCGATGAGGTAATCGCCCGCGTCGCTGATGGGCTCCTGGTGTAATGGCGAGTCCATGTGATATGTTTGCATATTCATCTGGACGACCCAGCGGATGTTGGTCCAGAGGGCGTTCAGAAAGGGATCTGAGCAAACGAAAGATCCGTTGTAACCAACCGGGAAAGAGGAATAATCGAACACGACGTCGTCGAGGATACAGTCGCCGCCGGGATTGGAAACGGTGAGATAGATGTATTTACCATCCATCAGACGCGGGGATTCATATGTTTGCGCCCCGGCGGACAAGAGGTAGGTCATTTCCTGGGCATGATTGCCCTCGGTCTCGGCCGTGGCAAACTCCAGTTTCGTTCCAGCCGCACCGGTGGCTTTAAAGCCCAGGTAACCGGTATAGAGGTTGTCGAATTCGAACCGGAATGTTTGCGGCTTTGTGGAGGCCTTTACGACAAGTGGGAAATGCGTTCCTATGGGGAATATGCGGCGCTCCATCATCGGCGGTAGCTCGCTTTGCCGCAAACGCCAACGGTCAGCGTCCGGCAACAGAACGACATGGCTCCACGTTCCGTCACAGGCGGGGCTGGTGATCCAGCCGGCGTTTTGACGGGAGGCGTCGACTACCCCGTCGGGCCGGTAAGCCGCCGAAGGCGCACACATCCAGGAAGTGTCCGTGGCTACCCTCACCGTCTTTCCCGATCGAAGACGGATCAGGGCATCCATGATAAGGCCGCCCCGGCCCATGGTAGCCGCGGAGCCCAAACCATTCCGCATCGTAACCTCGACGGCGATGACGTTCGTCCCCTTGCGGAAAGAATGCCGGGCATCGAACGCGTCGTAGAACCAGTGAAAAGGAAGTTTGCTATCGCCGTAATCTGAACCAATGTTGGCGGGACCCCTACCGGACAATTTGCCGTTGATAAAGAGGCGATACCCTACGTCGGCGCTCACCTGCAACCATGCATCGCCTATGTCACCGTCGATGGCGACGACCTTTTTGAAGTCGACGACATAAAAACCGGTGTCGCTGCCGCTACCCATCCAGCCTGCCCGCGTGGCCTGCAGTTCCGGATGGGCAGTCGGGTCGATCCATATCCAATGGCCACGCCAGGCCGACTTGGGTGCGGGTTTATAGCGAAAATCCGTGGCGTATATACCGTCCCCCGAAGACCGCACCTGGAAGTTGGGGGACGCGATGGGACCGCGCAGGTCGGGCCCCTGTGCCCAAGCGATATTACCCAAAAGCGCCGCCGTCAGATACCACCTCATCCAGCCTATTTTTCGTGGCCCAGTAGGTCCCGGCGGAGCGTAGAAAGGTCGACAGGCGGATAGCGGAAGACGCCGCGCAGCTTCCAATGCCTGTCATAAGCCGCGACAAAGGGGAACGTGGTGATGTTGTAGTGGTGCTGCACCGTCCACCGCAGCCCCTCGGACCCGATAAGGGCCCCCGATCCCGTGAGGTGGGTGATACGGATAAAGTCCTGGACCTCGTTCAGGGGACGGAAGGTGACCATGACGATCTGCACGCCCTTGAATTCCCCGATATGCGCCGCCAGGTCTTGGCCAAAGTGCTGGCAATGGTCACAGGTGGGTGAATAATAGACGATCATGACCGGTTTGCTCTTGTCGAGGTCGGCCCGCGTGAGGTGTTTCCCGTCGGCAAGCGCTATCATGAAATCGGGGATATGGGCGGAATCGGATCCCGGAGCGGCGCCAGCCGCGGGCGGGGCCTTCGAATACGGCGTGGCTTGGGCGGATGCCGCCGCAGTGGCGATCATTGCCAGGGCAATGGATAACAAAAGACTGCGCATCACCAATATTACATTACATTCTTCACATTGCGGACCTGGGGTCGCCGTCGTTTCCATGAGCGGGCCGCCGAGCGGCCTACGCCGTCCCGTAGGCCTTCTCGATTTGCTCCAGGGGTATCCCCTTGGTCTCGAACAAATAACGGCTGACAAACCAGATCATACCCGCGTTGATCACCGCGTAAATGAGGAACGTGGGTCCGCCGTGCAGGGCGTTCAGCATGTACGGAAAGGTCAGCGACACGATCGCATTGGCGGTCCAGTTACCGGTGACGGCCACCGAGGTAGCGGCGCCCCTGATGTGGTTGGGGAAGATCTCGGCCACGTATACCCAGAGCACGGCGCCCCAGGAACACGCGAAACCGGCGATATACAGGAAGATCAGCCCCAATACGAAATAATTGTCCAGGGCGTTCAGGCTGAAGAGTACCGCCAGACCGCCGAGGCAAAGCGCCATGACGGCCGATCCGAAGAGCAGCAGTTTTTTCCGGCCGGTGCGATCAATAAACCAAAAGGCCACGATCGTAAAGATCAGGTTGACTACGCCCGTCAACAGTGTTTGAAACAGCGGACTGCCGCCGGTGTGGGACTGTTCGAATATGAGGGGCGCATAGTAAAAAATGATGTTGATCCCCGTCAGCTGGGCGACCGCGGCAAACACGATACCGATCAGCACGACCCGCTTGTACCGCGGCGTCCACAGCTCTTTAAAGGTCCCGGCGCCTTCTGCGGCGATGTCCCTGCGGACTTCGACCAGCTGGGTCTCAGCCTCGGCTGCGCCGCTGATACGTGCAAAAATGGCTTTACCGGCGTCGATTTTGCCTTTCAGGATCAACCAGCGCGGGCTTTCCGGGACGATCAGCAGTAACAGGAAGAATATGATCGACGGCACAACCGCCGCACCCAGCATATAACGCCACAGGTTGTCGTCGTGCAGGAAGTCCGCGTGTACTTTGGTAATAAGGAAATTCGAAACGGAGGACAGCAAAATCCCGGAAACGATCGCGAGCTGCTGCAGCATCCCCAGCCGGCCGCGTACGCCGGCGGGCGCGATTTCTGAAATGTATATCGGGGCTATAGTAGACGCCATCCCGATAGCCAGACCGCCTACCAGCCGGTAGGCTACCAGCGCTTCAAAGCTCCCGGCCAGACCGCTTCCGATAGCGGAAACGAGGTAGAGCACCGCGGTCAGGAGCAGCACATTTTTGCGTCCGTATTTGTCGGCCATCCAACCCGATACCAGGGCACCCGGGATGCACCCGATGGAGGTGGCGCCCACCACCAAACCAAGTTGCAATTCGCTGAGTGAAAAGTACTTGGTGATCATTTTCAGGGTACCCGCGATGACCGCGGTATCAAAGCCAAACAAGAGACCGCCGAGAGCTGCGACAGAAGCGATCACGATGACATAGCCTTTCATATAGCAATATTTGCCTAAATATACGCTTTAGGGATATGCCGATCATCGTGGATCTCTAAAGCCACGAGATATTTTATCCAGGGTCCGCGGTTGGAGAAATTAAAAAATCCTTATCTTGACCCTGCTAAGATAGCGGTGCTATCCACCTTCATCGAGGCAGACATGAGAAAATTGAGTTAGCAACTTATCCAGGGATTAAAGGGTAAGTTGCTATTTTTTTATAGCGAACGCCCGTTATTCGTCCCCGGCGGCCTTGGAATAATGCAGCGGCCGGCGCTGGATGATAAACGACAGGAGCTTGAAAAGGTCCTCGCCGCGGTTGTTGAAACGGAACTCGCATTCCTTGACGTGGAGATACGCGGTACCGCGGTTGAGCCCGCGGAACTTCGACAACCGGCTTTTCGTCATCGACCAGAAGAGGTCATAGTCATCCTGGTCCTGGAGCGAGGACTGGAGCGACGGGCGTTCCAGCTTGGTAAGCTTCCAGGCGGAAATGTCGGCAACCGCGGTGTAGTTATTCTGGCGTTTGTTGCCCAGCTCATACCCCGCGTAATCAGGATTCCCTTCCAGTTTGCGCAATTCCTCGTATTCGTGGCGCGACAGCAGGTCGACAAACAGCTTTTTGTCATGACGGGCAATACCGTACAACCAGCCGGTTTCTTCCTGGACCTCATCGGCAAACGTAGGCCCCGCGCCGGCGTGGACCGGCATAAAGGAAAACGCGCCCGCCATCCGGTAACGGGGGTTGTGCTCCTCGCAGTACTTTGCGATGTGCGTCCGGGTCAATTTCAGGTAATTGTTAATCGTGACTCGACTAACTCCGCTGACTTCAGCAATCTGCGTGGCGGTCAGGTCTTCGCAGAAGAGCCTGATGATCTCCTTGCACTTCCTTTCGGAAAGGTGAGCGCCTTTCATCATTTTGTTTTTCATAAACAGCATTACGCGTTTAAAAATGGCTATACTATACTTTCTTTCACCTTAACGTATTTACCCTTCCGTTCATTGGGTAAGACGAATAAAGTTTGCATGGCGTTACATCAAACGGTAAGTTGAACAATATTATTTGCAGTAAAAACCCAAAAATGGACAAAAGGAAAGGCGGGGGGTTAAACGATCTATACAAGATTAATATTTATCATGTTTTAGGTTAATATCGGTAAAAAACAAGATAATGAAGGCTATACGATGCTCTTCGTTTTGTGGAGCAAAAATGCCGCGGACGAACGCCGATTTGAACGGTTTATTTCAGGGATGACCGGGCGAATCTAGATAAATTATAGCTCCTGCTATTCTTGTATTAATTGGGAGAGACGGTCGACAACCTTTTCGACACCCGGGAGCATGGCCGATTCCAGGCCGGTATTGAGGGGAACCGCGGGCAGGTTCATGGCGCCTAACACGTCGATGGGCGCGTCCAGCCACTTCCAGCAAGCCTTGGCCAGCCGGCCGGAGAGCGCCTCGGCAAACGAGTTATTTTGCTGTTCCTCAGTGATTATCAGGCACTTACCGTGTTTTCTGACACTATCGACGAGAAAGGTTTCGTCCAGTGGGAACAGGGTCCTCAGGTCGATGATCTCGATTTGACCCGGGAACGTCGCCGCGGCGGCCTTTGCCCAGTAGACACCCATGCCATAGGTTATTATACAGCAGCTCCGGCCTTCTTCGACGTTCGCTACGTCGGCTTCCAGGACCTTACCGGCTTTCCCCAGGGGCAGGATATAGTCGGCCGCGGGCTCGACCTGCCTGGCGCCGTCCGTACCGGGCACCTTGCTCCAATACAAACCCTTATGTTCCAGCATAATGACCGGATTCGGGTCGAGGAAGGCGGCCTTCATCAGGCCCTTCATATCGGCGGAATTGGATGGGTAGACGATCTTGATGCCCTTGATAGACAACAGCGTCGTTTCGATGCTGCCGCTGTGATACGGTCCGCCGCCGCCATAGGCGCCGATAGGGACCCGGATGATGGTTTGCTGGGGAAACTTCCCCCGGCTCAGATAACAGGCCTTGGAAATCTCGGTGACCAGCTGGTTTAGACCCGGGTAGATATAGTCGGCGAACTGGACTTCGACCACTGGTTTTAGCCCCACGGCGTTAAGACCAACGGTGGATCCGATGATATAGGCCTCCTGTATGGCGGTGTTGAACACCCGGTGGTCGCCGAATTTCTCGGCCAGCGTAGCGGCCTCCCTGAAAACCCCGCCCAGTCTCCGGCCTACGTCCTGCCCATAGAGCAGCGCTTCGGGGTGGCCGGCCATGATCTCCTCCAAGGCGTGGAGGGCGGCGTCTACCATCATGACCCGTTCGCCGTTCTGCGGGACACGTTCGCCCGATTCCTGCGTCACGGGCGTTTCCGCAAAGACATATTCCGCCACGGAGTCCGGCTCCGGTTCGGG
>Ga0310811_10009674_pt1 | contig 12456 bp, 17 predicted proteins | sample YCmetagenome_FD_207642 | JGI IMG/M metagenome (GOLD analysis project Ga0310811, IMG submission 207642) | Soil microbial communities from experimental microcosm in Duke University, North Carolina, United States - YC | ecosystem: Engineered > Artificial ecosystem > Soil microcosm > Unclassified ... | reverse complement strand
AATTTCCGCCGGTCGGCGGCCGCCCTCAAGACCGTCGCACCATACACCCAACCATTTAATCTGCCAAAAACATTTCGCAAAACGCATGGTAAGCGATTTGCCTGCCGTGAAAAGATAATTACCGCCGCCGCGCAGCGAGAGGTTTAAGCCACGCAAAATAACGTGATAACAGCCAGTTCTGCGCAGCTTTCGGCTGCTGGCACGGTTTCCGCTAAGGTAATCGTGGCGATTGAATTTTAAATTATAAAACAAACACGGCATCCCGTGGAAAGACCAACCATCAACCATTTGAATACAGGAGAACATACCATGAACGCACTGCTTGATATGACCGTCGAGGAAGAATTGGACTATGCCCCGCCGGCAAAACAAAAAATTCTGCTCGTGGATGATGATCCCGCCATCCGCCAAATCTTGTGCCGCCTGCTGGTTGACGAAGATTACTTGGTGGAAACGGCCGCCAACGGCGTCGAAGCCTTGGAAATGATTGATGATTCGATTGACCTGGTGCTGCTGGATTTGAACATGCCGGTCAAAGACGGCTGGGACACGTTTGAGGCGCTTTCATTCAAATATCCGTGGCTGCCAATCATCCTGATCACCGCCCGGCCCAACCAGTTTTTCCCCGCGCTGGCCTCCGGCGTCGGCGCGCTGCTGGAAAAGCCGCTCGATTTTGTGAAGCTGTTCGACACGGTGCGCACGCTCTTGGAGGAACCGGCGGAAGTGCGCCGCGCGCGGATGATCGGCCAGCCTTCCGTTTTCCAATATGTCCAGCCGAATCTGACGGGCCGCCAGAATCGCTGAATCATGACGCAACCAATTGATTGTGGCGACACGCCGTCGCCGCCAAAAATAAATGAATGCCCGCGAGGAAGGTCTGGAATATACCGCGCGCATTCAAAAGGCGAACCGGACGCCCCGACGAGGAACTACCTCAACGTCCGGTTCGCCATCGCTTCGCCGGTCGTCGTGGAGATCAAGCCGTTCATAAAACCAATGGCGCAAAACCAGTTGGACGACGATACGCTGGCCGGGTTCGCACCGGCAACCGAGTCGCTTATAAAATCCACCGGAGAACCAGTCCATGAATCTTTATGAGAACATATTATTACTTTGCAACCTTGCTGGCGCTTTTATCAGGGCTATACGCCCGCGCCGACGAGCCAATGGTCACGCCACCAAAAAGCGATCCTGATAACATTACAAGCAGTTACGCGGGAAAGTTTGGGGCCGGCATCATTATAGGCGAGCCGACGGGCGCATCTTTGAAGTATTGGCTGAACGATACACTGGCGATTGATGGCGCAGCCGGCTGGTCGTTGCACGATCATACGGATTTTTATCTGCACAGCGACCTGCTCTGGCATAAGCTGGATTTAATTCCAGTGCCGCGCGGCCGGCTGACGGGTTACGTCGGGGCTGGCGGACTGGTGCGGTTCCGGAACGATCATTACAACAACGAGTTTGGCGTGCGCGTGCCGGTGGGCGTGTCGTATATGTTCGACAATGCGCCCGTGGATGTCTTTGCCGAAATCGCGCCCGCGCTGGACGTCGCACCCGATGCCCGGGGCGAAATCACCGGGGGCATCGGCATCCGTTATTGGTTTTGATCCGCGCGGCGGACAACCATTGAAATGAACCAAGCAGCACGAAGAATGAAAATTTTCCAAACCAAAACCTGGTTGACGGCGGGCGTGGCGATCTTGACGGCCACGACGACGTTGCGGGCGGCCGACCAGCCGGTCGCGCCTACCATGCCTCCCGGCCCTGAAAAAAGCTACCAAGGCATCATCACTTCCGTGGATCCTAATGAGCACACCTTGCGGGTGAAATGGTGGGCGATGTTCGACAAGTCATTCAACTTGGGTGATGACTGTGTGGTTTCTCAACTGGAAAACAGCCATGCCTCGGTGAACGACCTGCGCGCGGGCGAGCAAGTCACGGTGGGCTATGTGCAAGTGCATGGCGTGCTGATCGCCAACCGCATCGAGCAGGCGGCCATGCGTTATGAGGGCACGGTCAAGGCGCTGGATCCGGCGAAAGGCACGTTGACGCTGGCGCGGACGGGCTTCGACAAGCAGTTGCAGATTGCGGATGATTGCAAGGTCGGCCTGCGCAATGGCAAGACCGGCTCGCTGGCCGACATCCGCATCGGCAATTACGTGACGGTGACTTACGAGCTGCCGGTCAAATCGCCGGTCGTCCGGCAGATTGACCAGACCAGCATCGGTTTCACCGGCACGTTGACAGCGATTGACCTCGGCGAAAAAACCGTGAAAGCACGGACGGCATTCGGTTCAAAAAAATTCAGCGTCGGTGATAATTGTGCCATCGTCATCCAAGGCAAAACGGATGGACGACTGGCTGATTTGCGGCTGAACGAAGAACTGGATATTAATTACGACGAAATCAACGGTGTCAGGGTCGCCAGCCGGATTGCCCCGGTGAACACGGAAACGCCGACAAATTCCGCCGCCGGCACCACGGCCATTTCAGGCAGTTAAAAACCGGCTGGCGCAGGTTAGCTTCTGCACAAAATTCAACGGCTTTGGGCCTTTTTCTTTGGTGCTTGAAGTTTCCAGCCAATGCGGCAGCCTTCCGATATGAATCCCTTCCGGCCTTTTTTCAAAACCGCCTGGTCCATTTTTCGGCTGGTTCTTTTCTGCTGTCTTGGGGCGCAAATGATTTCAAGCCTTGTCGCCGCCGAACCGGCGAAGGGCCTTTTACTCGTCGCTAACAAGGGCGCTCAAACCTTGTCCATCGTTGATCCTGTTTCCGGCGTCACACAAGCGATCGTGCCAGAAGACGGCGTGACAGGGCATGAAGTCGTGGCGTCTCCGGATGGCAAACGGGCGTTCGTTCCCATTTACGGCAATTCCGGCGTAGGTCATCCCGGCACGGACGGCAGCTTGATCCGCGTGATTGACCTTGCGAAACACGAAGTGGTGGGCACGGTGAATCTCGGCAAGGGCTTGCGTCCGCATTGCGCGGTGATTGGCCCCAAGGACAGCCTGCTTTATGTGACGACTGAGATTGAAAATTCCATCACGGTGATTGATCCCGCCACCTTGAAAATTGTGGCCACCATTCCCACCGGCCAAGCCGAGTCCCACATGCTCGCCATCACTCACGATGGACTGCGCGGTTACACGGCGAATGTCGGTCCGGGCACCGTTTCGGTGCTGGATTTGGCGGCAAGAAAGGTCATTGCGGTTATTCCCGTCTCCGGCCAGGTGCAGCGGATTTGTTTGTCTACGGATGATCGCCGGGTTTTTACCGCCGACCAGACGCAGCCACGACTCGCGGTGATTGATGCCGCCACCAACGGCGTCAGTGGCTGGATTGAATTACCCAGCACGGGCTACGGAGCGGCCGTAACGCCGGACGGACGCTGGCTGCTCGTCGCGCTAAATAGAATTAATCAGGTCGGGGTGATTGATCTCCAGACCTTGAAACTGGTGCGAACCGTGGAAGTGCCGAAGTCGCCGCAGGAAATCTTGATCCAGCCGGACGGTGCTTTTGCTTACATCTCCTGCGATGCCAGCCGGCAAGTTGCCGTCATTAATCTCCAGGATTGGAAAACCGCGAAGCTGATTCAAACCGGACCGGGAACGGATGGCCTTGCCTGGGCTAAATTAGCGGATTAAAAATCCGCAGCCATTTTACTTTTCAACGGATACGCTGCCATTTGCGCTGGCGGTCAGTGACAGGAAGATTTCCTCCAAAGCACCGGATGAACCGCTTTTCTCACGCAGTTCCTCACGGGTGCCGATGGCGATGAGCTTGCCGCCATCAATGATGCCGATGCGGTCAGCCATTTCCTCGGCGATGCTCAGTTGATGCGTCGAGACCATCACCGTCATACCCGCCAGCGAGCGTTCCTTCAGGACATCCTTCACCACGCGGGCGTGCTGCGGATCGAGGCCGACCATCGGTTCGTCAATCACGAACACTTCCGGGTCATGCAGCAGCGCGGAGACGATGGCGACGCGCTGGCGCGTGCCGTGCGAAAGTCCTTCGAGCGGACGATCCACAAACTCGGCGAGATGAAAACGGGTGACGAGTTCCCGTGCGTTTTTGGTGATGCGCGCGGCATCCAGTTGGAACAACTGGCCGGTGAAACGGAAAAATTCCCAGCCCGTCAGCTTGTCGTAAAGAAATGGAAAATCGGGAACGTAAGCCATCCGCCGGCGCGCCTCGAGCGGCTGCTGCTGCACGTCAAAGCCGCAGATGCGCGCGGAACCGGACGTGGGCTTGATCAGCCCGGCCATCAGCTTGATCGCCGTGGTCTTGCCGGCGGCGTTCGGCCCGAGCATGGCAAAAAATTCGCCCTGCCCGATTTTGAGCGAGATGTCATTGACGGCGGCAAGGTCGCCGAATTTTTTTACGAGGTGATCGAGTTCAATCATGGTCGGAGCCACTCATCAATCCGGGCGCTGATATTGCCGGGCAGATCCACCCGCAGCACCTCGCCCAGCGTGCTGCAATCCACCACGACATCATGTCCGAGCACACTGGTTTCCAGCCGGTAAATTGGCACGGCTTCCGCGCCGATCTTGACCCGCGTGCGGATGGCGGTCCATTCCAGCGGCTGGTCGCTCGCCATCGTTTTGAAATCAGGCAGGTCCATCGTCCCCAGCAAAGGATCGGCAAAATCTCCCACGAAAGCGTGCAGCAAGGCGGTGGGGTTTTGCAAGTCAGCGATGGCCAGATTGCGCTCCATCACTTCACTGTCGCTGGTGATTTTGACGTGAACCATCTGGTTGGTGGCGAGCGAATGGATTTCGACCACCGCCATTCGCGTGGTGACTTTCAAAGTCAATTCCCGCCATTGGTGCAGAGTGGAAAAGCGCAGTTGCCCGTCGAATTTCACCCGGTTCGTAAAATCGCCAAAGGACACATTGCCGGCGAGATGAAGCTGGTAGCCCACGCGTTTGACCAGATTATCAGGCGGCAGCTTGTCAGCGTCCGCATTGGCCATCTCCTGGCCGATGCCGGTGGAAACTTCGCAGTAGCCCATGCGGTCGCTCTTTTGATAGACGCTCAAGGACGAGGCGTCGGGCGCGGTCAAAATTTTGCGCCAGACCAGCGCGACCGGCACCGGGGTGTCGCCGGCGTGCGCACCATATTCCGCCCGCCAGAGCAGGACATTCATCGTCAGCCAGAATCCGGCGATGGCGAGGAAAGTCAGGCGTGCGGTCATGGCACATTCATGGCTACGGCAGTTTCACCGTCTGGCCGACCGCCATTTTCTTGGGGTTGATGCCGGGGTTGGCCGCTTGAATGGCCGCCAAACTGACGCCGGCTTTGCGGGCGATGCTCGAAAGTGTTTCGCCGGCGGCCACAGTATGGGTGCGCGGCTTTGCCACCGGGGCAGGTTGCGGACGTGCGGCGGCTGAGGTCGTTGGGGTGGAATTGTTCGCAGCCTGCGCCGTCTCATCAGCCGGCGTCGGGCTGTCGGATGGCGGCGAACTGAAATTATTTTGCGGCACCGCCGGACCGGCCCTGAGCGCGGCCTGCTGGGCGTTGTAGTAAGCCCGCCATTTATCCACCTCATCCTGCAGGCGGCGGTTTTTTTCTATAAGATCCTCCAGTTGCCGCTGGGCAAGGGGCGCGCTCGGCAATGAAACCACGTTGGCCGCAAGCTGGACTTTGCAACTCTCGATGCGCCCGTTCACGATCCCGGCGTTTTCCGCCTTGGGATTCAAGCGGAGATATTCCCGGTAATGATAGATCGCGGCCGCCGGATCAGATTCCTTGGGTGTGTCGAAAATACAGGCGAGCTGAAAATGCGCGGCGGCGGAACGCGGGTTCACCTCCAATGCCTCGCTGAACGCCTCAATGGCGCCCTGATAATCCAGCGAGTTCACGCAATTTTTGCCGAGAACATAGTGCGGCTCCTTTTCATCATCCATCTGGCTGGAATCCGACGGCAGACAGCCGTTGACCATGATTAAGGTCAATGCTGCCAGCAAACACAAACTGAACCTGCCCAAAAATGACATAGGGCGAAGCTAAACGAACTTGCGGCCACGTGCAATGACGGGCTGCGGGAAGCGGTGGACATCGGATTCAATGCGCATGGCAACCGCCACCACAGCAATGATGTCCGCCGCCGCCGGATTTTTTGGCGGGCACACTTTCTCCGGCATTGGCCGAGGCGAAGGTGGAGAATTTCTTGTCCAGCTTGGTAGAACCGCAATGCGGACACTTCGCCCTGCTCCAGTCGGCGGAACGCACCAGGATTTCGCTGTCTTGATCGCATTTCCCGCAATGAAATTCGTAGATTGGCATGACGGGAGAATAATTGCTGGAATGAAAAATTCAAGCCGGTTGATTTCGTCTTTTCTTTCAACCGCCAGCATTTACGCTATCGGCATGAGTCATTTGCAACGCGCCATTGAGGAATCCATTGTCACGCTGCGCAGCCTGGCCGCGCTGGAAGAACCGTTGTTCCGCGCGGCGGAACTGCTGACGCGCTGCCTGACCTCCGGCCACAAGCTGCTCGTCTGTGGTAACGGCGGCAGCGCGTCGGACGCCACGCATCTGGCCACAGAATTCCTCTGCCGCTTCCGCGAAGATCGTCGTCCCTACCCCGCCATCTCGCTCACCGCCAATGGCGAATTCATGACCGCCGTGTGCAACGATTATCACGCCGATGAAATCTTCGCCCGCCAGGTCTGGGGCCTCGCGGAAAAGGGCGACGTGCTTATCGGCATCACCACCAGCGGCAAATCCAAGAACATCGTCCGCGCGCTGGAAGAAGCCAAGCGCAAGGGCGTCGAAAGCATCGCCATCCTCGGCCGTGACGGCGGTTTCACGAAGGGCATCGCGACCATTGATCTGATCGTGCCCGGCACCGTGACCGCGCGGATTCAGGAAGGTCAGAAAGTTTTGTATCACGCCCTCTGCGAAATGGTGGAAGAAAAACTGCCGAAGCAGTAAGCGACCACGGTTGACCCGGATAAAGCCTTCGCGAAGCGGGCGCATCACGAATTGACGTAATTGTTGCAGGCGTGGTAGATCAGAATCGTGTCCAGCGCACTCCAGATCAATGCGCCAAACGACGCGCAAATCAAACCCAATATCCGCTGCGGCTTCGCCGGGTTCCAAAACTGGCCCTCAAATCTGCGCGCGGAATAGGATGTCCACAGTGCCGCCAACGCAAACGGCACGCCGATGATCGGCAGCAATCCCAGCAGGCCAAACACCAGGCAGCGCAGGGATGCTTGTATCATCTTGATTTTCATGGCCGGTATGGAGGCGACACCTTTCATTTTGGTTCGGTGGTGACGGCCACAACCGCGTTGGTCGGCGCGGCGTTCAGCCGCTTGATTTGCTGCTGCTCCATGAATTTCACCTCGCGGCGCAGGTGGATCAGCGCGCGGGCTTCCGCCGTGACGAGGATCATCATGATCGCCAGCAGCGCGATGAAAAGCACCGTTGCCATGCCGCTGTCGCGGCGCGCAGTAAAATGGATGGATTGAATTTTCATGGCTTCGTTTGCGCCGCTTCAAAGGTAAACAGCAAAGGCAAAGGTGATTCATTGCGGCGCGGCGTCACCGCCAGTTCCCAGCGCCAGGCAGTCACTCCATTGCTCACCGTGGTTGTCATTTCGGATGTTTTGACTTTCGGCAGCACCAGCCGGGAATTATTTTGCACCGGAATTTCACGGTGCAATTCGCCTGACTCAAAGCGATAGACAACCGTTCTTTCACCTTCGGGAATCGTCACCACTTCGCCTGTCGCCGTGTTTTCAACGGAGATTTTTCCCGTCGCCGCGCGCACGTCCGCCCGCCAGCCCTCGCCCGCGCGCAAGGCGGATTCCACTTCATCCGCCGCATAAATCGTCGCCCGCGTGTGATCCCAGCAGAAATAAAACGAGGCCAAGCCGATGCCCGTCAGGACGGCGAAAACCGCGATATAAACCAGGCACTCGATCAGCATCATGGCTGACCGGCGGCGATGCAAAATATCCGGGCGCAGTTTCATTTGAGCATGGTTTCGCGGGCGACCGGGCTGAGGCCGCATTTTTCATCGGCCTGCCATTCGAGCCGCAGTTGGTTTCCGGTTTTGGTCAGTTGGAAATGCCCATCCGGCAAACTGGCAACGGCGCGTGATTGAACGGAATAAACCTGCGAACCATCGGGCAAATTTTTCGCCGCACCCGCCGCGAGAATTTCCATTTCGCCGTCCACGATTTCATTGATGACGCTGTGATAATATTCGACGCGCAAAGCCTGGCGTTCCCGCGCAAACGAATAACCCAGCGGCACCATGCCAATGCTCAAAACAGCGAGGCCAACCATTAAATCCATCATGAGAAATCCCCGCTGGAGTCCAAGCTTCAACTGGTTTCCCCGGTGTCGGCCAAAGCCTGAACTCCAGCCATGCGCGGGCCAATGTTTCCGTTGCAGCTTTGTTTTCATGTTGCGGTCAGCATTCCTTTCAAGACGGCAATGAGAATGCCGAACATGCCGGTGGCAATGAGCGCCACCAGCATGCCGTTCAAAATCACCACGCCCGCGGTGACGACATGGGCGGTGGTCTCCTCCTGCTGAAACGCCTTGGCGTCCAGCGCTTCGTGCCAGCCACGCAATGCCTTCATAAAACCGCCACGATTCTGGGTTGCATTCGTCAGCCGCCAGTGAAATTCACCCGCATCATCGAAAGCCCGGATGGCGTCATCCAGTTTCGTCCCGTTTTCCAGCTCGGCGATGACCCGGCGGGCGTGGCGACGGGCGATTTCGTTGGCGGTGCAGTCGCCGGCCAGCCGCACAGCTTCGACTTCGGGCACGCCGCCGTCCAACAGCGAGGCCAGCATGGCGGAAAAGGTTCGTTGCAGCCGTTTTTGTTTCCACGGCACATGCCACGTCATCCAATCCACGACCGGCACATTGCGGAATTGAAACCAGCACGCCAATTGCGGACCGCCAACGTAGAGCAGCACCGCGCCAAACATGGCCAGAGAAATCAAGATTTCAAAACCAATCAATCCGCCGGTGTGCCCGAAGACAAAAGATGTTTCCGGCCACAATGTAATGCCCATTCCAGTCGCTACGTCTTTGAATTTTGGGATGACAAAAATTGCGGTCAACATCACCACCAAAACAAAAACCGGTGAGAAAAACAGGATGACCAAAATCAAATAGTGCATGGCGCTGCGAACGCTGGCCGGCCGGTCGCGCAAGATTTCGCGACTGGCCGGCATCACCTTTTCCAAGTCACCCAACTTTTCTCCGGCGCGAAACATGGCGGTAATTTGTGGGGGAAGAAAACGCGGCACCTTTTCCAAGGCGGCGGCAAATGACAGGCCGCCTTCAATGTGCGCGGCAATCAAATGAAAACGCATGCCGACTGACCTGTCCCGGCTTTGGGCAATGGATAAAATCATTTCCTCAACCGACTGGCCGCGCTTAATCGCCCCTTCCAACAAATCCAGAAACAGCCGGGCGCGTTCTGTCCGGCGCAGCGGCAGGGAAAACAGAAAATGAATGAGATAGATCAGACCGAAGTAAGTTCCCAGCGAGACAGCAAATATAATCACCCGCAACAGGAAAACGACGACGTTGGAAACAAATATAATAAAACCGGTGTCGCCGCCCGAACCATCGGACAGATTGGCGATTATTCCCAGCAGCGGCGGAATTTGAAAATGAAGGTTCATTTTATCGCTTGCTTGCGTCAATAGCTCAACGCCTTGATGAATCCGGTCAACTCGGAGAAAACCGGCTGAATTTGTGAGGCGATCATCACCGCCAGCGCCAATATGGAGCACGGTAAAAAAGAATAGAGCAGCATCTCGATTTGGTAGAGCGCCCTTGATTGGTAGAGTTCCGCCGCCCGATGAAAACCCGTCGTCAGGTCCTCGCCGGATTGGGCGACCGTCCAGATAAACAATGGCGGAAACACCTGGCTGGCCTCCGCCATTTCAGAAAATTTTCCATGACCAGCCGCCAGCCGACGTCGCCAGCCCGCGATGTCCGCTTCCGCGTGCGTTCCTTGTTCCAATTCCTCCACGAGTTGAAGTGCACCGTCAAGCGGCACGCCGTTTTTTAACATCAGCTCCATGCCGGCGGCGACCCGCGCAAGGCTGGCCGCTTTGAAGGCGGAAATCCGCCAGCGCAACCGATGGCGGGCCGGCGAAAAGCTCACGCCGATTAAAAACACAACCAGCGCTATTCCGATCAAAACGGGCGACATCCAAACGCCCGCCCAAACCGGCGTGACCGATGAGTGGCCCACCAGAGATTCCAGGTTGTTCCAGATGAAATGTCCGAGGATATACGCCAGAAAACAGGACAGCAGAAAGGCCGCGAACAAAACGATGAGCGGATAAACCATCAGGCTTTTCAGCCGCGCCCATAGATTATTTTGCCGATGGAAATAATCCGCAAGCATCGTCAGCGCGCCGGGCAGGTCGCCGCTTTTGACGCCGACCAAGATCATGCGCTTGTAAAGCTCCGGCAACTGGCGCGCTTTCAACGCCTCGGCTATCGGCGTGCCTTTGGCCAGGTCGGCTTCGAGCGTCTGCAATTCGTTGCGTAGCGAACCGGCGCGCATGTCCTGGCAGAGCCGGCGCAGCGCGCCTTCCAGCGGGATGCCGTCACGCAGCATTGCCGCGAGCTGCTGGTTGAAGAAGGCAAATTCGTCGTGTTTCATAAGCCGAAAATCCGTTTGAACTCCGCTTCATTCGTCACGCCCTGGTTCACCAGCAGATGCGCCGAAGCTTCGAGCGTTTGCGTGGGCACCGTTGCAGACAGCTCGCGCCGGCGGATTTGATCGCGCATTTTTTCATCCACCTGCAGCCATTCCACGAGCGGCACACGACCCTGATAACCCGTGTGCAGACATGTTTCGCAGCCGCTGCCGTCGCACGCGGCACAGACCTTGCGGATGAGGCGCTGGTTCAAGACCAGTTCCACCGCACTCGCCACAGCGGAATGATCGGCGCACATCGCCAACAGTCGTTCAAAAACGCCTTTGCATGAGCCGGCGTGCAATGTGGAAATCACGAGATGGCCAGTGAGTCCGGCGCGGACGGCAAGCTGCGCGGTGGCCTCGTCGCGGATTTCGCCGAGGATTAAAACCTGCGGATCCTGCCGGAGCAGATGCCGGGCAGCCCGGGCAAAATCGAGGCCGATGGCGTCGTTCACCTCGGTCTGCATCGTGCCGGGAACAATCTGTTCCACCGGATCTTCCACCGTGATGATGTGGCGTCCGCCCATCTCCGCGAGCTGGCGCAAACACGCGTAAATTGTGGTGGTTTTACCGCTGCCCGCCGGGCCGGTGAGCAGCAGCAAACCGCTCGTCTGGCGGAGAAAATTCTCCAGTTGTTCCCGGGCGTTTTCGGGAAATTCGATTTCATCCAGCGCCTTGACCGTTGCGGCATTGAACAGACGCAAAACTATTTTTTCACCCGTCACCGTCGGATAAGTGGCGACGCGGATGTCGTTCCGGCTTTTCAATTCGTCATGGGAAATGCGTCCGTCCTGCGGCAAGGATTCCTGATACGTCTTGAGCCGCGCGAGAAACTTGATCCGGCCAAACACGCGTTCGGCGATCTCGGCTGGCAGCTCACGGCCGGGTGTGATGATGCCGTCAAGCCGGAAGCCAACCTCGGCGGATTTGCCGCGCATCTGCAAGTGGATGTCACTCGCGCCCGCCCGTTCGGCTAGGTGGACGAGGTTTTCCAAAACCTCCGGTGCGGAAGTCGTCGAAACTTTTTCGTCATCGGCCTGAAATTTTTGCGGGGGCATAAAGATCAGTTGGCTTCCGCCAGCAGATAGCCCATGCCATGAGGGTTGAACATGAGCACATGCAGGCCGGCATCCAGCCGCGCGAGTTCAGCGTGGAGATGCCGTTCGTGTTTCGTGATGGAAACGGACGCGGCTTTGAGCGGCTGAAAATGGACGCAGATAGACACCAAGGCGAGGGCGACCGCCAAACCGCACGCCCAAGCCAGCCCCGGCCGCCGGGGAGTTTGCGGCAGGTGGGCCGGCGCGGCGCGGCGCAGATTCACACGAACTTGCGCGGGAAAATCCTGCCAATAATCTTCCGTCCGCTCCGGCACTGGCACGCGGTTCAATCGGGCATTCAGGTCAGCATCGTTCATGGCACACCTCCGTTGGCCGAGAGCCAGCGTTTAAGTTTTTGGCGGGCGGCAAACACCCGCCACGATACGGTGGTTTCCGAACAGCCCAATATCTGCGCGGCCTCGGCGTGGTTCAAGCCGTCATAGATCGTCAACACGATCGCGGCGCGCTGTTTGGCCGGAAGTTTCAGCAACGCCGCCTGCACTTCCTGGTCGGCCCGGCCGGCGGTCGGCGAATTTTCCCCGTTCACGTGCTGGGCAGAAAGCTCATTCGCACAATTGGTATGCAGCTGAAATCGCCGGGCTTCGCTTTGCCGCCAGTTGAGGCAGGTGTTCACCGCAATGCGGTAAAGCCACGTGGA
>Ga0310811_10009673_pt1 | contig 12457 bp, 10 predicted proteins | sample YCmetagenome_FD_207642 | JGI IMG/M metagenome (GOLD analysis project Ga0310811, IMG submission 207642) | Soil microbial communities from experimental microcosm in Duke University, North Carolina, United States - YC | ecosystem: Engineered > Artificial ecosystem > Soil microcosm > Unclassified ... | reverse complement strand
GCCCGCCACCGGCTCGTCGAGGACCACGATCTTGGGATGCGGCATCAAGGCAGCCGCGAGCGCCACCAGCTTCTTTTGCCCATAGGAGAGGATGCCGGCCTCGGCATCGTAGTAGCGCTCGAGGCCGATCAGCTCGACCAGTTCGCGCGCCCGCCGTTCCGACACCTCGACCGCCTGGCGATAACGGCGAGTGCGCAGAAACTCGTCGATCCAGGTCGCGGGATCGAACTGCTGTGCGGCGATGGCGAGATTGTCGGCAAGTGACAGGCGTTCGTAGACCCGCACGGTCTGGAACGTGCGCATCAGGCCGGCGCGCGCAATGTAATGGGCCAGTCGGCCGGTGATGTCCGTGCCGGCAAGCGTCACCGTGCCGCCGTCGAGCTTCTGGAAGCCGGAGATGCAGTCAATCGCTGTACTCTTGCCCGAGCCGTTGGGTCCGATCAGTCCGGTGATGCTGCCGGCTTCGACATCGAACGACACACCATCGAGCGCATGCACGCCAGCATAGGCCTTGTGCAGCCCGGTGAGCCGCAGGATTGCGCTCATCGCAACGCCTCGCGCATGGCCGCAAGCCTGCGCTCGCGCAGCCAGCCCGCGACGCCCGAAGGCATGACGAACATCGCCGCAACCAGGATCACGCCGTAGATGATCATGCGCAGATCTTCGGAGAAGCGCAGCACCTCGGGCAGGGCCGAGAGCGCGATGCCGGCGGCGATCACGCCCCAGAAGCTGCCGGTGCCGCCGATGATCACGATGATCAGGAAGGTCTGCATGTAATAGAAGTCGAGGAATGTCGGATCGATGATCCGAAGCTCGAAGCAGTAGACGCCACCCGCTGCACCGGTAATCGCGGCGCCGATCGCGAAGGCTGCGAGCTTGTAAGGCATGGGCGAAATGCCTTGTGCCCGCGTGAGCGGCTCGTTCTGCTTGATCGCGACCAGGGTGCGGCCGATACGCGAGCTGCAGAGCGCATAGAGGAAGGCGATCGTCGCCACCGCGAAGGCCCAGGCGATCCAGTAGAACTTGGCCGGCGTGTCGAAGCGCTGGCCGAAGGCCTCCGGCGACGGCAGGTTGGGGATGCCGAGTGGGCCGCGCGTCAGGCTCACCCAGTCGCGCGCGATCAAGGTGACCAGCAGCGCAAAGGTGAGGGTCGAGATCACGAAGGCATGGCGATTGGTGCGCAGCGTCGGATAGCCGACCACGAGCGCGATCGCGCCATTCAGCAGCGCCGCCCACAGCACGCCTTCCCAGAACGAGCCGCCAAAAGTCACGACCGTGAGCGCCGCGGCATAGCCGCCGATGCCCCAGAAGCCGAGCTGGGCGAACGACAGGAGGCCGGTAAAACCGTAGACGAGATTGAGCGCGGCCGCGGCCACGGTGAAGATCAGGGCCGAGATGCCGACGCCGATTATGTAGTTCGACGAGGTGAGGAAGGGCAGCGCTGCGAAGGCGAGCGCACCCAGGAAGGCCGCGGCAAACTTCATCCGACCCGCATGCCCCCACGCTTGAACAGACCATCCGGCCGCATCATCAGTACGACGATCATGATCACGAACACCGCACCTTCCTGCCAGGCTGCGGTGAAGAAGCCACCGATCCAGCTCTCGACCAGGCCAAGCGCGACCGCGGCCACGACGGCGCCGGGAATGTTGCCCAGCCCGCCGATGATCACCAGGGCGAACGCCTTGAAGATCAGGAATTGCCCCATGTAGGGGGTGACGAGCTGGATCGGCGCCAGCGCGGAGCCGGCGAGGCCGCAGAGGCCGGCGGCCAGGATCATGGCATTGCGTGCGACCGTGCGCGGGCGGATGCCGACCATCAGGGCCGCTTCGCGGTTCTGGGCGATAGCGCGCATGGCGCGGCCGAACTGGGTGAAGCGCAGGGTGAGATAGAGCCCGGCGAAGGCCACGATGGCGGCGCCGGCGCCGATCAGACGCGTCCAGGTGAGGCGGATGGTGCCGATCGCGATGCCGTCGAAGCCATATTGCGTGTCGACCATGCGCGGCGTCGCGGTGAAAAGATATTGCACGGTATGGATCAGGATGATCGAGAGGCCGAGCGTGATCAGGATGCTGCGCTCGAACTCGTCGGGCCGCAGCCGCACCAGCAGGATCTCGTAGATCACCAACCCGGCCAGCATGGTGGCGAGGAGGGCGGCGGCAAGGGCGGGCCAGTAGAGCAGGCCCACCACCGGAAGTGCGAAGGTCATTGCGAAGGCGCCCAGCATCAGGAGCTCGCCGTGCGCGAAATTGATGATCTCCATCACGCCGAAGATCAGCGACAGGCCGACGGCGATCAGCGCATAGAGCAGCCCCAGCGCGATGCCGTTCAGCGTGAGCTGAAGAAGATAGGCGGCGTCGATGGTCATCCTTGTCGCAACTTCGCAATTTCCGGGCCGGGCAGTTGACAGATAATCGACAATTCTGTGACCTTGCAACTATCGAAACGATGTACCGATATTCGGCACACTCTCTGGCGTATTGGCCATGACAGCGGCGCCCAGAGTGACCGGGCGACGGGTGATCCTGGCGCCACGACCGCAGGCGGCGCGCACCGAGCCCGGCAAGGGTGCGCGCTCGCAGTCGCTCGAGCGCGGGCTCGACGTGCTGGAGACCATCGCGACCGAAGGAGCCGAGCTCGGTGTGCGCGAGCTGGCGCGCCGCTGCGGGCTCAGCCCCACCATCGTGCAGCGCCTCGTGAGCTCACTGGCAAGCCGCGGCTACATCGAGAAGAACGGCGATACGTCGCGCTATCACCTCGGCCACCAGGCACTGGCGCTGGGGGCAAGCGGCGAGGGGGCGTTCGACTATGTCGTGGCCGCCCGCCGCGAGCTGGAACGGCTGGCGCACGAGCATCACCTGAATGGTTTCGTCTCGGTGCTGCGCGGCGGCCGCGCGATCTACCTGCTGGCGGTGCAGGCCGACGGGCCGGTCGCCATCAAGGTCCATCCCGGCAGCGAGATGCCGTTGCACAGCACCGGTGCGGGCAAGGTCCTGCTGGCCTCGCTGAGCGACAGCGAGGCGCGCAAGGTCCTGGGCGCGCGCAAGCTCGCGGCCATCACGCCGCACACCATCACCGATTCGGCGGCGTTGGTCGCGCTTCTCCCCAAGGTGCGGCGGCAGGGCTTTGCCCTGGTCAATGAGGAGAACATCCCCGGCGTGCTCTCCGTCGGCGCGCCGATCCGCGATCGCACCGGCGCCGTGGTCGCGGCGCTGAGCGTTGCCTTCCCGAAATATCTCGAACCTGGCCTGACGCTGGCGAGCGTCGAGCCTCTGGTGACGGCGGCGGCGCTGCGTATCTCGCGGCTGCTTGGCATGCCGCCTGCAATGCAAATGAATGGGACCACAGGGAGCGTGTGAGGAGAACATGACGAAGACAAAGACCTGGCTGGCGGCCGCTGCCGCTTGCGTGCTTGGGGCTGCACCGGCGCTGGCGCAGCCGATCGTGATCGGCGTGTCGACGCCCAAGACCGGCCCGGCGGCGGTCGCGTCGGAATGGGAGATGTGGGGCGTCAATCTCGCCGTCGATGAGATCAATGCCGCGGGTGGCCTGCTCGGCGGCCGCAAGGTCGAGCTGATGGTCCTCGACAACAAGTGCAATCCCTCGGAAGGCGTGAACGTCGCCAACAAGCTTGTCGAGGCCAAGGTTGCGGCAGTTGAGGGCGCCCACTGCAGCTCTGTCCACCTCGCCACGATGAAGATCATGGCCGACGCCAAGATCCCGATGATCACCGGCATCGCCTCGAACCCGCAGATCACCGAGCTCGCGGGGCCGGGCCGCAACGAATATTCGTTCCGCATCAGCCCGTCCGACACCGCCATGATGGATGCACTCGGCCTCTATCTCGGCCAGAAGAAGATGTTCAAGACGGTTGCGATCGTGGCCGAGGACACCGACTTCGGCCGCGGCGGCGCGGACGCCTTCAAGGCGGTGGCCGACAAAGCGGGCGTCAAGATCCTGTCGACGGATTATCCGCCGCAGAACACGCCCGACTTCACCAGCCTGCTGACGCGTCTGCAGCAGCTTCATCCCGACGCCATCGCCACCTTCCAGATCGGCGGCGATTCGATCAACTTCCTGCGCCAGGCGATGCAGCTTGGCGTCCACATCCCGTACACCGGCCGCGTCGAGCTGGGTGGGCGCAACCAGCCCATCATCGAGGCAGGCGGCATGGAGAATTCGATCAGCGCCTGGGTCTACAACGCGACGATCGAAGACCCGCAGAACAAGGCCTTCGCCGAGAAGATCAAGGCCAAGTACAAATCCGAGCCCTACCTGCAGACCTGGGCCGGCTACCAGTCGCTGCGCATCATCGCGCAGGCGATCAAGGATGCGAACAGCGCCGAGGGCCAGAAGGTCATGGAGGCCATGCGCAAGGTGAAGATCGACAATCTCATGGGCAAGACGGTGGGCTTCGACGACCACAATTCGATGGGCCACTACGTCGTGCTGCAGACGGTGAAAGACCGCAAGGTTGGCGTCGCCGATCTTGTGAAGGTGGAGTAAGTCTTTTGGACCGCGAGCGTCTCGCTCGCTCATGAGTCTGAGCGAGCCGGAGGCTCGCGGTCCAGAAGAGCTACCTGAACAGATCCATGTTCTTCGGCCGCACCAGCTCGGCGGCGTTGCCGTCGCGGTCGGGGCGTCCCAGGCCGCGCACGATCACCACCGGTCGGCCTTCCGCCGCCTGGCCCATCAGCAGGGACGCAGCGGCCGCGATCTCGTCGGCATGTCCGATCTCGGTGACGCGCAGGATGCGGCCGTTCATGTCGGGCTGGCCGCGCATGTCGATCAGGCCCGGCAAGCCTGCCGCGCCGATCGCCGCCCCGACCGTGCCCATGCGCCAGGCGCGGCCCCAGGAATCGTTGATGATCACGCCCACATCGACGCCCGCGAGCTCCTTCAGCCGCGTGCGCAGCCGCCGTGCCGAATCGTCGGGATCGGCCGGCAGCAGCAGCACCTGCTCGGGATCGTCGACATTGGAAGCGTCGATGCCGGCATTGGCCATCACGAAGCCGAGGCGATGCTGGACGATCACCACGCCCTTGATGGCCCGCACGATCTCGGTCGATTCGCGCAGGATCAGCTCGACCAGGCGCGGGTCCTTGTCGACCTTCGGGCCGAGTTCGATGGCGCGTTCTGACGGTGTGATGTCCGAGAGGCGAAACAACCGCCCCTCGGCCTTGGACACGATCTTCTGAGCCAAGACCACGACGTCGTGATCCTGGAGGCCAAAGGGTGCGATCAGGGAAGCGAGGTCGTCGCCCGGCTGGACGCGTGGCAGGCCAGCCGGTGCGATCAACTCGAGACGCTGGGCAGGAATCGAAAAACTCCGTCGCAGGGGAGAGGCCGGTAGTGATAAGCCTTTTCTCTGTCTTTGAAAGAGGCTGATCCATGTTGAAGCTGGGTTACAAGGCGTCCGCCGAACAATTCGGTCCGAAGGAGCTGCTCGACTTCGCCTGCGAGGCCGAGCGACAGGGTTTCGATTCGGTCTTCGTCAGCGACCACTTCCAGCCGTGGCGGCACGAGGGCGGCCACGCCCCGCACTCCGTCACCTGGATGGGGGCGCTGGGCGCGCGCACCGGCCGCATCGCCATGGGCACCAGCGTGCTGACGCCCACCTATCGCTACCATCCCTCGATCGTGGCGCAGTCCTTCGCAACCTTGGGCTGTCTCTTTCCCGGCCGCGTGATCCTGGGTGTCGGGACTGGCGAATCGCTGAACGAGGTGCCAGCCACCGGTCAGCCCTGGCCTGAGTTCAAGGAGCGCTACGCGCGCATGCGCGAGTCGATCGTGCTGATGCGCAAGCTCTGGAGCGAGGAGCACGTCACCTTCGATGGCGAGTTCTACAAGACGCGCGACGCCACGATCTACGACCGGCCGGCCGAGCTCATTCCGATCTACGTGGCGGCGGGCGGGCCGCAGGTCGCCAAGTACGCCGGCCGCAGTGGCGACGGCTTCATCTGCACCAGCGGCAAGGGCACCGAGCTCTATCGCGACAAGCTGATCCCAAGCGTCGCCGAAGGCATGAAGGCGGCCGGCAAGGCGCCTGGCTCGGTCGACTATATGATCGAGATGAAGGTGTCGTTCGACACCGATCTTGCGCGTGCCAAGGAAGACACGCGCTTCTGGTCGGCGCTGGCGCTGTCGGCGGACGAAAAGACCTCGGTCCACAATCCGACCGAAATGGCGCGTTTGGCCGATGCGCTGCCCATCGACCGCATCGCCAGCCGCTGGATCGTCTCGACCGATCCCGACGAGCATGTCGAGCGCATCGCGCCATACATACAGCTCGGCTTCAACCACCTGGTGTTCCACGCGCCCGGCGCTGATCAGGCCCGCTTCCTGGCGCTCTACGCCAAGGACGTGCTGCCCCGGCTCAGGAAAAAGTTCGGATAGTCTTCTTCCGGACCGCGAGCCTCCGGCTCGCTCATGATCACGAGCGGGCTGGAAGCCTGCGGTCCGGAAGAAATCAGCGTGCCGGAACAGGCTGCCGTGGCTTGGGCAGCACGCGGCGCTTGTCGCTTTCGAGTGCCGGACCGGTCCAGCGTTCGGCCACTTCGAGCTTGATCGGTTCCAGCGCCTTCGCGGCATGCGCCGCGGCGTGACGTTCCGCGCCGGCATCGTCATAGAGCGTGGTGCGGATGCGCACCGTACGGCCAAGCTCGGTGATCAAGCGTTCCATCGCCTCGGGTGGCAGCTCCTCGCCATGCTCGGCGCCGGCCGCGCGCGTGATCGATTCGTTCATCAAGGTGCCGCCGAGATCGTTGGCGCCGGCCTGCAGGCAGAGCTTGGCGCCCTCGACGCCCATCTTCACCCACGAGGTCTGGATGTTCTTGAAATGCGGATGCAGCGCCAGCCGGCCGATGGCATGCATCAGCACGGCTTCGCGGAAGGTTGGGCCCAAACGCGCCTGGCCCTTCAGCGCGATCGGCGCTTCGGCGGCGACGAAGGGCAGCGGCACCAGCTCGGTGAAGCCGCCAGTCTCCTTCTGCAGGTTGCGCAGGCGCAGGAGGTGGCGCGCCCAGTGGATCGGCCGGTCGACATGGCCGAACATGATGGTGGCGGTCGAGCGCAGGCCGACCTTGTGCGCGGCCCGCATGATGTCGAGCCACTGGTCGGTCGAGACCTTGTCGGGGCAGAGGATGTCGCGCACCTCGTCGTCGAGCACCTCGGCCGCCGTTCCCGGCAGGCTGCCGAGGCCTGCGTCGCGCAGTTCGGCGAGATAGTCGGGGATCGAGCGGCCGAGCGTCGTGGCGCCATGCCAGACCTCGAGCGGCGAGAAGGCATGCACATGCATGCCGGGGATACGCTCGCGCACCGCGTGGCAGACGTCGAGATAATGCTGGCCGGTGTAGTCGGGATGGATGCCGCCCTGCATGCAGACTTCGGTGGCGCCGCGGTCCCAGGCTTCGGCGGCGCGGCGCACGATCTCCTGCACCGTGAGATCGTACGGCGAGCCGCGCAGGTTGGCCGCGAGCTTGCCCTTGGAGAAGGCGCAGAAGCCGCAACGGAAGTAGCAGATGTTGGTGTAGTTGATGTTGCGCACGACGGCATAGGAGATCGCGTCGCCCACGACCTCTCGCCGTATCGCATCGGCGGCGTGGGCCACGGCGGCGAAATCCGGACCGCGGGCTGCGAACAGCCGCACGATGTCGTCTTCGCCGAGATCCTCGCCGCGCGTCGCCCGATCGAGGATCGGCGCGAGGCTGGCGCTCGGCCGCACCGCCGGCTGTGCAAGAGTCGCGACGTCGTCCGTGGGCATCGCCAGGACAAGGCCCGGCCGCCAGTCGTTGTCGCGCCGGAGCCCGCTTGCCTCGCTCATCGCCAGCACGCGCGGGCGCAGCGCCGGATCGATCCAGGCCTTGTCGTGCACGTAACGCGGATAGACCGCGAGCCGCTCGGTCAGCACCTTGCCATGCCGCGCGCTTTCGGCCGCCAGCGCTTCGAGCGCCGGCCACGGCCGTTCGGGATTGACGTGATCCGGTGTCACCGGCGACACGCCGCCCCAATCGTCGATGCCCGCCTCGATCAATCGCCCGTAGCCGGGCTCCTGCAGGTTGGGCGGCGCCTGGACCGAGAGCGTGTCGCCGAAGATCAGGCGCGCCACCGCGACGGTCCACAAAAGCTCCTCGAACGAGGGCTCGGGCGCATCAGCCATGCGCGTGTCGGGTTTGGCGCGGAAATTCTGGATGATGACTTCCTGCAGATGGCCGTGAGTGCGATGCAAATCGCGCAGCGCCAGCAACGCCTCGATCCGCTCGGCGCGCGTCTCGCCGATGCCGATCAGGATGCCCGACGTGAACGGCACCCTTGCTTCGCCCGCCGCCGCGAGCGTGGCGAGCCGCGCCGCCGGCTCCTTGTCGGGCGCACCGAAGTGCGGACCGCCGCGTTCGCCGAGCCGCGCCGCCGTCGTTTCCAGCATGATGCCCATCGAGACCGAGACGCGTCGCAGCTTGGCGAGGTCCGCCGCGGTCATCAGTCCGGGATTGAGATGCGGCAGCAGGCCGGTCTCCTTGAAGACACGACCGGCCATCTCCGCGAGGTAGTCGAGCGTGGTGGCATGGCCCATCGCGGCGAGCGCCTCGGCCGCGGGCTTCCATTTGAGCTCGGGCTTGTCGCCCAGGGTGAACAGCGCCTCGGCACAGCCGGCCGCTTGCCCTGCGCGTGCGATCTCCAGCACCTGCTCGGGCGTAAGGTACGCCGCTTCGCCGCGACGCGGCGGATGCACGAATGTGCAGTAGCCGCAATTGTCGCGGCAGAGATGCGTCAGCGGAATGAACACTTTCTTGGAGAAGGTCACGCGCTCGCCGAAGGCGGCATCGCGCAGCGCCGCCGCCTTCTTCATCAGGACCGGCAGATCGGCGGCTGCGGCGAGGATGCTTTGGACTTCAGGCGACATGGCGGAACACATGGTACGCGGGATGGTCGGAGACAAGCTGCGCGAGATCGGCCGGCGTGTCGATGTCGCGTGCGAGGCCCGGCCGGCGCACGAACACCGGCTCGATGCCCGCCGCGCGGGCCCGTTCGCCATGCAATGCGGCGCTGGGTCGATTGGTCGCGAAGGTGAACGGCAGCACCGTCGGCGGGCGCAGCAGCAGCGCGTTGGTGCCGCCGTCCTTGGCCTCGGCGATGACGATCGGGCTTTGCCGCCCGGCCTCGATCAGGGCCTGGATATCGGCCACGGAAAGATAGGGCAGGTCGGCCATCACCAGCAGGAGGTCTTCCGCCCCCTCGGCCTGCACCGCGCGCGCGGCGTCGGTCACGTCGCGGTTGAGGTCGGCGTCATTGCCGGCGCCGTTCGCCAAGCGGACCGGCAATCCGGCCTGCCGCAGCGTGTCCAGCACGTGGTCTCGCATCTTTTGGGCGAGCGCCCGCCGGCCGGCCGCATCGAGCACCGGGGCGAGGCGGCCCTTGGCGAGCGGCAGGGATTTCATCGGGACGACGGCGATGGGCATGGGTCAGGAGTGTTGCAGAGTGCGGGCGAGGGCGTCCACGAATTCGAGGGTGGCGGCGGCAAGCCGCCGCTTGTCGTCATCGGTGTGCATCATCGTGTCTGCGACATGCACTTTGATGCCAAGGCTTTCGATCTCGGCCTTCAGCAAGGCATCGGCCTGGTCGAGCACGAAGCCGTCGATCAGACCCTTATAGTAACGCGCCACGCCCAAAGCGGAAACATCGTGGCCAAGCTCGGCCAGCATCTTGGCCGCGGGGCCCTTGATCGCCTGGCCGCCGACGATGGGCGTCACAGCTACGCGCGGTACCCTGGTCTGCTGCAGGGTCATGCGGACGCCCGGGATCGCGAGGATGGGGGCGACGCTCACGAACGGGTTCGAGGGGCAAAAGACCACGCCGCGTAGCGTAGCCATGTCGAGAAGCGTGGGGTTGGGCCGTGCCTTGTCTGCGCCGGCGAAACGGATGTGTCGGACGGCCGGCTCGCAGCGCAGACGCACGAACCAGTCCTGGAAGGCGAGATCGCCCTGGTCGGCGGTGACGACGGTGCGCACCGGATTGTCCGTCATCGGGACGACCGCGCATTTGATGCCGAGCCGCTGCGCGAGGTCCCGGGTGACCGCCGAGAGCGTCTCGCCGGCGCGCAGGCGGCGGGTGCGTTCGATGTGTGTGGCGAGATCCCTGTCACCCAGCCGAAACCAGGTCTCGCCGCCCAACTGCTCGAGAGCCGCCATCGCGTTCCAGCTCTCGTCACGCCGGCCCCAGCCGGTTTCCGGATTGGCGAGACCGGACAGCGTGTACATGACGGTGTCGAGATCGGGCGAGATCGAGAGGCCGAGGTGCTCGAAATCGTCGGCGGTGTTCACCGCCACGGTCAACGCCTCGGCCGGCAGGACGGCACTGAGACCGAGCGCAAGTTTTGCGCCGCCCACCCCTCCGGCGAGGGCGAGAACTCTACGATTGTCCTGGCTCATGGCCCACCTTAGCGCGAAAGGCGGAGGTGTCGGCGGAAAAGCGTGCGTTTCTGCAAAAGCTGTTCGCGCAGCGACGGTTCGACGGGCACGACGGCCGCCTCGTCGTTGATGGAGGCGATCAGCGGACCGCCGACACTCTGTCGCGCAAGTCGCGCAGCACCGAGCGCCGGGCCGGTATGCGCATCTGCCGGGCGGCGCAGCGAAATGCCTGTCGCGGCGGCGATAAGCCGACCCCACAAGATGCTCCGGGCGCCGCCGCCCGTCAGGGTGACGTCGCCGATGTGCGCGCCGCTCTCGATCAACGCCGCGTGTCCGTCGGCGAGAGCCATGGCCACGCCTTCCATGACGGCTTGTGCCAGCGCGAGCGGACTTGTCTCGTGCGTGAGACCCGAGAAGGTCGCAGTCAGGGTCGGATCGTCATGCGGTGTGCGTTCACCTCCCAGGTAAGGCGTAAAAACCGGCGTCTCGGCCGGCACGAGGTTTGCCCCTTCCAGCTCGGCGATCAAAGACGAAAGATCAGGCATCCGCAGCAGGCGCCCGATCCACGCTAGCGACTCTCCGGCGCTCAAGACAACAGCATGCTGGCAGTAAAGACCGGCCACGGCATGACGATGGGTGTGCATGCCCGCGGCTGTCGCCGGGATGAAGCGATCGTTGGCGAGGAAATAGACACCGGAGGTGCCGAGGCCGATATAGGCATCGCCGGATCTGACGGCGCCGACGCCGACACCGGCACACATATTGTCTCCGCCGCCGCCCGCGACCCGTGTTCCCAAAGGCAGATGCCAGCGTGCCGCCCACTCGGGGCGCAACGTCCCCGTGACCTCTGCACTGTCGACAAGTCGTGGCAATACGCTTCGGTCGATACCGCAGGCTGCAAGAAGGGCGTCGTCCCACTCGCCGGCGGCAGTGTCCATCAGAAGCGTCGCCGACGAATCCGCGCGATCACTCGCGGCTTCGCCTGTGAGGCGCAGGCGGATGTAGTCCTTGGTGAGCAGCACGCGGCGGGTGCGTTCGATAGCGAGAGGCTCGTGGCGGGCGAGCCACAGGAGCTTTGGCGCCGAGAAACCCGGCATGGGCCGACAGCCCACACGCTCCGCGAAGCCGGGAAAGCACCGCTCCAGGTCCCGGCATTCCGCCGTCGCACGGCCATCGTTCCAGAGAAGCGCCGGACGCAGCGGACGGTCATTCTTGTCGAGCAGCGTCACGCCCAGCATCTGCCCCGACAGTCCGATGGCCTTGACGGCCGCCATGGCATGCGGCGCACGGGCTGCCAGGTCATCGAGCGCGTATTCGACGGCGTGCCACCAGTCTTCCGGCGCCTGTTCGGCCCAAAGCGGCTGCAGCCGCGAGATCGCAAGCGGCGCTATCGCCTCCGCGACCGGCCGGTCATGTTCGTCCACCACGACGGCCTTCACGCCCGACGTGCCGATATCGATGCCGAGATACATCAGCCGCCGCGCACGATTCCAAGGGCGGCACGTGCCGTTGCCTCGTCGCAGACGAGCACCGAACAGAGGCGTGCCCTGAGCACGCCGGCCAAAATTGCCGCCTTGTTGAGGCCACCCGATGCCACGATCGCCGTGGAAACCTTGCGCAGCATCTCGATCGGCATTGCAATCACGCGCTTGTTCACGGCGTGGCGCGCCGGCTGGCCGCGGGCGTCGAGGAACGTGCCCATGATGTCGCCGATGGCGCCGGTACCGCGCAGGGAGTCGACGGTCACATCGCGTGGCAGGCCATAACGAATCAGGAGCGAGCGGCGGCTGAGATCGCCCACGCTCATCAAGGCCATGTCGATGCCGGCAAGGCGCTGGAACGTCTCGCGGAACACGTCCTGCTCGAGGATCGTGTCGCGCGAACGGGCGCTGCCGGCATAGATCGGTGCGGCGAGGTAGTTGCATTGGGCGTTCACGCGGCGCGCGAATTCGCTCGCGATCTCGAAGGTGTTGAGCTCCGAGCCGTAGGTCAGGCCGCCCATCATGGAATTGACGCTGAGTTCCGGCAGGTTGGCGCTGCGCAGATGCCGCACG
>Ga0310811_10009672_pt1 | contig 12457 bp, 12 predicted proteins | sample YCmetagenome_FD_207642 | JGI IMG/M metagenome (GOLD analysis project Ga0310811, IMG submission 207642) | Soil microbial communities from experimental microcosm in Duke University, North Carolina, United States - YC | ecosystem: Engineered > Artificial ecosystem > Soil microcosm > Unclassified ... | reverse complement strand
TACTTCGGCCATCGGGAAGGCGTTCCGTCAGGCCTATCAGCTTGGCCTGATTAGCCATCTGCCACGTATCGCTTCGATCCAGGCGGCGGGCGCGAATCCTTTCTATCAGAGCTACATTCAGGGCTTCTCTCAACGCTACAAGGTGCGCGCCGAAACGGTGGCAACTGCGATCAAAATTGGCGATCCTGTGAGCTTTTCTCGCGCCCGTCGCGTGATTGAGGAGTGCGATGGCGTCGTTGAGCAGGTCTCGGATGAGGAGATTCTGGCCGCTAAGGCGGTGATCGATCGCTCCGGTATCGGCTGTGAGCCCGCTTCGGCGGCGACTCTGGCCGGTGTCCGTAATCTGGTTGCTCGCGGCGTGATTAAGCGCGATGAGCGTGTGGTCGGGGTGCTCACCGGCAATCTCTTGAAAGATGGGCAGACCGGTATCCCTCAGCAGGTTGATGGAAAGGCGATTGAGGCTACTCTTGATGCCGTCAGGAAGGTTTTGAGCTAGATGGGTCTACTTGCCTATACTACTCGCTCGGTTCGTGATGTCCCGTCCGCTCTGGCGGGACATCGTGCTACTTTCTCCTCATTGCTCCGCTCCTGGGAGTTTTATCTTCTCCTGCTTGTGACGCTTTTCTTACGCCTCTATCACATCGATCTCACTGAGTTCGATGGCGATCAGGCGACTATTTTTTATATGGCTCGCGAGGCGATTAATCAGGGGATGCTGGTTGCGACTTCCAATGGGGCCTCGATCGGGATTATCAATCCTCCTGCGGTCGTGTATCTGCTCATGATTACGGCGGCTTTTAGTCCGAACCCACTCTGGGCTGCTGTGCTGACTGCGCTGATGGCCTCGCTTGCTGTTGTGCTTACCTACGTTTTCGTGCGCCGCTATTTCGGACGCGTGGCCGCGACGATTACTGCTCTGACGTATGCGCTGGCCTACCGGTCGGTTTTCTATGCACGCTTTATCTGGAACCAGAACTTTTTGCATCTCTTTGTGATTCTTTTCTTTTTCGCTCTTTTCTGGGGCGTCGTAGAACGCCGTCGCGGCTGGCTCTTCCCTGCGATGTTTCTTCTTGGTCTGATGATTCAGTTGCATGCGACGGCTGTTCTGCTTGCTGCCCCTTTGCTGGTCGCGGTACTGCTGGCTCCCGGGACGATCCGCTGGCGCGATCTGCTTCTCGGCCTGCTCTCTCTACTCCTTCTCTATCTCCCGTATCTTCTCTGGGAGTTTTCGGTCCAGTTCTATGACCTCAATCTGCTGCTGACTCCCTCAAAACATCTCCCGGTGGTGGATAATGAGGCGCTTCTCTTTTATCAATCGTATTTGAATCCTTTTCAGGAACCTCTGAATCGGCACTCGGTTCTCTATCAGGTCGCTCCCTGGTTCGGCTGGCTGACGGGGACGCTGACGGTTCTGGTGATTGCCGGGGCTTTGCTTGCGCTGGTGCAGGTGGTCTGGCCGGGACACGAAAAAAATACTCATCAGTCTCGTTCCGATGCTCCTGTCTCTTCCTGGTGGCGTCGTCCCTTTGTCTGGTGGCAGCGTCTGCGTGCGGCTCCTCTGCGCTCTGGCCTGCTGGTCCTGCTGATCTGGCAGGCGGTGCCTCTTGCCTATCTCTCGCGCCACTCCTTGCCGATTTATATGCACTATTTCATTATCTTTATGCCGGGCCAGTTTCTGCTGCTTGGTTTCTTTCTGGCAAGCGCGATTGCATGGCTGGAGAACTGGGGCTCCGCGGGAAGAGCCGGACGTTATCTGCTCTATGCCTTCTCGACTTTGACGGTCGTTACGCTATTGCTGGGCAGTGTGGCGCAACTGATCGATCTTTCCCTGGGAAACTATAACGATCACGCTCTTTCTCGCCCGTATTATCAGGATCTGAGCACGGTGGAGGACGCGATGGCGGCCGCCGATAAACTGGCTATGCAACGCCATTTGCACCATGTCTACATCGCTACTGATACGAATCAGATGATTTTTCAAGCTCTGGCATATCGCATGCACACTCCTATGACGCTCTTCGACAAACGCTATTGTATGCTCTTGCCTGATCCTGCCTCCGGCCCTGCGGTGATGCTGGTGAGTCCGTATAATTCGATTACTGACGATCTTCTGGCGCATTACACGCAGTCAACGCTGGTGCGCACTCTGGCACGCCCCGGCGGCGATCCGTATCTTTTGTATGTGGTACGCTCGTTGCCCGCTACGGTAGCTGCCTCGCCTGCGCATAGTTTCTCTGACAATTTACGCTTGCTCGATACCACTGCTCAAACGGCCTATCTGGGCAATACACGCCGTATGGTGATGCGCTGGCAGTTGTTGCGCTCTGCCGCTCCATCCTCGCGCGTGTCATACGATTATCGTTTCGCGGTTTCGGCTCCTGCTCTTGATAGGACGGTCGCGGAGGGATCCTGCTCTCTGACCTCTTTGCAGACTGGCGACCAGCTCATTACGGCGCTCCCACAATCTGCTGCGGACGTACAGGCGCTACAACTCTCTCTCTCTGCGACCTATCAGGAGACCCATCCCTTTTATCTCTCCTATGGCCCACTCAAGTTTGAGACGATCAAGGATGATTACACGCCTCTTAGCAGGCTGGTGACGGATGATGGCAAGAAACGTATGCTGCTTAGCTGATCTTGCCTGTCTGCTGCAAATCGCCTTGGACATCCGTGCGGAACGGTGCTATAGTTACAGTACAGAGAATGTACTTGAAGTGGACAGGACAAAGAAGGCGGCAAGGCCATGGAGATGCGAAAACGTTTGCGGCAATTAATCCCCACCTGGGAGATGCCCTCAGATCCAGTGAAGGCCGTCTGGTGGTTCCTGCACTGGCTATTGAAGCTGACGGTGAATTTCTTCTGGCTTCTGATTATTGCGGGGGGCATTTTTGAGGTGGTTGTGAACTGGCGCGTGGGCGGTCCTTTTAATGGGATTGTGAGTGGACTGGTGACGCTGCTGGTGGGCGCAATTGTCTGGGCCGCTCTCTTTGTCATTCTGCTTGTTGTCAATTTCATGACCGGGGTGAAGCAGGTGATCAATGAGGCCGCTCGGATGCAGCAGACGCTCAAGCAGCGCAATCCCTATAGCCCCTATACTTCATTTACGCAGGCAGAGCGCGAGCCTGAGGGGACTATCGTGGAAGGTTCGATCACGGATCTGGATGAAGAACGCCGGAAACGCCGCTAGCAATTGAAGGTAAAGAGCGCCCTAGAGGACGCTCTCACTATTTTCTTCTTGCCAGGCTTGCAATGCTGGATCATCAACAGTTGGCACATAGGAAAAAAGCAAGGGACCGCTGCCAGCGATGCGATACTCTCCCAGTTTTGCGGGCAATACCATGGTCTCGCCTCGCTTTAAACGCTCGCTCTCTTGCAGGTTCTCCCCATAAGAGACCTGAACCTCTGCCCCTAATGAGGAGAGGATGATGCAACTCTGTGCTGTGCTACCGGAGAAGATGCCGGGCTCGTTACTCTGTTCGCGAAGAAGAAGCTCACACGAAACAAAATATTTACACGCTACCAGATAACGCTGCTGATAACTTCCGTTGCTGCCTGCTGTGACGGCTCTCGCTTTAACCTGCGCTGGAACTTCATAATGAGCAACTTCGAGGGATTTCTCGATATGCAACTCACGTGGCTTGCCTGTGGCTGAGAGTCGCCCATAGTCATACATGCGATAGGTGACATCGGAGTATTCTTGTAGCTCGTAGAGCACAATTCCGTTCCCGATAGCATGTACGGTGCCCGCTGGCACGAAAATAATATCGCCCGCTTCTACGCTGACTTCCTGGAGCAATGTGTCCAGTGTGACGCTCTCTATTGCCTGTCTGACGGCTTCGCGATTCGTGGGAGTCTTGAAGCCATAGACGATTTTTGCCTCAGGCTCTGCTGCGAGGATATACCAGTACTCTGTCTTTCCTAACTTTCCGCCTTCATGGATCGCGGCGTACTCGTCTTTCGGGTGCACCTGTACGGAAAGTTGAGCGTTCGCATCTATGAATTTTGCCAGTAAAGGGAAACGTTCGCCAAAGACTCTGCATACTTGCTCGCCGAGAAGATCGCTTCCCAGTTGCTCTACTAACATGCCCAGGCTACTGCCTGCATATCTGCCGTTCTGGACCACTGTGCTGATTTCTGTCTCCCAGGCTTCACCGATGGCTTCGTTCGCTTGCGGAAGGAGCTTCCAGCCGTCTCTCTCTAAATTTCTTCCCCCCCAGAGGGTTTCATGCAGAGACGCTTGTAGCCGAATTGGATAGAGATGCTGCAAGTTTTTTGACTCCTACGATTACGTTATTTCATCTTGCTGGATACATTTGTGTTGCGTATGTCAATCTATTGCTACAATAACGTATATCCAGAAAAATACGCTCTCTGCTTAACTGGTAAGCAAAACTCCTTCGAGCTGGCGCCGCAGTTTGTCGCGCATCCTGATCCCTTTGATGCGGTAAATCTCATTTCCGTTTCTGAAGAAAACAAGCGTCGGTACTGCGTCCACCTGCCACTGTTGTGTCAGCTTTACCTGCTCATCAACATCTACTCGCGCAAATATGACCCGTTCCTGATACTCTTTATTGACGGCCTCTAACTCTGGAATCTGAATGTCACACGAATTGCTGCCTTCTTTATAGAAAAGGACCAGCACTGTCTGTTCCGCTTTTGTCACTTTTGCGGCAAAATTTTCTTCTGTTATTTGTGTAAAGATGTCTACCATACCATCCTCTTGTAATATGCAAAATAAGCTTTCTCCAAAGGTATCACTCAGGCGTAGTGTTGTCAAGCAAACTCCTCCGTTTGCTCTCATACCGGGTGGCTGGTGTGCTGTTTTTAGTCGCTGCGCGACACTATTAAACGGAAAGAAGCGCCTCGGCGTCTTCTATGAGATAACGATATCCTTGCTCGGTCAGAAAGAGTTGCCGATTGGCCGAGAACTCTTGATCTCTGGTGTCTCGCGTCACGACGGTGTAGAAGTAGGCCAGGCTTCCGTCACTCTTGGGCCGCAGAATACGCCCCAGACGTTGGGCCTCTTCCTGACGCGAACCAAACGTGCCCGAGACTTGAATGGCGACGTTCGCATCAGGCAGGTCGATGGCAAAGTTTGCCACTTTACTCACGACCATTCGTTTGATCTCTCCTTGCCGAAATTGTTCATACAGCTTCGCTCGCTGGGCGTTTGAGGTACGCCCTGTCAATAGCGGCGCATGCAGTTCTTCGGCCAGCTCTTTGAGCTGGTCAAGATACTGACCAATGACGAGGACCTGATCCCCCTGGTGGCGCTCGACGAGATGGCGCACGATATCGAGCTTGGCGGAACTTTCGGCTGCCATACGATATTTCTCGCGCTCTTCTGCCATGGCGTAATTCATCTGTTCGTCTTCGCTCATGCTGACGCGAATCTCGTGACATTCTGCTGTGGCGATCCAGCCCTGTTGTTCGAGCTCACGCCATGGTACGTCGTATTTCTTTGGCCCGATCAGACTAAAGACGTCCGCTTCACGCCCGTCCTCGCGAATCAGGGTCGCGGTCAATCCCAAACGACGCCGCGCTTGAATCTCGGCTGTGACGCGGAATACTGGCGCTGGCAGCAGATGCACTTCGTCGTAAATGATCAGTCCCCAGTCATAGCTGGTGAACAGCGAGAAATGGGGGAAATAGGCAATATCGTCTTCACTTTGCCCATCGCTCCCTCCACGCCGATAGGTGAGAATCTGGTAGGTGCTGACGGTGATGGGGGCGATATCTTTCCGTTCGCCGGTGTATTCTCCGACCATCTCCGCGGGAATATCGGTCTTGTCCAGAATCTCGTCAATCCATTGTCGTACGGCAATGGTGTTCGGTGTCAGGATGAGTGTGGCTCGCTGCACATTTGCGATGGTGGATAACCCTACAATGGTTTTGCCAGCTCCACAGGGGAGAACCACAACTCCGCTCCCTCCGCTCAATGCCCCTCCTGCATAAAATGCAGATGCGGCAGCGGTCTGATAGCCGCGCGGCTCAAAGGCTTTTCCATGGGTGGTCTCGTCCCGCAATTTTACTGGCAATGGCGAACCCTCGGTATAGCCTGCCAGATCCTCGGCTGGAAATCCAATATGAATCAATGCCTGCTTGATATGACCACGTCGGGCCGGATCGACCTCAATATGATAGGGATCAAGCCGTTGCAACAGGTAGGGCTGTGTTCTTTTGTGTTGCAGCACTTCTGTGATCAAGGCGATATCTTCTGAATGCAAGATCAGGCGCTCTCCGTCGCGTATGAGCTTGATTCTTCCGTATCGCTTGATGTATTCCCGAATCTCAACGGTAATATTGCCGGGAATGGCGTATTTACTATATTGGTTCAGCAGTTGCAGGATATCATCTGCGTGCATTCCTCCTGCCGCTGCATTCCACAATGAGAGAGGCGATAGACGATAGGTATGGATATGTTCGGGTGATTTTTCTAGTTCGGCGAATTGGGCCAGCGCATCACGGGCTTCGGCATGCAATGGATGGTCGACCTCAAGTAAAATGGTTCGGTCGCTTTGTACGATCAGTGGATTACTGGGATTCATCTTTTATACTCCGGGCATCTCCGCCCACGTCCTCACATATTTCACAACGGTGTTGACAGTTGCTTCTTCAAACCCTCTCATGAGATGCCTCGCTCCAACAATTACTTTGATGCCTTTCGGCCCTTGCTGTTGTTCCACAAATGGCTCCAGTTTGTAGAGTGGGCAAATCTCATCGAATTCTCCTGTGACAAAGAGCTTGGGACGCTCAAATGGCCGGGGGAATCCGTTGCTCGCACGGAAAAGAGGAAGGCTAATGGCAACTATTGTCCGTATTCTACGGTCGAAGGGGGCGTAGAGAAAAGCGACATATGCTCCAAATCCGTGCCCAATAACACAAACCTTGCTGGGGTTGATTCCTGTTTGGGTCAGTGCTATATCCAGTGCTCCTGCCAGATCCAATGGCTCCATGCGCCCATCACTCTGTTGTCCCTGGCTTTTCCCGACTCCGCGAAAGTTAAAACGCAGTGCTACCATGCCTTCTTGTGCTAATCTCTTCGCCAGGGCCACGGTGAGGGTATCGTTCATATCACTGCTCGCTGGCTGGGGATGACAGAGAATGATCACTGGTGCTTGCTCTACAGGTGTTGGGTGGTGCACCACTCCTTCTAAAAGAAATGCTGGCTGTCCTTTACTGGGAAAGGTAATGAGCCGTTCAGCTACTGCCGATGAGGTCATTTTATGCCCTTCTGCTACCGGGTCGTTTGCAACTTACTCTCTATCTTATCCCAGGAAATCCTCTACGTCAACATTCTTGAACGAAATAGCTGCTTTTTCTATCTGCTCCTATCCTCGCTTTATCCATTAGTCCCCCTTTGTGAGTTTTTTATGATTTCTGACGAATAACTTAAATTTGTGCGACAAAACCTTTGCATGTTCGCGTAAGAATGTTATACTGAGTAAGACATATGTGGGTGGATTTTTCCTGGCTCCTGTGTCTGAGTACGGACGATTCATGATCCCTGGGGCGCAATTTATTTTTGGTACTCTGTCTGTGCATAGTGTATCATATCGGTGAGGCAATAAAGGATAGAGGCAAGTGCCAGGCCTTTATTTTTAGTCCTACCTCTTCTATCGCCTCCGTCCTGTGCGCTATTCTTCCGGGGTGCGAATCTCGTCGGGTTCTGTTCTATTGCCCATACAGGTCATCAAGGTTTCTGCTCTATCTTGATGTCTTATATGTTTGTGTCTTCTTTTCTGTATCACTTTTGTTTTCTTGTGGCACTCGTTGTGTGAGCCAAACGTGACTTGCGTAATGCATTCGTACGTTGTACTGTTGTAGTATATGAGGGAGGGACGTCACTATGCGCAACCAAAATCTCGTCTGATAGCTTTTTTGTCGAGTCCCTCTGATGTTTGTGGCAGAAATGGCTATGGTGAGGTAAGATAAATGTTTGATAGTAATATGTAGTGGCAGGAGCACCTATGTCCAGCATTTTAGTAGTCGAGAGTGAGGGTATAATCTCTAGATTGTTGCGTGAGTCTCTAGGGATTGATGGTTTTCAGACTGTAATGGTCCTCAATGGCGAAGATGCTGTACAGTTCGCTTTACGTGAAATTCCCCATCTGATTATCCTCGATTTTGCCCTCGCTGAGATGGATGGCTATGAGGTTATTCGCGCTTTACGCGATCATCCCAGCAGTGCTCATATCCCTATTCTGGTGGTGAACCCTACCCTGTCGATCGCTGAAAAGGTTCGCGCTTACGATCTCGGCGTCGATAGCTATATGACCAAACCTTTTAATGCGGCTGATCTGCTCGCTCAAGTTCGCCGCCACTTACGCCGCTTGCAACAATGTACTCTCTCTCCTCTCACTCTCCTTCCCGGCGGCGTACAGCTCGAACGCGCTATCGGCACAAAATTGCACGGGGTCGAACCCTGGAGTGTTCTCTATCTGGATCTCAACAATTTTAAAGCCTTCAATGATGTCTATGGCTTTGTCGCTGGCAACGATATGATCCTTCTGGTGAGTGCTATCTGTCAGCGTGTGGTCTACGAGTATGGCAATACCGGCGATTTCGTCGGCCATATCGGCGGCGATGATTTTGTCATTGTAACCACTCCTGAACGTTCGCGTATTATTTGTCGCCACATTCTCGAACGTTATAAAGAACAGAGCGCTGTTTTGTATCTCCCTGAAGATCTCGAACGCGGTACGATCAGTGGCCTTGATCGCAAGGGACGTCCCTATCAGTTCCCTCTCGTCTCTCTCTCTATCGGGGTTGTTAGCAATCAGGTGTGCTCTCAGAGCATCTCTGAACTCGGTTCTCTCGTCGCTGAGGCGAAACGCTGTGCCAAGCAATCCTCTAATAATGTCTACTATGTCTCTTCTCCCAGGAATACGCCAGTTCATGAACCTCATCCCTCCCCCCTTCATCTTATGAATTATTTGGGGCGCGGCCTCTGGCGGTTCTCCAGGGAAGATGCTTTGGCTGAGTTTAAATAAACTCTTACTCCCTTTCTCCTCTGTTACACATGAACGAAGGTTGCTTACTGGCAACTTCGTTCGTGATGTGCTATAACTGTACATGCAATTATCGCCAGCCAGAAAGGTGGGAGGACTACGAACTCAGAATTTCATCCACAATCTGAAGCATTCTCTGATGAACAATTCCTGGAGGCTCAGGCTCAGGAGGCACATCGCCAGGCTTTACGTGAGAATGCCAAACGCGTCTTACGCGATAGCGGGCTCGCTGATATTTTTCAGGGGATTAATAAGAATCTTTTAAAGGGACGTGGTCGCTTTGAAGAATATGATTCTCTTGTGCTTTTTAAATGGGGCCGCGGCTCTACGATGCGCCATATCTGGGTCGAGGTTGAGGGGAATCTGCTTCGCTTTCGCCTGGTTCCTCATCGCAAGTGCGCTCATTCCGCGCCAATCTGCGACGGGGAATACCATACGTTTACCAGCTCTATGTGGTCCGATCATAGGCTGCTCCAGTCTGAGGTGAAGCGCTACTATGATCGTCCGGTTGCTGAAACCTCTTCCGATTAAGCACTATCCTCGCTCTTTCGCCGGATGGATGTTCGCTTGATCGTTCAGGGGGCCTATGGGTTAGCAGGGCTCAAGGGCGAATAATCGCGAAACGCTGACGCTGTTGATGAAGGCGTTGGTCTGTTGATAGAGCGGTAATGTATGCAGCGCTTCTCGCTCTCGCTCGCTTCCCCAGCTCAACAGGTTGAGCAGGACGACGCCTTGCAGGTATGAGGTTTCTTTATGCCTCGTTCCTCCGATCGCCCCGGGCTTGTACGTGGGGATGTGGTCCTCATGCACTCCTCGTGCAAAAAAAGCATAGGCTAGCGGCGTTTCTCCGACGAGCTGGTTCAGGCTCTTTAACCAGAGCTGTTGGGCCTGCTCTATTTTATCGGGACGCACGGTCGCGAGTTGCAACATGAGGATGTCCGGTGCTGATGCGGGACGGGTATAACCCCAGAGGTAATGCAGGTACCATTGCTCCGGTTCCCCTACCAGTTGTTTCGCCGCTGCGTTGATCAACTGCTGGCGGGGACTGTGGCGCTCCTGGGCTTTGAGCCAGCTCTCTTCGTCGTCCCAGGTGCTTAACAGGGCGTAGTAGGTTTCTTTTCCTCGACTCTGATAACTGCGTATGTTGACGAGGCCGGGGGCAAGGCGTGTCGTTTCGGCAACCATCCGGACTCGTGCCGCAGTTTCGGGATCGTTCTCTGCGTTGGTGTGGGCGAGTGTTACTACCAGTAATTCCATGTGATGATTGTTCCACCTTATTTCTTGATTGCGCTCGATTCGCTCAAGTGGTGTTTAGCATAGCATAAGCTGAAATTCTCTGCAATAGAGAGATACTTTTAGGAGTACTTTGATGCATGTCTCTTCTCAGGATGAATTTGCGCTCATTGCGCGCCTCACTCGCTCTCTGGCGTCCCATTCTGATGTCCTACTGGGTGTTGGTGACGATTGCGCCGTTCTCGATCTCAATGCTGATACGCTACTCCTGGCTACCTGTGATAGTCAGGTCGAGGGGGTTCATTTTACGCTCCAAACTGCCAGCCCTGAGGAGATTGGCCGCAAAGCTCTGGCGGTGAATTTGAGCGATATCGCTGCGATGGGGGGCACTCCACGTTTCGCGCTGGTCTCGCTTATTCTTCCCTCTCACTTTTCTCTGCCCACTCTCGATGGCATCTATGCTGGCCTGCAACGAGAGGCCGAGCTGTTCTCGACGCTGATCGTCGGTGGCAATGTCTCTGGCGCGGGAAAATCGGCACAACTGGCGATAGATATCACTCTCCTGGGAACCGCTGATCGTGGTCACGTTCTGACGCGATCTGGCGCACACATCGGCGATGTTCTCTGCGTGACCGGCCATCCCGGCGATTCCGCCGCTGGCCTGCACACACTCCTGCATCCTCTCGCATCCTCCGAGCCCGCCCTCGACGCAGCGGGGGAGACAAAGCCCCCTCTCGCATATTCCGAGCCAGCCCTCAGCACCGTCCGAACTGCTCATCGTACTCCCCATCCTCGTGTGCGTGAAGGACAACTCCTCGCCCAATTAGGACCCGAAATAGTGACATCCCTTCTCGACATCAGCGATGGCCTGAGTGGCGACCTCGTGCATATCTGTGAGCGTAGCCATGTCGGTGCCCGCGTCGAAGTTGCCGCCCTCCCCTTCTCCCCCTCCATCCTCACTATCGCTGTCGAAGCTCAGTACGACCCGTTACTCTGGACATTGCATGGCGGCGAAGACTACGAACTACTATTCACCGTCTCCCCCGCACACCTGCAACACGTACGCGACCTCATCCAGAACACAACCGGCACCCCCGTCACTCCCATCGGCACTATCCTACCCGCTTCAGACGGCCTCCAGCTCCTCTTTCCTGACAACCACATCGAACCTATGCCTGTAAAAAGCTGGAATCACCTGGCTCAATAATGTAGCTGCTTGTACGGTTCCTCATGCTTTTGTTCTCTATAGCCTGTAGAGGCGGGTTTATCTCCGCCCCGGTCAAGGTTCGTCCTGCAAGACCGTCTTTTTTGGCTAGACTGCTAATCGGAGCCTCTGGAGGTCGTTTGCGTTGAATAGTTTCGGCGCGCTCTATCATTGCTTGCAGATTACCATGTACATTGATAAAGCACCCCGAAAGAGCGTCTGCTTTGCCTATAGCTAAAAAGCTGATCAAGTTTGCGCCCAACTCTTTCATGCGAGCCGATGAGAATGGTCTCGTGCAGCCTGGCGGAGTTGCTCAACCGAGAAGAGGCTCAAGGTAGCGATGCAACACCGTTTTCAGTTCGCTCATGAGCAGCCTTCGCTCAGTCTCTTCTGCCTGGAGGAGCAGTGGGAGGATCGCTTTGAAGAGCTGGACACTCATCTTATGCTCAGAGAGACGTGTGTTCTTACCGAAACACCGTGAAGAGGCTTCCCACGAAGAAGAGCAAGACAGACAGCATCGGAAGAACTGTTTCCCCCTTTTCATGGTATCTCTTGCTGGTTTCGCAGCACAGATAGCGAAAGAGGAAAAAGCCCCGGGTTCTGAGCTGTTTCCGACAAAAATGTGCTGAAGGATGTTTACACTCTTCGGCACATTTTTGTAATTTATTAGGCTCAATATCCCTTGAGCCCTCACCCTACAATCTGAATGCTCCCATCCTGCTGAATACCCAGGATCACTGGTACCACCTTCGTACTCGTAATCACATCACTCCAGCGCAACACCAGCGCGATCGGACAACTGACGCCCACAAATTTCTGTGTGCTGATATTCTTTGTCAGTTGCGCTCGTGATGGAAGCTGTGTTTCATTGCTAATGGCCCCGATACCATTCGTAATAATCTTGAGCCCATCGGCGAAGAAAAGCGCCCCCTGGTCCAGTGCCGCCGCTCCACTACAGAAGCTTCCTGGTGTCGCAAAGGATGTACAGAAGCTGGAGTAAAACTGCTTT
>Ga0310811_10009671_pt1 | contig 12457 bp, 10 predicted proteins | sample YCmetagenome_FD_207642 | JGI IMG/M metagenome (GOLD analysis project Ga0310811, IMG submission 207642) | Soil microbial communities from experimental microcosm in Duke University, North Carolina, United States - YC | ecosystem: Engineered > Artificial ecosystem > Soil microcosm > Unclassified ... | reverse complement strand
ATGGGCGAGGTCGCCCGCGCCCTGCACGACCGCCTCCGCGGCCTCCTCGGCTGACCGGGCCCCCACGGTCTGCGGCGACCGGGCCGTCGGCCGACCGGGGGAAGTCCTCCGCGTGGGAACCGATGAGCAAGCGGTCTCCGCGTCGTCTAATGAGGCATGACCGATCTGACACCTTCCGACACCAAGAACCTCGACACCCTCTACGGCAGCGGCGCGCTCGACTGGGCGCGCGCCGAGACGGCGATGGCGACCGAGACCGGGCCCGAGATCACCTACTTCATCGGCACGTGCCGACCCGACGGCACGCCGCACGCCGCGGGGATCGGCGCGCTGTGGAATCAGGGGCACCTCTACTTCACCAGCAGTCCGGCCACCCGCAAGTCCCGCGACCTGACCGATAATCAGAAATGCACGATCTCGGTGCGTCTGCCCGGGATCGACCTGACCCTCGACGGCGAGGCACGCCGCGAGACCGACGCCGCCACGCTCGAGCGCATCGCGGCCGGCTACCGCGAGAGCGGCTGGCCCGCCCAGGTGGCGGACGGCGCGTTCACCGCACCGTTCAGCGCGCCCAGTGCGGGACCGGCCCCCTGGCACGTGTACCGCTTCACCTTCGACAAGGCCGTGGGCGTCGCCACCGCGGAGCCCTTCGGCGCCACGCGCTGGCTCTTCAAGCGCTGACGGCCGCCTGCCTGCATCCCGGGGCACCACGGCGCGGTCAGACGGAGGATCCGTCGCCTCGGAGCAGGTCGGTGAGCGGGGCGCGGATCTCAGCCGGCTGGAGGTTCAGGTGGTCGAACTCCTCGGCCGTCGCCCACATCAGGTGATAGTCGTTGTCCGGGCGGTTGGCCTCGGCCTCGGGCCCGGACAGCACCGGGCTGCCGGTGACCTCCGCCATGAGGAAGTACGTCGCGGGCCGCCCGTGGTGGTTCCCGGTCCACAGTTGCCGGTCGATCCGTGCCCGCAGCGTCGTCTCCTCGTGCAGTTCGCGCAGCGCCGCGGTCTCGGCGCTCTCACCGTCTTCGACGTGGCCGCCCGGAAGTACGGCGTAGTGGTGGCCGGCGCACTCCGGACCCGGCCACCCGCGCTCCTCGCACAGGACGCAGTCGGCCGACCGCTCATGCCGCAGAAACCTCTTGATGATCAGAACCCGTTCGCCGTCGACGGCGACGGCCACCGCCCTGGGGATGCCCATCCGGCCATGATGTCAGGATGCGCCGACAGTCGACGGTCGAGATCGGCGGACCGCGTGACGCGCGTCAGCCCTCTGTCTCCGCCGCGCCGGCCGCCTCGGCGAGCGCGGCGTCCAGGATCTCGGCCCAGCGGCGCACCACGCGCGCACGGCGGGCCGAGTCGTCGGTCAGCAGGTTGGCGAGGCCGAGGCCGCGGGCCATGTCGAGGGTCGCCTGCACCGCCTCGCGCACCCCGGGGGCGTTCTCGTCGACGCCGAGGCTGGCGACGGCGGCGCGATGCGCTTCCCGGCCGACGCGGTTCTCCAGCGCCACCACCCGTTCGCGCAGCGGCCCCTCCGTCGCCGCGGCGACCCACAGGTGCAGCGCGGCCGTGAAGAAACGGTCGGTGTACATGCGCACGACCATCTCCACCACGGCCTGTGTGCGCTTAGGCCCGTGCGGTGGCAGGTCGGCGGCCCGCGCCCGCACGAACGCCAGGCGCTCCTCGGCGACGTGCTCGATCGCGGCGGTGAACAGGTCTTCCCGAGTCGGGAAGTGATGCTGCAGCGCGCCGCGCGTCACCCCGGCCCGTTCGGCCACCACCGCCACCGTGCTGCCCGACCAGCCGCTCTCGGCCAGGCACTCGGCGGCGGCCTCGAGCAGACGCTGCCGGGTGACGCGGCTGCGGTCCTGCTGCGGGGCGCGCTGCGCCGACCCGGCGGCCGGGCCTGACGCGGCGGCAGCGCCGGAACCAGCAGCGTGGGAGGCGGGGAGCGAGCTCATCGTTCTGCGATCACACTTTTCGGCCGACGGAGTGACGTGGCGGGAGCCATGGCGCGCCTACTCCGTGGGGGCGAGCGTCCAGGACGGCGGCCGACGCTCCAGGAACGCGAGCATCCCCTCCTGCGCCTCGGGCGAGCCGAACAACCGGCTCGAGGTGTCCACCATGGCCTCGCCCTGCTCCTCGAAGGTCCGCAGCACCTCGGCCGTCACCAGGCGCTTGGTCTCGGCCAGGCCCTGCGGCGAGGCGGCCCGCAGCGCCATGAGGTACTCCTCGGCGGCCACGTCGACGTCGTCGGCGCCGCGGGTGATCAGGCCGATCCGCTGCGCCTCCGCGGCGTCGAACGTCGCGCCGGTCAGGTACCACGCGGACGCGGCGCGCGGGTCGAGCCGCGGCAGCAGCGGCAGCGAGATCACCGCGGGCGCGAGGCCGAGCTTCACCTCGGTGAACGCGAAGGTCGCCTTCGGCCCGGCCACCGCGAGGTCGCACGCGCCGATCAGGCCGAGGCCGCCGGCCCTGGCGTGCCCGTCGACGCGGGCGAGCACGGGCTTGGGCAGTTCGATCAGGGACCGCATCAGCCGGACCAGGTGCCGCGGGCCGCTCGCCGGGTCGCCGCCGGTCGCCTCGCTCAGGTCGGCGCCGGCGCAGAACACCGAGCCGGTGTGGGTGAGCACGACGGCGCGCGCCGCCGCCTCGGCCGCGGCCCACTCCAGGCCTTCGGTCAGTTCGAAGACGAGCCTCGAGGAGAGCGCGTTGCGGTTGGCCGGCGAGTCGAGCGTCAGGGTGGCGACGCCGCGCTCCAGATTCCGGCGGACGAGGGGCTCGGTCATGGCGATCAGGGGCCTTTCCTGTGGGGCGGCTGGGGCGGACGGCCCGCTGGTGGCGGGTGACGGACGGATCTTAGCCCGGTCGCCCCGATTCGGTACTCCTCGGCTGCGGCTCCAAGCACTTTCGCGGCGATTCCCGGTACGGCGCTCAGTACGACTTGGGCAGGCCCAGAGAGTGCTGGGCGACGAAGTTGAGGATCATCTCCCGGCTGACCGGCGCCACCCGGGTGACGCGGGCGACGTTGATGAGCGCGGCCAAGCCGTACTCCTGCGTCAAGCCATTGCCACCGAGCGTCTGCACCGCCTGGTCGACGGTGTGCACGGCGGCCTCAGCGGCGGCGTACTTGGCCATGTTCGCCGCCTCGCCGGCGCCGAAGTCGTCGCCCGCGTCGTTGAGCAGCGCAGCCTTCTGCGTCATCAGCCGGGCGAGTTCGACCTCGATCTTGCACTGCGCGAGCGGGTGAGCGAGACCCTGGTGCGCGCCGATCGGGGTCTTGAACACGGTGCGCTCCTTGGCGTATCCGACCGCGCGCTCGAGCGCGTAGCGGGCGATGCCGTTGGCGAAGGAGGCGACCATGATGCGTTCCGGGTTGAGCCCGGCGAACAGCGCCGGCAGCCCGGCGTCCTCATCGCCGACGAGCGCGCCGGCGGGCAGCCGGACCTCGTCGAGGTAGAGCTCGAACTGCTTCTCCGGTGCGATCAGGTCCATCGGGATGGGGCGGTACTCGAAACCCTGCGCCTGCCTCGGCACGATGAACAGCGCGGGCTTGAGCTTACCGGTCTTCGCGTCCTCGGTGCGCGCGACGATCATCGTGTGCGCGCAGTCGTCGACGGCGGAGATGAACACCTTGCGGCCGTTGAGGATCCAGTCCGCGCCGTCGCGCCGGGCGGTGGTGCTTATGCGGTGCGAGTTGGAGCCGGCGTCCGGCTCGGTGATGCCGAAAGCCATCCGCTCGGTGCCGTCGGCGAAGCCGGGCAGGTGCCGCCGCTTCTGTTCCCCGGTGCCGTAGCGGGCGATGATGCTGCCGCAGATCGCGGGCGTGACGACGAGCAGCAGCAGCGGGCAGCCGGCGGTGGCGAGTTCTTCGAGCACGATGACGAGGTCTGCGATGCCGCCGCCTCCGCCGCCGTACTCCTCGGGCAGGCTGACGCCGAGGTAGCCGAGCCGCCCGGCCTCCAGCCACAGTTCGTGCGAATGCTCGCCGGCGCGGGATTTCTGCCGCAGATAGGCGGCGCCGTAGTTTCGGCCGAGCGCGGCGACGGCGGTGCGCAGGGCGCGGCGTTCCTCGGTCTCGAACGGGAACGCGGGGGCGGCGGCCGAGTCGGTGAGGCTCACGGGGTGTGCTCCTTCGGTTCGACGATCGCGAGGACGGCGCCGACGGCGACCTGCTGGCCGGGCGCGACGTGCAGGCGGGCGAGCAACCCGTCGGCGGGGGCGGCGACGAGGTGCTCCATCTTCATCGCCTCGAGCCACAGCAGCGGCTGGCCCTTGGTGACCGTCTCGCCCTCGGACGCCGCGATGCGCAGGACGGCGCCGGGCATGGGGGCGAGCAGCGAACCGGGATCGACGTGTTCGTCGGGATCGGGGAAGCGGCTGACCGGGGTGAGTGTGGCGTGCACGCCGGGGCCGTCGACGCAGACCATGGACGGACCGTCGCCGCTGTCTCCGTAGGCTGATACGTCGAACGCGAGCCGGAGGCCGCCGCGTTCGAACACGACGTGCGTCGGAGTGCTGGAGACGAGCCGCAGGTCGGGTTCGCCGTCGACGCTCAGGCCCGCGCGGGTGAACGCGTAGCGCACCTCGTACTCGGCGTCCTCGGAGTGCTCCGGGTGCTCGTCGGCGGCGGCGTCGAGGTACCGCTTGATCTGTGGCTGGGAACGCAGATTGCGCCAGCCGGAGGGGAAGGCTGCGGTCCGGTGCGCGGCGGCGTCGGCGAGAGCGGCCGCGAGCGGGCCCAGCGCCGCGGGAACGGGAGCAGGAGCAGGACCAGGAGTATCGAGCAAGTCGGCGAGGGTGTCGGGGAAGAACGCGGTGTGCACGTCCCCGGCGAGGAACGCCTCGTGTCGCAGGGTGCGTACGAGCAGCTCGCGGTTCGTGGTCAGGCCGTGGATCCGCGCGCGGGCGAGTGCGTCGGCGAGCCGCCGGGCCGCGGCCTCCCGGGTGGGCGCCCACGCGATCGCCTTCGCCAGCATCGCGTCGTATTCGACCCCGATGACCGAGCCTTCCTCGACGCCGCTGTCCAGTCGCAGACCCGTTTCCGCGGCCACGATGTCGAAGCGTACTGTCACGCTAGGGATCTCGAAGCGGTGCAGGGTGCCGGAGCGCGGTTGCCAGTCGTGTGCGGGATCCTCGGCGTACAGGCGGACCTCGATCGCATGGCCGTGCGGCTGGGGCGGACGAGAGCCGAGTGTCCGCCCCTCGGCGATGCGCAGTTGCCAGGCCACGAGATCGCAACCGAACACGCTCTCTGTGACGGTGTGTTCGACCTGCAGCCGCGTGTTCATCTCGAGGAAGAAGAACCGGCCGTCCGGCGCGAGCAGGAACTCGACGGTGCCGGCGCCGGTATAGCCGATCGCCCGGGCCGCAGCCGTCGCCGCGGCGTAGAGTGCGCTGCGCGTCTCCTGCGTCAGTCCGGGGGCCGGTGCCTCCTCGACCACCTTCTGGTGCCGGCGTTGCAGCGAACAGTCGCGCTCGCCCAGCGCCCACACGCCTCCCTCGGCATCGGCGAGGATCTGCACCTCGACGTGCCTTCCGCGCTCGACGTACGGTTCGCAGAACACTTCGTCGGAGCCGAACGCCGCGGCCGCCTCCGTGCGCGCCCCGGCCACGGCTGCAGGCAGTTCGGAGCGTTCGCGGACGATCCGCATGCCGCGGCCGCCGCCCCCGGCCGCCGCCTTCACCAGCAGCGGGAGGTCTTGCGCGGTCGCCGCGGCCGGGTCGACCGCGCCGAGCACCGGCACTCCAGCGACGCTCATCAGCTTCTTCGCCTGCGTCTTCGAGCCCATGTCGGCGATCGCCGCGGGCGGCGGGCCGACCCACACCAGGCCGGCGTCCAGCACCGCCTGCGCGAAACCGGAGTTCTCGGACAGGAAGCCGTAGCCGGGGTGCACGGCGTCCGCACCCGCCTCGAGCGCGGCCCGCACCAGCAGGTCACCGCGCAGATACGTGTCCTTCGACGCAATGCCGGGCAGCCGCACGGCGAGGTCCGCCTCGCGCACATGCGGCGCGTCGGCATCGGCGTCGGAATAGACGGCGACCGTGCCGATGCCCAGGTCGCGGCAGGTGCGCTGGATGCGGCGGGCGATCTCGCCGCGGTTGGCCACCAGCAGTGACTTGATCATCGAGGTCTCACATCCGGTAGACGCCGTAGCCGCTCGCACCCTCGACCGGGGCTCCGTGCACGGCGGACAGGGACAGGCCGAGGACGGTACGGGTCTCGCGCGGGTCGATCACGCCGTCGTCGTAGAGCCGTCCGGACAGGAAGGCGGGCAGCGACTCCGCTTCGATCTGCTGCTCGACCATCGCGCGCATCGCGGCGTCCGCCTCCTCGTCGAAGGGACGGCCCGCGGCTGCCGCGGACTGCCGCGAGACGATGGAGAGCACGCCGGCGAGCTGCTGGGGCCCCATCACCGCGGACTTGGCGCTGGGCCAGGCGTACAGGAAGCGCGGTTCGAAGGCCCGCCCGCACATGCCGTAGTGCCCGGCGCCGTAGGACGCGCCCAGCAGGAAGGAGATGTGCGGCACCTTGCTGTTGGACACCGCGTTGATCATCATCGAGCCGTGCTTGATCATGCCGCGCTGCTCGTATTCGCGCCCGACCATGTAGCCGGTGGTGTTGTGCAGGAAGACGAGCGGGATCGCGCGCTGGTTAGCGAGCTGGATGAACTGCGCGGCCTTCTGCGACTCCTCGCTGAACAGCACGCCGCGCGTGTTGGCGAGAACGCCGACGGGGTAGCCGTGCACGGCCGCCCAGCCGGTGGCCAGGCTCGCCCCGTATAAAGGCTTGAACTCGTCGAACTCTGACGCGTCCACGACGCGGGCGATCACCTCGCGCGGGTCGAAGGGCGCCTTGAGGTCTCCGGGGACGATGCCGAGCAGCTCGTCCTCGTCGTATTTCGGCGCGGGGGCGAGCGGATCGGGCGCGGGACCCGGCTTGGTCCAGCGCAGCCGGCGCACGATGCGGCGGGCGGTGCGCAGCGCGTCCGCCTCGTCCACGGCGAAGTAGTCCGCGAGCCCCGAGACGCGCGCGTGCATCTCCGCGCCGCCGAGCGATTCGTCGTCCGACTCCTCGCCGGTGGCCATCTTGACCAGCGGAGGGCCGCCGAGGAAGACCTTGGCCCGCTCCTTGACCATGACCACGTGGTCTGACATGCCCGGGATGTACGCGCCGCCCGCGGTGGAGCTGCCGAAGACCACGGCGATGCTCGGCACGCCGGCCGCGGACAGCCGGGTCAGGTCGCGGAAGAGCGCGCCGCCGGGGATGAACACGTCCTTCTGGCCGGGCAGGTCGGCGCCGGCCGATTCGACGAGGTTGACCAGCGGCAGCCGGTTGACGCGGGCGATCTCATTGGCGCGCAACGCCTTCCGCAGCGTGTACGGGTTGCTCGCACCGCCGCGCACGGTCGGGTCGCTGGCGGTGATCACGCACTCGGTGCCCTCGATCACGCCGATGCCCGCGACGAGCGCGGCGCCGACCGGGTACTCGGTGCCCCAGGCGGCGAGCGGGGAGAGTTCGAGGAAGGGGCTGTCCGGGTCGACGAGCAGTTCGATCCGCTCGCGGGCGAGCAGCTTGCCGCGGCGCCGGTGCCGCTCGACGTACTTCTCGCCGCCGCCGGCCAGCGCCTTGGCGTGCTCGGCGGCGAGCGCGTCGAGCCTGGCGAGCATGTCGGCGCGGTTCGCAGCGTACTGCTCGCCGCCCGGGTCGAGGCGTGACGTCAGGATGCTCATTCAGACCTCCGCCAGCAGGATTTCGGGGACGTCCATGTGCCGGGCGCGCAGCCACTCCCCCACCGCTTTGCCCTGCGGGTCGAAGCGCGCCTGTGCGCCCACGCCCTCGCCGAGCAGGCCCTCGACGACGAAGTCGACCGCCCGCAGGTTGGGCAGGACGTGCCGGGTCACCGGGAGTGCGGCGGTCTCGGGAAGCAGTCCGCGCAGCGCGTCGACGGTCAGCGCGTGGGCCAGCCAGCGCCAGGCGTCTTCACTACGCGCCCACACGCCGATGTTCGCGTCCCCGCCCTTGTCGCCACTGCGGGCGCCGGCGATCAGCCCCAGCGGCGCGCGGCGGGTCGGGCCGGGCGGCAGCGGCTCGGGCAACGCCGGTTCGGGGGCGGGCTCGAGAGTCCGGGTGGCGGCCGCGGGCGCGATCACGAGGCGGCGGCCGTCGTGCAGGACCACGGCGTGTTCGGCCTCTGCCGCGGGAACGTATGCGGACTCGAAGACGCCGTAGGGCGCGGCGTCGGCGGGCGGCGCCGTGAGGTGGAAACCCGGGTAGCCGGCCAGCGCGAGCTCCACGGCCGCGCCGCTGACGGCCCGGCCGGCCACCCGCGCGTCCGCGTCTCGGACCACGAGCCGCAGCAGGGCGCTCGCCTGCTCTTCGGTCGGCGCGTCCGGCCGGTCGGTACGGGCGAGCGTCCAACGCACCTCGGCCGGGCGGCGCCGGGCGAGCGCGGCCTCCATCTGCCCGCGTACGAGCTCTGCCTTGGCCTCGATGTCGAGGCCGGTGAGCACGAACTCGACCTCGTTGCGGTAGCCGCCCTGCCGGTTCACGCCGAGCTTGAGCGTGGGCGGCGGCGCCTCCCCGCGCACGCCCTCGATGCGGACACGGTCGGGGCCGTCCTGGGTCAACCGCAGCGTGTCGAGCCGGGTCGTCACGTCCGGGCCGGCGTAGCGCGCACCGCCGGTCTCGTAGAGCAGCTGGGCGGTGACCGTTCCGGTCGTGACCGCGCCGCCGGTGCCGGGATGCTTGGTGATGACGCTGCTGCCGTCGGCGTGCAATTCGGCGATCGGGAAGCCGGGTCGGCGCGCGTCGAGTTCGGTGAAGAACGCGTAGTTGCCGCCGGTCGCCTGCGTGCCGCACTCGAGTACGTGCCCTGTGACGGTCGCGCCGGCCAGCGCGTCGAGGTCGTCCGGCGTCCAGCCGAAGCGGGCGATGGCCGGGCCGACCACGAGCGAGGCGTCGGTCACCCGTCCGGTGACGACGACGTCGGCGCCCTCGCGGAGCGCGGCGGCGATGCCGAAGGCGCCGAGGTAGGCGTTCGCCGCGAGCAGGCCCCGCGACGCCAGGCCGAACTCCGCCGCGCGCGGCAGCAGGTCGTCGCCCTCGACGTGGGCGATCCTGGCCTCGAGGCCCTGGCTCGCGGCGAGTTTCCGCAGCTCGGCGGCGAGGCCCGCCGGATTCAGGCCGCCCGCGTTGGTCACCAGGCGAACCCCGCGCTCCAGCGCGAGCGCCAGGCAGTCGCCCGCCTGGCGCAGGAAGGTCTTCGCGTAGCCGAGGCCCGGGTCCTTCATCCGGTCGACGGCGAGGATCGCCATGGTCAGCTCGGCCAGGTAGTCGCCGGTGAGCACGTCGAGCGGCCCGCCCTCGAGCATCTCGGACAGCGCGGCGAACCGGTCGCCGTAGAACCCGGACGCGTTGCCGACCCGCAGCACCGCGTCCTCGGCGGCCCCCTGATCCGTCATCAGCTGCCTCCTCGGCGGGGCCCGGCACCCCCTCGGCTCCAGACTTCCACGGAATCCGAAAAAATCAAGCATGCATGCTTGTTTTCTGCGCCGGTGTCGTCGCGGCCGCTGTCACACCCGGCGCCTATGATCGTCGGCAGTAGTCCCCAAGGCCGACCTATGGCCTACTTGACCAGGCCGGATACGAGGTGAAGCGATGTCCCGGGTGCGTGTGCACAATCTCGCGATGTCCCTCGACGGATTTTGCACCGGCGAGGGCCAGAGCCTCGAGTCCCCGTTCGGGCACGCCGACGGGCGCCTGCTCGAATGGTTCTTCGCCACCCGCACCTTCCGCGCCATGCACGGCGAGCAGGGTGGTGAGTCGGGCGTCGACGAGGCGATGGCCAGCCAGTGGGGGCCGGGCATCGGGGCCGAGATCATGGGCCGCAACAAGTTCGGGCCGCAGCGCGGCCCATGGCAGGACCATGAGTGGAAGGGCTGGTGGGGCGACGACCCGGTGTTCCACACGCCGGTGTTCGTGTTGACTCACCACCCGCGGCCATCGGTGGAGATGGCGGGCGGCACCACCTTCCACTTCCTCGACGCGAGCCCGCAGGAGGCGCTGGACCGGGCGCGCAAGGCGGCCGGCGGGCTCGACGTGCGCATCGGCGGCGGGCCGAGCACGGTGCGCCAGTTCCTCGCGGCCGACCTGATCGACCACCTGCACCTGGTGATCGTCCCGATCGTGCTCGGGCGCGGAGAGCGGCTGTTCGAGGGAGCCGGGCTCGAGGGCCTCGAGAGCCGCTTCCGTATCGAGTCGGTCTCCTCACCCAGCGGTGTCACGCACGTCGTGTTCACCCGCGAGCGGGGCGCGTAGCCGGGCGAGCGTCACCCTGCCGAGCAGGAGCCGCCCGCCGGGGCGTCGTCCGCGGGTGGTGGTGCCGCAGGCGCCTCAGGACCACTGCTGGCTGGTCGCGTCGTTGCAGGCCTCGAGCACGAGCGGGGTGCCCGGGGCGGTGCCGCCGTTCTGCGCGTCGATGCACAGCCCGGAGGCCTGGCCGACGATGGCGCCGTCCGGCTGCACGGACCACACCTGGTTGGGGCCGCCGTTGCACGGCCAGGTGTCGACCTCCGTGCCCGGGGTGGTGCCGACGCCGAAGTCGTCCAGGCAGTCCTGGCCGTTGTTCTCGGTGAACTGGCCGCTCGCGGTCAGCGTCCAGGTCTGGGTGGCCGCGCCGCCGCAGGCGGCGAGCACGTCCGGCGCGCCCTGCGTGAAGTTCGGGTCGCTCGAGGTCAGGCAGAGCCCGGTGGTGGGGTTGGTGACCGCGACCGTGGCGCCGGCCACCAGTGGAGAGGCGGCCGAGGACGAGGGCGCGGCCGTGGTCATGGTGGCGCCGTCGGTGGGCACGACGATCGTCTGCGGCGTCGGAGAGGAGGCGGACGAGGCGGAAGCACTCTGCGATCCGAGCGAGCCCTGCGCCGCGACCGGCGTGCCGCCCGCATCGGCGGCACCGCTCGGCGTGCCCGAACCGCCGCCGAGGTAGAGCAGCCCGACCACGACCGCCGCCGCCACGATGGCGGCCCCGCCGAGCCCGACCTCCGCCGGATGTTCGCGCACGAAGGCGGGGACACGGGAGGGCGGCTGCTCGGATCCGTCGTCGTACTCGTCGTGGCCGGAGCCGCCGCCGACGCGCTGCCCGGAGCCGGAGGGGTACCGGTCGCGCGGCTCCTCGGGGAAACCGGGGACGGGCGACATGACCGACGTCGGCGAAGGCGCGGCGGCCGGGACGGCCGGGTACGCGGGCCGCTGCCACATCTGCGCGGGCTCGGACGGCGTTATGGGGGCGGCGGGTGCCGCGGCCGACGGCGCGGCGGGAGCGGCGGGCTGCTGGCCCTGGACCTGGGTCGGCTGTGCGGCGGACCACACCTGAGTCGGTGCCGCGGCCGAGGCGGGCGACTGCGCCTGCTGATACGGAGAGGTCGGCTGCTGCCACGCCTGGGTCGGATTCGCGGCCGACGCCGGGGCCGGAGACTGCCCGGGAGTCTGCGGCTGCTGCCAGACCTGCGTGGGATCGGCGGCCGAGCCCGGAACCGCCCCCTGAGCCTGCGCGGGACTCTGCTGCCACACCTGCGTCGGATCCGCGGCGGAGGGCGGCGTCTGCGCCTGCGAGGACTGCAGGTGCCACACCTGGGTCGGGTCGGCGGGGGACGCGGGAACCTGGGACTGGGACTGCCACACCTGCGTAGGATCGAGCGCCGAAGCCCGCGCCGAAGCCTGCGGCTGCTGCGACTGCGGCTGCTGCTGCGATATCTGTTGCGGCTGCGCCTGCGCGTGACGGCCGTGCCGCCCCTGGGCCGCGGGCTGCTGCCACACCTGCGTCGGATCCGCCGCGGCGGCCGCGCCGTACGCGCGCGGCTGCGACCGGGGCTGAGGCTGTGATTGAGCCTGCGCCTGCGCCTGCGCCTGTCCATAGCCCTGCGGCTGCGGCGACTGCTGTCCCTGCGGCAGCTGCTGCTGCGGCGCGGGCTCGGGCACGATGGGCAGGCCGGAGCCGTCTTCGGGTCGCCAGGAGTCGCCAGTCACGTGCCGCTGTCCTTCGCTCGGTGTGCCGCTGTGCCGGCGCGCGCTCGAGACGCCGCGCCGCGGGGTCGAGGCATTCTAAGGACTGAATTCTAAGGACGATGCCACCCTCACCCGTAGTGCCCCGTCGAATTGACCGGATGCGTCCGGCTTGTACCCGGCCGGGCGCGCTATCGGGGCTCCCGGACTGATCCCGCGTTAGATTGTCTGCCGACGGCTCGGCCGCGAGCGGGACCCGGACGGAATTGGACAGGGTGGTGGCGTGATGGACGCGGATGGGCGCACCGAGGGCACCGACACGTGGGACGTGGTCGTCCTCGGCGCCGGACCTGCGGGCGAGAACGCGGCGCAGTACGCGATTCAGGGCAGCGACCGCACGGCGGTGCTGGTGGAGGCCGAACTGGTCGGCGGCGAGTGCTCGTTCTGGGCGTGCATGCC
>Ga0310811_10009670_pt1 | contig 12458 bp, 9 predicted proteins | sample YCmetagenome_FD_207642 | JGI IMG/M metagenome (GOLD analysis project Ga0310811, IMG submission 207642) | Soil microbial communities from experimental microcosm in Duke University, North Carolina, United States - YC | ecosystem: Engineered > Artificial ecosystem > Soil microcosm > Unclassified ... | reverse complement strand
CCGCTTCGGGCTCCGCCGCCGGCAGCCTGGTTTCTTCTTTTTCAGGTGCCGTAGGCGGCGCCGTGGCTACTTCCTCGGCGGGAGCGAGGGTGACCGGAGCCGGTTTAGGCACTTCGGACGTCACAGCCGGCGGCCTGGCCTCCATTGTGGCTGGCGCCGCGACCGCCAGTGGCGGCCGCTCGGCCGGCGCCGCGGTCGAAAGCCTTGCTTCAACTCTGGTTGGAGCCGCGGCGACGGGCGATGCCGCCGCCGGCGCCGCAGCTGCTTCATCGGCCGGAGTTGCTTGCAGTGGCGGCGCGGCTCGCACGGCGGCTGCGCGCGCCGCCGCCGCCAGCGCCGCGGCTATCGCGGACCGCATCGCTGACACTGAGGCGGCTAAATCCGCCGATGTTTTGCCGCCACCGCGCACGTGCGGCTCGCGCGGCCGTCTAGTTGAGGCTCCAGCGGCTCTCATGCTCGACCACGCGTCCTTCGTTGCGGAGCTTTTTTAGATGCGAGCGCACTGAATTGGAGGCCGCGACGTGCAAGTACTCGGGCACATCAAGGTAAATCTTTTTAACGATCTGCATCGGATCGAGCGGCTCGGCGCCGGCCAGCGCCTCGAGCACCTGACGCTCGCGCAGTTCGCGATGCGCGATGTATTCCTCGATCTTCTGGCGCGCATTACGGATCACCGGGCCGTGCGCGGGGTAAATCAGCGCCGCGTCAAGTTCGAGCAGCCGCCGAAGCGAAGCCATGTACTGCCCCAAGTCTCCCGTGTCATCGGGAATCACCGTGGTGCCCGCGCCCAGCACCACGTCGCCCGTAAACAGCGCCCTTTCCTCCTCCAGGTAATAGCAGAGATGGTCGGGCGCATGGCCCGGCGTATGGATCGCGCGCAGCGTCGCGCCCTCGGTTCTGACTATCGCACCGTCCTCGATCGCGCTAATCGGCGCGCCTGCGGCTTCGTCCTTGCCCGGCCACGGCTTCTTGAGCACTTCCAGTTCGCCGAAGCGGCGATAGACCTGGGGGATGCCGCCGATATGGTCGCCGTGCGCGTGCGTGCAGACCACGCGTTCGAGCTCGTCCGTGGCACTGACCGCCTTGAGCGCATGGGGCAGCAATTCTTCGAACAGGGGGACGCCGGCTCCGGTATCGAGCAGCAGAGGCCTCGACCCCACGCCAACGATGTAGGTGTTGGTGCCGGGGCCGGTGAACGGACCCGGATTGTGCCCGAGCACGGTGGCGACGCGATCGGAGTGGCGCGCGAAGTCGGGCAGTTTGAGTCCGATCATCGAATCGGTAACGACGCGTTGCGGCTTCGCCATCAGGTGTCCCTCGCACCGCCCTGCGCAGGCGCGCGCCGGTTGCGTTCGAAGATCAGACGCAATCCCTTGAGCGTCAGAAACTCGTCGACCTCCTCGATCGTTTTCGACTCGGGAGCGATCAGACTGGCGAGGCCACCGGTTGCGACCACGTGAGCATGCTCGCCCCGTTCCCGCTCGATACGATCGACCAGTCCGTCAACCAGCGCCGTGTAGCCGAAGATGAGGCCCGACTGGATTGCACCGATGGTCGTGCGGCCCACGGCCTCGCGCGGACGCACCAAATCGACCTCGTAAAGCTTGGCCGCGTGTTTGACCAGCGCATCCATCGAGATTCCCAATCCCGGCGCGATCGCGCCGCCCACGTACTCGCCGCGCCCGGTGACGTAGTCGAAAGTTGTCGCGGTGCCGAAATCGACCACAATAGAGGCGCTGGCGTAGCGATCGTAGGCCGCCACCGCGTTGACGATACGGTCCGCGCCAACCTCCTTGGGATTTTCGTAGAGGATCGGCATCCCGGTCTTGATTCCAGGACCAACGATCAGCGGCTCGCGCTGGAAGTAGCGATGCGCCAGGTCTTCCATCGTGCGGTTGAGCGGAGGCACCACACAAGCGATCGCCACGCCCTCGGGGCGCAGCGGCGGCTCGAGCCCAACGCTCTGCAAAAGCGCCCCGATCATCACCCCGTGCCCGCCAGTGATGGAGCAGGCGATCGCCCTCGTAGATGCCAATTACGGAATCGGTGTTGCCGACATCGATTGCGATCAGCATCGCGCTACCAGCATGACCCCATCATCACGAATGCCGCCATCACGAATTTTTCCGCTGACATGGTTCTGTGGCTTCACAAAAGGTAAATGACCGCCGCCAGCGCCTACCTATGGCCGAATCCACCGCCGAATCCCGGCATTTGCGATAAACCCGCGCCGAACCCTCCGGCACCGGGTCCGGGAAGAGTCCCTCCCGGAAAGACTCTCATCGTTTGCGGGGCCGCGTGCTGAACGATCGGGGGCAGCGGCGCTATCCTGGCCATCGGTTGCGGCATCCAGGAGGCCGACGGAAATGACCGCGATGGAGCCGCGACGCCAGAGGAGGCAACCGCTGCGCCGGGTGACGACGCCGACGCTGCACTACTCGCCAAATAGGATCTAGCGGGCACTGCGATAATCACTGGGGGCGCCTGCATCGGTTCATAGTTGCCGCGCTGCTCGGCCTCCGCCTGCCGCTCGTCGTATTCCTGGACGGATCCGAGCGGATTGCCGGGGTCGCCGGTGCCCTGCTGCGGGCGAGCCGCGGCGGCCTGCTCCTGCTGCCAGTCGGATCCGTCGGCGGCATAGCCGCCTACCGCTACGCTCTCATCTCTTGGGTAGTCGGCGGTTCCTGCGCTCGCGTTGGATTCGTTGTCCGCGCTGCCCGAGACGGCAATTGGGCTGCCGCCGGATGCGGGGGGGATCGAACTCGGACAATCTTCGGCGCAGCCGTCGGCCGACGCTGAAGTATCCGGCAGATACACTGGCGGAACCACCAGTACGCTCTCGGTCCTCTCCCAGGAGGAGTCGCTTTTGCTCGTGTCCTGGCCCCACGACGTACCGCTGGCCAGGACCGCGAACATCGGGGCGAAGGCGGCCGCCGCGATCGCAGTTGCGCGGACGTCGCGTCGCCTTTTTTCACCGCGAGATGTCATACGGTTACCTGAGCAAATTTTCGCGCAATTCCTCGCAGGAATCGTCGCAAGGCTATCATTCAGTTCAGCAAATCAACAACCCACCTCGCAAGCATTCTCCCCGAGCGACCCCTATCGTGACTGATTGGGACGGAGCCGGCTACGCTCGTGTCACCGCCGCACGCCCAAATCACAAATCGGCGCGACTTTTCAGGGTTCCCGCAGGTCCTTCGGCCTTGCGGATTTAGCATAGCCGCGGGTTTTCAGCGGCCGGCGGCTCGGCTAAGATGCGCGCCATGTCAGAACCCAAAGTAGCATTGATTACCGGAGCCGGCCGCGGCATCGGGCGCGACATCGCACAGCGCCTGGCTCGCGAAGGCTATGCCTGCGGACTCATCGCGCGCACCAAGTCGCAGCTCGAAGAGACCGCCGAACTTATCGTCAAAGCCGGGGGCAAGGCGCTGGTCACGCCGACCGACGTCGCCAGGCGCGACCAGGTGCTGGCGTCGGTCGAGGCGGTGGAGCGCGAATTGGGGCCGATTTCGGTGCTGGTCAACAACGCCGGCGCATACCTGCGCAAGCGCTTCGAGGAGATCACCGAGGAAGACTTCGACTTTCAACTCAAGGTCAACACCTACGGGCCGTTCTTCTGCACCCAGGCGGTGGTGGGCAAGATGGCGGCGCGCGGCGGCGGAACCGTCATCTTTGTGCTCGGATCGGAGACGCGCGGGGGGCCAGCGCTTTACTCGGCCTACACCGCGTCCAAGGTGGCGCAGCGGGCGATCGCGGAGTCGCTCGCCTACGAGTACATGCACCTGGGGGTCCATTCGGCGACGCTGGATGTCGATGGCGCCGTTGACAGTCCGCGCGTGCGCGAGGCGGCGCCCGAGGCCGACCCGTCGCATTTCGTGCCGCCCTCGGCGATTTGCGACGAGATTGTCCATCTGATCAACCAGCCGCGCAGCGCATGGACGTTTTCGATCGACATGCGCTCATTCGTGCAATGGCGGCCGCGCGTGGCGGCAAAGAAAAAGGCCTAGCGCCGTCGCGCTCGCACGGACGGCTCCGTGCGCGTAACGGCCGCCGCGATCGCGGGGCGTGGCCCGCGTGCCGCGCGCGAGGCTGCATTTCGATCGGCGCGCAACTATACTGGCAGCGCGTTTGAGAGGATGAAGCCTGCCGCCGTCGGGGAGCTTGCCGGCGGCCGCAAGCGATCGTAGTCCAACCTTCTGCAAGTCGGGGCGTGGCGCAGCCTGGTAGCGCACACGCTTGGGGTGCGTGTGGTCGCCGGTTCAAATCCGGCCGCCCCGACCAATTCGGCCTCCCCTCTTTTTCTTTAACGTCACGTGATCTGAGCTCGTTTTGCCGCCCATCTACACGGACGCCATAAAGACCCAAATATGGTCATAGACTGCCACAACCACTCATGCATATTTTTTGCCATTTTTGAGACTTATAATTCTCGCAATGAGAAATATAAGACTCTTATACAAATTTAACTCTTTACTGATTATCATATACATGCTTTAATTGCCCTTATGACGCATTCAGCCTCGACGGCCAGGACAACGACGTCTGCCAATATCAGGTCTCGGAGGGACGAAATGAAGGGCAAATGCTTAGCGATCGCAATGGCAACCTTAGTTTTGGGCCTTGCACCACAAATGGCTCGGGCTCAGACACTCAAAGCCAGTGCCAGCATTAACAAAGCTCGGGCCAAGGGCGACTTGGGGGTGGTAGTGTCAGAATCGGGGTTGGCGGCGAAACAGGCAGTTAGCTACTCTCTAACCGCCTATGCCGGTGCTGTCTATACCTGCAATGGCGTAGCGCAACCTCAAGTCGGCGGCCCGGAAGAGGTTGATTTTGGCATGACCGCTTCCAGCAAGGGCGTTACCCGAGACACCGTGGTTGTCATGGTGCCCGAGTCGCCTTGCGATATCGGCCAGACATCCAAGATGACGCAGGCGTCATATAGTAACGTGACCGTGACCGATATTACGGACGGCGTTTCGATCGCACTTGGCGATTACGCGGCGTCATTCTAGCCGGGCAGACGCTATCCGACGACGACGCGGCCGCGTCGCCACGACCACGACGCGACCGCGTCGCCGCGTCGTGAATGTTGAAGGCGCTGTTCCCGAAGCGAGCCCAGGTTCTCTAATCACCCGGCACGCCACACCACACACGGGGCGAAAAGGTGTGGCGCGCGCCGGCCCCGCCCCTCTCTTCGTCACGCTTGGTTCTCCATGTGACCGATTGGTCGCCAAGACGCGATAGCCCCGGCGTCCGCCGCGAAATAAAATCAGCTCTGTAGAGTGATATCGGGGTGACCCGGAGGAACTCCTCGCGGTGATGAAATTCAACGTAGGCCTTACAATCTTTCCGCCTGCCGAGCGACCTTCGCCGCAAGGCTGCGGGTGAACGGGCGGGGATCTGAAAGACCACCCTCCCTCCTTTCTGGATGCCTGCCGATTCTTTGTTCGACGACCGACCGCTTCAGTCAACTAGCGTCGAGCCTTCAGCAAGCCCGCATCTGCAAAAGCCGCATCGCAGAACGCCCGTGCTCCAGAGCGCCGGATGCGTTGCTCCTGTACGGACGAGCGTGAAAGTCCGGTGCGCAAGACCCTAGTACAAAACCTGATCACCTACGGCGTGGCAGCAGCGATCATATGGTACGCCGCGCGTGGCATCTCGTTTACCCAGGTTGCCGAAGCCACGGGCCGCGCAACGCTGTGGCTCTTCATCGCCGCCAGCCTCGGCGGTTTTCTCTGCTGGTTTGTCGGCGAGACCCTCCTCTACTCGCGCCTGTTTACCTATTTCCACGGGCCGACCACCCCACGCGAACTGCTGCCGACCATGGCCGCGGTCTATTTTCTCCAGATAATCAATTCCTACGTCGCCAGCGGCGCCTACGTGCTCTTCCTCCATGTTCGCAAGCGCGTGCCCTGGTTGACTGGCATAGGCACCCTGCTCTTCCAGACCTATATCGACGTGGTATTGCTCACGGTGCTGGCGCTGATTGCGATCGCCGCCGTGCCGACCTCACCGATTCGGCTCGCCTTGTACTATGCGGCCGGTGCGCTTGCGCTCGGCTCTTTCATCGCCACCTTCTGGCTCTGGTGGGGAAAGCGCCTCGCTCCCGGCAACTGGCTCCGATGGCTCTATCAGCGGCCGTCACTGCTCAGCTTCCGGGTTGCGCGGCCGCCGCACTACCTCGCCCTCCTGTCGATTAGGTTTGCGACGTTTCTCGCGGCGGGTCTGACGCTCTATGGGCAATTCGCGAGCTTTCACATCGCGCTCCCACTGGCGCAGGCCCTGGCATTGACGCCTTTCATCCTGGCGATCGGCAATTCCCCGTTCTCGCCGGGAGGAATCGGGACTACTCAACTGGTCTTCACGATGGGCTTCGCCGGCTTCGCGGCCCGGGGTGACCTCTTTGCGCTTTCTCTGGCCGTTACCGCCTTCAACCTCCTGGTACGAATACCGCTGGGACTGATGATGGGTAAGCCGCTTGCGGAGGAAGCGGTCGAACTCAACCGCGAGCTCGTACCTAAGCTTACCGCCGGGCAGCTCTAGCCGAATGGGCTTCGTCCGAACTATGCCGCGCCGTGCGCGCCCGCGACGCTTCGCTCATCTCGCGATGGAGATCATCTGACTATGCAACGCCAGACGGTAACAATAGCTATCGGCAGAATAGCTATATGCGCGGCGCTTACCGTGCTCGCCGCGGCGCATCTCTGTCAGGCCGCGCCGGTGAAGCCCGCCCAGCGGGCGGACGATCCGCGGGCACGCGAGATCGTGGACCAGGTAGCGCGTCTGTTCAGCGCCAAATCGAGTGTCGCCACCTTGACCATGCAGGTTGCTGGTCAGGATAGCCCTCGCGACCTGTCGCTAAAGATCTGGGCGCTCGGCGAGAAGGTTCTCGTACGGGTCGACGCCCCTCCGGATCAGGCCGGCACGGCCATCCTGAAAGTCGGCCGCGATATCTGGTACTACCTCCCGAAAACCAGACGTACCGTCAAGCTTCCTGCCTCGATGACGATGACCGCGTGGATGGGAAGCGCATTCACTATCGATGATCTGGTGAAGGAGAGTTTTCTCACGCGCGACTACTCAATCGCTCTCTCCTTTGAAGGTAAACGGCAAGAGGTCGCAGTATATGAATTTACTCTAACGCCCAGACCGGACGCGGCGGTGGTATGGGGCAGGATCGTTTTGCAGATTCGCCAGACCAACCTGATGCCGGCGTGGCAGGGCTACTATGACGAAGACGGCAAGTTGATCCGGGAATTAACCTTTTCCGATTACAAACAGCTGGGCGGAAGACTCCTTCCCGCGCGCCTGGTCATGCGCGCTATGGACAAGCCTGATGAACAGACCACGGTGGTCTATCAGAATATAAGCTTCGGCCTGCCGATCGGCGCGGAAATCTTTTCTCTGCCTAACCTCACACAATGAGCATTCAGCTCCTCCAGCTTGCCTGGCGCAATCTGTGGCGCAATCCACGCCGCACCGTCATCACCATGACGGCCATCGCCTTCGGATACGCCATGCTGATGTTCGTCGCCTGTCTGATGGCGGGGCTGCGCTGGCAGATGGTCGAGAACGGCACGCGCCTGGTGCTCTCCCAGATTCAGGTGCATGCCCCGGGTTACTATCCCAATCGCTCCATTCAGAAAACCATAGGCGGAGGCAAGGGAACGGATGTGAACGCCCTGCTCGCGGCGATCACGGCCGATTCCCGCGTCTATGCCGCGGCGCCGCGCGTGTACGGCTATGGCCTGGTGAATTCGGGCCATCGTTCCGCCGGAGTCGAACTCATGGGCGTGGTGCCGGATCGGGAGCCAAAGGTAACTGTTCTGGATACTCAGATAGTGAAGGGCAATTACCTGAACGAGCGGGCGCCGTCGGGTGTGGTCGTTGGCGACAAACTCGCAAGCACTATTGGCGTCCGATTGGGATCGAAGATCGTTCTATTGACGCAGGCGGCTGACGGTTCGATGGGCAATGACCTGTACATCGTTACCGGCATCTTTCACACGAGTCTCGACGCGCTCGACCGCAGCGTCGTGCTGCTGTCGCTCTCTTCGCTGCAGAAGCTTCTGAATTTGAACCCTGGGCGAATCCATGAAGTCGGCATCAGGCTTCATGATATTGCCGACGCGAGCGCGGTAGCCGCGGCACTGCAGGTGCGGCTGGGCGCGGGGCCTCCGGTTCAGGTGATGGCCTGGGAAGGCTTGATCCCTGAACTGGCCGATTACGTACAGTTCAATCGCAGTATAACCTTCGTGCTCTTTTTTATTTTCTTTCTGCTCGCGGTCATCGGGATTATGAATACGATGCTGATGGCGGTCTTTGAACGCACTCGCGAGCTGGGCATGCTGATGGCCCTGGGGATGCGGCCTTTCCAGGTCATCGGTCTGATTCTGGCGGAGGCCACGGCCTTGGCTGCGGCCAGCCTTCTTTTGGGTGGCGTCATTGGCGCTCCGCTGCTTTGGTATCTGCAAGTCCATGGCCTCGATTTGGGCGGCGCCACTGGTGAGGTAGTCTCACTTGCCGGTGTGGTAGTCGGCCATCTCTGGTACGGCCGGCAGGATTTCCCCGCTTACTACGAGGCCGCCCTGGGCTTGGCCATCACCGCGCTTCTGTCCGCTTTCTATCCGGCTTGGCGCGCTGCGCACTTTCGTCCAACCGAAGCCATCCGCAAGGTCTGAGAGGCCATGGTTTAAGGCGATGACCGGTGCTCACCTTCTGATGAAGATCAGCTGGCGCAATCTGTGGCGCAATCCCCGCGGTACGCTGTTGACGGCGCTGGCTTTGGGCCTCGGCCTGGCGCTATTGCTGGTTTCCTTGGGCTTGCTCGACGGCGGCCACGAGCAGATGGTTGCCGACGGAGTGCGGCTGGGCACCGGGCACATAGTAATCGAAGCGAAGGGATTTCAGGACAGCGGATCGCAAGAGCTGCTACTTCCAGCCTCCGCAGTGACCGCGGCCGAGGAACTCCTGCATAGCGCCGTCATGCAGCCGCTTGTCACAGGCGTCAGCCCGCGCCTTATAGCCACTGGGCTACTCAGTTCGGCGGCCAATGCCACGGGAGTTAGAATTGTCGGCGTCATACCGCGGCAGGAACGCACCGTTTCGCTAATCCCTCAACGAATGATCCAGGGAGAGTATCTCGACGACGACCAACCCTCGGGAGTGGTAATAGGTTCCGGCCTGGCCAGCAAGCTCGAGGTGAAGCTGGGCTCCAAAGTCGTTCTAATGACGCAGCCGGTGCGGCTGCCCCGGGTCCAAGGCCAGGAGGCACCCGCAGGCGAGATCCAAAGCACGCTTTTGCGGGTCAGCGGAATTTTCCGCACCGGCGTCGAAGCGGTCGACTTTAACATTGTACATTTGCCTCTGCCCGTGGCCCAGAATCTGCTCGGACTGCCAGGTCATCAGGTGACTCAGATCGCCCTCATTCTCGAGCGGGAGGGCGATTCGCCGGCCGTGGCGACCGTCTTGCGCAGGCGGCTCATAGGGGAACCGGTCGAAGTCCTGACCTGGCGTCAATCCATGCCGATGCTGGCGCAGATACTGCGCCTGGACCACGCCTTCAACTACATCATGAACGGCGTGGTGCTCGCGATGGTCGGGTTGGGCATTCTGAACACGATTCTGATGAGGGTATTGGAGCGTCGCTATGAATTCGGCGTCTGCAAGGCTCTCGGCCTTCGGCCTGGCCAACTTGCCGTGATGATCGTCGGCGAATCTCTGGCGCTCACGGCAATGAGTCTCGCATTGGGACTGCTGCTGGGTTTGAGTATCGAACACTATTTCGCCGTCTTCGGCTTGGACCTCAGGCTGGTGTTTAAACCCAGACTGGATCCCGCGGTCATTTTCGATCCAATTCTGTACTCGCGCCTGAGCCAGGCTCACAACTCTCACCGTGGTTGCTCTCAGAGTCGCCGGGTCTCTTACCTTTAATGCTCCCACAGCGCCGGCAATCCTCTACCGCACGCGATGCCGTTCGTTACTCTACTGAGTATCGCGGTAATTAATTACTTGTGACCGGAGATGCGCGCGTTTATCTCATTTCGTGGCTGCAATTATCGTTCTCGAAAGAACATAGATCATGACTGCTCGTGTGCATATCTTGATCCCGCCTGCCGAACCGACCAGGCTTACACTGTCGGGTCGATATAGGATTCGAGCCCGACCTTGATCCGGCCCGACGGTGGTTCCCTCCATCGCCCTTGACCACGCGCGCAGCCAGACCAGCACAAACCTCGCACGTCCGCTTGGTATCGGTATTCTCTATTCACAAGCAACAAGGCGCGCGCACTAAATGTCAGGAGGTTGGAGAATTGGAAAGTTCAATGAAACGCGAATTCGGAGGTAACAAGATGAGAGGTTCCATCTGGTGTCTCGCCGGCGCGGCTCTGTTCGCCGTGAGTTGTAGCACTGCGCCTCCCCCCGAACAGGTGACATATACCAACTCTTTGGTCGGCCCTCCAGGTTATCAGGGTCCCGCCGGTCCCGTCGGACCGCAAGGTGCCGTCGGACCAGCCGGCCCCCAGGGCTACGTGATGACGGGTCCAGCCGGCGCTGAAGGTCCAGCCGGTCCGATTGGTCCTCAAGGTGCAATCGGCGTCGCAGGCCCAGCGGGTGACGTGATGGCGGGCGGCCGCGGAATGACGGGCGCAGCAGGTCCGATGGGCGCGCAGGGTGAGGTCGGGGAGATGGGCGCGCGTGGCGCCAGCATGGTCGGCCCGATGGGCCCAACTGGCCCGGCTGGTCCCGCCGGCGCGCAGGGTGCAGCCGGGTACGCGGGCGTCAAAGGCCCTACTTTGGTCGGCCCGGTCGGCCCCATCGGCAACGCCGGAGTCGCGGGTGCTCAAGGCGCGGGCGGCTCGACGGGCGCTCAAGGCTATGCGACGGCGGGCAGCGCCGGCGCGATGGGTCCCTCGGGTGACGTGGGCGAGCAAGGTCCGGCCGGAGCGGCAGGCGCGCAGGGCGCAGCCGGAATCGTCGGCCACTGGACGGCATATCGGGATTTCACCTTCTATGGGGACCAGTCGGATCTCCAGCCTTCTGACGTGACCATGACCAACGAGATCGCAAGCTACCTGGCGAATAATCCGTCCCTGCAGATCGGCATCGACGGTTCTACTAATCCCAGTGGCGCGGTCCCTACCAACCAAGAGCTCAATGACCGCCGAGTCAACGCCGTTAAGACTGCTCTGCTGAATGCGGGAGTGCCGGCCGACAAAATACAAATCGGCCCGTTCGGCGACCCGCAGCTCAGGCGCGACGGCCGCGTCGAGGCGTTGCTCAGCACCGGGAACTCCTCGGTATCACGATTGAGTGACTGAGCCAGCCGTAGTTACTAAGAGCACCGGAGAATCTCCTTCGCGTCGGTCTTGCAAAGGAGATTCTTCCGGCGTTCATTTCCATTGCGATATAGCATTCGATATATCCGGTGCTTGGGAGCACTCCATGGTCTGAAATGGAGTGCTCTGCATTTTGCCTTCGCACCATAGCGGCATGTATCATGAGAGAAGAGGTATTTATAATGCTCAAGCTTCCGCTGTTTGCTTCGTTTCTCGTTTTCGCGACGCTCGGTATGCAAGCGTGCTTTTGGTCGGGGCCTTCCAGACAATATGCGCCCGGGCCGTACGCATCGACGGCGACTCATACGGTATGTGACGCACAAGGTTATAATTGTCTCGCCTGCGACGATAACAACAACTGCCAACGCTCCGATGCTCAGTATGCTTCGTCGAGACATACGGTCTGCGATTATCAAGGCAACAATTGCCGGAGCTGCGACTCCAATAACAACAATTGCGAACCTCCTTCCACTACCAAAAGCCATTGGGGTTTCATTTTTTAAAGACGCCAAAAACCCTTTGCATTTCAACTCGGCTGTTGCCGACAATTACTCGCAATGTCAGCCGAGTTCTGGATGCTGCCACAGATGCGAAAATCCGCTATATTTCGAGACTGGTCGCGTGCGCCAAGGACCGGTTAAGCCGAGCATCGTAAGGCCGAGAATAAGTCTCGCGGAGCGCGAACGTCGAACAGTTCGGTGCCGATTGGAGGAATGACATGGTCCAGTGGGCGGTCGAACTTAATGACCTGAAAAAAACTTACCGCACGGGGCCTATCGAAGTCTCTGCGCTGCGCGGCGTTTCTCTGAAAATCGCTCCCGGAGAATTTGTGGCGGCGGCCGGGCCCTCGGGTTCCGGAAAGACCACCCTCCTCAACATCATCGGCGGACTGGATCGAGCGGACAGCGGAGAGGTTAGGGTTGCTGGGCAGGACCTTCAACTGCTGTCTTCAGGCGAGCTGGCAGGGCTGCGCCTGCGGCGTATTGGCTTCGTCTTTCAGACCTACAATCTCATGCCGGTCCTCACCGCTTTGGAAAACGCCGAGTTTACTTTGCTCTTACAAGGAATCCCAGCGCACCGGCGCAGGGAAAAAGTGCACAAATTGTTCGCCGAAATTGG
>Ga0310811_10009669_pt1 | contig 12458 bp, 12 predicted proteins | sample YCmetagenome_FD_207642 | JGI IMG/M metagenome (GOLD analysis project Ga0310811, IMG submission 207642) | Soil microbial communities from experimental microcosm in Duke University, North Carolina, United States - YC | ecosystem: Engineered > Artificial ecosystem > Soil microcosm > Unclassified ... | reverse complement strand
GCCTCGGGGCCCGCCGCCCCGCCTTACACCTTATAGAAGCTCCGATACCATTCGACGAATCGCGGAATACCCACCTCGATTGGCGTCGCCGGCTTGAAGCCGACATCGCGTTCCAAGTCTTCGATATCGGCATAGGTGGCGGGCACGTCGCCGGGCTGGAGCGGCATGAGCGTCATGTCCGCCTTCTTGCCCAGCGTCCGCTCGAGCACCTCGATAAAATGCAGTAATTCGACCGGCTGGTGATTGCCGATGTTGTAAATCCTGGCCGGCGCCGAGCTCGTGCCGGGATCCGGCTTGTCGCCTGACCATGCTGCATCCGGCTGGGCCGTGTGGTCGAGCGTTCGAATCACGCCTTCGACAATGTCGTCGACATAGGTGAAATCGCGTCGCATCTTCCCGTGGTTGAACACTTCGATGGGTTTGCCTTCGAGGATGGCCTTGGTAAACAGAAACAGCGCCATGTCCGGCCGTCCCCACGGTCCGTACACCGTGAAGAAGCGCAACCCGGTGCAAGGCAGGCGGTACAAATGCGCATAGCAATGGGCCATCAACTCGTTCGCCTTTTTGCTAGCCGCGTACAAGGACACAGGATGATCGACATTGTCATGAACGGAAAACGGCATGTGCGTATTGCCCCCGTACACGGAACTGGAAGAGGCGTACACCAAATGTTCCGCTTTCACCCGCCGACAGCCTTCCAGGATGTTCAAGAACCCTTCAATATTGCTGTCCGTATAGGCATGCGGATTCACGAGTGAATACCGAACGCCGGCCTGGGCGGCCAGATGCACGACGCGGCGGATCGGGTACTCAAGAAACAACTCCTTCATCCCCTGACGGTTCGCCAAATCCAGCTTCACAAACTGAAAGCCGTTCAACGGCGTCAGCAGGGCGAGCCGCGCCTCCTTGAGACGGACATCGTAGTAGTCGTTCACATTGTCGAGGCCGATCACCTCGTCGCCTCGATCGATGAGACGGCGGGCGACATGAAAGCCAATGAATCCGGCCGCGCCGGTGACGAGCGTGAGAGCGTTTCCAGCGGTCATGGCCGTACCTCAAAGAACATGTCTGGCCTCATCCTTTTGCAGTCGCTTTCATGAACGGCGGCTCCCCGTATGCGGCGCGGTAAAGACTCAACGGCGACAGCGCCTCCTCCATCGACCGGACTGCAATGTCGCCCTGCCCTCGGTCCGTAAACACGTCGAGGGCTCGCCCATAATGATAGCCACAGCCGTGCGGCTCGAGCATATGTTTGAGGACCTCGGGCGGTTCCCAATGGGCGGTCAACAATGCCGTTCTCGCAGGATTGCGCCTGCTGAACATGAACGAGAGATGATCCGGATACCAATCCGCTCCGCCGGTCGCATAGGAAACGAACAGTTTCGCACGGGCGGTCGCAGAGAGCTCGGCTAGATAGCCGTTGGTCAAATACCCGTTCTCTCCCACGTCCAGCCACTTCCCCGGATGGGACAAGGGGGCATGCGCCGCATGGCTGCGGATTTCCAGCAATTGCTGCTGCGACGCGAAGAGAAGGCTGATGGGTCCATACTTGTCGACCAGCCGCCGGATGATGTCGTCCTTCAAGGCGGACCGTCCCTCGTTCGTCGGGCCGCTGTCTGCATGGATGAGGACGTTCTGGCCGCGGTCACTGATCAGATAACAGTTCCTGGGCATGCGGAGATCGCAGGGATCTTCGCCGTAAAACGGCACGGAGACGACGGCACCGCCTTCAAAGGACCAGGCCTCTCCGTGCGCCAATTCGAGGACACGGCCGAAACCCAATTCCCGCAATAGCGCCGGATAGTCGTAGAAGAAATGCGTCTTGTTTCGACGGCTCGGCACGATGACGGGAGTCTCTTTAGGGAAATGGAGCAAGGTGCGCGGATCAACGTGGTCGTCATGGTCATGCGTGAGGAAAATCGCCGCCGGCTTGGGCAGGAGAGAGGGCCACAGCGACGGCACCGACGATTCGGCAAACCAGGGCAACAACCAGGGATCGAAGAGGAAGACCTCATTCTGTTGTCTGTAGAGCAGCGCCGCATGCCCAAGATGCACCGTCTCGCGGTCCTGCACCACGTTGAACCAGCGCTCCCGGATCGGATTCTCGGGTGAGGTGCGGAGGCATTCGTACTGATGCAGCGCCTCTATGAGACGGAAAATCACCGTCTGAGCCTCCCGCGGTGCGGACATGACGACCGTCTTGACTTCTTCCGCCCGGTGGCTGCCGTCCAGCAGCCCGATCACTTTTCCCACGACCGGTCCGAGTGTTCGCTGCTCGAACCCAATCGGGATGGCCTGCCGCTTGACCGAGTGGAAGATGCGCAAGCCACCGTTCGTCACCGTCGACGATTTGGCCGGCTCGAAGGGCAATTCCCATCGAAAGCTGCCGTCCGCCTTGCGGCCGCACGCGATGTGCCGGCTCAGATAAGGACGGGCGTTGACGGCTTCGGCGTAGGCATCTTCGAGCCGTCTTGACCGGTCCGGGTCGTCGAGTGGAGCCCGCTTCGCAAACACGTCGCTGATCGCGGTGTCGATCGAACTCGCCAAAAGCTGATGAGCCTCCTGAAGCGCGGCGACGACCTCAGGAGCCAGGCCGCCGACGAACGGAAAAGGGCCGGGCGGCTCCGCGCTTTCCAGTTGCACCCAGCACCATGGCACGAGGCTCAGCAGATGATCGCGCGGCAAGGCGTTCCAGATGTTCATGGCCGATTTATCTGACGTCAGACACGTCGACTGATCGTCGGTTCATACAGGGCTTGGATCACGTTGCCGTCCGGATCGGAGAAATAAAACGAATAGCTGCCGTCCCGGTGCTGCTTGGGCGCCTTGGCAATCGCGCCGCCCAACGACGCGATCGTGGCCTCGATCACCTTGTACATGCGGTCGACCGCACCGGCATCTTCCAGGATGACGCCGATATGATCGAGTAATTGGGCCTTCAAGGGTTGATAGGCCGCAAGCTCACCCGGCGCGATCTGATGGAGCGCCAGGTTGTCGGTTCCGGAGCTGAGATAGAGATTGTCCGCGTCCGGCTCCCACACGACTTTCATGCCTAATAGTTGTTCATAAAAGGCGCGTGACCGGAGCAGATTGGTCACACGTAAGGCAACATGGCGCAGACCCCGATGCACGGCTGGACCCATGGCATTCCACTCTCTCACGCGATAGCAACGACCTGCTACCGTATACTAGGTGGGCTCCCGAGCGCCGTCAAATTGAATTTCACGCCTATCGGCCAGTGCGACCTCGTTTCCCTTATGTTACGATGCTTCGCCTGGAAAAGGAGTCCTTCATGTCTTTCGTTTTTCAGTTCGTGATCATTGTCTCGGTCCTTTTTGGCCCCGGCACTGTCGTCGGCGCAGAGCCGACCTCGGCGGAAACGGATTCTGCCCCGATGGTCGTCGTCCCGGCGGGTCTCTTTCCTATGGGTGTCCCGCCGGGTGATCGAGACGGAGGACGCGACGAGTATCCGCGCCATGAAGTGTATCTCGATGCCTATGCGATCGACCTCTACGAGGTCACGAACGGCCGTTATCTGGAGTTCGTCAAGGCAACCGGCCATCGCATTCCCCAGAATCCGAAGAATCCAACCAGGAACCTTTGGCAGGGGGATCGGGTTCCCGAATCTCTGGTCGATCGTCCGGTCGTCAATGTCGATTGGTCCGACGCGGACGCCTATTGCGCTTGGGCTGGCAAACGACTGCCCACCGAAGCCGAATGGGAAAAGGCCGCCAAAGGCAACCACGATTGGCGCTTCCCCTGGGGCAACGTCGAGCCCACGGCGAAACATCTGAATTACAACCAACAGTGGGTCGGTGAAAAGACCCTGATGCCGGTCGGCAGCTACGAAGCCGGCAAGAGTCCTTACGGCGTGTATGACATGGCGGGCAACGTCTGGGAATGGGTCAACGACTGGTATGACCCCCACTACTACGAGAAGAGCCCGAAGAAAAACCCGAAGGGCCCCGAGACCGGCATCAAACGCGTTCTGCGCGGGTCAGGATGGCAGAATGAAACTCCGACCGTACGCATCTTTACGCGCGTCGACAGCGACCCGTCGATCAGGAACGAGTCGACCGGATTCCGTTGCGCCCGCGATGCGAAATAGTCGTTTGCACTGAGACTCTGCGCCGTCGTCATGGTAGAACCGTGTCATGACCGGATCGGACCAGACAGATCAGCTCCGTACCAAAACTAAACAGTTCGCAATCGGCATCCTCAAGCTCTGCGGCCCTCTTCCGAAGACACCTGAAACGCTTGCCATTCAAACGCCCCTCGTCAAAGCCGCAACGACGCTGGCAGCCAACTGCCGCGCGCTCGCACGAGCCTGGTCGGAAGACGATTTCCACAGGAATCGGAACCTGGCCTCAGGCGACGCAGACGACTGCGTCTTCTGGCTCGAGTTGCTTGCGGCAGCCGGGACCGACCAGGATCAGCCGATTCAAGCCCTGCTCGACGAGGCGTCCGATATCGTGGCGCTGCTCTCGATTTGCGGCGAACCGGAAACGCCCGCGTCTGCCGCCGAGGCCCAATCCGCTCCGAACACGAAGGCCGACACGCCGCCGCTGCCGACCGACTTTCACGGCTTACATGTGGTGTCGTTTGAAAGCCGGATGGCAACTGAGATGGCGCGATTAATCCAGCGGCATGGCGGAGAGCCCGTGGTCGTGCCCGCCCTCAGGGAAATTCCAATCCCATTGCAAGACAATGGCGCAGTGTTTCGTTTCGGGGTCAAACTCATTCTCCATCAAGTCGACATTCTGATTCTGATGACGGGCGTAGGGGCGAAAGCGCTCTTTGAGGTGCTGCAAACCCGGTATCCATTGGCTGAAATCATCGAAGCGCTGAAAAAGACGATCATCGTTACCCGCGGACCGAAGCCTTTGGCCGTCCTCAAGGCCATGGGCGTGGAGGCGAACATTACGGTACCCGAGCCCAACACCTGGCATGACGTGATCGCCACCTTGGATTATTACCGCCCCGTCCAAGGGTTGAAGATCGCCGTTCAGGAATACGGAGTCACCAAGCCCGAAATGATCGAGGATTTGCAGAAGCGCGGCGCCGAGGTCTTTTCCGTACCGGTGTATCGTTGGGCGTTACCGGAAGACACCGGTCCGCTCGAGGCGGCCATCGGGCAAGTCGCGAACGGCGTCTATGACGTGATGCTCATTACGAACGCCGCGCAGATCGATCACGTCATGCAGCTCACAGAACGACACGGACTCACGCAAGCGTTCCGCGAAGCATGCAAGAAGCTGGTTGTCGGCTCCATCGGCCCTACCGCGAGCGAAGGCCTCAAACACCACGACCTCCCCGTCGATTTCGAGCCTTCTCATCCCAAAATGGGCATTCTCGTGAAAGAACTCAGCGAGCAGGTCCATGCCCTTCGGCGGGCGAAGTCCGATCAGCCGTCGGCCTTCTGATTGCGCACTCCGACTCAGTGCAGGCTGGTTTGCGCAGGTGTCGAGGTAGGATCCCCCTGTTCACTCGCATCCCGGGCACAGCGGAAGCCAAGCCAGTTCATCTTGGTGTATGGATCGGTGCCGTTTCGCTGCGCGGGACGCACCGACGGTGTGCTGTCGATCCAGCCGCCCCCGCGGAAAGCCCGCTGCGTGCCCTTGTCAGGTCCCTTGGGGTTTCGGTCAGGCGCCTTTTTGTAGTAGTTCGGGTCATACCAGTCCGCGGTCCATTCGGCCACATTGCCTGCCATCTGATAGAGGCCGTACGGGCTGACGGCATTCTCGTATTTATCGACGGAAATGATGGGCGGATATAACAACAAGCGCTCCGGCCGGTCCCGAACCGGTCCTGACAGTCCCGTGCGGCCGAAATTGGCTCGGCTCAGTCCGGCCGGCTCATTGCCCCAGGGGTAAATCCTGCCATCTTCGCCACGAGCGGCCTTTTCCCATTCCGCCGATGTCGGCAAACGCTTGCCAGCCCATTTGCAATAGGCCTCGGCGTCGAACCAGGACACGTGCATGACCGGATGGCTGGCCATCGTCTCCTGAAAATTTCCGCCGTCGTACTGCCAGTCGATCAAGGGATTGCGGTTGGTCGCCAGGACAAACCGCAGATACTGCACGGTTGTGACTTCGAATTTATCGATCTCATACGCATCGAGGTACACCTTCCGCTGCGGGAATTCCGCCGGGTAGGCGTTCCGGTCGGTCTTCTTGTCGCTACCCATGAGAAACGTTCCTGCCGGGATCGTCACCATTTCATCATGCGCCGGCAGTTTCGCCCGTTCAGCCGCAATTTTTTTTCCCTCCGGCGTCCATTCCCTCGTGACGTCGGCGACGTCCAACGCCAATGCCGACACACCGATGCTAATTGCGCCAACCACGATGATCACCGCAGTAATGCTCGGCCTTCGCACACTCACCTCCCTGTTGTTGCTCATGGTGCTTTCGGCTGCGTGCTCGGATCCTTGTCGAAGTCCTCCAGCGGCTGAAAGTTGACCGGCAGGTTAAAAAGATAATCAGACACGGGCCGCATTTTCACATGTTGATACTCGACGATCCAGCTGCCGTCCCTCCTTGCGAGCTTCATGGGAAAGTGGAGATCGGTCGCCACCCACTGGTAATACTCCTCCACCCGCTCGCCCTGCTTCGTCGTCACCTCGTACAAAATCGTGGGATGCCCTTCACGTACTTCCGTCCCGATTGCGGTTCGCGAGATTTCACCCTCCAACTGCGGCGTCACCCGGAGATCCTGCTCCGCCTCATACGGCAGGGTTTTGAAATGCTTCATACGGGAGAGAAGCAGCCAGACCACCTGCTTGTCTTTACGCACGATCGTCACATTCACCGGCCCGAGGGAATGGTGCTCGATCCGCCACATCTGATCGCGGTAGTAAATGACCGCCTTGTGAGTGCGGCCATCGATTTTCGTAATTTGGTCCGCGGTAAATTCGAGCCCAACGGCGATGTCCCCCATGACTAACCCGGTCACGATGAAGCAGAGAAGCATCAACAGGCGGCGCATCGCCCCATCCTAACATAGCTCCGCCGCACCGCCCGCGCTGGTCATCTCGTCTTTCTAGCGAACGGCCAACACGCCGGCCCCGTTAATGGCGCCCGCTTTCAAACGCTGCAACGCGTGATTCGCTTCGATCAACGGGTAGCATTGCGTGCGAGGCTTGATGGGAATCGCGGCCGCTTCCCTCAACAGATCAACGCCGTCCTGGCGCGTGTTCGCCGTGACGCTCGAGATCGTGCGTTCCCCGAACAGATCACGATCATAATCGATTGGCGGAATGAGACTCATATGAATGCCGGCCAGTGCCAGCGTGCCTCCCCGATCGAGAGCGCGCAAGGCGGGGATCACCAGTTCTCCAGCCGGTGCAAAAATGATCGCGGCATGCAGGGGAACCGGAGGTACTTGTGATGCCTCGCCGACCCAGGCGGCTCCCATCTCCCGAGCGAGGGTCCGATGCTCCGCTTTCAGAGAGCACACGTAGACTTCGCAACCCCAGTGACGGGCAATCTGAATCGCAATGTGAGCGGAGGCACCGAACCCGTAAAGACCAAGCCGCTGACCGGACTGCACCCGGCTCAGCCGCAAGGCCCGATAGCCGATGATGCCGGCACAGAGAAGCGGCGCGGCTTCTTGATCGGAAAACGTGGACGGTATCGGATAGGCGAACGGCGCGGGCGCCACGGCGTATTCGGCATAGCCGCCATCCACCTGATAGCCGGTAAAGCGCGCCGCCAGGCACAAATTCTCACGGCCGCTCCGGCAATACTGACAGCGGCCACACGTGCCTTGCAGCCAGGCGATGCCGACCCGTTCCCCGGGACGCCGGGTGGTCACGCCGGATCCCACCTGCCGGATCATGCCGATGGCCTGATGTCCGGGAATCAACGGCAGCTTGGGACGATCAAGTTCGCCTTCGATGACATGCAAATCAGTCCTGCAGATCGCGCAGACGCTGACCTCGACCAGCACCTCTCCCGGTCCTGGCTCAGGCACCGGAACGTCGTGGAGCCGGAGCGGATTCGCGGCGAGATCTCCCGTGTGTCCGAGAACCATTGCCCTCATGGTGAGGACTGCGCCCTGCAGGGGATCGATCGGTCCGTTGTCATGATGTACATCGGCCGCCGGGCATCCATCCTAGGCTCGGAGCTTTGCCCCAGGGCTCAGGGCTTCGCCTTGATGCATTCGATATCGAGCTTGATCAGGACTTCGTCGCCGACCACGAGTCCCCCGCCGTCGAGCGTCTTGCTCCAGACCATGCCGAAGTCTTTCCGGTTTAGTTGACCCTCGGCATTGAATCCAGCTCGGAGATTCCCCCACGGATCCTTGGCCACCCCGTTGAAGTTCCCTTTGAGCGTGATATCCTTGGTCACCCCGCGCAACATCAACTCTCCCACCGCTTCATACCCTTCCGGCGTTTTCTTGTAGTGCTTCAGCCGGTAGGTCATCGTCGGATGCTTTTCGACGTCGAAGAAGTCGGCGTTCCGAAGGTGCGCGTCGCGCTTTTCATGGTTGGTGCTGACGGATGCCGTCTTGATCGTGGCCTCGATCGCTTTTACGGTTCCGGCGTCGGGGTCCATGTCGATAAAGCCTTGGTAGTCGGCAAAGCGTCCGGTCGTTTTCGAGACGACCATGTGGCTGACGCGAAACTCGATGGTGGAATGGTCGGGGTCGACGTTCCACCGGGCGACCTCCGCCTGCGCCGCGACCGGCCAGGCATTGAGAAGCGCCGCGGTTGCCAGGCCGATGCCAACCGCCTGTATCTTGACCATGCGTCAGTCGCTCTCCCAGGTTACTTTTTCGGCGTCGAGGACCCTTCGCTCTTGCCGTTCGAGATGTTGCCGACAGACTGCACGTCGCGCGCGTTCGTGCGCGCTCCGGTCCGCATCCGAACGTGGACATCGATAGGTTCGTCTCCGACGTCTGAGGGCATCTCTGGAAACGGCTGCGCATTGACCACGGCATAGATACCCGCCTCATCGATCTCACGGACGCCCGACCCCTTTTCGATTTCAATCAACTGCGCCCGGCCGCTGGGATACAGCTTAAAGCGCACGCGAACGGTCTCGCTGCTCGGTCCCCGACGGACGCCGCGCACTTGCCGTGCCCAACTCCGGCTGACGAGCAGGCTGACCTGCTGCCAATAGGCCTTGCCCTTCGCCGGATCAGCGAGCGGCATCAAATCCTCTTCGACCAGGGCGGCGGCGGTCATCGGCGCGCCGGTGGGCTGCGGCTCGTCGACGATGAGCTCGCTCACGGATGGCTCCTCAGGCTTGACCGCCGGGGGTTCGCTCGTATCGCTGACCGCCTCCTGGCGCTCCAAGGTCACGTAGACAATGCGTTTCATGAAGCGCTCGAGCTTTTCGGGACGCGATCTGGCGAACGTGATCTGTATGCGAGCGGCCTTTTGATGAACGGAGGTCCGACTTGTGGGCATCGGATCGAGGGTGACTTCCGCCTTCATGATCGAGGTCTCGCCCTCCGGCTCCAGAGTAATGATCTGCGGCTCGAAAAGAATCGACTCGCAAAGGGCGACGATGGGAACGTTTCCCGGCGGCACGCCGCCCAGCGTGATGAGCAGGGTCAGCGACTTCCCGGTCTGGAGATCGCCGTCGGAATCCTGTTGATGGAGTTCAAAACGGGCCCATCGGGTGGGCGGAGAGGAGGAGGTAGACGCGGAAACCGGCGGCGGAATTATCGTCGCCAACATAAAGCTCGTGAGGACCGCAACACCGGTCAACGTTCGACATAGCCGCGCGAGCATGAACGGCATCCTACCTAGGCCCCCGACGGTTGCGCAACCCTCATTTTCCTGAGCGTTAGGCAAGCGGCGATGACTGGGATAGAATGGAGCCATGCGCGCGCTGATCAAGACGGCAGCTCAACCGGGATTGACGGCAGCGACGTGTCCGGATCCGACGCCCGGGCCGCGGGATGCCGTCATCCGGGTCAAGGCCACTTCGTTGTGCGGCACGGATGCCCATATCTACAATTGGGATCCGTGGGCCCACAGCCGCATTCATCCTCCTTTGATCATCGGCCACGAAATGTGTGGTGAAGTCGTTGACGTGGGATCGTCCGTCAAACTCGTCAAGGCCGGTGATTACGTCGCCGCAGAATCCCATCTTACTTGTGGGGTGTGCTTTCAATGCCGCACAGGCCAAGCCCATGTCTGCCGGAATTACCGGATTCTCGGAGTAGATCGCGACGGGTCGTTCGCAGAATATGTTGTCTTACCTGAAAATGTTCTTTGGAAAACTTCCCGTGCGATCCCTCCCGAATATGCATCGCTTCAAGAGCCGCTCGGCAACGCCGTCGATGCGGCATTAGTCGATGACCTCACCGGCCATACGGTATTGATCACGGGATGCGGCCCGACCGGGCTCTTCGCGGCCGCCGTGGCCCGGACGTCGGGCGCGGCCATGATCATCGCTTCCGATGTCAGCGAATACCGTTTGAGCCTGGCCAAACAAATCGGCGCCGACCATCTGTTGAACGCGAAGGCGGAGTCGCCGAGCTCGTTGGCTGCTGCAATCCAGGAGATCACCGCCGGGGAAGGCGTCGATGCCTCGCTAGAGATGTCCGGAGATCCGTCTGCCCTGCATCTGGCCTTCAGCGCGGTCAAAAACGGCGGGCGGATCACGCTTTTCGGCATCCCGACAGGGCCCATGACCTGCGATCTCGCTAACGACATCATTTTCAAAGGCATCCGGGTGCACGGCATCACCGGCCGTCGCTTGTTCAGCACGTGGTACAGGCTCGCCGGTCTTTTCAAAGCGGGCCTCAACATCAAGCCGATCGTCACGCATACGTTTCCCATGAGCGACTTCGCGAAGGGGTTCGACCTCATGAAGTCCGGCCAGTGCGGCAAAGTGGTGCTGTTCCCATGACGCGACTGGCTACGCACCTTGCGTCGGTCATCACCTGGACCACCTATGGCTGATGCTCGTCTGAACGACATTGCCGGTCAGCAGTTGGCCGACATTCGCGCCAGAGGTCTGTACAAATCCGAGCGGCGCCTTCTGGGCCCTCAGCAGGCTGAAATCACGGTCGCCGAGGGCCGCGTTCTGAATCTCTGCGCAAACAACTACCTGGGCTTGGCCAATGATCCGCGCATCGTCGAGGCGGCCGGCGCCGGACTGAGAAGCCACGGCTATGGCATGGCCTCCGTGCGCTTCATTTGCGGGACCCAGGAGATGCATAAGAGGCTCGAGCATGCCATCAGCGCCTTTCTCCGCATGGAAGACACCATCCTCTACGGGTCCTGCTTCGACGCCAACGGCGGGCTCTTCGAAGTGCTGCTCGACGAGCGCGATGCCGTCATCAGCGATGCGCTCAACCATGCCAGCGTGATCGACGGCATTCGGCTTTGCAAAGCCAAACGCTTTCGGTTCGCCCATTCGGACATGAAGGAGTTGGAAGCGAAGCTGAACGAAGCGCGGAGCAGCCGCCTGCGCTTGATCGCCACGGACGGCGTCTTTTCAATGGACGGTGATTTGGCGAAGCTTGACCGGATCGTCGAGCTTGCCGCACGATACGAAGCGGCAGTCATGGTGGACGACAGCCATGCCACCGGCGTCCTCGGCGAAAATGGTCGAGGCACCCCCGACCATTTCGGCGTCGCCGATCGGATCGATATCGTCACGAGCACGTTGGGCAAGACGCTTGGGGGCGCGACCGGCGGGTTCACGACGGGACGTGCCAACATCGTAGACCTGCTTCGACAGCGCTCGCGGCCGTATTTGTTCTCGAACGCGCTGCCTCCGGCCGTTGCGGCCGGCGCCTTGCAGGCGCTCAGGCTCGTTGAAGAGGGCGAGGACTTGCGCAGCCGGCTGCGCGAGAACGCCGCCTTCTTCCGCGCACAACTCGCCCGACTCGGCTTCCGGTTGGTCGACGGCGAGCATCCCATCATTCCGGTCATGCTCGGCGACGCGTCATTGGCTGCATCGATGGCCGACCGGTTGCTTCACGAGGGAATCTACGTGGTGGGATTCAGTTATCCCGTGGTTCCTCAGGGGCAGGCGAGAATCCGGGTGCAGATGTCGGCGGCCCATACCCGAGAGGAGCTCGAACGGGCGGTCGCGGCCTTTGCCAAAGTAGGACGAGAATTAGGCGTGATCCCAGGATCGCAGGCATGAACGCCTACTCTCGAATCGCTCTCGTCCTCGACTGCAGATAGGCGTTTCGGACTGCCGTATAGAGATCGAGCGTCGCCTCCTCCACTCCCTGAAACTTTTCGAGATTGCGGGACCGTTCGTTTACGATCTCGCCGACGCGAGTCCCGAACTGGACAAAGGTGATGGTCCAAGTATTTTTGTGAGCGATGAGCGAGGGAACGTTATTGACGGTAATTATGGGGGCCACCAGCCAGTTGATCGGATTGAGAAAAATATCCGTGACATAGCCGGCGGCATCACGAACGGTGAACGGTTGGAGAAACGGCAGCACCAGGTACGGGCCCGGCTTCACGCCGTAGAATCCCA
>Ga0310811_10009668_pt1 | contig 12460 bp, 10 predicted proteins | sample YCmetagenome_FD_207642 | JGI IMG/M metagenome (GOLD analysis project Ga0310811, IMG submission 207642) | Soil microbial communities from experimental microcosm in Duke University, North Carolina, United States - YC | ecosystem: Engineered > Artificial ecosystem > Soil microcosm > Unclassified ... | reverse complement strand
CTCCTGCGAACTCAGCACCAACGGCGCGATCGGCCGGCCTTTCACACCTGCATTCGCCACGAGCGCTCTCCTCTCTAGAGATCCGAGCGATCAACTAATGTCACGAACTTCCGTTCCAGATGACTAGTTCGTGAAATATCTCGTCGGTGGCCATCTCAACGAGAGGCTTCACGTTCCCAAGAGCGACAAACATCCTCAGGAGAAGAAAAACTCTTTGACGGTCGTGATCGTTGGGTAGTGCCTTTATAAGGAGGTCGCGAATGGCCTCGCGTGCATTTTGCAGATGCTCACCCCCGGCGTCACTCAGGTAGGTGCGGCCGAGCGGTCTCATCGCATCGTGAATCTTGAAACGATCGACACCGAAAATCTGGATTGTACCGCTTGTTCGCAATCGCCTGAATGCCGTGGCCGCGATCTCCGGCTCGAGGTCGAAGGCGCGCTTCAATACGACACTGGCTTCGGATTGAGTCAGTGGGACGTCGCTGAGACTGAGCGCCGCGACAGCGCGGCGCTCAGGGTCGTTAAATCTGTCGAAGACATCTGACAGAATAAGTTCTTGCGCAGTCTCGACAATATGGGTGCGGTCCTCAAGCGCCGCGCAGACTCGGGTGACCACCCCCTCGTAGCTTTCAGCCGCAATTTTCAGCGCATTCTGGACGTAGAGCGGCAGCCCACCAGTGATTTTCAACAAGCGCTCATAGTCTGAGAAATCCCCACGGCATCCGAGCGACGCTCCCTCGGCCGCGGCCGTCTCATTGGACCAGCCGAGAAGCAACTCCGCCTTCACGCCAAGCGTTGCCTCGATTCGGGCGATCGTTGCGCTGGGCTGGGCGAGAAGCACAAACTGCAGCTGATCGGAGGCCCCGACCAGCGAAACCAAATCCGCGGCTGCAATGCGATGCGCGTTATCCAACACCACAGTCGCGGTGAGTTTGTCCTCGGCTAGGTGGCGACCGATCGCAAACAGGATTTCGGTGCCGCTTGCGCCCGGTAACAAGATCTCGCCTAGCTTGCCGCCACGCGATCCGAAGATGCGAGCTGCAAGTTCGCGTGCGACGGCATTGGCCAGCGCAGGGCCGGATATCTCGGCAATATCGTAATATGCCAGACGGTCAGAAGTATGCAGAGCTGTCTGAGAAACCCAGGACGTCTTTCCTGCACCGGAGAGGCCGACGACGAGCCGCACGCGTTGGCCATTTGCCAGATTTGGTTCATGTTCCTGCGGACGATATCGAAGCGGCGGAGCAGGAAAATCTTGGAGTTGGACAACAAGCTGCTCGAAGAGTGCCGGTAATTCCTCAACCGTGAACGTGTGATTGGAGCTTGGCTCAATCCCACCCGCTGCTGCCATCATCCGGCCAGCGATTTTCCAGACGAGGGTTTCTGGAGCCAATACGGAAAAAGGAAGCGTTTCGGCAGCCGCTCGGCACGCCTCGAAACCATCCGCGATGGTCCTCCACGGCAAGGGAAGGGCTTCGTCTACCGCCGGTGATTGCGGCCAATGGAGCCTGGTGTCGGACGGCCATTCTTTACCTGTGATAAGCTTGGCAAATTCCGGCCCAGGCGCACTATTCGATACTATGACGAACTGGCATGAACCGCTCCGTCGACCTTCCTCGTGCTCCTGTCTAATAGCCGCGAACCTTGAGAGTGCGCCATCAATGTCGCTTAGAATAAGGTTAGATGCCCGAGTTTTGACTTGTAGGTAGATTCGTCTGTCAGGCTGGACGAGTTCGACGTCTTCATCATTCTCGACGATGACATGGGTCACACCGGCCCGGGCAGCATCAAACAGACACGCGGCGGCATAGAGGTGCTGATAGAGGAACCCGCGATGAACGGCTTCGATCCGGGCAAGTTGACGGGGATCAAGGTTGAACGTTTCCATATCTGGCGGTCTCGTTATGGCTCAATAAAAGCGTGCGATGGCCGCTCGCGTTCGGCGATGGGTATCCGCTCTGTCGCACCTGTCGTTGAACTGCATCATGCCTTCAATTTCTCCTGGATTAGGCGCGTCGCAGCATTCGCGGGATGTGGACACGGTGAAAACCGTGGGTCTGCACTTGTCGGCGAAGTTTGGGGGTGTCATTGACGCCGAACGCAACCGCCGCCTTCAAGGGGCTGGCAAAGGTTGCGTAGAAGGTCCAGCGAGCGTCTTTCGGCAGAGGCGCGTTCTGCCGACGGTCGGTGATGACGACGTCGCGCGGGTCTTTGGTATTGCGGAAGGCATGGAAGGTGATCCAATCGGGCCGCCTGTAACGTGCCGCCTTGCTGAAGGGCACCGACTGAACCTTCACGTCGCTTTGGTCGAGAACCCAATCGCGCTGTTCCAATATCTGCCTGACCATGTGGCCGACCATCTGCTTGACGCGGTCAACCAGAACATCTTCGCGAAACTCCTCCAGAAGCTGCTCCTCGATGCCCTCGACGGCAGGCTTTCCGAGCTCCGAGGCCGTCTCCAAGCGAGCGATAGTGGCGGGCTTCGTAAGAAACGACCAAATCCGCTGACCGATGTCGGACTCCGAGAGCGAGGCGAATTTCTCCGGATTGTAACGAAGCATGATAAAGGTCTCCTTGACCGGTCATAAATGGCCGGTCATAAATGCCTAGTCAAGGGTACTGCACGTTGAATTGCCCAGTTTGCTGGTTTGCCGCCAGTGTGCCGCTCCGATTCCGGTCGGCTGCCTCACGCTGCCAGGCTCCCTCATGTAAATTTTGAGTCATCGAATACACGGGATGAGGTTGAGATGAGGAAGGTCGTGCCGAACGGGAAGGCGGTGAAAGCCCTGAGGGAGCAGCTTGAAAGGCTGTCGACCCAAAAGGAAATGGCGAGTGAAATCGGTGTCAGCATTCGCATGCTTCGTATGATCGAGAATGAGAATGCGCCAATTGCAGTGACAACGGCTGAACGGTTGGCAAAAGCGCTGCAAGTTCATCGTGAACGCATTATCCTTGGCTCCGAGCTTTCGGAAATGACGCCGACCGTAAGTGCGCCGGAAGTCCTTTCCGCGCTGATGGAAGATGAGGACCGGCTCATCCCCCGCAACGACTATGACATCGCCAGTGCGACAGCGGACGAGGGCGCGCTCTATACGGAGGCGGCCCGCTCGCACGACGTGGCCTGCATTATCGAGACAACGCTCGATGAGGAAACTGGAGCCTATGCGCAGGAGCTTTTCGATATCCTCGTTGGCTTGTCCTGGTCGCAGCGAGATATTCTCGTCGACATTCCCCCCGCGACGGAGATCGCGGTTCGCCGGCGCCTGCGACAGCTCATCGTCCTTCTCAAGGGCAACGACATCTGGATTTATCGAACCTCGGTTCTGAGGCGATTGCCGGAGCGCTACACGGTCGCACCGCCGGACGAGCCGTTCTCCTATCAAAGCCGTCAGGTCGTAGCACTAGGGCCGCCGGGTGAATATGGCGAGACCACCATGCGCGTGCCGATCGATCATGGGCAGCCGTTCATCCTTCCGGCATGGCGGAAGCTTCGCAAGAGCGACAACGAAACAGAGACAGCCTGATGATGAGACGCAATCGCTTGATCGTCGCAGAATTGCACGCGCGCACTGAAATCAAATAGAAGTGCATTGGGCGGAAGTCGGGGGAGCGTATGAAGTTTAAGCTGGAAAATACTTTCGAGGACAATCTCGCTTTGTTTAGGGCCGAGGCTGTACAGATCGATCCCGAATGCGCGAAGATCCTCTTCGACAATTTGCATCTGCTGGATTCGGGAGGTGACACCGCGCCAAGCCGGGCAACAATCGGCGAGTTTCATAAGGCGGTACTGGATGCGCTTGATGGCATGTCCATCCCTCTGGGCGAGGACAAGGCATGACGCGGTATTTCCTGGGCAGCCTGTCCATCGAGGGTTTTCGTGGGATCAATAATGACGGTGACCCGCTCGTCCTCAAGTTCAAATCTGACGCCGTCAACTCGGTGCATGCGCCGAACGGCGTCGGTAAAAGCTCCATATTCGAAGCCGTTTGCTTCGCGATCCACGGCATTGTCCCGCGCCTGAAGGCGCTCCAGGAAGCCGAGCAGGGCGACAGCTATATCGTGAATCGCTTCCATCCCGGGCAGCAAGCGACGGTTGATCTGATATTCGCCAGCGATGACGCCTCGCCAGATGTGGCGATCAAGGTGGTGCGGGCTGCCAACGGTGCGCGCCTAGTGACTTCGCCGAGCGGTCATGCCGACCCGCAGCAGTTCCTCGCGAGCCTGCAGGAGGATTTCGTCCTCGTCGACTATAATCGGTTCGCAAAGCTCATCGATATCTCCGCCTTGGAGCGGGGACGTTCTTTCGCATCGCTCGTGGGACTGAGCCGATACTCCCGGCTACGTCAGGCTCTGGACGGCGCCAAGCGAACGCAGAACGTCAACAGTGATCTGGGCCTCTCCGCGCTTGATGCCGAGGTGACCACAGGCGCGCGCGCGTTGAGTGCGATCGAGCGGCGTGTCATTGCGGCGCATGACGAGGTCGCCGGAGCGGGAAGCGCCGCCGTCGATAAACTCTCCGATCTGAAGGCGGCGGTAACCGCCGCCTTATCCGCCATCGCCTTGCTCAAGCCATTGATCGGCGAGGCCTCGGTAATGGATCTCGATTTCGAAGCGGCAGAGTTGGCGATCGAGAAACAGGAAGGCGGCGAAGCGCGAAAGACGCTGGACACGCTAACGACCTCCGCCACGTCGCTGGCGGGGCTTGAGGTCACGGTAGAGGAATTGGCCGACGTTGATCGGCTGCTCGAGTTGGCCGGAAGAAGAGACGAGGCCGTGCGCAGCGTCGGCGCGGAAGCATTGCACGCCCTTTTGCGCGATGCGCTGGCTGTGGTGTCCGGCTCCGATTGGCACGACCCGAATCAATGCCCAGTTTGCGAGGCGAAAGGTAGTGATGCTCTAAAGCCGCGGCTGGAAGGCAAGATCGCTAAATACGATGTAGCCGCTCAGCTCGGGGCCGAACTCATCAACGATGTCGCCACAGCGCCTGGGATCGCGAAGCTACGCAAGCTTGAAGAGGCGCCGGCCATGGCGATCGCGACGGGTGATCGCTTGCACGTAGCGTTCGATTTGGCCGCCAAGAAGGGGGATTTGGCGACCTCCGACCTGGAGATCATCAAGGCGCGCCTCGGGGTTCTTGAAACGCAGCGTGGCGAAACTCTTGCTCGGGTGCGAGGTGAGGCCGACGCGTTGCAGGCGCGCTTGCCTCCCTCATTGGTGCAGGTAACCCGCATCCTCAGCTTCGCAAAGCAGTTCCGCGATGCCGTGCTGGAATACGAGAGCGGCGAGCCGGTGCTCAAGGTGAAACAGGACAAGCTCAAGGTTCTGAATCGCTGGAAGACATTCATCACGCGCGCCGGCCAAAGCTTTGCTGATGCCGAAGCCGAACTGGCCAACGAGCGGATTGGCGAGATTCAGACCGCTTGTCAGGATCTGTTCGGCCGGTTCGTGCGAGGCGGTCCCGATGTGAAGCCGACCCTGAGCCGCGCGCAGAACAGCGAAAACGTTGATCTAAAGCTCGCGGACTTCTTCGGCCTACAGGACCTCAGTGCCCGGGCTCTACTCTCGGAAAGCTATCGGAACGCTGTGGCGGCTGCGATTTTCTTCGCGGCCGCGACCAAGCACAGCGGTGTTCCGCGCTTCATGGTGCTCGACGACGTGACATCGAGCTTTGACGCTGGTCACCAGTTCGCGTTGATGGACGCCGTGCGGACGTTGCTACGCTATGGCGCTGTGCCGGACGGGCTGCAGTTCATTTTCCTGAGCCATGACACCAGCCTGGAGAAGTACTTCGACAAGCTCAATGGCACTGCGGATTGGCATCACCAGAAGCTCCAAGGCATGCCTCCAAAGGGGCGGCTCATGGTATCGGCCCAGGAGGCGGATCGTCTCAAGGCGCAGGCGTTGCAGCACCTGAATGCTGGCCAGATCGATATTGGTGCGCCGATCCTGCGGCAATATCTCGAATACAAGCTGGGACAGATTATCGCCAAGTTGGAGATCCCTGTTCCACCGGACTATGCCACCCGTGGTGACAAGCGGACGCTTTCGACCTACATCGACGCAATCGGCGAGGCCGTGAAGCTTTATCATGCGGCCAATCGGTGTGTGCTGACGCCTCAGCAGATCGCCGATCTCCAAAACCATCATGTGCCATCGATCGTTGGGAATTTCGTCAGCCACTACGAGACCGGCGCGGGGACGCCTTTCAACGCCTACGCCTTGCTGGGGGTGTTGCAGAGCATTGATAGTCTCGCGGACTGCTTTACCTACGTTGATCCGAGTAACGGACAGAAGCGATACTATCGCCGGTTAGATCGCCGTTAAGCGACTCACGGAGGCTACGCGACAATCTCGCGATCAAGCAACAACAGGGCCGAAGGCCCTGGCGTTGCGCGTGCAGGGAGTTGCCGCAAGCTAGTCGAAGTGTGGGTCGGGATAGCGCTCTTCGATGACGTAGCGCATGACATTCCACCAGACGTTCTCGATCGTGTAGTCCATCGGTTTGATTTTGCGTGGGACCCACTCGCCGAGCGAGCTTGCCATGCGGACATGCCCGGGGGTCTTGATTTCCGGTTCCCTCTCGGCGGCCGTGCCCGATTTGACCGACAGCTCAATGACGTTGAGCGTATCCCGATCATATTCAATGATCGCCTGGAGGAAGCTGCCCTTATCGGTTAGCGGATGAGCGGCTGTATGGGATACAAGAGCCACTTGCAGTTTATCGCCCATTGCGATGTAAGGCTCTAGCAGTCCGTCTGTCTGGAGGCCTTGGCGCCAGCGGTCGTGGGTGTCGAGGGCGTCTGGAAAATCGCCCCAGTTGAAGTCTCCCCGGCCGCCGAAGGTGATCTTGCCGTAACCATCGACATGGTAACGCAGCGCGTCCATCAGCTCGAGCGCTCGACGCGGGTCTTTTTCTGTAAGGACCGCGTCGATGGCTCCCAACACCTCCTCCATGTCGAAAACGATCTTTCTGAGCTCCTCTTTTTGCTCAACAAACATCTTCGGGATTTCACCGACGGGGTTCGGAAGCGGAAGTGTCCAAGGAAAGTCGATGTCGTCTTCGCTGAAGCGCCGATAGGGAATGTTGAGCTTGTCCAGGAAGGCGGCCGACTGGTAGTAGGTCTGGCTCTTCAAGCTATGCTCGATCTGATCGAGTGCGAGCTTACGGGCATTAATTCTAAAAGTGCCTTGGAGCGCAGTCGTGCCGACGACGTAGCTTTCCGGTGAATGGGTGCTGCTGATGGATAGCGTGTTGACGATTTGCCGGGCCGACAGCAGGTACATCTCGCCGTCGTCCTCCCGGCCGACGTGAAGAAGCGCGAAGAAGCCTTCGAGCGGCATTCCTTTGTCGTCAACCACGTAGCTTTTGGGAATGTAGTGCGTTGTGCGGCGATCCTGAAAATATTTTGCCTGTATCACTCCGACGCGCGGCGGGACTCTATCGGTAAATCGCTGCGTGGTGGTGCGTCGCTGTATGAGAAAATCGGCCCCGTCGGTATCTACGCTCCGCTCGAGAACCCAGAACCGGTCGATGAGAAAAGAACGCGTACGCGCTTCTCCGACGGCGCCGTTCTCCATAATTTTGAGCCACGTCGGCCAGCTGTCTTCCACGAGATTGTCCTGTGCTTTCTGGGGTTTTGTCGGTGTCGGATTTGCCGCGAAAAGCACCTTACTCGTCTGTATTCAGTTTCTGGAGTTCCCCAAGGAAGATCGTGCCGATTTCGACGGCGCGTTCAGCGGTCTCCGGGTCCACATCCATGCCATGCGTAGCTTCGTTCATGGTGTGGAGGGCGTCGAGCATCTGCTCTGTGCTACTTGGCACCGATCCATTTCGATGCAGATCACGGAGCATTTTCATGATGCCGGTCGGCCGGTCGAAAGCGACGCCTCGCTTGTCCGCGAGATCGCGTACCGCGCGCTCGATTTCGATGCGTAGCTTGACCACGGACATCAGTGGAAATTCTCGCGCGAACTCCGCGGCCGTCGGGAGGGCATCCTCGAGTTGTGGCGGCAACGCAGCCGAGAGCTGATACTGGGCGACCCCCATCGGTTTGCTGGAGTCTCGCAACGCGTATTCCACGATCACCTCGTTGCGCCCTTTGCACAAGATGATGCCGATGGTCGGTTTGTCGTCGGGATGGCGCAATTGCTCGTCCACGGCCGAGAGGTAAAAGTTCATCTTTCCCGCAAATTCGGGTTTGAAGTCTTCGATCTTCAGCTCGATCACCACGAAGCAGCGAAGACGCAGATGATAGAAAAGAAGGTCCAAGTAGTAATCCTGCCCGCCGACTTCGAGGTGATATTGGCTGCCGACGAATGCGAAGCCCTTGCCGAGCTCGAGGATGAGTGAACGCAGATGCTCGACCAAACCACGCTCGAGGTCGCGCTCCAGCATGTCTGGGCCAAGCGAGAGGAAGTCGAACGTGTAGGGGTCTTTGAGGATTTGTTGGGCAAGCTCGGACTGCTCTGCGGGCAGGGTTCGCGAGAAATTGGTGAGGGCGCTTCCTTGCCGGGCAAAAAGCTTGCTTTCGATCTGATGGACAAGAACGTTACGACTCCAGCCGTGTTCAATTGCCTGCCGCGCGTACCAGGTGCGCTCTTCCTGCGTTTTGACGGCGTCGAGCAAACGGACGTTATGCCCCCATGGCAATAGTGCAACAACCTGTTGCACAAATTCGCCGTTGGGCCAGGCCTCGGCGAACGAGCGCATGTATTTCAGATTCCGGGGCGATAAACCGGTCATTTCCGGGAAAGCCAGGCGAAGATCGCCAGCCAGACGGTCGACCACCCGGGCACCCCAACCTTCGCGCTCCTGCCGTTCCAGGATGTCGCGCCCGATCGTCCAGTAGAGCGTCACTAGCTCGCGGTTGATCGACAAGCTGGCTCGGTGGCGTGCCGCCGCGATCTTCTGCTTCAGATCCCCGACGAACGCCGTGTAGCTTTGCGCGTCCACTTCGCCAGCGGAACCGAGCGCATCGCTGCGGCGAGGGGGCTTTCGCGGCCGCGAGCTCATGCGGCCTCTTTCAGTCGCTTCTTCGCCAGCATGGCGCGCACGAATTTGTCCCATTTCGCCATGCCAGCGCGTTTCTCGATCATATAGTGCCAGCGGTCGTAGTGCTTGGAGCTGACATCCTGTAGCGCGTGGTTCTGGAGGCGATCGCGGATTTCCTTCGACACGCCTGCCTTGCCGGCGAGCGTCTTGAACGTGCGCCGGAGATCGCGGTTTGTCGCATATGGAATCACGCCGCGATCTCGCTGCCGCCAAACAAAGCTATAAAGAGTGCCGTGGCTGACAGGCTTCGAGGGGTCCTTGGCGGAGGGGAAGAACCAGCCATACTCGTTCGGCTTGATCTTTTCGATCAGCTCGGCGGCAAGCAATGGCACTGGGACAGCGTGCGGCTGGAGGTTCTTGGTCTTCGACCAGTCGATGATTCGCTCACTGGCGTCCCATTGATTGACATGAAACCGCGCGATCTCCTCGACGCGCTGCCCTGTCAGCATGATGAGTTGCACCGCGCGGGGATAGGAGGGGTGGACCGGCGTGTCGGGGCTCTCCAGCCAGCGATAGAGTTGCACAAACTCGTCTTCGTCAAGCCAGCGCGTGCCCTGGATCTTAGGCTCGGTAGGAATGCCGGTTGCCGGATTGAAAGGGAGTCGAAAGCGTCTGGAAGACTGCTGCCGATAGTCGTTGTCAGACTTCATGCCCCAGCTAAAGGCGGCATGGAGATAGGAGCGCACATGGTCGGCCATTGATTTGGCACCGCGCTCGTAGATCGGGCGGATCAGCTCGATGATTTCCTCGGCCTCGATCTCGCGAGCGAGGCGGTTGCGTCCGAGCGTGTCGGCGATCTTGTTAAGGCCTTTTTCCGTTTCCTTCCAGGACGGCTTGCTCGCATCCTTGAGCGCGGCGACATAGCCTTCGAACAGATCAGCGACGGTGCCGGGGCGCGTGTCGGTAGCGATCTTGATGCTGCGACCCTTCTGGATGACGTCGGCGAAGTCGCGTTTGAATATTTCGCGTGCCTGGGCGAGCGATATGGAGGGATAAGCCCCGAGCTTCTTCTTGGTCCGCTTCCCATCGCGCCATTGCTGCGCCATCCAGTCGGCGGTGACGCGCTTCGGCATGGGCTTGAGGACAAGCACGAGGCGGCCGGTGCCGCGCCCTTCACCGTCGGCGAGATTTTCCTGTTTCTGACTTAGCTCCACCCGCTTCAACGCATGTCGGATCGCGGTGTCGGTCAGGCTTGGCATGGCGTTTCCTCCTGTGCCGCAACTGGGATCGGTCGAGGAGAAACGGGGATCGTTTGCTGGGATCGGAAAGCCGCTTTCAACCCCTCTTACCGCTCCCAATTTGCCATAGCCGCCCCCTGTGTGCAATGAAGAAAAAATCGGATATATCGTTGATGATTCATCGGTATTGAACGTGATCCAACGTGATCATAGGGTGGGTAGTGGGGTGGTTGTGCACCAGGATCAGCGCGGTGGCGGACAATTCAAGCGCGCGCTTGATCACCTCGCGCGGATAGACCGGGGTGTGATCGACGGTGCCGGTCTGCTGCACCTCGTCGGCGATCAGCCGGTTGCGCTTGTCGAGGAACAGCAGGCGAAACTGCTCCTTGTCGGCGAACGCCATGCCGGTGCGGCAATAGTCGATGACGTCGTTCCAGGACGACAGCGCGATGTTGCGCCTGATCTCGCCCTTGGCGATCCGGCCGGCGGCGGCGGCGAGCAGCTTGATCTGGTTGATCGAGGCATCCTTGACGCCCTCGACCTCGCGCAGCCGCGCCACCGGCGCGTGCACCACCTCGGCGAAGGAGCCGAACTTCTTGATCAGGGCCTTGGCCAACGGCTTGGTGTCGCGGCGCGGGATGGCGGCGAACAGCGCCATTTCCAAGAGCTCGTAGTCGGTCAGCGCGTCGGGCCCGGCCGCATAGAAGCGCTCGCGCAGCCGTTCGCGATGGCCGTGATAATGCGGCGTCTCGCCGGCTTCGTCGTCGCTGGTATCGGGTTTGGCGGGCATCGCCCACAACCATGCCGTGCCGGCCGCATTTTGCAAGGGGCGATGCTGAAGGGGCGATGCCGCTCCGGTTTGCCACGACGCGACCAGCGAATTACCGTCGGCGACAACGGTTCGATAGCAAAGAGGGGGAGGGCGGCGTGACATCATTCAAGGTGATCCGCTCGCGCGCCGAGAAGCGCAAGGGCGGGCCGAAGGCGCTGGAGAAGCTGCTGCGGCCACCGGCGGGCGCCAAGGCGCTGGCAAAGCTCGGTGACGACCGCGTGCTGGCCGAGATGACCAGGCGGGTGTTCTGCGCGGGGTTTGCCTGGAGCGTGATCGACGCCAAATGGCCGGGCTTCGAGGAGGCGTTTCTCGGCTTTCAGCCCGCCAAGCTCGCCTTCAAGCCCGACGAATTCTGGGAGAAGCTCGTCAGCGACGCCAGGATCGTGCGCAACGGCGCCAAGATCATGTCGGTGCGCGACAACGGCCGCTTCGTGCAGGAGATCGCGCGCGAGCATGGCAGCTTCGGCAAATTCCTTGGCGCCTGGCCGTCATCGGATGAGGTCGGACTGCTGGAGCTGTTGGCCAAGCGCGGCAGCCGGCTCGGCGGCAACACCGGGCAGATGCTGCTGCGCTTCCTCGGTTGGGACGGCTTCGTCACCTCGCGCGACGTCGTCGCCTGCCTGCGCGATGCCGGCCTCGATATCGCCGAGGAGGTCAAGTCGAAGCGCGATCTCGCCAAGGTGCAGGCGCAGTTCAACGCCTGGGCGGAGGAGACCGGACTGTCCTATCTGCATCTGTCGCGGATCTGCGCGATGTCGATCGGAGAGAACCATACGCCCGAGGAGATCATCGAGCGCACGCGGAGCGATTATTGATCGCGGCAAAGCTCGATGAGGTTGGCTGGTGTAACGTCCGCGTCGGGACTGCGCTCCCTTCTCCCGCTTGCGGGAGAGGTAACAAGGACTACACCTGAACCCACGGCTTCTCGCCATGGCGCTCGGACAGCGTGAAGATCTCGACGCCGTCGGCGGTGACGCCGACCGAGTGCTCGAACTGCGCCGACAGCGAGCGGTCGCGGGTCACTGCGGTCCAGCCGTCGGACAGGATCTTCACATGCGGCTTGCCGAGATTGATCATCGGCTCGATGGTGAAGAACATGCCGGGCTTCAGCGGCGCGCCTTCGCCGGGGCGGCCGATGTGGATGATGTTCGGCTCGTCGTGGAACAGGCGGCCGAGGCCGTGGCCGCAGAAGTCGCGCACCACGCTCATGCCCTGCGGTTCGACATAGCTCTGGATGGCGTGGCCGATATCGCCGGTGGTGGCGCCGGGCTTCACCGCGGCAATGCCGCGCATCATCGCCTCATAGGTCACCTCGATCAGCCGCTCGGCCTTCCGCGCGATGGCGCCGATCGCATACATGCGGCTGGAGTCGCCATACCAACCGTCGACGATGAAGGT
>Ga0310811_10009667_pt1 | contig 12460 bp, 13 predicted proteins | sample YCmetagenome_FD_207642 | JGI IMG/M metagenome (GOLD analysis project Ga0310811, IMG submission 207642) | Soil microbial communities from experimental microcosm in Duke University, North Carolina, United States - YC | ecosystem: Engineered > Artificial ecosystem > Soil microcosm > Unclassified ... | reverse complement strand
ATTCTCTCCGTCGTCTCGGATCGCACTTCGCAAAGCATTCTGTCGATCGGCGCCGATGGTCGCGTTACCGAGTATCAGCTGATTCGCGTCTTTTCCTTCCGCGTGTTTTCTCCGGCCGGAGAGGAAATCATTCCGCAGCGCGAAATCTCGCTGACGCGTGCCTTGCCTTATAGCGACAACACCGTACTGGCGAAGGCCACGGAAAGCGATCAGTTGCTGCGCGACATGCAGGCCGACCTTGTCCAGCAAATCATGCGTCGCCTCGCCGCCGCCAATCGCGCCAAGAGTGCCGCTGCAACCCGCAGTACCGACACCGGCAATGCAACTGCGCGCTGACCAGCTCCAGCAACACCTGACACAGCCGCTTGCCGGACTGTATGTCCTGCACGGCGACGAACTGTTGACCATCGAAGCCGCCGACGCCATTCGCGCGGCTGCGCGAAAACAAGGCTATGACGAGCGCGACGTGCTCGTCGTCACCGCCAATTTCAAATGGGATGAACTGGCCCTTGCCAGCGGCAATCTCTCTCTGTTCGGCGGCAACAAGCTGATCGATCTGCGCATTCCTTCGGGTAAGCCCGGTCGCGACGGAAGTGAGGCGCTGCAAAAGCACGCGGAAAATCTTTCGTCCGGCGTGGTCACGCTCATCACCTTGCCCGAACTCGATTGGCAAGCGAAGAAAGCTGCCTGGCTCATCACGCTCGGCGAGGCCGGTGTGATGATGGAACTCAACTCGCCGACACTGACGCAACTGCCGGACTGGATTGCCCAACGCCTTGGCCGGCAAAAGCAACGCGCCCCGCGCGAGGCTCTCGATTTCATTGCCACGCGCGTGGAAGGCAACCTGCTCGCCGCGCATCAGGAAATCCAGAAGCTTGGCTTGCTGTATCCGGAAGGCGAATTGACACTTGCACAGGTCGAAGAAGCCGTACTCAGCGTCGCGCGCTACGATGTGGAAGATCTGCGCGGCGCCGTGCTTTCGGGCGATGCCGAACGTTGCGCGCGACTGCTTGAGGGCTTGCATGCCGAAGATGCGGCCCCACCTTTGGTGTTGTGGGCGCTAGCGGCGGAAGCGCGCATCATCGCCGGCGCAAAAAGTGCCGTTGAGCGCGGCCTGTCACTCGACACGGCGTTGTCGAATCAACGCGTGTTCGGTGCACGCCAGGGTATTTACCGCAAGGCGGTGGATCGCATTTCAGCCGCCGGTGCACGCAATGCGCTCTTGCATGCTGCGCGCATCGATCGCATGATTAAGGGTCTGGCTCAGGGTGATTTGTGGGATGAATTCCTGCAACTCGCACTGCGACTCACCCGAACGTCCGCACGCGGGGCTTGAAGCGCTGGCGAGACAAACAAGTACTGGATTCAGCATGAACGACAGACTCGATATCAGCCAATACATGGACAGTCTCGGCCAGGCTGCCCGCCTTGCCGCTACGGCAATGGCCAAAGCGGATACCAAAGCCAAGAACGTCACCCTGCTGGCGCTCGCTCGCCTGTTGCACGAGCAGGCGGACGCACTGCAGATCGACAATGCCAAGGATATCCAAGCCGCCGAAGCAGCCGGACTGGCCGCACCGATGGTGGATCGCCTGCGCCTGATGCCCAAGGTATTGGCAACAGTGGCCGAAGGTTGTGAACAACTCGCCGCCATGCCCGATCCAGTCGGCGAAATCACCGGTGTCAAACGCCGCCCGACCGGCATCAGCGTCGGCCAAATGCGCGTGCCGCTGGGCGTGTTCGGCATGATTTACGAGAGCCGTCCCAACGTCACCATCGAAGCCGCGTCGCTCGCCATCAAGAGCGGCAACGCCTGCATCCTGCGCGGCGGCTCGGAAGCGATCCATTCCAATCTGGCGTTGTGGAAGCTCGTACAACAGGCGCTGACTGAAGCCGGGTTGCCGGCGACCGCTGTACAGCTCGTGGAAACGACAGATCGTGCCGCAGTCGGCCGCCTGATCGCCATGCCCGAGTATGTGGACGTCATCATTCCTCGTGGCGGCAAGGGCCTGATCGAGCGTATCAGCGCCGAGGCAAAGGTACCGGTGATCAAACACCTGGATGGCAACTGTCACACCTATATCGATGCCGACGTGGACATTGAGCAGGCATTGATTGTCACGGACAACGCCAAGACGCAGAAATACAGCCCCTGTAATGCCACCGAGTCGTTGCTGGTGCATGCTGCGTCGGCACCTTTGTTCCTGCCCAGGATCGGTGCCATCTTCGCGGCCAAGGGCGTGGAGATGCGCTGCGACGCAACCGCCAAATCGATCTTGTCGCAAATCCCGAACGCCACGCTTGTGGATGCCACCGAGGCCGATTGGGGCACAGAATACCTTGCCCCCATTATCAGCATCAAGGTGGTCAAGAATGTCGACGAGGCAATCGCACACATCAATCAGTATGGCTCGCATCACACGGATGCCATCCTCACCACGAACCATCCCAACGCGATGCGTTTCATTCGTGAGGTCGATTCGGCTTCGGTGATGGTGAATGCTTCAACGCGTTTCGCCGACGGTTTCGAATACGGTCTTGGCGCGGAAATCGGCATCTCTACGGACAAATTCCACGCCCGCGGACCAGTCGGTCTGGAAGGGCTGACCTCGCAGAAATGGGTAGTACTGGGTAACGGCGAGATTAGGGGCTAACCCACTAGCCTCCTTTATCTGCGCTTCACCTTCGGCGGCACAATAAAAAACGGCACCCTGCAGGGTGCCGTTTTTGTTTGAGACCTCAGTCGCTTCAGGCAGCGCGGCGCAGATGCTCCACGCTGGCATTGCCTTCTTCGATGAAGCGCTGGCGATAATTCTGCAGCACAAACTTGGCCAACAGCGCAGCAACAATGGTGACACCGGCAGCGATGTAGAAGATGGCGGACCAGTTACCGCCCTTCGACAATACCGACGCCAGTGGCACGATCAGTGAAGCAGTACCCTTGGCGGTGTACAGCGCACCCGCATTGCCTGCAGCGTATTTGCCGCCGAAGGTATCGGCACAGATCGCCGGGAAGATCGAGAAGATCTCGCCCCAGCACATGAAGATCAGCGCGGCAAAGATCATGAAGCCGATCGGATCGTGGCCAAATTGCAGCAGACCAACCAGCGACAGGGCTTCACCGGTGAAGACGATCAGCATGGTGTTTTCACGGCCGATCTTGTCGGAGATGAAGCCACACAGCGGGCGCGTCAGACCGTTGACCACGTTGTCGATGGCGAGCGCAGCAGTCAGCAGCGGCATGGCACCAAACATCAGCAGATCAACCATTTCCTTGTCATGGCCGAAGTCCTTGGCGATCGGAGCCAGTTGGGCGGTTGCCATCAAACCACCGGCAGCAACGGCAACAAACAGCGCATAGATCAGCCAGAAGACCGGGGTCTTCAGCATTTGACCCGTGGTCAGCTCACGCTTGGCCTGCAGGTTACGCGCCGGGATCTTGACGCCAACCGGTGGGATCGGACGTACCAGCAGCATGGCCATCACGAAGATGACGACGCCTTGCAGGATACCGAAGTGGAAGAACGCAGCAGCGTAGCCCTGAGCCTGGATCATGTTGGCGATTGGGATCACGGTCACGGCAGCACCGGCACCGAAGCCGGCAGCAGTCAGACCAGCCGCCAGACCGCGCTTGTCCGGAAACCACTTGAGTGCGTTACCGACACACGTGCCATATACGCAACCTGCACCCACACCACCGACCACGGCAGCAACATACAGCTCCGTCAGGGACGAGGCCTGCGAGTTCAAGACCCATGCGATCGCAGCCAGAAGGGCGCCTGCGCCAACGACCGGACGCGGACCAAACTTGTCGACCAGCCAGCCTTCCACCGGGACAAGCCAGGTTTCAGTAATGATGAAGATGGAGAAGGCGGTTTGAATTGCAGCCTTCGTCCAGTCCGGATGCGCATCCTTCATCGGATTGACGAAGAGCGTCCAGCCGTATTGAAGGTTCGCCACCATCGCCATACAGATGATGCCGAGGATGAGCTGCACCCACCGATTTTTAAATCCTGTTGCTTGTTGTTCCATTAAGAACACCTTTCCTCAGTCTGCCAACCGGATTGGCTTTTAGTTATCGGACAGATACGCATCTACGACATGCATCCACGCATCCCCTGTGCGCAGGTTAGGCAGACATGACCAAGGCAACAAGTAACTAATGTAATGATTAAGTAATCTGATATGACGTCGTTCGTAGCCATAAACACATTACTTTCTATATGCTGATAACAAAAATGGATGGGCCGAAAATGCTTGTATCGCAAGCATTTCGACGTGTTGCTTGTCAGCTTATGGTGCCGCACAATGAAAAACGGCACCCCACAGGGTGCCGTTTTCTGACAGCGCCGAAGACGCTGAAGCTAGCTTAAGCGGCTTGCTTCACGGCCTGTTGCTGTTCAGCATCCACTGCCGCGTTGCCGTTGGCGATGAAACGCTGACGGTACGGTGCCAGGATGAACTTCGCCGAGATTGCAGCAGCCAGCGTGATACCTGCAGCCAGGTAGAACACCGTCGACCAGTTACCACCAGCGGACAGCACGGATGCCAGCGGCACGATCAGCGAAGCAGTTCCCTTGGCGGTGTACAGCGCGCCGGAGTTGCCAGCCGCGTACTTGCCGCCGAAGGTGTCGGCACAGATCGCCGGGAAGATCGAGAAGATCTCGCCCCAGCACATGAAGACCATGGCGGCGAAGAACATGAAGGCCATCGGTTCGTGACCGAAGTGCAACAGGCCGACCAGCGCCACGGCTTCACCGGTGAAAACGATCAGCATGGTGTTTTCACGGCCGATCTTGTCGGAGATGAAGCCGCACAGCGGACGGGTCAGGCCATTGGCCACGTTGTCGATGGCCAGCGCCATCGTCAGCAGCGGCAGGGTGGCGCCGAACATGGTGACCATGACGGAATCAACACCGAAGTCCTTGGCCATCGGGCCGATTTGCGCAGTCGCCATCAGGCCACCGGTAGCAACAGCGACGAACATGGCGTAGGTCAGCCAGAAGACCGGGGTCTTCAGCATTTGACCGGTGGTCAGTTCACGCTTGGCTTGCAAGTTGCGCGCTGCAACCTTCACGCCGGTCGGCGCAATCGGGCGAACCAGCAGCATGGCCAGCACGAAGATGGTCACGCCTTGCAGGATGCCAAAGTGGAAGAAGGCAGCTTCGTAGCCCTTGGCCTTGATCATGTTGGCGATTGGGATCACGGTGACAGCAGCACCGGCACCGAAGCCGGCAGCGTTCAGGCCAGCAGCCAGACCGCGCTTGTCCGGAAACCACTTGAGCGCATTGCCGACACACGTGCCGTACACGCAGCCAGTACCGATACCGCCAATGGCGGCAGCGAAGTACAACATCGGCAGGGACGTCAGTTGTGAGTCGAGGACCCACGACAGACCGACCAGCACGGCGCCACCGGCGACGACCGGACGCGGACCGAACTTGTCGACCAGCCAGCCTTCAACCGGCACGAGCCAGGTTTCGATCACGATGAAAATCGTGAAGGCCAATTGGATGGCGGCCTTGGTCCATTCCGGGTGAGCTTGTTGCATCGGATTGACGAACAAGGTCCAGCCGTATTGCAGGTTCGCAACCATCGCCATGCAGAGCACGCCGATGATGAGCTGAGCCCACCGATTCTTGTATCCTGTTGTTGCTTGTTGAGACATGATGAAGCACCTTTCCAGACTGCCAGCCGGGCGGCTTGCATTGTTTTCTTTTCTTGACCAAGGTCACACGCTCAGGGCGTTAAACCTGACGGACGGACAATATTTCCCGGCACGGGGGTGCAACAAGTAACGAACGTAATGGAAAGGTAATTTTGAAAGCGTCTTGCAAGGTGATGTACTGGCCATAAACAAATGACTTTTGATCCGATAATCGGATTGAATCAGCCAGTAACAGAGCGCATTAGCGGCTCTATTAAGGATTACTTATGGGCGAATCTGCTTTGTTTTTCGATGCCATCATGCGCGTTGATTTCTTCTGCCTCGGTGTTCGCGGTGACGCACAAAATCTGGCAGAAATCGCATTTTTGCCATTTCAGGCGGAACAAAAGGCGAGCTCAGAACTTGCGTCTGCCGCCGTAAAACAATTTCGTCACTGGCTAGTGCAGCCGGACTTTGTTTTTACCCTGCCATTAGTCACATCAGGTACGCCCTTCCGTCGAAGCGTCTGGAAAGCCATTTCTTCCATAAAACACGGTGAAACACGTACTTATGGCGATTTGGCCCAAGCGCTGAAGAGTTCGCCACGGGCTGTCGGCGGCGCATGTGGCGACAATCCATTCCCGATCATCGTGCCCTGCCATCGTGTCGTCGCCAAAACACCCAGCTTCAACGCCGGCCTCGGTGGCTTTGCTCACCATAGCGACGGCCTGTACCTGGACATCAAGCGCTGGCTGCTGGAGCGCGAGCGTGCATGAAACCGATGTCGCGTTAATCGACGAATTCGCCGACGCGCTCTGGCTCGCCGACGGGCTCTCGAAAAACACGCTGAGCAGTTATCGCGCCGATCTCAAGGGTTTCGCGACCTGGCTGGGAAACGGACATGGCCATTTGATCAGTGTCGATGGCTCTGCCATCAACGATTACCTTGCGCATCTGCATCGTAGTGTCAAAAAACCGAGCGCTAATTCTCAACGTCGCTTGCATTCAACGCTGCGACGTTTCTATCAATGGCTGCTTGCAGAAAATCGCATCCATCTCGACCCGATGCTCAACATCGAGCAACCGATGAAGCCGCAGCGCTTTCCGAAAACACTGTCGGAAGATCAGGTCGAAGCACTGCTCGATGCACCGGATACGGACACACCACTTGGCCTGCGCGATCGCGCGATGTTCGAGCTGCTCTACGCCACGGGTTTGCGCGTCTCTGAACTGGTCAATCTCAAGCTGTTCGAATTAAGCCTTGCCGACGGCGTTGTCCGCACGCATGGCAAAGGTGCCAAGGATCGTCTGGTGCCGCTCGGTGACATGGCTGCGGAATGGCTGCAACGTTATTTTGCCGTTGCACGCCCGGTGCTGCTCGGCGCCAGACAAAGCGATTTTGTTTTTGTCGGCGACGGCACAGGTCATGAACTCACACGCCAGGCCGCGTGGTATCTGATCAAGAAACACGCAATCATCGCTGGCATTCCCACCGAAAAAATTTCTCCGCACGTATTGCGTCATGCTTTCGCCACGCACCTTCTGAATCACGGCGCAGATCTGCGCGTGGTGCAGTTACTGCTCGGCCATGCCGACATCACGACCACACAGGTTTATACGCACGTCGCACGCGAACGACTCAAGCTGTTGCACAAGGCCAATCATCCGCGTGGTTAAAATTCGTGCATGAGCAAACATGATCTGCATGTGCCGGAAACACCCGCGACGCAATTTCTGAAGAAGCACGGAATCACCTACGGCAGCCACCCCTACGCATATGAAGAACACGGCGGCACAAGCGTATCGGCGCGTGAACTCGACGTTGCTGAACACGACGTGATAAAGACGCTGATCATGGAAGACGAGAATGCCAGGCCGCTGGTCATGTTGATGCATGGCGATTGCAAAGTGTCGACCAAGGAATTGGCGCGACAGGCCGGCGTGAAGAAAATCGCACCCTGCGCCCCGGACACCGCGAATCGTCACAGCGGTTTTCTGATCGGCGGCACATCGCCTTTCGGCACGAAGAAAAGCATGCCGGTGTTCATGGAGCGCAGCATTCTCGAAGTGCCGCTGATCTACATCAACGGCGGCAAGCGCGGCTATCTCGTGAGCGTGAAGCCGCAGGACATTGTGGCGGCGCTGCAAGCCAAGCTGGTTGACGTCGCGCTGCCGGATTAATTCATCAATCCGCACAGATGCGGAGAGCGGCAAAACACGTCGTCCTCACAGGGCGACGTGCGAAACCAAAGGCGAGACCGATCCTCTGGATCGGTGGGTTTATGTCACCCCCTACCTCGTTCAATCTGCACCCCAACGCGCTTCACGCCCCTCGCCACGCCCACCTTGGCGATGGAAATTTTCACCCACGGTGCACCAAATTCATCGAGCATCAACTTGATGACATACTCGCCCAATGTCTCGAGCAAATTGAAATGCCGTTCGGCCAATTCCTTGCGCACACGCTCAATCACCACGGCGTAGTCGATGGTCTTGGCAATGTCGTCGTCCATCGCAGCCTCGTCCGGCACACCGAAGGTGAGATTGATCTCAACCATCTGCGGCGTGACACGTTCGCGGTCGTAAATGCCGACGTTGGCCTCGACGCGCATTTCCTCAATAAAGATAAAGTCCAATTGGCCACCTTTGGCATCCTTTAGAATGCGCGAATTCTAAAGAAACACGAACCTCATGAATACGTCCATGTTTGCTTTCCTTGCGCTCGGTTACGCGCTCGGCTCGATTCCCTTCGCCATCATCGTCTCAAAAGCCTTCGGCCTTGCCGATCCGCGCACCGTTGGTTCGGGCAATCCCGGCGCCACCAACGTGCTGCGCTCTGGCAATAAAAAAGCGGCGTTCTTGACCCTGCTCGGCGATGCAGCCAAAGGCTGGCTCGCCATGGTGATTGCCGCCAAATTGGGCGCCGACCCGATGGGCGTTGCACTTGCAGGTGCCGGCGCATTTTTCGGCCATGTGTACTCAGTGTTCCTGCGCTTCAGGGGCGGTAAGGGCGTCGCCACAGCCGCCGGCGTGTTCTTCGGCTTCAGTTGGCAATTGGGTTTGATCGTGCTGGCCGTGTGGCTGATCACGGCATTTGCCAGCCGCTACTCGTCGCTCGGCGCCATTGCCGCTGCGATTTCAGCACCCGTCGCGGCATGGTGGTTGCTGCCGCAACCGGAGCAGGCATTGACGGTAACGGCGATCGCGATCATCGTGATCCGCCGTCATCGCGACAACATCGAGCGCCTGATCAATCGCACCGAATCAAGAATGGGGAAGAAGGGCTGACGTCCCTGTTTTTCGTCTAAGCTCCTTGGCAGCCCAGTCGCTGCAGTTCGCCACGCGAAGTATGGCGCTGCAGACTTATACCGGCGTGTCGATCTGATCCAGCGGCCAGCGCGGACGAATCGCAAATGCGCCGTCGCGACGCACAGCATCTTGCTTGAGCAAGCGTTGTGCGCCGCAAAAAGCGATCATCGCGCCGTTGTCGGTACATAACGCGACTTCCGGGTAGTACACCCGAATCTTGTGCTTTGCCCCCATGGCATTAAGGCGTTCGCGCAGCCGTTTATTGGCGCCCACGCCACCGGCAACAACCAGGCGCGACAAACCGCAGGCGCGTACTGCCGCCAGCGACTTGTTCGCCAGCACTTCCGTCACTGCCTCCTGAAATTCGGCAGCAAGGTCGGCTGGCGCATACGTGTCACTTCGCACTGCGGTCAACACCGCCGTCTTGAGTCCCGAGAAACTGAAGTCCAGATCGCCACTATTCAGCATCGGCCGCGGCAACTTGTGTTTGCCGAGCGTGCCCGCTTCCGCCAATTTCGCCAGCGCAGGGCCGCCCGGGTAGCCGAGGCCAAGGAGTTTCGCCGTTTTATCAAACGCCTCACCAGCCGCGTCGTCGAGCGATTCACCAAGCAGGCGATACTGGCCAACATCCGTTACTTCCATCAATTGGGTGTGTCCGCCGGAAACAAGTAAGGCGATAAACGGAAACGTCGGCGGGTCGTTTGCCAGCAAGGGCGACAGCAAGTGACCTTCAAGGTGGTGCACCGGCAAGGCTGGAATATTCAGCGCCAGCGCCAATGACTCGGCAAAGCTTGAGCCGACAAGCAGGGCACCGGCCAAACCGGGACCGGCAGTGTAGGCAATGGCATCGATATCTGCACGTGCCTTGCCGGCCTCAGCCAGTACGGTTTCCAGCAACGGGATCAGGCGGCGAATGTGATCGCGAGACGCCAGCTCCGGCACAACTCCGCCATAGGCTTCGTGCATTGCCACCTGCGTATGCACGGCATGGCCAAGCAAACCTGCTTCGGTATCGTAAAGCGCGATACCGGTTTCATCACAAGAGGATTCGACGCCAAGCACTAGCATTTGGATTGGATGGTCTTTCAGAAACAGCAATGCCCCGGCAAAACCGGGGCATTGATTGTACGGCCGGAAAGCTTAACGGCCGAGCAGAATGCGTGCGAGCACCTGGCCGACCACGGCAACACGGCCGCTGTCATCAGGCGCTTCGGCAAAATCTTCGGGGGCTAGAACCTCTTCGCTGAATTGCGAGTTGTCGCAAATCAGGCGCACTTCCTTCTTGAGGCCGGATTGCGCCCGACGCACGACAAACTTGTCGTTCACGTGAAGGACGTAGACGCCATTCGATTGAATGCGATTAACACGCGGGTCGTAGACCACGATGTCGCCGGAGCGCAAATACGGCTCCATGTCTTCAGATTGAATACGTACCATCTTCACATCACGCGGCAAGCCGATATCGCGCAGCGTTTCAGGCAAGGTATAAAGCGCATGCCCGTCGCTGCTGTTATCGGAATGCAGGTCAATCACCGCATAATGTTCATCCACCACATTGGCGCCAGTGCTGGCGTCTCCCATGACGAGATGTTCGACCGTAGTATTCAGTGTCCTGGCAATCTCGGGCAGACGAAACAGCTCCGGTACACCATCGCCACGCACCCAAGCCGTTGCCGTGTTCTGGCTGACATCGAACAACTGGGCAACCGCCGTCACGCGGCCATAGCCAGGCGGAATCGAACCACGGCGATCTAGCGCAGCATTGAAATTGGCAGCGAATTGACGGCGAAAATCCTGCTGACGCTGAATTTTGTCGTCGCCGGAATTGAGATGAACGATGGTATTCATGCAAAGCATTGTACCAAGTTGCATGACAACCACCAAGTCGCCTTGCCGCCGCAACACCGCTTCCATACCCTCTTGCTGCAAAATCCGGCCCCGAGCTTGCAAAACTGGGAAGTCAGCCGCGCACGGCCGCTACTTTTCGGCGTGTAGGATTTTCGTTGACAGAGCTTCCGAAAAGGTTATAATCCACGCCTCATTTTGTTCCAACCTATTCAGGTACGACTGCAATGCCAGGTATCCGCGTTAAGGAAAACGAGCCGTTTGAAGTTGCGATCCGTCGCTTCAAGCGCGCCATTGAAAAGACCGGTCTGCTGACCGAACTGCGCGCACGCGAGTTCTACGAAAAGCCCACCGCCGAGCGCAAGCGTAAGCTCGCTGCCGCCGTCAAGCGCCATCACAAGCGCGTGCGCAGCCAGACGCTGCCGCCGAAGCTGTACTGATCGGCTAGCTCCGCGAAGAACTAGCCGCGCGGGGCTTCACTGCATTCCGAAAACCTCGGCTGCCGCCTATACTGAGCGGCAACTGAGGTTTTTCCTATTGCTGTTCCCAAAGCTATCAAAGCGACTGTCATGACCCTCAAGCTCAGCATCAACGACGACATGAAGAACGCCATGCGTGCCGGCGACACCGTACGCCGCGACGCTTTGCGCCTCTTGCTGGCCTCGATCAAACAGAAGGAAGTGGACGAGCGTATCGAGCTCGACGATGCCGGCGTACTGGCCGTGATTGAAAAAGCGCTGAAGCAGCGCAAGGATTCGATCACGCAGTACCAAACCGCCGGTCGCCAGGACCTGGTTGCCGCCGAACAGGCCGAGGTGGATGTTTTCTCCGCCTACATGCCGCAGCAGCTTTCCGAAGCGGAAATCGAGGCCATCATCACAGCCGCCATCACACAAAGCGGCGCTTCTGGCGCGGCCGCTATGGGCAAGGTCGTCGGTCTCGTCAAGCCACAAGTTGCGGGCCGCGCAGACATGGGCGAAGTGTCCAAGCGCATCAAGGCCGCGCTGGGTTGATCCCGGAAAGCTTCATTCAGGAATTGCTGGATCGCGTCGATATCGTCGACGTCGTCCAGCGTTACGTGCCGCTCAAGAAAGCCGGCGCGAACTATCAGGCCTGCTGCCCCTTCCATTCGGAAAAATCGCCCTCCTTCACGGTCAGCCCGACCAAGCAGTTCTATCACTGCTTCGGTTGCGGCGCGCACGGCAGCGCCATCGGCTTTGTCATGGCACATCAAGGCCTGGGCTTTATCGATGCGGTCGAAGAATTGGCCGGCAACCTCGGCCTGACCGTTCCCAACGAAAGCTACAACCGCAACAGCCCACAGGCCGCGCAATACGCCGAGAAAAAAGCCTCGCTGACCGAGATCATGGCGCGCGCGCAGCGCTACTACAAAGACCAGCTCAAGAAGTCGCCACGTGCCATCGATTACCTCAAAGGCCGCGGCCTGACCGGCGAAATCGCCGCACGCTTCGGGCTCGGCTATGCCACCAGCGAATGGCAGGGATTGGAAAATATCTTTGACGACTACAAGGCCGAAGAACTTGCTACGGCCGGCCTGGTCATCGATAACGAACAAGGCCGGCGCTACGACCGCTTTCGCGATCGCGTCATGTTTCCAATCCTTGATTCGCGCAGCAATGTCATCGGTTTCGGCGGACG
>Ga0310811_10009664_pt1 | contig 12461 bp, 8 predicted proteins | sample YCmetagenome_FD_207642 | JGI IMG/M metagenome (GOLD analysis project Ga0310811, IMG submission 207642) | Soil microbial communities from experimental microcosm in Duke University, North Carolina, United States - YC | ecosystem: Engineered > Artificial ecosystem > Soil microcosm > Unclassified ... | reverse complement strand
TGATCGTGGCGATCTCGCGGATGGGCACCTTGGAACCCGTCTGGGTCGGCACCAGCAGGTTGCCGATATCGTCCTGCGTCGCGCGGTATTGCTCGGGGAATCGGATCCGGATATCAAATTTGCGTATGCCTTCGTACAGCTGCGTTACCGCCTTACCGCCGATGGCCATCTCGATAACGGCGTTGGCGTCCGCCGTCTGCACTCCGTAGAGCGCCATTTTTTGCTGGTTGAGGTCGATGTCCAGCTCGGGCTGGCCGATATTCCGGATGACACCCAGGTCTTCGATACCCTGGACTTTCTTCAATATCTGGTCCACCTTGTCGGCCTGCTCTTCCATATAGTCTAGAGAATCGCCATATATTTTGACACAAATAGACCCCTTCACGCCGGATACCGCTTCTTCCACGTTGTCGGTGATCGGCTGGGAAAAATTGAGGTCGGCTCCCGGTATGACCGAAAGCGCCCTGGTCATGGTGTCGATGAGCTCCTCTTTCGTGATCTTCGGGTTCCATTCTTCCTGGGGATACAGCTGCACGCCAAACTCGTTGTTATAGAAGCCGGCCACGTCGGTACCGTCGTCGGGGCGCCCCGTCTGCGACATGACCCGGCGTACCTGCGGAAATTTGATCATGATGTTCCGCATCTGCTCCGCTTTGGATACGGAAGTATCCAGCGAGATGCTGTAGGGCAGGGTAGCGCGTACCCAGATGGAGCCCTCGTTCAATTCGGGGAGGAACTCGGAACCCAAAAATTTAAAACAGTAGAAGCCTGCCGCAATCCCGATAGTGGTCGTGATCAGCGCGATCTTTCTGTGTTTGAAGGTATGTCTGAAGGCGCCCATGACGCTGCGCGTAATAAAATGCACCACCGGGTTGTGCTTTTCCCTGACGTTCTTCCGGAGCAGGGCGTTCACCATGACGGGCACCAGGGTCAGCGTAAAGATAAGGGCGCCCAATAAGGCAAAGCCCAGCGTATAGGCCAGCGGTGAGAACAGCTTGCCCTCCACTTTCTGGAAGGAGAAGATCGGCAGCAGCGCCGTGATAATGATCAGCTTGGTGAAGAAAATGGCCTTGCCCAGCTCGGCCCCGCGCTTGCGGATAATGCCCAGTTTGGACAGACGATTGAAGCGCTCCATCCCCATCTCGTGGGCCTTCCTGTCCAGCAGGACGAAAAGCCCTTCGACCATGACCACGGCGCCGTCGATGATGATCCCGAAGTCGATGGCCCCAAGGGAAAGCAGGTTGGCTGACATGCCCATGAAGTCGAGACAGATAAAGGCGAACAACAGCGACAGCGGAATGATGATGGAGACGATCAGGGTCGTTCTCCAGTTGAACATGAACAGCGAAACGATCAGGGTTACCAGCAGGATGCCTTCCACGAGGTTGTGCAGAACGGTGTGGGTGGCGTATTTGATCAGGTCTTCCCGGTTATAGAAAGGCTTGATCCTGGTATCGCCAGGAAGGATATGGTCGTTCAGGTTCGATACAGCCACTTTAAGACCCTGAATGACATGGTCCGGGTTTTCCCCTTTTCGCATCAGCACGAGTCCTTCCACCGCATCCGGATTGTTGTGGTACTCTCTGGGTTTGCCCGCGGAGTCAATAGCGTCGGTACGGCCTACTTCGCCGAGACGGGGCAGGTTGGAGATCTTTACCTCGGCGACGTCCTTGACCAGGACGGGGATGCCGTTGTTGTCCTCCACGATAATATTCCTGATCTCGTTGATATCGTTCAGCAGGCCGATACCGCGGACGACATAGGCCTGGGAATTCTTTTTGATGACGTCGCCGCCGATATTGATATTGCTTTTGCCTACGGCATTGAAGACGTCGAGGGGAGTGATGCCGAGGTTGTTGAGCACCTGGGGGTTGACCTGGATCTCATAGGTCTTGACCTCGCCGCCAAAACTGACGACGTCGGCTACTCCCGGTACGCTGCGCAGCTGGCGGTCGACGACCCAGTCCTGAAGTGTCTTGAGTTCGCGCGTTTCGCGGAAGTCACTCTCCAGTGTATACCGGAATACCTCGCCGGTAGGACCGGTCGGCGGCTGGACGTCGGGGTCGACATTATCGGGCAGGTCGGCGTTGTGCAGCAGGTTGTTCACCTGCTGGCGCGCATAGGTATCCTGTACGCCGTCCTCGAAGATCAGCTTGACGACAGACAATCCGAAGATCGTAGTGCTGCGAAGGCTGGTCTTTTTTTGCACGGGATTCATCGCCAGTTCCACCGGGATAGTGACAAATTTTTCGACTTCTTCCGCGCTGCGGCCGGGCCACTGGGTGATGATGGTTATCTCAGTATTGGTCACGTCAGGAAAGGCCTCGATAGGCATGTTCTTGAAGGTGATGATCCCATAAACTACCAATAGGGCCGTCGCAAAGAAGATGAAATATTTGTTCTTAAGAGAAAAAGCGAGAATTCCTTTGAGCACTTTGTTCATCCGATAAAATTATGGTCGGCAAGTTAACGAAAAGTTAAGCGGTAGTTAACTGAAATGGCTGATTAACAAATTAATAGTAAAATAAATGGAATTTCATTCCGTCTGCTTCATTCCATTCCAGCGCGGGCGCCGGGGTCTTGATTGTGCGGTTGATTTTCAACAGAGTAGAAGACAGGGGCGAGAGACCGTCGATGCGGTACAGGTCGGTGTCAAAGGAAAGATAAAATTGGCGGTAGCGGCGGAATTCGGGGATCGGTTTGCCGTTGATCTCAGTTGGATTTTTCACGGCCCCGATCATGCCTTCGGCACCATAACCCGCCGAGAGGTTCAGCCACTGGGGAAACCTGCTGGAGGCCGGCAAAAATGAAGCGATGTTGAACGATAGCCAATAGCTCTGGCCGTTGTAGTCCTTCAGCATCCGCTGGGGCAGATTGCTTCCCAGTTCGGCGGGATGATAAGAAGGGAAAATGGTCCCGTGATAGGAATATTTCAGGCTGATGCGCTGCTGTCCCCACATCAGATACTGTCCTTCGTATAAAAGACAACCCGCGATATTGGCCAGCATGTCTCCTTTGGAAAAGCCCCATTTGTCGGAGTGCCCGTCCAGGATCTCGATCATCGACATGAAAGCGAGTGCCGTCCCCGTGCCTATCAGCGCTGCCGTGCCGGGCTTGACCCCGCCCCAGTGCAGGACGTCGCTCTGGATGGCCGCGATATTATAAGCTGTAGTCGCATGGCCTACCTTGTCGACATTGAGCCATTCGTTGTTGTCGTTGAAATAGTGAAATTTGCTATGGGCGAATTTTTTATACCAGAGATAGTTGAGCCCGATGGTAATGGCCGTGCCGATGGCTGATTCAACGATGATCGTACCATTGACACGGCCGGGATTATAAGTTGGTGACGGTTTAAAAAAGTTCTGCGCCGTCAGCGAAAAGCACAGGAAGAACAGGACGAACGCAAGGCAATATTTTTTCAATTGCATGCCGAAAGATAGGCAAAATATCTATTCGACGGCCGCCTGGTGCTTCCGGTCCACGTTGCGGTAGGCCCACGCGAATATCAGTGGAAATACCAGCAGCGAGAAGATCATCGCGCACAGTATCCCTCCGATGACCACGCGCGCCAGCGGCCTGCTGCTCTCCGAGCCGATGCCATGGGAAATGGCCGCGGGTAACAGACCGATGGCCGCCATCAGGGCCGTCATCATCACCGGTCTTATCCTGGAATTTACGCCCAGCTTGATCGCCGTATAGAGCGTGTTGCCCTCGTTGCGCAGGTGCTCGAGGTTGTGCTTAAAAACGGTGATCAGCAACACGCCGTCCTGTATACAGATGCCGAACAATGCGATAAAGCCGATGCCCGCCGAGATGCTGAAGTTCGTCCCCGTCAGGTGAAGGGCGATCACGCCCCCGACGATCGCGAACGGCACGTTGAGGAAGACAAGTCCGGCGTCCTTGAGGTTGCCGAACATCACGAACAGGAGAATAAAGATCAGCAGCAGGCTGATGGGCACCACCTGCTCGAGCCGCAGGGTGGCGCGCTGCTGGTTCTCGAAGTCGCCCTGCCAGACCATGGTATAGCCCTTCCTCAACTGGACGGCCTTGTCCACTTTTGCCTGCGCCTCCGCGATGGTGCTGCCCATATCCCGCCCGCGGACGGAGAACTTGAGGGCAGAGTACCGCTCGTTGTCATCCCGGAAGATCAGACAGGGCCCCGTCTTCTGCAGGATGGTCGCGATCTCCCGCACCGGCACTTTCGAACCGTTCTGGGTAGGCACGAGCAGGTTGCCGATATCGTCTATCGTTGCGCGGTAGGCCTCCGGATAGCGGACGCGGATATCGAACTGTTTGATGCCCTCGTACAGCGAAGAGGCCGCCTTGCCGCCGATGGCCATCTGGATGACGGCGTTGGCGTCGGCCGTGGCGACGCCGTAGAGCGCCATTCTCTTCTGGTCGAGGTCGATGTCCAGCTCGGGCTGGCCGATATTCCTGATGACCCCAAGGTCGTCGATCCCCCGGACGTGTTTCAGCACGTCGTAAACTTCGGCCACCTTCCCTTCCATATATTCCAGGCTGTCCCCGAAGACCTTGACGCAGATGGAGCCTTTTACCCCCGAGACCGCTTCTTCGATATTGTCGCTGATCGGCTGGGAGAAGTTGAGGTCTACACCGGGAAGACCCGAGAGCTTCCGGTGCATCTGTTCGACCAGCTCGTCCTTGGTGATGCGGGGCTTCCATTCGTCTTCGGGATACAGGATAATGTCGAATTCGTTATTGTAGAAACCGGTCACGTCGGTGCCGTCGTCCGGACGTCCGGTCTGGGATGCGACGGTCTTCACCTGCGGGAAGGTCATTAGGATGCTCCGGACCTGTCTGGCGGTCTGCACGCTCTCGTCCAGCGAGGCGCTATAGGGCAGCTGCGCCCTCAGCCATATCGCGCCTTCGTCCAGCTCGGGCAGGAACTCCGACCCGAGAAGGGTAAAGGCATAAAAGCCGCCGATGATAATGAGAAAGCTGACCGCGATGGTCGTCTTCTTATGCTTCCAGTGGAACATAAAGCCTTTCACCATCATGCCCGTAAGGAAATGGACGACGGGGTTGTGTTTTTCGTGGACGTTTTTTCGCAGCAGCGCATTGATGAGTACCGGCACGAGGGTAAGGGTCGTGATCAGCGCGCCCAGCAGGGCGAATCCGAGGGTGTAGGCGAGGGGCGAGAACAGTTTGCCTTCGACCTTCTGGAACGCGAAGATCGGCAGCAGTCCCGTGATGATGATCAGCTTGGCGAAAAAGATCGCCTTGCCCAGCTGCGTTCCGTGTTTCCGGATCAGCCCCATCTTAGCCATTTTGTTAAAACGTTCCATGCCCACCTCGTGCGCCTGGTGGTCTAGTATGACGAAAAGGCCTTCGACCATGACCACGGCGCCGTCTATAATGATCCCGAAGTCCACGGCCCCCAGCGACAGCAGGTTGGCCGACATGCCCATCAGGTGCAGACAGATAAAAGCGAACAGCAGAGCCAGCGGAATGATGATGGATACGATCAGCGTGGTCCGCCAGTTGAACATGAAAATAGAGACCAGCAGCGTCACCAGCAAAATGCCTTCCACCAGATTGTGCAGGACGGTATGTGTGGCGTAGTGGATGAGGTTTTCCCGGTCGTAGTACGGAACGATCTTCGTGTCCTTCGGAAGGATCAGGTCGTTGAGTTTGTCGATCTTCTTCTTCACGGCCTGCACCACTTCGGTCGGGTTCATTCCCTTTCGCATGATGATGATGGCCTCGACGACGTCGTCCTGGTCTTCCACCTTTGTCTGTCCGGCCTGGGTCGACGGGGGAGACCCGCCCGAAGGGCCATCATTAGCGTTATTGGAGGAGGGGGTAACATTGTTAGCATGTTCCTCCACATGGTCGGCGCGGCCCACGTGTCCGAGACGGGGAAGGTTGGATATTTCTACGTCCGCCACGTCCTTGACCAGTACCGGCACTTCGTTGATGTTCGTGACGATGATATTGCGGATCTCGTGAATATCGTTCAGCAGGCCGATGCCACGCACCACATACGCCTGATTGTTACGGACGATAAAGTCCCCGCCGATATTGATATTGCTTTTCTGAACGGCGGAGAATACGTCCAGCGGGGTGATGCCGAGGTTGGAGAGCTTGCCCGGGTCGACCTTGATCTCGTAGGTCTTGACGCGTCCGCCGAAACTGACGATATCGGCGACGCCCGGTACGGCCCGCAGCTGGCGGTCGATCACCCAGTCCTGCATGGTCTTCAGTTCGCGCTCGTCGCGGATGCTGCTCTTCAGCGTATAGCGGAATATTTCCCCCGTCGGGCCGGTCGGCGGCTGCACCTGGGGCTGGATCCCATCCGGCAGGGCGACATTGGCCAGCAGGGAATTGACCTGCAGACGTGCGTCCTTGTCCACGACCCCGTCCTCGAAGATCAGCTTCACATAGGAAAGCCCGAAGATGCTGGTCGACCGGAGTGAGATCTTCTGCTGCACGGGGTTCATCGCGATCTCGACGGGGATGGTGATGAACTTCTCGATCTCCTCGGCGCTGCGGCCCGGCCACTGCGTGATGATACTGATCTCCGTGTTGGTGACATCGGGGAAGGCCTCGATGGGCATGCTCCGGAAAGTGAGGATCCCGGAGATCAGCAGGAGGATGGTACAAAAGAATATGAAGTAACGGTTCTTTAAAGAGAACCCAATAATCGCCCTAAGAAGCTTATTCATCTTCCTTTAGTTTAAAGATTTGTATAATAAGATGCAACCCCGTCCGGGAGGACGGTTTCGTTAGATCAGCAGGCTTCTTAGGTCAGTCGGAGTGTGGGAGTGTATTAGCTGTTTAGAGCATTATAAATAAGGATTGCCTGGGAAGAGATGACCTGTTGTCCGTCGGTCACTCCGGAAGCAAGAAAAGTTCTTTCGCCAACGGTGTTGAGCACCTGAACAGGTGTGATCTTAACGTCCGTTTTGCTATTGTATACGAGGACATAGTACTGGCTGTGGTCGAAGATCAGGGCCTGGGACGGAATGCTCAGACACTGTTTGTTCTCCTTGTCGGAGACGGTGATGCTCGCATACATCTCGGGTTTCAGCAGATAGTCCGGGTTGGGAAGGACCACTCTCACTTTCATGACCTTGCTGGAAGGATCGAGGACGTTCATCACCTTGTCGATCTTGCCCTTGAAGACTTTGCCAGGGTAGGCGAGGGTGGTAACGTCGACGTTCTCGCCCTGCTTGATCAGGGAGATATTCGACTCGTATACGTTGGCCTGGATCCAGACGTCCTTGAGGTCGGAGATCGTGAACAGAGATACGCTGTTGTCGCTGCGGATAGCCATATTGTTGATGGCCGACTTCTGGACGATGAAGCCGCTGATGGGGGCCTTCACCACGAATTCGCCCTGCGTGCTGCCGCCATTGATCTTCAGGACCTGGTTGACGCGGTTGAGCTCGGATTTTGCCTGCTGTACGGATACTTCCGCATTCAGCGAGTCGGTCATGGACGCGAGTCCGCTCTTGTAAAGGTCCTTGGTCTTTTGCAGATTGGTCTCCGCGATGCGCAGGTTGGACTGGGCGTTGATGAGGTCGTTGCCGTATCCGGCCATTTCGGCGCTGCGGATAGTGGCCAGTATCTGTCCTGCCTTCACGTAGTCGCCCAGCATCACTTTTACGTCCTGGATATTCCCCGTGACCAGCGCGTTCACCGGAATGACATGGTCGTCGTCGCTGCCGACCTTGCCGGTCAGCGTGATGGCGTTGATCAGCTGGGTGGTCTTTACGGTATCGATCCGCAGGGTCTTCATCACGGTGTCGGGGATCGCAAATTTCTCTTTCTCGGCAACGGGCTTGTTGGCCTCGGAGCTGCAGGACTGGAGCAGAACGCTTCCGACGATAAGGAAGGCGAAGAGCGAACTGACAGAGCTATATTTTCTTTTCATAAATATCTTGTTGTCGTTTAACGGGTGTGGTTTTCGGGTTAGACTAGTTGAAGAAATTGGTTCCTGTATAGTAGTTGATGTCCTCGAATGCGCTGACGCGGTTGAACTGGATCGTGTTCATCTGCAGCGTATTTTGCTTGTAGGAATCGTAAAAGTCCAGGAACTCCAGCAGGCCGATATTTCTTTTTTGATAGTTGCCGAGCACTTCGTGAAGCAGCCGCTGGAAGTCCAGATAGAATTTCGGATCGATGGTCTGATACAGCTTTTGCTGGGCAAACGCCTTTTGAAGGGAGTTGGCCACGTTCTCTTCGACCGTCGCCTGCGTACTGCGCTGGGCTACTTCCGCGCCCGCGATCTGGGCTTTGGCGGATTTTATATTGCCCTGATTGCGGTTGAAGAAGGGCAGATCTATCGACGCCCCGACCCCATAGTAGTTGGTCAGGAAGCTGCCTGCTTCGTCGTATCCCAGCGAAAGGGACAGGTCGGGCACGGCCAGGGATTTCTGGTAGTTGTAGTTCAGCTGGCTGATCTTTGTATTGGTCCGGGCTATCTGAAGATCGGTGCGGTTATGGTAGGCCGAGTCCATCAGCGTGGTCAGCGGATACTGCGACGGATCGAGTTTGCCCACCTGCGCGGAATCTACCTGAGGCTCGATAAAGAAATTCGGCTTTGTCTGAAGGACCAGGCGAAGCTCGCTTTCCGTGTCGTTGATCTGGTTGATCAGGTCGCTGTACTCGCTCTGAAAGCTATAGAGCTGGGCCCTGACGCGGACGACCTCTTTTTCGGATATATATCCTTTCCCCTGTTGTTCGGAGAAGGCCTGAACCACCTGGGAGAGCGCCTTTATCTCTTCGTCGTAGATCTTCGCCGACTGCTGAAGATAATAGATCTGATAAAAATCGGTCCGGAGGGTATACTTCAGCGTGCGCAGCAGGTCGAAGAACTGGAATTCGTTGAGGTGAACGTTCTCCTGGGCCAGTTTGATCTGCTTGTTCCGTTTGCCCGCCAGCAGGATCAGCTGGGAGAGACCCACAGTGGTCTCGTCGTTGCGACCGGTAGGGAAGAACTTGTTGAGTTCGCCTGAATAGAGCGTATGACCGATGCTGAAATTGGGATTGGGCCATAGACGGGCCTGGATGATCAGGGCCTTGCTGGCATCGATACTGTATCGCTGAGCCAGCAGCTGCAGATTACTATCCAGGAACATCTTCTCTGCGGAGGCCAGCGGCAGGCGAAGAGTATCCTTCGGGGGCTGGGCCACCGCGATCATGCTGCTGCAACAGAATATAGCAAAGAAGAGCATCCACTTTTTCCGCATAGGTGTAGCGATTGAGTTTTTAGTGTGCAAATATCTTTTATTTAGATGTTAATCAGGGGTTAAGCCTTTATGAACGCTTTTTTGCGCAATTTATTAAATATAAATTTCTTCGCCTATATGATGTCCCGGGGACAGACATACTATGGCAGCGGCAATACAATAAAAGCTTAACGAATTGGCTAAAGAAATATGATCCGCGCGATCAGGCGCGGGCGGGGGAAATTTCGGGGGGTGGCGAGAAAGTCTCCAGCGGCTGCGGCGTGATCCGGATCGCGGGTAACTCGGGATGCAGGCGGATGATCCTGGGTATCCAGGGGAGTTCCGCGGCGATCTCCTGCAGATCGGTCTTCCAGTGCAGGCCTTTGCCTGAGCTTTTGCTGGCGTCCTCGTGCAGGGTATAGCTGAAACCCGGCTGCTGGCCATAACTCATCTCTACAAGCCACTCCACTGCCGACTCCGTAGGATCATAACCCTTGTTCCAGGTATAGGAATAGTCATAGTCCGCTCCGTCCCAGGAATCCGGGTTGCCGACACTGAGATTCAGTATCTGCAGGGCAAAAAGCCCCAGAAGCAGTTTTTTGACCAGTTGCATCATTCCTGTGGCGTATTGAAGCGGAAACCAACACCGTGGATAGTTTCCAGATTGACGTGCGGGTCCGCTTTAAAATATTTTCTCAGCTTGGTGATGAATACGTCCATGCTGCGTCCGAGAAAATAGTCGTCCTTGCCCCAGACATTCAGCAGCACTTCCTCTCTTTTCAGAATCCGGTTGGAATGTTCGCAGAGGAATTTCAACAGGTCTGCTTCCTTCTGGGTAAGGTTGAAGGTTTCCTGGCCGATGGTCAGCTTCAGGTCGGTGTAGGAGAAATTGAGCTGTCCGATGGTGAAGGTCTGGCTTTTTTCGGAGTGCATCTTTCTTGTCCTGCGGAGAAATACCTCCATCCGCATCAGCAGCTCCTGGATGCTGAAAGGTTTGGTGATATAGTCATCGGCGCCGCTCTGGAACCCCTTTATCTTGTCTTCTTCCATTGACCGCGCGGTGAGGAAGAGGATGGGTACCATATCGCTTTGCTGCCTGATCTTTCGGGCGACCGCAAAGCCATCCTTGTTCGGCATCATGACGTCCAGCAGACAGATGCCGAATTCGTTCTTGTCGAATTTGTCGATAGCCGCCTGTCCGTCGGGGCAGAGCACGACCTCGTAGCCCGCGTCGATCAAATTGTCCTTGATGACATATCCCAGTGAGAGATCGTCTTCCGCCAATAGCACTTTTGTTTTACCTGCTTGTTGCATAGACATTAGTTAAGGGGGATAAATAATCTAAATTCAGTACCGATGCCAGGAAGGCTGTTGACCTTGATCTTGCCGTTGTGGGCATCGATGATCCGTTTGACAAAATCGAGGCCCAGTCCGAACCCCTTTACGTTGTGAATATCCCCGGTTGGCACCCGATAAAATTTTTTAAAGATATTTTTGAGGTACTGCTTTTCGATGCCGACGCCGTTGTCCTTGACAGAGATAAAGAACTCGTCTTCCAGCCGTCCCGTCTCCACTACGATATGGGGTTCGACCGAATATTTCAGCGCGTTCTCGAGCAGGTTGACCACCGCCAGCTCGAGGTGGGCCCTGTCGGCCTGAACGCGGGCGTTGTTTTCTTCCACCCTGATGTCCACCCGGGCTTTTTTCTGTTCGATCAGCGGCTGCACTTTGCCGAGCGCCTGTTCGATCAGCTGGTGGGCGTCGATATCCTCCTTGCGGATAGGCAGGTCTTTGCTTTCGATGGAGGCAGTGCGCAGCAGTCGTTCGACCTGCCCCTGGAGGTGTTCCGTCTGGTTCTTGATGATATTCGCATACCGCTGAAGCCGGTCCGGCTGCTGGCTGATATGGTCCTGCCCGAGCACGTCGGCGGCGATCTTCATCACGGCCAGCGGCGTCTTGAATTCGTGGGTGAAGTTGTTGACAAAGTCTTTTTGGATCTCCGACAGGAATTTCTGGCGGTAGAAATAGAACAGGCTCGCGGCCAGACCGATAAGGGCCAGGAACAGGACGACCGTACTGACGATCCAGAAATCCATTTGTTCCAGGATATACTCGTGGCGGTGGGGGAAATACAACAGGATATGGTCGGATTCGTCGTCGAATACGGGCATTTCTCCCGTAACCGGCTTGACCCCGGCGTACCGGGACGCGGGGGCAGGTATGAACTCTTCGTAGACGTATTGTTTTTTGGCGGCATTATAGGCCCCCAGCTTGCAGTCCGTAAGAACACCGAAATCGGCGAATTCGTCCTGGATATAATAGACCAGGCTGTCTTTTGAGGGGATGGTGTCTGCCTTGAACAGGAAATAGTTGTCGTTGTTGTCCGGTTTGTTGATCAGCTGCTGGAGATTGGTACCGGGGGCGTCGTTCATCTCCAGGTCCTCGAACAGGCCCCTGATGCTCTTTACTACATTGAGATTGAATTGCCTCTGCTCAAAAGAATAGACTTTCTTCAGCCAGTACAACTGGACTGTCACCACAATGGCAGCCAGGAAGGTGGCGGAAAGCACAATCCATTTTAAGGTAGATGAACGCATGGTTGCAAAATTGCTATGCTTTGGCCGTTGTACACCAGGAAAATAGTTAAGTACTGGTTAAACATGGCCAGATATCCTTTATCTTTCTAATGTACAACTAGTTGTTAATACAGCAATAACAAAAGATATTTTGCGTTTTCCGCGCGTATTTGAGAAAATCATCGTAGTTTTTATCCCGGAGACCCCGAAAGGGGCCTTTTAATTCACAAAAAAACACCCATTTATGAAGAAGTTATTCATGATTGCCAGCCTGGTGCTCGCTTCCGTCGGTATTGGTTTTGCCCAGACAACTCCTGCGGCTCCCGCAAAAGCGAAAACCGAAAAGACGGCCAAGCCTGCCGCTGGTCCTACCAAAAAGGACGGAACTCCTGACATGCGCTACAAGGCGAACAAGGACGGTGGTGCAAAGGCTGCTCCTGCCGGTCCGATGAAAAAGGACGGTACACCGGATATGCGTTACAAGGCAAACAAGGATAGTAAGGCAAAGAAGAGCTAAGGCGGCATCTTATTTGCATAATGGCCACACAAACATCACATCATGAAAAAATTGGTCTCACTCGTGGTCGTTCTGCTTGCGCTGACGACGATGTCGATGGCTCAACCCCATCACCCACAGAGTCATCAGACTCATCACAAAAAGAAACACGTTGTTCACCACAAGCACCATGTA
>Ga0310811_10009663_pt1 | contig 12462 bp, 10 predicted proteins | sample YCmetagenome_FD_207642 | JGI IMG/M metagenome (GOLD analysis project Ga0310811, IMG submission 207642) | Soil microbial communities from experimental microcosm in Duke University, North Carolina, United States - YC | ecosystem: Engineered > Artificial ecosystem > Soil microcosm > Unclassified ... | reverse complement strand
CGCAGCAGCCAGACCTTCTCAGCGGCCTCACGCCGTCCCAGCACCCTGGTCAGCGCGGCGACGTGATCGGCGCCGGCGGCCAGCAGCAGGTCGGCGTCGAGATGCTCGGGGTTGACCTGGCGGGCCTTGTGCGCGTCGGGGTAACCGTTGCGGCGCAGCACCTCGGCCGCCCGCTCGTCGGCCGGCTCGCCCGCGTGCCACGGCCCGGTCCCGGCGCTGGTCACCAGCACCCGGTCGGCCAGGCCCTCACGGACCAGCGCTGTCGCGTACACCTTCTCGGCCATGGGCGAGCGGCAGATGTTGCCGGAGCAGACGAAGCAGACATGGAGGGCGGAGGTCACCCGACCAGTCTGAACCACGCTGTGACGCCGGGCAGGGACGGTCTCGTGAGTTCCGTTGCCGTCGTCAGCGCTCGGCGCAGAGCCAGACGGTGCGGACCGCCAGGACGGCGAACATTCCGTCCAGGGCGCGGGCCAGCATCAGCCAGTGGGGTGGCCAGTAGGGGTTGCCGTAGACCAGCATCGGAGCCACCACGACGCCGTTGAGAGCGAACGTCCCGATCACCACGAGCGCGAGGATGCGGGTGTAGGCGGCAGAGAGAAACCCCGTGACGGTCAGCACCCCGTACCTCGCTCCCCGTAGTCACCATCAAGCGTGGCAGGGCACCGATCCGGGGTAAATCGTCCAGACGGCCGCTGTGGCTCAACCGTTCTCGCGCCGGAGCGCGACCGGCTCTACCTCGGGGCGGTGTCGCAGCGCGCCTGCGAGAAACCCCACTCCCGGCACAGCAGGATCGCCTGCCTGCGCAATCGTGCGTAGGCCTCGGCATGACGCTGCGCCGCCCGGGCCCGCGCGACCTGAGCCGCGCGCTGGGCCGGTGTGGGCGCCGCCGGCCGGCGGATCACGGCCGAGCGCGGGGGCAACCTCGGCGTGGCCACGGCAGGAGGGAGCGCCACCGGGGACTGAGGAGCCGAGCTCTGGGGTGGCGGGGGCTGGGGTGCCGGGGTCTCGACGATGACCGGTGGCGGGGCAGCGCCCCTCGCCGGCGGCACCAGGTTCAGCGAGGACGGTGAGGGAGCCGGTGCGGCCGTCGAGGAGGCCGGGCCCTTGTTGTGGCTCAGCTGAACGCCGGTGACCACCCCGGTGCCGAACACCAGGACGACGGTGATCCCGGCGAGGGGACGAATGGGGTCCATCTGTCTCTCCAACGCCCCCATCCGTGCCGAGGTTCCTGCGGTGTCCCTTCGAAGATCGCCCTCGCGTGGGCGCCCGTTACCTCGCAAGAGGCTCGCGAACGGATCGAGTGATGGCGGTTCGGCCACCGACCGCGTGCGGGTCCCGGGTCCGGGGGACATACCGTGAACGCCATGGACCTGCGCCACCACGGGGATGTCGACGCCGAGCCCGGGCTGCTGGACTTCGCCGTGAACGTCCGGGGTGACGGGCCGCCGCCGTGGCTGCGCGACCGGCTGGTCGCCGCCCTGGACGAGCTGGGCCGCTACCCGTCCGCCGCCGACGACCTCGCCGCCCGTGCCGCCGCCGGTCGCCGGCACGGGCGTGATCCCGGCGAGGTGCTGGTGCTGGCCGGCGCCGCCGAGGGGTTCGCGCTGCTGCCGGCATTGCGGCCGACGCTCGCCGCCGTCGTGCATCCCGGGTTCACCGAGCCGGAGGTGGCACTGCGCACCGCCGGTGTGCCGGTCCACCGGGTACTGACCGACGCCGCCGACGGTCACCGCCTGCACCCCGACGCCGTACCCGCCGACGCCGACCTGGTGGTGATCGGTAACCCCACCAACCCCACCTCGGTCCTGCACCCGGCGCGGACCGTGCGGGCGCTGGCCCGCCCCGGACGGGTGCTGGTGGTCGACGAGGCGTTCGCCGACACGTTTCCGGGGGAGCCGGAGTCGCTGTCCTCCGACCGTGACACCGAGGGCCTGCTGGTGCTGCGCAGCCTCACCAAGACCTGGGCACTGCCGGGTCTGCGCGCCGGCTACGCGCTCGCCGCCTCGGAACTGCTGGCCCGGCTCGCCGCCCCCCGGCCGCCGTGGCCGGTGGGCACGCTCGGGCTGGTCGCGGTGGCGGCCTGCTGCGCGCCCGAGGCGGTGGCCGGGGCGCAGGCCGCCGCGGCCGAGACCGTGGGGCACCGCGAGTGGCTGCTGGAGGCGCTGAGCGCTCTGCCCGAGGTGGAGGTGGTCGCGCCGCCGTCGGCGTCGTTCCTGCTTCTGCGGGTACCGGACGGGCCTTCGGTGCGCTCGGCTCTGCGCGGCTCGGGCATCGCGGTTCGCCGGGCCGACACCTTCCCCGGCCTCACCGCCGACCACCTGAGGGTGGCCGTGCGGCCGCCCGCACAGTCCCGGGTGCTGGTCGAGGCGCTGCGGGCGGCCCTCTACGGTGCGGGTGTGGGGGTTCGCGGATGAGCGCGCGGCTGGGTGATGTGGTGGCCGCACTGGAGGCGGCGTACCCGCCGGCGTTGGCCGAGTCGTGGGACGCCGTCGGGCTGGTGTGCGGCGATCCCGACGAGATGGTGGACAGGGTCCTGATCGCCGTGGACCCGGTTCCCGAGACCGTCGAGGAGGCGCTCGACACCGGCGCGCAGCTGCTCGTCACCCACCATCCGCTGCTGCTGCGCGGGGTGCACGGGGTGCCGGCCGACAACCCGAAAGGGCGGCTGGTGCACCGGCTGATCCGGGCCGGGGTGGGTCTGTTCACCGCTCACACCAACGCCGACTCGGCCGACCCCGGTGTCTCCGACGCGCTGGCCGCCGCTCTCGGGGTGCGCGTCGAGGGCCCGCTGCAGGCACGCGGCACCGACCCGCTGGACAAGATCGTCACCTTCGTCCCCGAAGGCGAACCGGCCGCCCGCGTACTCGACGCGCTGGCGGCGGCGGGAGCGGGGCGGATCGGGGACTACAGCCACTGCTGCTGGAGCACCGCGGGCACCGGCCAGTTCCTGCCGCACGAGGGCGCCCAGCCGGCCATCGGGCGGGTCGGTGAGCTGGAGCGGGTGGCCGAGACGCGGCTGGAGATGGTGCTGCCCCGGGGCAGGCGGCGCGCGGTGCTCGAGGCGCTGCGGGCCTCGCACCCCTACGAGGAGCCGGCGTTCGACGTCCTGGAGCTGGCCGACATCCCCGGCGGGCAGGGGCTGGGCCGGATCGGGGAGCTCGCGGAGACCGCGACGCTGGCCGCGTTCACCCGGCGGGCGGCCGCGGCACTACCGGCGACCGCGTGGGGCGTGCGCGCCGCCGGCGACCCGGAGCGTCCGGTGCGGCGGGTCGCGGTGTGCGGCGGCGCGGGGGACTCGGCGCTCGGTGCGGCGGCCGCCGCCGGGGTGGACGTCTACCTGACCGCCGATCTGCGCCACCACCCCGCCGGGGAGCACCTGCTCGCGGGGTCGCTGCCGGGGCGCCCGACCCCGGCCCTGGTCGACGTCGCGCACTGGGCCTCCGAACACCCCTGGTGCGCGCAGGCAGCCTCCGTGATCTCCGGGGCACTCGGGGGTACGGTCGACGCCTGCGTCTCCTGGAGGCGGACCGACCCGTGGTCGATCAGCTGTGGCTCGGCTGCGATCGGGGACGGTAAATCGACCGCATCCGGCGAAGGGATCTGAGCAGTGATCGCCGAACCCGCTATCCAGCAGCGTCTGCTGCAGTTGGCCGAGGTCGACACCGAGCTCAATCGGATCGATCACCGCCGCCGCACCATGCCTGAGCTGGCCGAGATCACCGAAGGTGAGCGCACCGTCCAGGCCTGCAAGGACACGGTGGCCACCGTGCAGTCGGCCGCCGGTGACCTGGACCGCGACATCGCCCGGCTCGAACGCGACGTCGACGGGGTCCGGGCGCGCGTCGACCGCGACCAGGGTCTGCTCGCCGGCGGGGGGGTGGGCGCGAAGCAGGCGGTCGACCTGCAGCACGAGCTCGACACCCTGGCCCGCAGGCAGGGCAACCTGGAGGACGAGCTGCTGGAGATCATGGAGCAGCGGGAGGCGACCGGGGCGAACCTGCAGAACGCCCAGGTCGAGCTGGCCGCGGCCGAGCAGTCGCTCACCGAGGTCGCCGCCCGCCGCGACGCCACGCTCGCCGACCTGGAGGCCGCCGAGGCCGGCCGTCGCCGCGACCGGGAGTCGATCGCGGCCGACATCCCCGCCGAGCTGCTCGGCCTCTACGACAAGCTCCGGGAGAAGACCGGGACCGGTGCGGCCCTGATACGGGCCCGGCGCTGCGGGGCCTGCCGCCTGGAGCTGGACCGCTCGGAGATCAGCGCGATCAAGAATGCGGCGCCGAACGAGGTGCTGCGGCACGAGGAGTGTGGAGTGATCATGGTGCGGACCTCGGAGTCGGGCCTGTGAAGGTCGTGATCGAGGCCGACGGCGGTTCCCGGGGCAACCCCGGACCGGCCGGTTACGGCGCGGTCGTGCTCGACCCGGACACCGAGGAGGTGCTCGCCGAGCGGTCCGAGGGGATCGGGGTGGCCACCAACAACGTCGCGGAGTACCAGGGACTGATCGCCGGGCTCCGGGCGGCGATCGAGCTGGGTGCCACCGCGGTCGAGGTGCGGATGGACTCCAAGCTGGTCGTCGAGCAGATGTCCGGTCGCTGGCAGATCAAGCACCCGGCCATGAAGCCGCTGGCCAAGGAGGCCGCCGGGCTGGTCCGCGAGCTGGGCTCGGTGCACTTCGGCTGGATCCCCCGTGACCGGAACAAGCGCGCCGACCGGCTGGCGAACCTGGCGATGGACGCCCAGGCCGCCCGGTGAGCCGGTGACCGCTCCCGGCGCGCCCGCGTCCTCCAGCTGGACCGGGCAGGTCGGCCGCCCCACCCGGTTGCTGCTGCTGCGCCACGGGCAGACCGAGATGTCCGCGCAGCGGCGTTACTCCGGGCGCGGCGACCCCGAGCTGACCGCCCTCGGGCTGTCGCAGGCGGCCGCCGTGGCCGCCGCGATCAAGACCGTCGAGGACGCCGGCGACGTGGTAGCGGCCCTGTCCTCCCCGCTGCGCCGGGCCCGGCAGACCGCGGAACCGGTGGCCGCCGCGCTCGGCGTCCCGGTCGCGCCGCACGAGGCCCTGCTGGAGACCGACTTCGGTGAGTGGGACGGGCTGACCTTCGCCGAGGCGCGTGAACGCCACCCTGACCTGCACGGGCGCTGGCTCGGCGACGACACGGTCCCCGCACCCGGGGGCGAGAGCTTCGCCGACGTCGGGCTGCGGGTGGCCGCGCTGCGCGAGCAACTCGTCGCCACCTACGCCGGGCAGACGGTGCTGCTGGTCAGCCACGTCACGCCGATCAAGATGCTGCTCCGCCAGGCCCTGGCCGCCGGCCCGTCGATCCTGTTCCGGATGCACCTCGACCTGGCGTCGCTGTCGATCGCGGAGTTCTACCCGGACGGCGGCGCCTCGGTCCGGCTGGTGAATCAGCGCTTCAGCTGAGACCCGTGCCGCTCGGAGAGCGCGAAGTACAGCTCGGCGATGTCGGTGACCGGTAGCCGGGCGCGTCCCGGTTGGCCGGCCACCTCGACGATGTCCAACAGACCGACGGCGTGGGGCAGCGCCCCGGCGTGGCGGGCCAGTGCCGGGGGAGCTCCGCGCGCGATCAGCTCCTCGGCGCGCGCACGGGCGTCCAGCGCGTCCGCTCCGCGCAGCAGGTCGGGCAGCTCCACCAGCAACGAGGCCACAACAGGGCCGAGGCGGTCGATCTCCTCGGACACCGCCAGCGGCCGGGGACTGTGGGCGAGCAGCCAGCGCGAGGCGGCGTCCAGCAACCGGCGGGAGCCCAGCACCATCTCGTCGGCCACCGCGCTCGGCACCGGCGGACCCAGCCGCGCGACCGACGCCCAGAACGTGTCCAGGCCGAACACGGCCGCGCTCACGCAGAACGCCCGCACCGCCTCCGGGGTGGCCACCGACGACTCCTGCGCGAGCCGGAACGCGTACTCGATCCCCCCGGCGTCCACCACCTGGTTGACCAGCATCGTCGCCACGATCTCCCGGCGTAGCGGATGCTCGGCGAGCAGGTCGGCGAACCGGTCGGTGAGCGCGACGGGGAAATAGCCGCCGAGCCGGTCGGCGAACGCCGGCAGATCCGGTAGGTCGCTGTCGAGGAGTGCGGTCTTCAGGTCGAGCTTCACGTGCGCGAGCAGGGTGGCCAGCTCCGGGGAGCTGAGCCCCCGCCCGCCGCGACGCAGCTCGGCGAACCCCGAGGTGTCGGGCAGCAGCTCGAGCACACGGTCCAACCCGCGCCGCTCGCCCAGGTCGCTCACCATCCGCTCGTGGACGTCGACCAGGTCGGGCGCCTGCGCCCGGGAGATCCCGAGGGTGGCGTTCTGCGCCCGGTTGTCGGCCAGCACGAGCTGCGCGACGTCGGCGGTCATCGAACGCAGGAGCTTGTCGCGGTCGCCGTGGTCCAGCCCGCCGCGTCGCACGAGCCGGTCGAGCAGGATCTTGATGTTGACCTCGTGGTCGGAGCAGTCGACCCCGGCCGAGTTGTCCAGCGCGTCGGTGTTCACCAGGCCGCCGGCCCGGGCGAACTCGATGCGACCGGCCTGTGTCAGACCGAGGTTGCCGCCCTCGGCGACGACCCGGGCCCGCAGCGCGGCCCCATCCACCCGGACCGCGTCGTTGGCCTTGTCACCGGCGTCGGCATGGGACTCGTGTGAGGCCTTGACGTAGGTGCCGATGCCGCCGTTCCAGAGCAGGTCGGCCGGTGCGAGCAGGATCGCCCGGACCAGTTCCGGAGGGCTCAGCGACGTCACCTCGTCGGGCAGCCCGAGTGCGGTCCGGGCCGGCGCGCCCAGGGGCACCGACTTCACGGTGCGCGGCCACACGCCGCCGCCCTCGCTGATCAGGGAGCGGTCGTAATCGTCCCAGGAGGAGCGGGGCAGCTCGAAGATCCGGGAGCGTTCGGCGAAGGAGGTCGCGGCGTCCGGGGTCGGGTCGAGGAAGACGTGCCGGTGGTCGAAGGCGGCCACCAGCCGGATGTGCTCGGAGAGCAGCATGCCGTTGCCGAACACGTCTCCGGACATGTCGCCGACACCGACGACGGTGAAGTCCTGGGTCTGGGTGTCGACTCCGAGCTCGCGGAAGTGGCGCTTGACGCTCTCCCAGGCGCCCTTGGCGGTGATGCCCATGGCCTTGTGGTCGTACCCGACCGACCCGCCGGAGGCGAAGGCGTCGCCCAGCCAGAACCCCCGCCGCAGCGCCAGTTCGTTGGCGACATCGGAGAGCCGGGCGGTCCCCTTGTCGGCGGCCACCACCAGGTAGGCGTCGTCACCGTCGTGGCGCACCACGTCCGGATGAGGGGTGGCGACGCCGTCCACCAGGTTGTCCGTCACATCGAGCAGGGCGGACACGAAGATCCGGTAGCACGCGGTGACCTCGTCCGGCCCCGGGTCGGTGGCGGTCACGACGAACCCGCCCTTGGCGCCGACCGGCACGATGACCGCGTTCTTCACCGCCTGTGCCTTGACGAGCCCGAGGATCTCGGTGCGGTAGTCCTGCGGCCGGTCCGACCAGCGCAAACCGCCCCTGGCCACCGGCCCGAAACGCAGGTGCACACCGCGTACCCGGGGTGAGTAGACGAAGATCTCGAAGCGGGGGACCGGTGGCGGGGTGTCCGGTATCACGGCCGGGTCGACCTTGAAGGAGAAGTACGGCAGGCCCCGGTAGTAGTTGGTGCGCAGCGTGGCGGTGAACGCGTGCAGGTAGCCGCGCAGGATCCGGTCGGCGTCGAGGCCCTCCACCCGGTCGATCAGCGCGGTCAGCTCCTCCAGGGCGCCGGTCCGCCCGCCCGCGTCCGCGGCTGGGTCGAAGCGTGCCGTGAACAGCCGCAGCAGAGCCCGGCTCACCTCCGCGTGGTCGATCAGGGTGTCCGCGACATAGTCCGGCCCGAAGGGGCTGCCGAGCTGACGGGCGTAACCGGCGTAGGCGCGGAGCAGGGCCGCCTCCCGCCAGGTCAGCCCGGCCCGGGGTACCAGTGCGTTGAACCGGTCCACCTCGGCGTCGGCGCGCCAGCCGGCCAGGAACGCGGCACAGAACTCCCGCCGAGCGGCCTGACCGGCCAGAGCGCGGCCGGTGGCCGGGTCCACCCGCAGCCCGAAGTCGTAGATCCAGCAGGTGGCTCCGTCCGGCCGGACGATCTCGTAGGGCCGCTCGTCCAGCACCTCGGCACCCAGGCTCTGCAGTACCGGGAGCACCGAGGACAGCGTCACCCCGGGGCCTGCCACGAAGAGACGGAAGCGCAGTTCGTCCGCGTCGAGCCCCGGTTCCAGGTCCAGCTCCGGGTCCGCACCCAGCGCTCGGATCCTGCGCAGATCGGCCATCGCGCGCAACGGGTCGACGTCGTCCTTGTAACCGTCGGGCAGCCCGGCCAGGTAGTCCTCGATGTCGGGGTACCTCGACCCGGCGACGTCGAGCATCCAGTCGTCCCAGGTCAGGATCGCGGCGGCCAGCTGCTCCTGGAGCCGCTGCCGATCGGGCGCCGGTGCCCCGGGGTCGGTCAGCACCGTGAAGTGCACCACCGCCAGGGTGGAGTCACCCACCCGGGCCGTGTGCTCGATCCGCCGGCCCCTGAGCTTGCGCAGCAGCACCTTCTCCATGGTCAGGCGGGCGCGGGTGGAGTAGCGGTCACGGGGCAGGTACACCAGGCAGGAGAAGAACCGCCCGTAGGGCTCGCGGCGCAGGAACAGGCGGAGCCGCCGCGGCTCGGTCAGCGAGAGCACACCGGTCGCGACCTCGCGGATCTCCTCCACACCGGCGGTGAGCAGCTCCTCACGCGGGTACTCGGAGATCACCTCGAGCATCCGCTGCCCGGCGTAGGACTGCAGCGGATGGCCGGCCCGGTGGACGGCCGCGCGCACCCGGGCGCCGACGGTCGGGATGTCCAGGACGTCCGCCCGCAGCGACGACGGGGTCAGCAGCCCGAGGAAACGGTGCTCCCCGACGACGTCACCGTCGGCGTCCTGGATGGCCACTCCGAGGTGGTACGGGAAGACCGGACGCAGTACCCGGCTGGGCATCCCGGCCCGGGTGAGCACAACCGGCTGCTGCTCACCCGCCGCGGTGAGCGGATCGGTGACGGCGGCCGGTGACCGGGACCGCAGGCTGTCGCTCCGCAGCACCCCGAGCCCGGTACCGAGCTCGGCGGCGATCCGGGGTGCCCCGTTCTCCTCGCCGACCCGGTAGCGGCGGTAGCCGAGGAACGTGAAGTGTCCCTGCGCGAGCCAGCGCAGCAGGTCACCACCCTCACCCAGCCGGCTCGCCACCTTCATCGCGGTGGCGGCCATCCGCTCGCGGTCGTGCACGACGTCCCGGACCTCGGTGATCACGGTCCGTAACTCGGCGTGGAGGTCGTCCTCCTCGTCGGGGGCGAACGGGTCCAGCTCCAGGTGCATCCATGTCTCGACGAGCGCCGCGCCGTCGCCGCGGTCATCCGGGTCGGCGGCCGCCTCGGTGAGCACGGCGGTCAGCTCGCCGATGACCGTGCGGCGCACGCGGATCACCGGATGGATGACCCGCCGGACCCGGCCACCGACCCGGCTCACGCCGGCCAGGACCGATTCGACGAGGTAGGGGAGCTCGTCGGTGACGATCTCGACGACGGTGCCGGCGCGTTGTCCGTCGGTGTGCCTGACCTGCAGTACCGGGCATCCGGGTACGCGCATGCGGGCAAGTGCGAGTGCCTCGTCGGCCGCCTGCCGCAGCGCGGCCTCGGCCTCGGCGGTGCTGTGCGCTCCGAGACCGTCCGGGGGTGCGTGCTCCGCGTAGAGGCGGTGCAGCTCGGGAAAGGTCGGTGTGCTGGTCGCGCTCATCGGATCTCCTCGAGGACCACACGAGGTACGAGCCGACTACTGTAACCGGGATCACACCCGATTAGCCCGGCTCGACCGCCAGGTACACCGCAACCGCCAGTCCGAGAAGCACCACCGACCATCGCAGCACCGTCTCCGGCAGCACACGGGCCAGCCGCGCGCCGAGGAAGCCACCGAGAAGCGTGCCCGGCGCGATCAGCAGCGCCGCCGCCCAGTTCACCGGAGCTCCGAGGGCGAACACGATGACCGTCACCGTGGCGATGACCAGCGAGAGCACACCCTTCACCGCGTTGAGCCGGACCAGGGTGTCGTGCGCGCACAGTGACAGCGTCGCGATGAGGATCACCCCGAGGGCACCGCCGAAGTACCCGCCGTACACGGCCGCGACGAAGATCGCCGGCAGCAGGACCGCGCGCCGGTCGGGGGCGCCCGGTTCGGGCTCGCCGATCCAGCGCCTGAGCCGGGGAGCCAGGGCCAGCAGCACGCTGGCCAGTGCCACCAGAGCGGGCACCACCCTGTTGAACACGGTGCCCGGCAGCAGGAGCAGCAGCGCGCAACCCACTCCGGAGCCGGTCACCGAGACCGCGAGTGTGCTCACCACGCGGGCCCGCTGGCCGCCCAGTTCGGCGCGGGCTCCCAGCACGATCCCCGCGTACCCGGGCCACTGGGCCACCGAGTTCGTCACGTTGGCCGCGAGCGGAGGCATCCCGACGGCCAGCAACGCGGGGAACACCAGCAACGAACCCCCGCCGGCCACCGCGTTCACCACCCCGGAGATCAGTCCGGCGGTGAGCAGGAACGCCAGCTGTCCGGGGGAGTGGGCGGTCACGATCACCGACGCTATAGGCCGTGTCCCCGGCACGGAGGCAGCGGGTGGCCCGGCCGGCTACCAGGCCAGCCGGGCCCGGCTGGCGAAGCGCATGGGGCGGCCGCTGACCGGGTCGGTGAACTCCAGCGACGCCGCCAGCAACTGCAGCGGCATGCTGAAATCCTCCAGCGGGCGGTCGGTGGGCACCGGATAGAGGTCGTCGTTCACGATCGGTATCCCCAGGCTGCTCAGGTGTACCCGCAGCTGGTGGGTGCGCCCGGTGTGGGGGACCAGGCGGTAGCGACCCAGCTGTCCCCGATGCTCGAGCAGCTCGACGAGCGTCTCGCTGTTGACCGGGCCCGGCAGCTCCTGAGCGCACACGACACCAAGCTCCTTGACGATCCGGCTGCGCACCGTGCGCGGCAGCTCGAGGGCCGGGTCGTAGCGGGCGATCGCTTCGTAGGCCTTGCGCACCTGCCGGTCGCGGAACAGGTTCTGGTACACCCCGCGGTGCTCGCGGGAGACGACGAACATCAACACACCCGCGGTGGCCCGGTCCAGCCGATGCGCCGGGCTCAGGTCCGGGAGGTCAAGCTCGAGGCGCAACCTGACGAGGGCGGTCTGCCGGATGTGGCGGCCCCGGGGGATGGTGGCCAGGAAATGCGGCTTGTCCACCACCAGGATCCGCTCGTCTCGGTACAGGATCGGGATCTCGAACGGCACCTCCACCTCGTCGGGCAGGTCGCGGTGGAACCAGATCAGCGACCCCGGCTCGAAGGGTGCGTCCTCGGTCAGCGGGCCGCTCGCGCCGACGATCGCACGCTCGCGCAGCATCGTGTCGATCCGCTCCGGGGCGACCCGGGGCAGCCGTTCCACGAGGTGCTCGCGCAGCGTGGTCCACGGGCCCTCGGCCGGCAACCGCAGGCGGGCCGCGTCCAGCCCGTGCCGTTGCGGCAGGGGGCTCGTCGCTCTCCGCCTCATCTCCGCCTCATCTCGGCCTCATCTCGGCCCCATCTCGCAGCCCAGCGTAGGTGGCGCCGGAGCCCGCTGATCGGGCGGCCGATAGGCTGGAACGGCGGACGAGTTGGCCGGGCGGCCGCGTCGGCTCGTGCTCAGGTACGGGTCGCCGAGGAAAGTCCGGACTCCACAGGGCAGGGTGGTTGTTAACGGCAACCCGGGGTGACCCGCGGGACAGTGCCACAGAGAACAGACCGCCACGGGCGCGCGAGCGCCCGGGGTAAGGGTGAAACGGTGGTGTAAGAGACCACCAGCGTCCCGGGTGACCGGGACGGCTAGGTAAACCCCACCCGGAGCAAGGTCAGACAGCAGGCGTTCGAGGGCGGCCCGCCCGAGGCCTGCGGGTAGACCGCACAGAGCCCGTCGGCGACGGCGGGCCGAGATGGATGACCGCCGAACGGGACCGCCGTAAGGCGCCCGGGAACAGGATCCGGCTTACAGGCCAACTCGTCCGTCCCACCCTGCCGCAACAGCAGCGGACGGGCGGGTCATGGCTCTGAGCTGCGGAGATGCTCTCGCCAGTTCAGCCGACTTCTCACGCGTCCCCGACGTCCGACGACCCGGAGACGGCCCGGAAAGTGATCTTCAGGTTGCGAGATTGGCTGGCCTGGTCCGAGTGGATGCTCGGGTACGACGCTCCGGCTGGCTGCCTCCGGCGCGCTGTGACGAGATCACCGGTCTCGACTCCCTGATCTCGGAAGCGGCCGCCGGGTTCGGGCGAAGCCCGATGTCTCGGCAAGATCGACAGCGGTGCGGTCGTTTCGTCGCCTGGATCTAGCGGCTGCGGTCTATCGGCCTTACCTAGTTATCACTAACGTACTTGTAGCCAAGTCTTC
>Ga0310811_10009661_pt1 | contig 12463 bp, 11 predicted proteins | sample YCmetagenome_FD_207642 | JGI IMG/M metagenome (GOLD analysis project Ga0310811, IMG submission 207642) | Soil microbial communities from experimental microcosm in Duke University, North Carolina, United States - YC | ecosystem: Engineered > Artificial ecosystem > Soil microcosm > Unclassified ... | reverse complement strand
ACCTTTGGCGTCCCGCAGAAACGGAAGCGGCAGCTTCAGGGCAAGCTCTTGGCGCAGCAGGTCCCTGGATGCAAACTGGACATCGCCCGATGCGAAAAGCAGTTTGCCGCCATAGCTTGCAACGACTTCGGCCTCCGGATTGGATGTGTTCTCGAATTCCTTGCCTTTAAAGACAATGTCGGGACGCAATTGCGCGATGAATTCAGGAACGCTGATGTCGAGAAGAATCGCGTGATCGACGATCGAGAGGGCGCGGACACCTTCCACCCGCATCGCGCTCGGCACCGAGACGCCCGGTGAGGAGTCAGGGTTCAATCCGACAACAAGTATATCGGATGCATCTGCCGCCAGTTTCAGCAAGCGCAGATGGCCCGGATGCACGATATTGAAGTTGCCCGAAACGAAAGCGATGCGCGTTCCTGATGGAGCGGCAGCTCGAATGGCAGCGCCGGATTTATTCAACGAGCGAACCTACCCTTGTCTGCAATCTGCCAAGTGTGTATTACATATTCGCAGGCCCGCACAATACCAACAGCAAATCCGTCGTTTCCAAGTAGCAGCCGGCTTTCCTGGCTGTGGAATCGACACAACACAAAGCCTCACGATTTATGAGCATTCGGCACGGGGCCCGGACAGAACATACGCGCGTCCGACGATCATGAGCAGCGCATCACCGCGCCTTTCGGCAGTAATTCCAAATTTCAATCATGGTGCCGTCGTCGGCGAGGCCATCCGCGCGATCGCCGAGCAAACGCCTGCCGCTGATGAAATCATTGTTGTCGATGACGGCTCTACGGACAACAGCGCCGAAGTCCTTGAACGCTTGTCTAAGGAAATTCCGAGACTGCTTGTCCTCCGTTTGGAGGAGAACCGCGGCGCAATTTTTGCATTGAACCACGGACTCAAACACGCGCGCGGAGATTACGTCAATTTCGGTGCGGCCGATGACCTGGTGCGGCCGGGCTTGTTTGCGGCCATGCTCGAAGTGCTCGCGCGCCACCCGCAAGCTGCTTTCGCTTGTTGCGAGGCGATCGTTGCCGAAACGGAATCGGGGCGAACCGAATTCCGCCCGCCGGTGCGTCCAAGCAATACCGAAACCTATTTCGAGCCGATAGAAGTTCGCAATCTCCTGCGCAGAATCGACAATTGGATTCTTCCTGGCACGGCCCTTGTAAGGCGCGACCTCGTGGTCGGCCTGGGCGGCTTTGACCCTGCCCTCGGCGCCTTTACCGATGGTTTTCTCTTTCGCAAGCTCGCGCTCAGGCACGGGTTCTGTTTCGTGCCACGCCTGGGACTGACCTGGCGCGTGAGCGCCACGGGCCTATCCCGATTACAGGCGGCAAACTTTGCGAGCAGCATGGCTGTACTTGCGACAGCAGTTTCACGGATGCGGGCCGACGCAGATTTCCCCTCCTGGTATCCTGAAATATTCGAACGTCGCTGGCGGTTTGCGATTGGCAGAATTGCCGCCAGCGCACACCCGATGAACCGGGCCGTGTTGGTCGAGTTAGGCCGCGGGCCGGTCGGCCGAACAATCATGACGGCCGCGGCCGGCATTGGTGGACAAATCGGAAGGGTCGTCGTGCTCGTTTGGCTGACCCTGCTGTATCGGCCAACGTCTCTGGTCGGTCTTGTGAAGACCGCCATCGCCCGTTATCGGATCCGGCGGTCGTTAAAGGCTCAATGCACGAGAGCGACGCCAGCTTGAAACCCATTTGTCCCATAGCGGCCCGGGCGGCAGAACTTACTAGCCGCACCTGATGACTTGCCAAGAGAACGTGGGCGACATATCGCTCCATTCTCTGCTCCGGGCAAAGGAATCGGAGACCCGCGGCGAACAAACTGAAAGGCCTTCATTGCTCAAGCCTTCCAAGACACAGATACAGCTTGCGGTCGTCGACCTTTGCGAAGGTTTCCGGCGAAACTGGATGTGGACTGCCCTTGCGATGCAGGACATCAAAATGCGCTATCGCGGCTCGATCCTGGGCCCGTTCTGGCTCACGATCAGCACGCTCGTGATGGTCGTGGCCATTGGCGGCATCTATCCGAGAATCCTCAATATACCCGCGTCGGACTATCTCCCTTATCTCGCAACCGGTCTGGTGATCTGGTCGCTGCTTTCGAGCCTGATCGTCGAAGGCTGCAACACCTTTGTCAGCGTGCAGGACGTTGTCCGCCAGGTGCCCCTCCCGTTTTCGCTGCATGCCTTCCGTTCGGTGTTTCGCAACCTTATCGTGTTTGCACACAGCCTCGTCATCATCCCATTCGTCATCGCCATTTTTTCGGTTCCGGTCGGCTGGACCGTTATCTGGATCATCCCGGCACTTGCAGTCGTAATCATCAACGGCCTCTGGGTCGGTATTCTGCTTGGCATGGTGAGCGCGCGCTTCCGCGACATTCCGCCGATTGTTGGCAGCTTCGTGACTGTTGCATTCTTTGCAACGCCCGTGTTCTGGCACCCACAGACCCTTGGGGTGGAGCGCTGGGTTGTCGACTTCAATCCGCTGTTTGCAGCCCTGGACGTTGTTCGCGCGCCGCTCCTCGGCGTCGCCCCATCGCCCTATTCATGGCCAGTCTTGTTGACCACAACCGTGCTCGGCAGCGCGTTTTCGTTTCTGTTTTTCGCGCGTTGGCGCGCGCGCATTTCGTATTGGGCCAACTGAAATGGCGTACCTGAATTTGCAACACGTCTGCGTGGATTTTCCGATCTATTACGGTGGCAGTTCCTCGCTTAAGCGCTCGCTGCTCAATGCCGCGATGCGGAAGCAACGCAACCTCGAGCGGGACAAGTCCAACAGGATCAACGTGCGTGCGCTGAATGACATTACAGTCGATATCAAGAAGGGGGATCGGGTCGCCCTCATCGGCGCGAACGGCGCCGGCAAGACGACGCTTCTCAAGGTCCTTGCCGGAGTTTACGAGCCCACGTCCGGTTCAATCGAAGCGTCGGGTGCCGTACGCAGCCTGCTCGACGTGAATGTGGGGTTCAATCTGGATGCGACTGGATACGAGAACATAATTTTGCGCGGCATGTTCATGAACATGCGGCCCGAGGTGATGAAGGGCCACGTCGAGCAAATTGCCGAGTTCACCGAACTGGGTCCCTATCTCGACATGCCGGTGCGGACTTATTCCGCAGGAATGACCATCCGGCTCTCATTCGCCATTGCGACCTGTGTGCCTCCGGAGATCCTGGTGATGGACGAATGGCTGGCCGCGGGCGATGCCAGCTTTCTCGAAAAGGCCAAACGGCGCATGGAAGAATTCGTCCGCAGTTCAAGCATCCTTGTGCTCGCGTCGCATTCGATGCCGCTGCTGGAACAATGGTGCAATCGCGCTATTCTGCTTGATCAAGGCCATATGCGCGCAAGCGGAGACCTCCGTAGTGTGAGCGCTGCTTATCGTGAAATGAATTTTTCAAGTGATGGACACTGAAACTCTGCGTTTAGCGGTTGAAGCCGCCATGTTTATGTTGTGCACCAGTACACTACTACTCGGCAAAACTAGCCGCTCGCAATTGACTACTGTTTGCCGCCCGATTGCGGGCACACCTAATACCCGCGTCGCGCGACAATAGCCGCCATCGCCTTGCCGAGCCTGTCTCCGACACGATCGGCGTATTCATGACGGACATGGGCGGGCACCGAGAACATGTCGGCCGGCCACGTTTCGATGAGCGGGAACGGAATCTCAACATCGGGATGTGAGCGCTTGAATTGCTCAACAATTGTTCTTGCTTCAGCATTTTTAGGACCTGGAAAACAGGCGACTGGCTGAAACGCTATTACAAGCGTCGCTTTGTAGCGACTGGCGAGATCGGCAAAGCCGTCGAGTACCTCTTGAAGGTATGTCTTGTATGACATCGTTTTGAAATCAAAGAACCGTGGCATCGCAATATCACATTCGACCGCATAGACACCGCCGCGTTGGTCGCTTTCCGGCATCCAGCCCCGCGTTTTCCGGTACATGCGCAGGAAGTCCGAATACTCCGGACTATTTGTCGCCGACCGCAGGATATCTACTGGCGGATCGCTTTCGTCTTGGTCAGCGGCTTCCCCCACTGATCGTCTGACGCCTTTGATTTGCGATCCGACGTTAAAGACGAGGGGACCCAGATAGTAGACGAAGTTCGTGACCTGGCGTCTGAATCCTAATGAAGGCAGATGTAAAATCGTCCAGGGCCCCATGAACTCCGTATATATGGCCTTGCCGAATACCTCGAGGCCGGGGGGGCCCCACAAGTTGGCGCCGTCCGCATCCCACAGTTCGGGACGCGGCATTGTATAGGTCGTAATGTACAAAACCATGTAGCGCAGCGAAGGATTACGCTGCGCCATGAACTCAAGAATATTGTAGTAGCCACGAAAGCCGAGGTTCGCACAGCAGCTCATGTTCAGATATGTGACATCGGATGGCAAATGCGTCATGACAATTCTCGGGTCAATGCCGTAAAAGCCCGAACTGTCGCCGGACTGCACGATTGTCGGATTTGCGTGCTCGAACGATCTTATTTTGTGGAACGTAAAGAGACGCTGCGCAGGTTCTGCTCTCGAAAACGCAAACTGCAGGAAGTTCGTTCGATCGATCGGGTTCGGCTGATAAAGCGCATACAATGCGCCTTCGGCGAACACCACGATAAGTGCTGCTGCGACCCAAGCTTTAAAATGCGAAATAAATGAACTCATTCGCCTCTCTCCGAGCGAAAAAGATGATGCCGTATAACAGGACAAGGATTGCGACGGTTCGCACCGGCCAGGACATGGCTTCAAACAAGTCGGGAAATTCTCCTTGCTTTCGCCATCCGAGATAGTCGGTGATCCACAGTGGAAGCGCGAATAGAAGCAGTCCCCAGCAATAAATGCTGAAGGTCCAGTTTGCCGATACGAAACCCTTCACCATGCCAACCAAAATGGTGACGAGCGTCCACGGGTGAATAATCAGCGACCAGCCGAGATATGGCTCGTAAGCGATCACAATGCTTGCGACGGCGCCAGGTAATTCCATGATCGAGCGCACGATCGGCATGAACTGCTCGGGGGTCGCGCGGAAAAAAATCCACCCGATACAGGTAAGATGGAAAAAAATTACGATGGACAGGAGCTTTCCCAATCGCCCCAGATGACGAACCACGATGCTGTCGATCGGCAGAAGGCGATAGAGGACGAGCAGCAGCCCATGCCACAGCCCCCATAAGATGAAGAACACGCCGGCACCATGCCAAAGCCCACCCAGCAGCATGGTGATCATCAAGTTGCGCAGCGTCATCAACCGGCCATCGCGGCTGCCGCCGAGCGGGATGTAGAGATAATCGCGCAGCCAGCTTGATAGGGATATGTGCCAGCGGCTCCAAAACTCGGAAGGATTGCTGGAGAAATATGGCGTCAAGAAATTGCGTATCAACTCTACGCCGAAGAGCCGCGCTACGCCCCGCGCTATGGTGGTATAGGCCGCAAAGTCGCAATAAATTTGGAATGCGAAGGCATAGGTAAAAACGAGCCCGAGCCCGGGCGTTAACCCGTTTACCGGGATCAATCGTTGAATGGATTCTACGATCAGTCCAAAATTATCGGCCAGCACGGTCTTTTGGAAGAGCCCAAACAAGATCATGAAAAGCGCGACGCTTACCTTTGAAGCGCTTGGCAGGTCGCGAATGCGTGCCAACTGCGGAAGAAGGTCCCGCGCACGCATGATCGGTCCAGCAACCAAGTGCGGAAAAAAAGAAACAAACGAGAGATAATCGATAACGCTGCGATATGGCTTGAATTCCCGCCGATAGATGTCGATCGTGTAACTCATCGACTGGAATGTATAGAAAGAGATTGCCGGTGGCAGCGCGAGCGTAATCGGTGAAAAGGCGATGCCGTAAACCGCAAGCCCGCGGGAAAGATCACCGGTTAGCCAAGTCGTGTATTTGAAGACTGAAAGTAATGCAAGATTGGCGACGACGCTCAGCCAGAGCATATGACTTCGAAAACGGTCATCCTTACTATCTGCAATGTATTGTCCGACGATAAAATCGAGAAGCGCTGTCGCGAATAACGGGAGCAGATACCACAGTGCACTTGATGCATAAAAAAAGATGCTCGCTATGAATATGAAGGCGTTCGCGAATCGCGTTTTGCGCAGCAGCAGATAGCCAGCGAGGGTGACTGGCAAGAAGACAAAAATGAAGCTGAAACTGTTAAATTGCATCAGGCAACCAGCCGCGCAACCCGATGCTGCCACCGATAACTGCCATTTGAGTAGACATCAATCTGGTCCATAGCAGGTCTAGCTCATGCCTATATTGCGTTGCCGAGATCACGTTCGCTTTTGAACTCAGGATATCCGGACAAAACTGGCAGGGACTCGAGCGCGGCAGGGGATTGCGCTGTTGGGCATTTCCTGATCCGGTCTCCCCCAAAAGCACCGATAAACATTGAGGAAATTCCGCTAAGTGAAAACGGCCCAATAGCGCAGGAAAACCCCTGACACTTTTTGCTGCAAACGATAAAAACTCATTGTGACGCACGAAAACAGGCGGTGGCCAGTGGATATTTTCAGATGGGTGCTTCAGGCAAGACGCTATCCCGGATCATAACGCTCGTTGACGGAGGGTTTCTTCCTCTCGGCGCCCGAATAGCTGAGTTAGGAACGCAAAACCTGCGATGCGAGCCGGACGCGGCTGTTCGATTTCTACGCTTCTTTGAAAAACGGGGCGCCAAAGTCTCTATGACAGAGACAGAAGCTGCCAGCGTGGCGAGCGGCGGATATCTAGGCTCTTTATTGTTGGCGGTAGGTTTTGATTACACCGCTTTCGATATTTTTGAGGCGCCTAACACTCAGGTGATGGACCTTAACATCCACTTCGTGCCAACGGATCTGCAATCAAAATTCGATCTCGTCACAAACTACGGAACGACCGAGCACGTTCTCAACCAGATGCTCGCGATGCGCTCCATTCACGATCTCGTTAAACCAAAAGGCCTCATTCACCATGACCTGCCCTTGGGCGGATACTACCTGCACTGCTATTTCAAGTACAATCCCGGCGTCTTTCACGATCTTGCGACGGCAAACGGATATCGTCTGATTTTTCAAGAGATCTCATCCGGCAGATGGCGGCAAACTCCTTCGGCTCTGCACGACGCTGGATTTGCCGATAGCAAATTTCGCGACTACGGGATTGAAATTGTAGTTCAAAAGACTAACGACGCGCCTTTCAAAATTCCGGTCGACAACATCAGTAGCGCTGTCGTTTCAGACGTCGCTTGGACATCTGGAGGGACCGATATTGCCGTTTCTCCCGTTCTGCCGGTGGATCCGAAAACACTCTTTGCGCGGCTGCCGTTCAGAACGGTACATGCTGCGTATTGGTCGAGAGTAAAAGATGTCATCTTCGAAAGGATTCGCTTTTGAGGTAAGCGGCAATCGAGCGTGCGTTTCGCGATGTGGCACTAGCGGACATTTTGAAGCCGCCGATGAATGTCCCCTTTTGGGCGTAAAGCAGGCATCAGTCCCGCATCGCAGAATGCCTGCTAATGACCCAAAGCGGACATCGCGGGGGCATTCTTCATGCCGTCGAACACCCAAAGCTAAATTTCCGAGGCTTCTATTATTTAGTCATCAAAATAGAAGTCCAGTTGTCGCTCCACGCGATCAATCTCGTCAGATGTAATGTCGATTTCGTTCTTGGGTTCGGCATTGAGCACTTCGTCGCGCCAGATGTAGCAACGCTTTCCATGTTTGTGGATTTTGTCCGCCGGACTGACCGCGAGACGGGGCAACGGCGCGCGCGGGTCCGGTATTGGCGCAAGTGGATAGCCAAGCTGCAGCTGGCACGCATAACTCAATACGCCATAGTTAAAATTTGAATGCAGCCAGAGCGTGTGAATAGTGTCGAGAAGCTTGTTTAGCTTGGGGTCGGTGGCGTCGGCAACGCCACGCTCAGAAATGAAATGCGCCAGAGATTTCGTGTAATAGGCATAATGCCGGAAGAACGAGCGGGGATCGTCGAGAAACCAGTAAAAAGGGTGAGTTCGCACGAGCGAATTGAATGAGTGTTCGGGAGATTGAAAGGTAAGGATCTGGCGTATCCTGGCAAACTTCCCCTGGAGAACCATCACGTTCGCGAACATTATTTCCTGAAACATCGCTCCCGAGATGGACTTCGTCTGATTCGCCGCCGCCAAAACGGCCTTGGTGCGGAAGATACCGAACAACCAAGGCTGGTAGCGGCGCATTAAATGATAATGACGTTCTAATGGATCTTCCTCGCAAATGCTTGAGGTAAAGAAGAGTACCCGGTTGACGTCGACTTCGTCTGCGAGCGCATGGAAACTAACAACGTATCCTTGCGCGGCGACATGATCTTCATTGTTGATGAGATGTGTGAGCGCGACATCAATCGTGTGCGGGAATGTGATTTTCCGATCAGGGATGAGCACGACAAATGGCGTTTCGATGCGCGCAGTCACGCTCGCCAGCTTGTCATAGAATGATGTTTTTGGCGCATATCGCACATACTGAACGTGGGATGGCACGGCCTCGCGTATTCGCGCAGCTTCTTCAACCTCACTGGAATCCGCGACAATCACGGGGTGGCGGAAGTTTGACTTTTCGAACACCCGAAGCTGGCGCACCGCGTCGTGCGATCGATTGTGACACAGAACAATAGCCGTCAGAAGATGTGTGATCGGCTGCGCCACTCCATCAATCCGGGTCATGAACGACTGGCTCAAGCAGTGGCGGGCGCGGCCGTATGGAGATTAGTGTTTTCACCAATTCGAAATCGTCTTCGTCGTCAATATCGAGGCCGGTTATCTTATGTTCGAGGATAGGCTTGATGCGCCGCCCCATATATCCAGAACCGCGCTCCATCCAGCCGGCGTGGCGGAAGACATCGAGGTTGAATGGCTTAAAGGCGCGCGGAAACTCGGAACGCCGCATGATAGACCGATCTGGATCCCAGTTTGGTAGCAAAGGTTCCAGGAAGCCATCCGCGTTCACGATATGCAGACGCGCGTCCGCTTCGGTGGTGATGCGAACGGAATCGAGGCCGGGATCGTTTTCGAGTGCGGCAATGGCCGCTTCTACCGAACGGACGGTACGAAATGGACATGTCGGCTTGAGCCGCGCCCAAATGTCGGGAAGCGGAATGCCGAAACGTGGAAGGTTCTCCGCGAGGTCTTCGATGATTTCTTCTTCCATTGATGTGTCGCCCGACGCCTTTGCACCGCGCAGATAGGGACAATCCGCCCCGTAGCTGATAGCTATGTCCCGATACAACGGAGAGTCGGTGCTGACAATGATCCGCTCGAACCTGACCTTCTTTGCAAAGGCGATTGAATAAGCAAGGAGAGGATGTCCCGCGATTTCGCGGATATTTTTGTTGGGTACGCCTTTCGAGCCAGAGCGGGCAGGAATCAACGCATACGCACGCATGCTGCAATTCTTTCCGCTCACCTTGGGTGGTGGCAATGTGCGGACCGACCGGGTAGCTTTGATGCACGCTAGAAGTAAAAAGGATAGCAGATTTGTGGGTTTTTTCGAAATTTCCGTCCAATTTGCGCAGCCAAAATCTACGCCATTGCAGGCGAACACCTAATCGTCAGTGTGGTGAAATGTCGCTTGTGGGACTTAGCGGACATTTCGAGGACGCTCGCGAATGTCCGCTTTTTGCGAGTATGTCCGCTTTTTGCGAGTACATCGCGCCATGTGTCCTTCGTCTTCGGTCCAGACATCGATTTTCCCTCCAAAGAGGTTGTCGGTAGTCCAATGTCATAGAGGCGGCCATGGGAATATCTCTTCACGCTCTTGAACGACTTCAGACGATGAAGCTCCTGCCCGCAGGTGCGAGCGTTCTCGATATCGGCTCGTCCAACTTGTACTCGGCAACACCGGATGGACTGCGTCACTTTCTATCGCAGCACGATTTTGTTGAGGCTGGCACCATGAATTCATCGAGCGTCTCGCAGCAAACGGTAATGATGCCGGGCAATCGGTGGGGTCGTGCCACACAACCGTGCGCAAGCCTTCCCATGACGCGATCATTGAGACGGCAAGAGCAACTTATTTGCCCCTCTAGTGAGTTTGGTCATCCATTGCTGTTCCCGTTTGTTTTGGTCTAGGATTCCTGCCTGGGGCGGAAGGCCAACTGGCAAGGAAACCCAATGGGTATCTCGCCGTTTTACGCGGAGGCGATCATCCGCGAGTGCTCGCACAAGCCATTCAGCGGCACGGTCATCACCATGGGGCGACAGACCATGCTGTTCACCCCACAGGAGACGTTGCAGCTTTTCAGGAATGCAGGCGTTACACTGGACATCGATCCGGCGTCACTCGAGACGGACTCGGAAACGAGCCTTGCCGGCAACGGCTATATCAGCGACCGGGCATTCTTCGGACTGCTCGGCGTCGATAAATTACGTTCGCTCGATCACGATGCCTACGAAGGCGCCGACATCATCCATGACCTGAATGAAACACTACCGTCACATCTTGAGCAGATCGCAGACGTGATCATTGATGGATCAACGATCGACAATGTCTTCAATCCGGCACAAGCCTTGATCAACCTGTCGCGAATGCTCAAGCCTGGTGGACGGCTGATTTCCATCAACGTCGGGTCAAATCACTACACCCCGTACATGATCCCCACCCCTGGGTGGTTTTTCGATTTCTTTGTGGTCAACGGCTATGCCGACTGCCGCGTTTATGTCTGCATCTTTGCTGAGGACGGCGCCGTGACCGTCCTTGCACTTGATTCTGGACTGATCGCTGCGAACATATCCACGATCCATACCGTGCAATCGGAAAAACCCCTTGGCCTGTTTATTATTGCGGAAAAGTCGACAAAGCCTGACCCGCAACAAGTCCCGATCCAGCTGCATTATCAGACAAAGGAACAGCGCAGCCGCTACATGGAAAGAATGGCGGCAATGGTCGGCCGAAGGCCGGACATGCTTTTCTCGAAACGCCCGTTCCAGACACAGGTGCCGGATGGCTACCGTGCAATCTTTTCCGACGCATCCATCCCACAGAAAATGTCGATGTCAGCCACGGCCGCTCTTTAAGGGCACCGGCGAGGGCGCCGGAGAACGATTAAAATCGACTAGCGTGTTAAGCCTGCGGGGCGGCTCATGACGGACGAGGAAACACTTGCGCGATTGCAGGCGGACTGGCAGCGCAAACATTCCGAGACGCTCGCGGCCGAGCGCGAGCTGCTAAAATGCCATCTCGGCCAGGAGCCTTCTCGTCCTGATTTAATGCGACGTCTTCAGGTTGTCGAAAATGCGCTCAGGCTATCAAACGCCGTGCCCGATACTTCGGCCGCAATTTCGACCAAGCAGCTTTACCGCTTCGCCTCCACCTATTTTCTTGCTGCCCTGCGGCGCACGCCACCAGCAATCATTGGAAGAGTGAAAAGGCGTCTTCAGATCGCCGGCGTCGCTTCCGGGCTGCAAGATCCTCCAGCCCCCGCGCTAGGACAGAAAGGCGAAGAGGCTTCCCAAACCGACCGCGATTTCCAGGCTGATGCCGCCGAAATGGAGGCGCGGTCTCGTTGGGTGGAACATGAGCCCGATTTCGCTCCCATCATGGAGCTCGCCCGGCCTTATACAATGACTTCCGTCGAGCGCATGTTCGCCATGCACCAGGCTGTTCGTTACCTGGAAGAAGCCAGGATCGAAGGGGCAATTGTCGAATGTGGGGTGTGGCGCGGCGGCAGCATCATGATCGCTATCGCCACCCTGAACCTGCTCAAAAGCCGCGGGCGAGAAATATTCCTGTTCGATACGTTCGAGGGACTGCCAAAGCCCGACCCGATTCTGGACGTCGATATATGGGACAATAAAGGGCACGACGGGTGGATCCTGGAGGCCCGCAATGCGGAAGCCAGCAACTGGGCCTATGCAAGCCTGAACGATGTGCGTTCAAATGTCCTCGGACTGGGCTATCCGGAAAACCTCATACACTTCGTCAAGGGCATGGTGGAGCGCACAATTCCCGGGCAGTCGCCGGGCAAGATCGCCCTCCTCCGCCTGGATACGGACTGGCACTCATCCACTAAGCACGTTCTCGAGAACCTGTTCCCGGCCCTTGTTCCGGGCGGAGTTCTCATCATGGACGACTATGGTCACTTCATGGGCGCCAGAAAGGCAGCGGACGATTACTTCAATGAGCGCGGCATCAGGATGTTGCTGAACCGGACCGACTACTCCGGACGAATGGGCATAAAGCCTGCATGACAGCAATAAAGGTGAATCGGGTTCGGACCCACGCGCCGATTCCGTCAGCGATCGGATTCTAGCGCCGGACGCCCGCGCCAACGGCCCAGAGATAGTGGGCCATCTTGTGATGGCCGGTATGCACCACCTCGTCGTTCATGCTGAACATGAAGACATTGTGGAAGTAGCCCAGCATCAGCTCGCGCAACTCGGGCATGCTCTTGCAATTGACGTGGCCCGCCTTCGAGGCCGGCGAC
>Ga0310811_10009660_pt1 | contig 12464 bp, 11 predicted proteins | sample YCmetagenome_FD_207642 | JGI IMG/M metagenome (GOLD analysis project Ga0310811, IMG submission 207642) | Soil microbial communities from experimental microcosm in Duke University, North Carolina, United States - YC | ecosystem: Engineered > Artificial ecosystem > Soil microcosm > Unclassified ... | reverse complement strand
GCGGGCGAACGCCGTGATCGCGGGCGGTCCACCAATGGTCTTCAGCAGAAGGTTGCCCGCAGTGTTGTCGCTGACCTGAACCGCGGCTTGGCACAGCTCGTCGAGGGTCATCTCGCCACCGGCCCGCGGCTGGGTTCTCGGCGAGTTGGGCACGATGTCCGCCGGGGCGACGAACAGCTTGCGGTCCAGCGCCACCTCGCCACGTTCGACCATCTTCAGCACGCACGCCGCGGCGTAGCCCTTGAATGTCGAACACACTGCGAACGAGTCCTGCTCGCGATACGCGACCGTTGGGGGCGCATCCAAGTTTGACGCGAACACACCCACCAGCGCGTTGTGCCGCTTTTCCAGTGCGGCGATGCGATCTCCGATCGGCGGGAGCGCCTCCGTCGGGTCGGCAAGCACGGGCTTTGTCGCGCATGCCGCCGCTGCCACCACAGTCAATCCGCCGAGCAGCGCATGGCGCCGAGACAGTCCAGTCATCGGCTCCAGGCTACCGGTCAGCCCCTGATGGTCCGAAGCGGCTGCGGCAGTGACCTTTTCGATCGGTGCGGGCCGAGCACGGCGGCACCGAAGGGCCGGGTCAGCAGCTGATGGGCGACGGCGTTTACTTCCTCGAGGGTGACAGCATCGATCCTGTCGAGCGTATGGGCGATGCTGCGGTGTTCGCCGTAGTTGAGCTCGCTGCGGCCTATCCGGTTCATCCGCGAACCCGAATCCTCCAGCCCGAGCACGAGTCCACCACGCATCGAGCCCTTGGCGATCCTGCACTCGGCTTCGGTGATGCCGTCGCGGGCGACCTCCTCGAGGACATCTGTGGTCACCCGGACCACCTCGTCGAACCGCTCGGGTTGGCACGCTGCGTAGATCGAAAGCGCCCCGCTGTCCGAGAACGTGTCCACCGTCGAGTACACCGAGTACGCAAGGCCGCGAGTTTCCCGAATCTGTTGGAACAACCGTGAACTCAGGCCGCCGCCCAGCGCCGTGTTGAGCACCGACAGCGCCCACCGGTGGTCCCAGTGCCTGCCCGGGGTGCGGACACCCATCGACAGGTGCGTCTGTTCGGCGTCGCGGTTCACCACCCGCAGGGTCGGGCTTCCGGTGACCCGGCCGGTGCCCTTGCGAGGAGGCACCGGGCGGCGACCGCGAACCATCCGCGGCCCGAAGTGCTCACGCACCAGCGCGACCACCTTGTCGTGTTCGACGTTGCCCGCCACGGCCACCACCATCCGTTCGGGGGTGTACCGGCGGATGTGGAACGAATGCAGTTGTGCGCGAGTCATCTCCGAGATCGAATCGACGCTGCCGATCACGGGACGGCCCACCGGATGTTCGGCGAACATCGCGGCGAGGAACATGTCGCCAAGCGTGTCCTCCGGGTCGTCATCGCGCATCGCGATTTCCTCGAGTACGACGTCTCGTTCGACCTCGACGTCCTCTGCCGCGCAGCGACCGCGCAGCACCACGTCGGCGACCAGGTCGACGGCCAGCTCGAGGTCCGTGTCGAGCACGTGCGCGTAGTAGCAGGTGTGCTCCCTGGCGGTGAACGCGTTCAGTTCACCGCCGACGGCGTCGACCGACTGGGCGATGTCGACCGCCGTGCGCTTGGGCGTCCCCTTGAACAGCAGGTGTTCCAGGAAGTGCGCGGCGCCGGCCACGCTGCGTCCCTCGTCACGCGATCCGACCCCGACCCACACCCCGACCGATGCAGAACGCACCGAAGGGATGTACTCGGTAACGACACGGAGACCACCGGGCAAGGTGGTGCGGCGCACCGCATCCGACGCTGTGTCGGTGCGGGCACCGCGATGCAGTGCCCGGGACCTAGCTGCTGGTGGTCGCGGCATCGACAGGTGCGTCCGCAGGCGCATCGGAGGCGCCCTCTGGTGTTTCCGCCGTCTCTTCCTCGGCGACCAGGATCAGCGAGATCTTGCCGCGGTTATCGATGTCGGCGATCTCCACCCGCAGCTTGTCGCCCACCTTGACCACGTCTTCGACCTTGGCGATGCGCTTGCCCCTGCCGAGCTTGGAGATGTGCACCAGCCCGTCACGGCCCGGCAGCAGCGATACGAATGCGCCGAAATCGGTTGTCTTGACCACGGTTCCGAGGAACCGCTCACCGATCTTGGGCAGCTGCGGGTTGGCGATGGCGTTGATCTTGTCGATCGCAGCCTGCGCCGACTCTCCGTTGGTCGCGCCGACGAACACCGTGCCGTCGTCCTCGATGGAGATGGACGCGCCGGTCTCCTCGGTGATCGAGTTGATCATCTTGCCCTTCGGCCCGATGACCTCGCCGATCTTGTCGATCGGCACCTTGATCGTGGTGATCCGCGGCGCGTACGGGCTCATCTCGTCGGGTGCGTCGATGGCCTCGGCCATCACCTCGAGGATCGTCAGCCGCGCGTCCTTGGCCTGCGACAGTGCGCCTGCAAGCACCTGCGACGGGATGCCGTCGAGCTTGGTGTCCAGCTGCAGCGCGGTGACGAAGTCCTTGGTGCCTGCGCACTTGAAGTCCATGTCACCGAACGCGTCCTCGGCGCCGAGGATGTCGGTCAGGGTGACGAAACGCCGCTCTGTGCCACCACCCTCGACCTCGACATCGTCGGACACCAGGCCCATCGCGATACCCGCAACCGGCGCCTTCAGCGGCACACCGGCGTTCAGCAGCGACAGCGTCGACGCACACACCGAACCCATCGACGTTGAACCGTTGGAGCCCAGCGCCTCAGAGACCTGACGGATGGCGTACGGGAACTCCTCGATGCTCGGCAGCACCGGCATCAGAGCCCGCTCGGCCAGCGCGCCGTGTCCGATCTCACGACGCTTCGGCGAACCGACGCGGCCGGTCTCACCGGTCGAATACGGCGGGAAGTTGTAGTGGTGCATGTAGCGCTTGGACGTCTCGGGCCCCAGCGAGTCGATCTGCTGGGCCATCTTGATCATGTCCAGAGTGGTGACACCGAGGATCTGGGTCTCGCCGCGCTCGAACAGCGCACTGCCGTGCGCCCGCGGCACGACGGCCACCTCGGCACTCAGCGCGCGGATGTCGGTGATGCCGCGACCGTCGATGCGGAAGTGGTCGGTCAGAATACGCTGGCGCACAAGCTTTTTGGTCAGCGACCGGTACGCAGCACCGATCTCCTTCTCCCGGCCTGAGAACTGCTCGGACAGCCGCTCGAGCACCTCCGCCTTGATCTCGTCGGTGCGGTCGTCACGCTCGTGCTTGCCCGAGATCGTCAGAGCCTTGGACAGCTCGTCGGTGGCCACCGAGGCGACCGCGTAGTAGACGTCGTCGCCGTAGTCGGGGAAGACGGGGTAGTCGCCGGTCGGCTTGGCCGCGCGAGCGGCCAGCTCCTGCTGGGCCGCGCACAGCGTGGCGATGAACGGCTTGGCGGCCTCGAGGCCTTCTGCGACAACGGCTTCCGTCGGTGCCTGCGCGCCGCCGGCGATCAGCTCGATGACGTTCTCGGTGGCCTCGGCCTCGACCATCATGATGGCCACGTCATTGTCTTCGAGGACTCGGCCCGCGACGACCATGTCGAACACGGCGCCCTCGAGCTGCTCCACAGTCGGGAAGGCGACCCACTGGCCGTTGATCAGCGCGACACGCACTGCGCCGACCGGTCCTGAGAACGGCAGGCCCGCCAGCTGGGTGGACGCCGACGCCGCGTTGATGGCCACCACGTCGTACAAATCCTTGGGATCCAGGCTCATCACGGTGACGACGACCTGGATCTCGTTGCGCAGTCCACTGACGAACGACGGGCGCAACGGCCGGTCGGTCAGCCGACAGGTCAGGATCGCGTCCGTCGACGGGCGGCCCTCACGGCGGAAGAACGAGCCGGGGATCCGGCCCGCGGCATACATCCGCTCTTCGACGTCGATCGTCAGCGGGAAGAAGTCGAAATGGTCCTTGGGGTTCTTGCTGGCGGTGGTGGCCGACAGCAGCATGGTCTCGTCGTCGAGGTAGGCGACGACGGACCCGGCGGCCTGCTGGGCGAGCCGACCGGTCTCGAAGCGGATGGTGCGGGTGCCGAAGCTCCCGTTGTCGATCACGGCGGTGGATTCGTACACGCCGTCTTCAATTTCAACTACAGACATGGGTGTCCGTATGGCCTCTCTGGGTTCAGTGTTTTCACTGTTCAGCTGTTTTCGCGTCGTCACAGCGAGTGAACCACCGGCCTTGATGCGGCTACGGCCATCGATCGAAGCTGTCGGACTCTGCCCCCTTCAAGAGGGAGACCCGGCAGCCACTACCGAAGACCGCGCGATCAGGCGGGTTCCGATATGACGCGCGGGAACGGCATTCGCGGATCTGCGAAGACCGCACCCAAGTCGTTCGAGCCGAAACGGCTGGCGAACGAAGCCATCGTACCTTGTAGCAGGTACGAGGCCGAATACCCCGGCTCGGGCGCCGCTCAGCGGCGCAGGCCGAGCCGCTCGATCAGGGAGCGGTAGCGCTCCACGTCCACCTGGGCGACGTACTTGAGCAGCCGGCGCCGCCGGCCGACCAGCAGCAGCAGCCCGCGCCGCGAGTGGTGGTCATGCTTGTGCACCTTGAGGTGCTCGGTCAGGTCGGCGATGCGCTTGGTCAGCAGCGCGACCTGGGCTTCTGGGGAACCGGTATCGGTGCCATGCAGGCCGTACTGGCCCAGAATCGTCTTCTTTTCTTCGGCAGTGAGCGCCACGAAATAACTCCATCAATCGGTCCGCGACATAGTTTTCCAGGGGTTCTGGGGCGCCTGCCACCGCGAACTGCAGCACACGCCGGGTCGGCAGGCAGTTTAGCAGTGCATCAGCCGGCGGAAAGAATCGTGCGGGCGTGCTGGGTGTCGTCGCCCATGGTCGCCACCAGCTCCTCGACCCGGTCGAACTTCTCCTGGGCGCGGATGCGGGCCACGAAATCCACCGCCACGTGCTGGCCGTACAGGTCCGCGGTGGTGTCGAGGACGAACGCCTCCACGGTGCGGGTGCGCCCCGAGAAGGTCGGGTTGGTGCCCACCGACACCGCGGCCTGGTAACGCTCACCTGGCACGACGGAGCCGGTGATCGGACCGTGTCCCAGCACGGTGAACCACGCCGCGTAGACGCCGTCGGCGGGGATCGCCGAGTACATCGGCGGCGCCACGTTCGCCGTCGGGAAGCCAAGCACCTGACCGCGTCCCTCGCCGCGCACCACGACACCCTCGACGCGATGCGGGCGGCCAAGCGCCTCGGTCGCGGCCACCATGTCGCCCGCGTCGACGCAGGACCGGATGTAGGTCGAGGAGAACGTGATGTCCTCGTTCTGGTGGTGCTCACTGACCAGCGACATGCCCTGCACGGCAAAGCCGAACCGCTCACCCGCCTTGCGCAGGGTGACGACGTTGCCTGCGGCCTTCTTGCCGAAGGTGAAGTTCTCCCCGACAACCACTTCGAGCGCGTGCAGGTGCTCGACGAGAAGCTCGTGGATGTAGCGATCGGGCGTGAGCTTCATGAAGTCGGTGGTGAACGGCATCACCAGAAACACATCGATGCCCAGTTCCTCGACGAGCTCGGCGCGCCGGGTCAAGGTGGTCAGCTGCGCCGGATGGCTGCCGGGGAACACCACCTCCATCGGGTGCGGATCGAACGTCATCAACACCGACGGCACGCCGCGCGTGCGGCCGGCCTTGACGGCGTGACTGATCAGTTCCTGATGGCCCCGATGCACGCCGTCGAACACGCCGATCGTCACGACGCATCGGCCCCAGTCCGTCGGGATGTCGTCCTGCCCCCGCCAGCGCTGCACAGCCGCAAGCCTACGACGCAGGGGCGCGGGTGGCTTCGCAGGACCACCAGATCAGGTGAAGTTTGCCTAAACTTTCTAACTGTGAGTCCAGAAGGCAACCCTCGCGACCTGACCACGGTTGCCCAGGACTACCTCAAAGTCATCTGGACCGCCCAGGAGTGGTCGCTGGAGAAGGTCAGCACCAAGCTGCTCGCCGAGCGGATCGGTGTATCGGCCAGCACCGCGTCGGAGTCGATCCGCAAGCTGGCCGACCAGGGACTTGTCGACCACGAGAAGTACGGCGCCGTGACGCTGACCGACGCGGGCAGGCGCGCGGCGCTGGCGATGGTGCGCAGGCACCGGCTGATGGAGACGTTCCTCGTTCGCGAGCTGGGCTACAGCTGGGACGAGGTGCACGACGAGGCCGAGGTGCTCGAGCACGCGGTGTCCGATCGGATGCTCGACAGGATCGACGCCAAGCTGGGCCATCCGACCCGCGACCCGCACGGCGATCCCATTCCGGCCAAGGACGGCCAGGTGCCGACTCCCGACGCCAGGCAGCTGTCGGTGTGCCAGAACGGCGACGCGGGCACGGTGGCCCGCATCTCCGACGCCGACCCCGAGATGCTGCGGTATTTCGACAGCGTCGGCATCAGCCTGGATTCCCGGCTACGCGTGCTGGCCCGCCGCGACTTCGCAGGGATGATCTCGGTGGCGATCGAAGCAGCCGAGGGTTCCGGCGACGACACCACCGTCGACCTGGGAAACCCTGCCGCAGAAGCGATTTGGGTGGTCGGCTAACTTTTCGGGCTGCGCCCGCGGGACAGCGAGGCGACACCGGCGAGCACCGCCAACGCTATCGACACGCCGAACACGACCGTCAGCCCTTGGTGGAACGGCCCCGAAATGAGGTTGGGGAAGAACTCGCGCCCGGTGATCGTGGCGACGTTCTCCGGCGGCAGGTGCGTCAGCACACCGCTCGGCGCCAGCAGGTGTTCCAACGGATTGACGCCGAGGACGGCGGCGAACAACGTCGACACCGGGGGCAGCGCCGCGACTTGCGCAGCGACGCCGTGCGGCACGCCCTGGTCGTACAGGCCACCGGTCAACGCGCTGGGCAGGCTCTGGGCAAGGCCGACGATCATCAGCGAGAAGAACACACCGATCGACAGCGCGGTGCCGCTGTTCTGAAACGTCGCGCGCATGCCCGACACCACACCGCGTTCGCCGGGCAGCACGCTGCCCATGATCGCGGACGTGTTCGGCGCGGCGAACATGCCGCTGCCGATTCCGTTGAGCGCGATCAACAATGCGAACGCCCAGTAGGGAAAGTCGACAGGCAGTAGCAGCAGGCCGACGAAGCTCAGCCCGAACAGCAGCATGCCCGTCGACGCGATACCGCGCGCACCGAACCGATCCGACAGCGAGCCCGCCGCGGGGCCTGCGACCAGGAAGCCCGCGGTCAACGGCAGCATGAAGATGCCCGCCCACAGCGGCGTCTGCGCGTAGTCGTAGCCGTGCAGCGGCAGCCAGATGCCCTGCAGCCAGACGATCAACATGAACTGCAGACCGCCCTGGGCCAGCGCCGCCGCCAGCGTTGCGGTGTTGCCCGCGCTGAACGCCCGAATCTTGAACAGGCTCAACCGAATCATCGGTTCGGCAACGCGGGATTCGATGACCACGAATGCGATCAGCAAGCCGATGCCGACCGCAAGTGTCGCCAGCACGAACGGGCTCTGCCAGCCGGTCGGGTGGCCGCCGTGCGGTTGGATGCCGGTGGTGATCGCGATGAGCACCGCGGACAGCCCGACCGCGAACGTGACGTTGCCCCACCAGTCGATGCGGCCGCGGTGCCGCTCACCGTCGTCGCGCAACCGCCGATACGCCCAGATGGTCCCGAACACACCGACGGGCACGTTCACCCAGAACACCGCCCGCCAATCCCATGCGGCCAGCAGTCCGCCCGCCACCAGGCCGATGAACTGACCCGCCAGCGCCGCAACCTGATTGAAGCCGAGCGCGAAACCACGCCGGTCGGGCGGGAAGGCGTCGGTGAGGATCGCGGCCGAGTTCGCGGTCAGCATCGCTCCCCCGACGGCCTGCAGCAGCCGCCAGCCGATGAGCCATTGCGCGGCCGCCGCACCGTCAAAGGGGTCGAACGACAAAAGAATCGACGCGAAGGTGAAGACGCTGAACCCGAAGTTGTAGACGCGGACGCGGCCGTACATGTCACCGATGCGACCGAGCGTGACGACCAGTACCGACTGCACGAGGCGGTAGCCCATGATCATCCACAGCAGGTAGGCGATGTTGGCGGGCGCGAGCGGATCCAGATGGATGCCGCGGAATATCGCAGGCAGCGAGATGATCACGATCGATCCGTCGAGTGCGGACATGAAAACGGCGGCGGTGGTGTTGGTCAGCGCCACCCAGCGATAGTTGTCGCGGGGCCTGGTGTCCAGCTGTTCGGTCGCCATCTACAGGTGGTACGCCAGTCGTTCGATCAGGGGGGCGGCCGCCGCGAGCTGCTCGAGCTCGGATTCGGTGAAATCTGCGAGGCCCTGCGCGAGCTGTTCCACGCGGGCATTGCGCCGCCGATTGAGCTCGCGCCTGCCGGCTGCGCTGATGGACAACAGGATTCGCCTGCCGTCATCGGGGTCCGGCTGACGGTTGACGAGACCCCGTGCTTCCAGCTCGCCGAGCGTGGCCCCCATCGACTGCGGGCTGATCTGCTCCTGACGGGCGAGGTCCGCCGCGGCCGCGGGACCGCCGCGGTCCAGGCGGCCCAGAGCCGCGGTCTCGGGGAAGGTGAGCACGCCGGTGACCGGCACCTGTCGCAGCCGGCGACGCAACAGACCCACGCACAGCAGCAGCGCCCTCGCCACGCCTTCGGTTTGTGGGTCGATGGGCATATTCATCAGCCTAGACTGATAAGTGCAACCTGATCAACCGCTGAGCAGCAGCTCTTAGAGGGTGGCGGGCCTCAACACGACCACCGATTTCGTCCGGTTCTGGCCGTCCGTCAGCAGCGCGATGACCTGGCCGTCGGGCGCCGTCGCGGCGTATATCCCGTCGATGCCCGCGGGTCTCAGCGGCCTACCGTGCCGGGTGTCCTCGGCCTCCTCCGCCGTCAGGTCGCGGCGCGGAAACGATTGCAGGCAGGCCTGGTCGAGGCTGTAGCTCAGCCGCGGCGACTCGGCGAGGTCGTCGAGCGTGCGGGCCTGATCCAGCCCGAACCTGCCGACGCGGGTGCGCCGCAAAGCCGTCAGGTGACCGCCGACTCCCAGTGCCGCACCGACATCGCGCGCCAGCGCCCGGATGTATGTCCCGCTCGAACAGTCCACCTCGACGTCCACGTCGACCAGATCGTCGTGACGACGGCTGGCCAGCACGTCGAACCGGTCGATGCGAACAGTGCGCGGCGCCAGTTCGACGGCCTGCCCCTCGCGGGCCAGCTTGTAGGCGCGCTGGCCCCCGACCTTGATGGCGCTGACCGCCGACGGCACCTGGGCGATCTCGCCACGCAGCGCGGCGACCGCATCACCGATCTGGGCATCGGTCACCCCACTGGCCGAAACAGTCTGCAGCACTTCGCCTTCGGCGTCCTCGGTCGACGTGGTCTGGCCCAGCCGGATGGTGGCGGCGTAGGACTTGTCCGTCGTGGTGAGCATCCCGAGGATCTTGGTGGCCCGTTCGATTCCGACGACCAGCACGCCGGTCGCCATCGGGTCGAGCGTGCCCGCGTGCCCCACCTTGCGGGTGCCGAAGATGCGCCTGCAGCGGCCCACCACGTCGTGACTGGTGACGCCTGCGGGCTTGTCGACCACGACAATCCCAGCCTCGGTCACAGCACGATCGCCGTCAGCGCAAGGCCTTCGCGAACCGACCAGCGACCTGCCAGGGTGTGTAGCGGCGGCCCCGACTCGGCAGCCGGGTCGATGAGAATGCGGGATTCGAACGTGCCCGCGGTCGCGCTGTCGTCGAGGTCGAACGTGATGTGGGCGTCTTCGAAGCCCAGCCATCGATGCGTCAGCGGATACCACGCCTTGTATGTCGCCTCCTTGGCGCAGAACAGGATTCGATCCCAGTGCAGCCCGGCGGGCATGGCCTGCAGTTCCACCCGTTCCTTCGGAAGGCTGATCGCGTCAAGCACACCGTCGGGCAGCACGTCGTGCGGCTCGGCGTCGATGCCGACCGAGCGCACTGCGCCCAGCTTGCCAACGGCCGCCCCGCGAAAGCCCGTGCAGTGGGTGAGGCTGCCGACGATGCCTGCCGGCCAGCACGGTTCACCCTTGTCCCCCTTGAGGATCGGTACGGGCGACACCCCGAGCTCACTCATGGCCTGCCGTGCGCAGTGCCGCACGGTGATGAATTCGTTGCGCCGCTTGGCCACCGACTTGGCGATCAGCGGTTCTTCTTCTGGCAGCGGGGCCAAATCCGGTGGATCGTCGTAGATTTCGGCGGCGGCCAGACTGTCGACGCCGGGCAGCACGCCCGCGAGCAGCGGCGCCGCCGTCATGCCTGCCTGGCCCTGATACGTTCCTGCACCTTCTCGCTGTGGTCCTTCATCTCCTGGGTGATCTGGAAGTGGCCGCCGAACTCGTTGAGGTAACCCGGCGCATACTTCGGGTCGGGCAGGATCTGCCGCAACCATCGAAACGGCTTGCGCCGCCGCCACTCTCGTGGATAACCGACCGACACCTCTTCGTGTCGCACACCGTCATACCAGGTGGTGCGCGGGATGTGCAGATGGCCGTAGACCGAGCAGATCGCGTTGTAGCGGGTGTGCCAGTCGGCGGTCGCGGTGGTGCCGCACCACATGGCGAACTCGGGGTAGAACAGCACATCACAGGGATCGCGCACCAGCGGGAAATGGTTGACCAGCACGGTCTGGTCCATCCAGTCGAGATCCTCTAGCCGCTTGCGTGTGTAGGACACCCGGTCGCGGCACCAGGCGTCGCGGGTGGCGTACGGCTCGGCTGACAAGAGGAACTCATCGGTGCCCACCACGTTGCGCTCGCGGGCGATCGCCAGCCCCTCGGCCTTGGTCGCCGCGCCCTGCGGCAGGAAGGTGTAGTCGTAGAGCAAGAACATCGGCACGATGGTCGCCGGGCCACCCTCTTCGGTCCACACCGGAAAGGGGTGTTCGGGGGTGATGATGCCCATCTCGTCGCACATGTTGACCAGATAGTCGTAGCGGGCCTTGCCGAAGATCTGCATCGGATCGCGGTTGGTGGTCCACAGATCGTGGTTGCCCGGCACATAGATGACCTTCGCGAAGCGGTGCCGCAGCAGATCGAGCGCCCAGCGGATCTCGTCGGTGCGCTCGGCGACGTCGCCCGCGACGATCAGCCAGTCATCGGGAGACGCCGGATGCAGCGACTCGGTGACCGGCTTGTTACCGGTGTGACCGGTGTGAAGGTCGCTGATCGCCCACAGCGTGGGTCGGCGGCCGTCTCGTGTCACAACCGACCAGCCTACTTGCGCTAGCGTTGGCACCCGATTCGGCAACTAGAACATGTTCTTGTTTCCCGACCTGGCGGCTGCGGGGTACGGCTACACTCCCGGCAGGGTCGGACCTAGCTGAGGGGGTGTGATGGTCGCCAAGCTGCGCGTCCTGTCGGCGCTGTGCGCGCTGGTCGCTGCGCTGATCGTGGTCTGGCAGACCAATCCGGGCGGCCCCGCTTCCGAAGGCAGGATCGAGCTGCGGTCGACGGCCGCTCCCCTGTCCGACGTGTCGACGACGATCAAGTGGCCTGTGGTCGAAACCGTCGATCCGCGGCCGTTCGACCCCTGTGAGGACATTCCGTTCGACGTGGTGCAGCGGATCGGCCTTGCCTTCACTCCTCCCTCACATGAGGACGGGTTGCGCTGCCATTACGACGCGGGCAACTACCAGATGGCCGTGGAAGCGTTCGTCTGGCGCACCTACGAGGCGACACTGCCGCCCGATGCTCTCGAGATGGACATCAACGGACACCGCGCGGCCCAGTACTGGATCATGAAGCCGACCGACTGGAACGACCGCTGGTGGATCACCTGCGGCATCGCCTACAAGACCAGTTATGGCGTCATCCAGCAGACGCTGTTCTACTCGCCGAAGTACGCCGCCGACGACGTCGACTGCCTGCAGACCAACCTGCAGCGCGGGCGCGAGTTGAGCAACTACTACAAGTTCTAGCCGCTGCGGACACCACGGCGGAAATTACAAATTCGATTTCGCAAACAAATCCGTATCCCACCGATGGGGTTTACCGGCTGACCTTGTCCATCGGCATCGAGCGTTCCAGCATGCCGTAGGTCTGCTCGCCGTCCCACCGATAGTGCACTCCCGCCTGCTGCAGTGCGGGGAAGGTCCAGTTCGCGAGCTTGGCCAACTGGTCGGGGGGCACCTGGCTCGGGTCGGTGATGTCGTGGGTGGACAGCACAGTCTCGCCCTCGATGCGCACGGCGCCGTCGGCACTCTCCAGCACGACGGAAACGTCCTCTCCGAGCGGCTGCAGCTTGGTCAACCACGGCGCCTCGAGCACCCGCGCCGGAATCAGGTCGCCGTCACCGCCGAACAAGTAGCCCTCGTTGAAGGTCGGCCGGCCGTCGGGACGCGGCGGATAGGCGATGTAGCCGAACGCGCGGCCGCTCGGGAACAGCGCGGACTGCCAGCAGTGCCCCCAGAAACCTTCGAGCCGGCGCACCCCCTGGCGCCGGATCCGCAGAC
>Ga0310811_10009659_pt1 | contig 12465 bp, 4 predicted proteins | sample YCmetagenome_FD_207642 | JGI IMG/M metagenome (GOLD analysis project Ga0310811, IMG submission 207642) | Soil microbial communities from experimental microcosm in Duke University, North Carolina, United States - YC | ecosystem: Engineered > Artificial ecosystem > Soil microcosm > Unclassified ... | reverse complement strand
CGGGTCTGGGCCTGGATCAAAGGCGGGTCGCGTCAGCTGATCGTCACCCGATATCGGCGGTCATGCCGCTGCCTTTTTCGACATCGACGTCGCGGAAGCGCACCAGCCGGCCGGAGGCCTCGTCCCATAGTGTCAACCACGGCGCGCGCAAGGCGCCAAGGATGCTGAGGGGTCTTACGGACAGCAGGGCGTGCCCTGCCTCATGTGCGGCGCGTAGGCGATAGCTCGGAACGCGCGGATTGAGGTGATGAACGTGATGGAAGCCGATGTTTCCGGTCAGCCAGTGCAGGAAGGGCGGCTTTCGAGGAAAAGAGCGCGTCGCGCCTTCATTCTCCCACGGACAGACCCCATATTCGCGAAAGCCGCGCGCAGAGGTGAGTGACGCGCTTTGGTGGTCAGGCCCCGCTCCGGGGATCGCGCCCTCCCCGGAAAGGGGACCAGCATAATGATGGATGCCAGTCGTAAGGCGGCGAGCCTGCCGAAAGCCGAGCTTGTGGTCAGGCCAGGACCTGTCGTGCGTTGATGGCCGATATGCGAAGCGCGTTCAGATCCTTCGTATCGTGCTGCTTCGGGCGTGACAGGTTGGACTCTGTCCACGACGATGAAAGTCCCATCTGCAGCGAGCTGTTCAGTGTTGAGCGACTGGAGCAGCATGCGCAGAGCCTTGCGGCCAGCCAACCTGTTCACTTGGGCAAAGCCGCCAGCAGATCTCTCGTCTCTCGCCTCCGCGACAACGAGCGCGTGCTGCTCGGTGCCTATCGCACGATTGCCGCCACTGCTGTTGAGGGTCGACCCATGGCCCCGGCCGCCGAATGGCTGCTCGACAATTTTCACCTGGTCGAGCAACAGGTTCGGGAAGTCCGCACTGATCTTCCGGAGAGTTACTATCGCGAATTGCCGAAGCTGAGCGGCGGCCCGCTCGCCGGCTATCCCCGTGTGTTCGGACTGGCCCGGGCCTTTGTGGCCCATACCGACAGCCGATTCGACCCGGACACGCTGACGCGCTTCGTGCGTGCCTATCAGCTGGTTCAGCCACTCACAATCGGCGAGTTGTGGGCCGTCGCCACCACGCTTCGTATCGTGCTGATCGAAAACTTGCGAAGATCGGCCAAACTCATCGTGAGCCGCTGGTTCGAACGGGAGCAAGCCGATCTCATCGCAGACCGTCTACTGGGCGTGAAGGATCATACGCCTGATCCCGCTGCGCTGAGACCGTACGAACGATTGCCCTTGTCCAACGGATTTCTGGTCCAACTCGTGCAGAGATTGCGCGAGCAAGATCCTGACGCGACACCGGCAGTTGGATGGCTCGAAAAGCGTCTGGCAGAGAGGGGAACGAATTCCGACGAGTTGGTGCGCCGTGAGCACCAGCTTCAGGGTGCTGCCAACGTCACGGTCCGCAATATCATCACCAGCATGCGTCTGATCTCGGATATCGATTGGACCACCCTTTTCGAAACGGTGAGTCCCGTCGACGAGGTATTGCGTACAAACGGCGTTTTCGCGGACATGGATTTCGCCACCCGCAACCTCTACCGCGACGCCATCGAACAGCTCGCGCGCGGCACGACGCTTTCGGAGCCGGAAATCGCCCGGCGCGTCCTGATGACCGCTGCAAGCCACGTCACGACCGGCCAAGGAGACGAGCGACAAACCGAAGCCGGCTACTATCTGATCGGCAGTGGCCGCCGTGATTTTGAACGAACAATCGGCTTTCGCCCGAGGGGACTCACGCTGCGTCGCCGCTTCGTGCGCGCGGGCATCTCGGGATACGTCGGAAGCGTCATGGCAGCTGCAGCCCTCGTACTGCTTCTTCCGGTTCTTGGCCTCTTGGCCGTCGGTGTGCAGGGCTGGCTGGTTGTGGCGATGGTCTTTGTAGGACTGTTGCCCGCCATCGATACGGCGCTGTTGCTAGCGAACCGACTGATCACGGGTGGATTTGGTGCCACTCTCGTGCCCGGACTTGCCCTGCACGAAGGCGTACCGCCCGATCTGCGCACCATGGTCGTCATTCCGACGCTACTGACGACGGGGACTTCGATCGACGAGCAGATCGAGCGTCTTGAGGTTCACTACCTTTCAAATCCTGACGGCGCGATCCACTTTGCCCTACTGTCCGATTGGACCGATGCGCTCGCCGAATCGACGCCCGAGGACGCCGACCTGCTGGCAGTCGCCCGCGCTGGCATAGAGCGCCTTAACCGCCGTTATCCCGACATTGGCGGCGTCGACCGCTTCTTCCTTTTCCATCGGCACCGCGGCTGGAACGCGGTACAGGGGCGATGGATCGGCTGGGAGCGAAAGCGCGGAAAGCTGCACGAACTCAACCATCTCCTGCGTGGTTCGAGCGACACAACGTTCGTCGAGGCCGCGGCGCGGCCATTGCCGATGCATGTTCGGTATGTCGTCACTCTGGATTCCGACACCCGTCTACCGCGCGACGCGATCGTGCGTCTGGTCGGAAAGATGGCCCATCCCCTCAACCGACCGCGCGTCGACAGCGCGCTAGGCCGCGTCGTCGAGGGCTATGGCGTGCTGCAACCACGCGTCACACCGTCGCTTTCGGTAGGCACCGAAGGTTCGCTGTTCCAACGCATTTTCTCGACGAATAGCGGCATCGACCCCTATGCGTCGGTGGTGTCCGACGTCTATCAAGACCTGTTCGGCGAGGGCTCCTACTCCGGAAAGGGCATTTACGACATCGATGCGTTCGAAGTGGCCCTGGAAGGGCGTGTTCCTGACAGCACGATGCTGAGCCACGACCTCTTCGAGGGCATTTTCGCCCGTTCAGGACTGGTCTCCGACATCGAGGTCATCGAAGAATTTCCAGCGCGTTACGACGTGGCCGCGGCGCGCCAGCATCGTTGGGCGCGGGGCGATTGGCAGCTGCTACCATGGATGCTGGGGCTCGTTCGGAGAACGATGTGGCATGGCCACACGGGCTATGTCACCGCGATCGGTTTCTGGAAGATGTTCGACAATCTGCGACGCACGCTGTCAGCCCCTGCCGTGCTGCTTGCACTGCTCGTGGGGTGGGCGCTCCCGCTGCCGGCTGCGCTCGTGTGGACGACCTTCCTGTTGTTGACTGTTGCCATGCCGACGATCCTGCCCGTCGTCGTCGCCGTGTTGCCTCGGCACGCTGTGATCACGATGCGCAGTCATTTTGGAGCCCTTTGGAGCGATGTCCTCTCTGCGGGGATGCAGACGGCACTCCTCTTCGTCTTCCTTGCGCACCACGCCTGGCTGATGACCGACGCGATCGCTCGGACGCTGTTTCGCCTGATCGTTAGCCATCGCCGTCTGCTTGAGTGGATCACCGCCGCGCAGTCCAAGCAGGGCAGCCGTTCCAGCTGGCTTGGTCTCTACGGCGCGATGGCTGGGAGTGTCATCATTGCGCTGCTGGTGACCCTAATCGTTGCAACTATTGGCAGCGCCTCGCTGCCCCTCGCTGCTCCTTTCGTGCTGGCCTGGCTAGCAGCGCCCGCGATCGCCCTCTGGGTGAGCCGCGCTCCACGCGACGCTGCAAACCTTCGTATCGCAGCAGCCGACGCCGTGACACTCCGCCTTGTCGCACGTCGCACATGGCGCTTCTTCGAAACATTCGTCACCGACGCCGATCACATGCTGCCACCGGACAATTTCCAGGAGGATCCGGCGGCCGTCCTCGCCCGGCGGACGTCGCCTACCAATCTCGGGCTGCTGCTGCTGTCGACCGTGGCTGCCCACGAGCTCGGTTGGCTCGGCAAGATCGAGGCGGTCGAGCGCATTGAGGCGACGCTCACGACCATGCGGCAGATGAAGAAATTCCGGGGCCATTTCTTCAATTGGTATGACACTGCTGATCTGCGCCCCCTTGATCCGCCTTACATCTCGACTGTCGATAGCGGCAATCTGGCGGGGCATCTGGTCGCGCTGGCCGGAACCTGCGTAGCGTGGTGCGATGACTCGCCGTCTGCACATAACATTGCGCGCGGCGTGGCGGATGCACTCGACCTCGCGCGCGAGGCGTTGCAGGCGCTACCCGATGACAGGCGCTCGCATCTCGTCGCGCCACATGAACTTGCACGGGCCATCGAGGCGCTGGCAGCCGAATTGCCACGGCTATCGCTGCAGCCCGACGGGCTGCTTGCAAGTGCCGCCATCGCGGTCGACTTGGCGCGCACCCTCGCCAGCGAACGTGACGATACCGCAAGCACCGAGCTTCTATACTGGACGGAGGCTGTGCACCGCGCCATCGGGAGCCATGGGCGCGATCTCGCCCCCGCCGCCCAAGAGGTCGCGGCCCTCGAATGCCGCTTGCGCCAGGCTGAGAGGACCGCGCGCGCACTGGCGAAGGCCATGGAGTTCGATTTCCTCTTTGACCGGTCGCGGCGACTATTGTCGATCGGCTATCTCGTCGCTGAGGATCGGCTCGATACGAGCTGTTATGACCTTCTCGCCTCTGAGGCTCGGCTGGCGAGCTTCATTGCAATCGCGGCGGGTGACATTCCCGCTCGGCATTGGTTCCGATTGGGACGAGAGGCTACTCCGGTGGGACGCGGCGCGGCGCTCGTCTCATGGTCGGGCTCGATGTTCGAGTACCTCATGCCTTCGCTGGTTATGCGTGCTCCATTTGGTAGCCTGCTCGATCGGACCAACCAACTCATCGTCCGACGCCAGATTCAGTACGCAGCCAGTCTCGGCTTGCCGTGGGGCATTTCTGAATCCGCCTACAACGCGCGCGACAAGGAATTCACCTATCAGTATTCGAATTTCGGCGTGCCGGACCTCGGGTTCAAGCGTGGCCTGAGCGAGAGCATCGTCATTGCGCCCTATGCGACTGCCCTGGCCGCCATGGTCGATCCTGCGGCGGCGGCGGCCAACTTCGACCGACTTGCCGCCCGGGGAGCACGATCCCGTTTTGGCTTCTACGAAGCCCTCGACTTTACGCGGTCGCGCCTGCAGGAGGGCGAGGACCAGGCCATCGTGCGCGCGTATATGGCCCATCATCAGGGCATGACCATAGTCGCCATTTGTAATGCTCTGATCGATGGCGTGATGCGCTCTCGCTTTCACGCCGACCCGCAAGTCCAGGCAACTGAGCTACTACTTCAGGAACGCGCCCCGCGCGACGTTGCAACTGCTCATCCGCGGGCAGATGAAGTGGGCGGCCGCGCCGCTGCAGGTGAACTCGAGCCGGCAACAGTGCGCCGCCTTCACAATCCACACGCCGCGAGCCCCTCGGTCCACCTTCTGTCGAACAGTCGCTATTCGGTGATGTTGACCGCCTCTGGATCGGGTTTCAGCCAATGGCGCCGCCTGGCCGTGACTCGTTGGCGAGAAGACACGACGCGCGATGATTGGGGCAGCTGCCTCTTCTTGCGTGATGTCGCCAGCGGTGCGGTCTGGTCAGCTACCCACTTCCCCTGTAGCGCGCCTCCCGATCGCTACGACGTCATGTTCGCTGAGGATCGCGCGGAGTTTGTGCGCCATGACGGCACTCTTGTGACTAGTCTTGATGTCGTCGTCTCACCGGAGGACGACGCCGAGGTCAGGCGCCTATCTTTGTCGAATACGGGTCCCGCGGGGCGCGTCATCGAGGTCACCTCCTATGCCGAGGTGGTGCTGGCGCCACGGGCTGCCGATGCCGCCCACCAGGCCTTTTCTAAGCTCTTCGTGCATACCGAGTTCCTGACTGCCTCCGGCGCGATTCTCGCGACCCGCCGTCGGCGCGCCCCGGAAGAGCCTGAGGTGTGGGCCGCTCATCTGGCCGTCGTCGAAGGCGATGTGGTCGGCGGTGTAGAGATCGAGACCGATCGCGCCCGCTTCCTTGGTCGTGGCAACGAGATCGGCGAGGCCGTGGCGGTGACCGACGGGCGGCGCCTCTCCGGAACAGTCGGGACTGTACTCGATCCCGTGTTCGCGTTGCGCCGACGGCTGCATGTGCCACCCGGTGGCACCGCCCGCATCGCTTACTGGACGATGGTTGCGTCCTCGCGTACGGCGCTCATCGATGCCATCGACAAGCATCGCGACCCGAATGCCTTCGCTCGGGCGGCAACACTTGCCTGGACGCAGGCGCAGGTTCAGCTGCGCCATCTTAACGTGAGCTTCACCGAGGCCAGTCGCTACCAGCGCTTGGCCGGACATGTACTCTACGCCAACCCAACGCTCCGTTCGTCTTCAGACATGATCCGACGGGGCTTGGCCGGTCCGCCGGTGCTGTGGGCCCAAGGAATATCGGGCGACATGCCAATCGTGCTCGTACGCATTAACGAACTCGAGGAGACAGGTCTTATCCGCGAGCTCTTACGTGCCCGCGAGTACTGGCAGATGAAGGGGCTGGCTGTTGACCTTGTCATTCTAAATGAGCACAGCGTCTCCTATATCCAGGATCTTCAGACGGCGCTCGAAACCTTCGTGCGTGCAAACGCCCCGGCGAGCCTTTCCGGTGCCGACCATGAACGAGGTGGCGTTTTCGTTCTACGTTCAGACCTGATCTCAGCCGAGGCGCGCGGATTGCTGATGGCGCTTGCGCGTATCGTCCTGCTCGCTGGGCGTGGCAGCCTCGCCGACCAGCTCGACCATATGCAGCTGCCGCGCGGCCTGCCGCCGCCGCGTTCGCGCCCGCGCGGGGCCGGAATCGTCAGTTCTGCTGCTCCACCAATGGTCGCCGCGACCGGCGCGCTCCAATTCTTCAATGGCCTCGGTGGCTTTTCGTCCGATGGTCGCGAATACGTCACTGTGCTTGGACCTGGCCAGTCGACGCCGGCACCTTGGATCAACGTCATCTCAAATCCGTCGTTTGGTTTCCAGGTCGCCGCTGACGGCGGCGGCTACACTTGGTCGGAGAACAGCCGCGACAACCAGCTTACCCCCTGGTCCAACGATCCCGTGGTCGATCGTCCTGGCGAGATGCTCTACGTTCGCGATCTCGATAGCGACGATCTATGGGCGCCGACGGCGCGCCCGGCCCGCGACGGCGAGGCTACCTACGTCGCGCGCCATGGTCGCGGCTACAGCCGCTTCGAGGTGATGGCTCACGATATCGCAATCGATTTGCTGCAGTTTGTGCCGCCGGAGGATCCGGTCAAGATTTCTCGGCTCACGCTCCGAAACCTCTCTGGCCGCCCACGCCGGCTGGAGATTACGGCCTATGTCGAATGGGTACTCGGGTTGGCGCGAGGTATCTCGGCGCCGACGATCGCCACCGAACGCGATGGCGAGACTGGCGCGATCTTCGCAGTCAATAAGTGGAACCTCCACTATGGATCCCGGGTTGCGTTCGCCGACCTTTGCGGGCGCCAGACAGCGTGGACCGGCGACAGGACGGAGTTCATTGGCCGTAACGGCAGCATCGATAATCCCGCCGCGCTGGCGGGTACGGAGCATCTACTGCAGCGGCTCGGCGCCGGACTAGATCCGTGTGCCGCGTTGCAGACCACGGTCGAACTTGCCGCCGGCGAGATACGTGACCTCGTCTTCCTTCTCGGACAGGCCGCCAGCATCCACGAGGCGCGCACGCAGATCACGCGCTATCGCGCGGCCGACCTTGAGGCTCTTTATCGCGAGGTCATTAGCTCCTGGGACGGCGTTCTCGACACAGTGCAAGTGAAGACACCTGATCCCGCCATGGATATCCTGTTGAATGGCTGGCTACTCTACCAGTCGCTCGCCTGTCGCTATTGGGCGCGCGCAGCGTTCTATCAGGCAAGTGGTGCCTACGGCTTCCGCGACCAACTCCAGGACGTGATGTCGTTCGCGATGGCCAAGCCCGACTTGGCGCGCGCCCACATCCTGCGCGCTGCTGGCCGTCAGTTCATCGAAGGTGACGTGCAGCACTGGTGGTTTCCTGCCGCCGGACAGGGCGTGCGCACGAGAATCTCCGATGACAAGGCGTGGCTGGCAACGGTCACTGCGCACTATGTTAGGACAACCGGCGATGCGGAGATCTTGGACGCTGAGGTGACCTTCATTTCGGGTGCGGCGCTGCGGCCTGGCGAGCACGATGCCTACTTCCCGCCCGATCTTTCAGACGTGACAGCGACGCTCTTCGAACACTGTGCACGTGGCCTCGATGCCAGCCTCGCCACGGGCGCGCACGGCCTTCCGCTGATCGGTACCGGCGACTGGAACGATGGCATGAACCGTGTCGGCGAGGGGGGTCGGGGCGAGAGCGTCTGGCTTGGCTGGTTTCTGTATGCCGCGTTTTCCGCCTTCGCCCCGCTCGCCGAGTCTCGCGGCGAGATGCGCCGCGCCGCCTCGTGGAAGGCGCAGGCTGAGGTGCTGCGCACGGCGCTCGAGCGCGAGGGGTGGGATGGCAACTGGTATCGTCGCGGCTTCTACGACGACGGCACACCGCTTGGCTCGGCCACCAGTGAGGAATGTCGCATCGATGCTATCGCCCAATCTTGGGCGACGCTTTCGGGAGCAGCTGCGCCGGCCCGTGCTGCCGTGGCGATGGCAGCGTTGGACCGCAACCTCATTCACCGCGGCGATCGACTCGCGCTGCTGTTCGCACCACCTTTCGATCAAACGTCGCACGATCCCGGTTACATCAAGGGTTACCCGCCAGGCATCCGCGAGAATGGAGGCCAATACACCCACGCCGCCGCATGGTCCATCATGGCCTTTGCCGCGCTCGGCCAGGGAGACAAGGCAGCAGAACTCTTCGCCTTGATCAATCCCATCAACCATACGGCCACGCGGGCGGGGGTGCTTCGCTACAAGGTTGAACCGTACGTCGCGGCAGCTGACGTCTATTCCGTGCCGCCGCATGTCGGACGCGGTGGTTGGACCTGGTATACAGGTTCGGCAGGTTGGCTCTACCGCGCCGGCATCGAATCCATTCTCGGCCTACGCGTTGAAAGTGACTGGTTAGTGATCGACCCTTGCGTGCCGGCTGCTTGGCCAGGCTTCACGATGACGTTGCGCTACCGCAGTGCAGTCTACGAGATTGCGGTTATTAACCCGGTTGGTGCGGGTCGCGGAGTTATGTCCGTCACTTTCGACGGCGATCCCCGCGCCCCCGTACTTGGCCGGGCGCGCCTTCGTCTTTCCGCTGACGGAGCCAAGCACATGATCGCTATTACACTGGGATCGGAATCGGGATCTGGTTGATCCTATTTGCTTCTGGCATCCGTTCCTTTTTGGAGCTTGGCAGCACGACGAACGCCGAAGCGAGGGCCTAGTAACCCTTGGCTTGTCGGAACTGAAGCATCCGGCCAATTCCGGCAGCTCCGCGTCCCAGCGACAACTAGCATGCGTCGAGGGGGTTATTCCAATTCGGAATAGCGAACCAAGATTTTCGGTGGTTTCCTTTGGCCCAACAAGATTCGGGCTAGAGAGCGATGGCGGGCCATGACGGATTCGAACTGACGGTACGCTTGCCATACGCCTGATTGCTTCTCGGCAAATATTCGTCAGCGCAGGCTTCTAAACCCCGTTCCGCGGGCATTGTGATTTCCGATGTCGGCGAGCTGAGAAGCTTCCAGCGCCCGCGTCGCCTGTGCTCACGTAGGTGGTGGTGCCGGTGTAGGGCACCAGTTCAGGTGTCCCCCTTTGATTGGTGGGCTTCTATTGCTGCGTCAACACGCCCGCACCACCTCCGCCGACTTCGAGATTGTTGTCGCTGAAGAGATGCAGCCCCAGAAAGAGCAGGGCGACGGCAAGCACGCCCCACGCCAGCCACGTCGCAAACGCCGACTTCATCTGTTCGCGCCCGCCGCGTCCGGCCTCCACCGATGGGATGACCGCCGCGCTCCGCCCTGGCAGCCAGTTCACCAGACGAGCCGCGATCGCCTCCGACTCCGACGCCTTCCAGTCTCCTTCGGGAAGCATCGCAATCGTCACGGCGAATACCCGAGCTGCCGTTTCTCTGGGCAGATCCGACAATCGGGCGGCTTCCCGCCACGGGTCGAAGCCCAGCCGCATCAACGCTGTCAGAACCGTGAGCGGTAGCCCGACTTTTTCCTCGCCGATGGCGGCGAAGAGAAACGCGTTGTACTCGGAGTGACCGAGGGAATATTCCGGACGCAAGGTCATGACGCCTCCTATTCGCTTTCGTGGCGGGCGGAGGCTGCTCCACCCGACGACGAGAACGCGGCGGGCTAGAAGCCCATATCGCCGCCACCTGGCATTGCAGGCGGCCCGTTCTTGGCGGGTACTTCGGCCACCATCGCCTCGGTCGTAACCAGAAGCCCGGCCACCGACACCGCGCCCTGCAGCGCCGTACGGACGACCTTGGTCGGATCGATGACGCCGGCCTTGATCATGTTGACGTACTCGCCCTTCTGGGCGTCGAAGCCGAAATTGACGTCCTTCTGGTCGAGCAGGCGGCCCGCGACCACGGCGCCATCGAAGCCGGCATTCTCGGCGATCTGGCGGACCGGCGCCTGCAGGGCTCGACGCACGATGTCGATGCCGACCTGCTGGTCGTGGTTGGCGCCCTTCTTGTGCTCGAGCACGCGGGCAGCATAGAGCAGAGCGGTACCGCCGCCGGCGACGACACCTTCCTCGACCGCGGCCTTGGTCGCGTGCATGGCGTCCTCGACGCGATCCTTGCGCTCCTTGACCTCGATCTCGGTGGCGCCGCCGACCTTGATGATCGCCACGCCGCCGGCCAGCTTGGCCAAGCGCTCCTGCAGCTTCTCGCGGTCATAGTCGGAGGTCGTCTCCTCGACCTGCGCCTTGACCTGCGTGACCCTGCTCTCGATATCCTTCTTTTTGCCCGCGCCGTCGATGATTGTGGTGTTGTCCTTGTCGATATGCACCCGCTTGGCGGTTCCCAGCATGTCGAGGGTCACGTTCTCGAGCTTGATGCCAAGATCCTCGCTGATCTCCTTGCCGGCGGTCAGGATCGCGATGTCTTCGAGCATGGCCTTGCGGCGATCGCCGAAGCCAGGCGCCTTGACGGCTGCGACCTTGAGGCCGCCGCGCAGCTTGTTGACGACCAGGGTGGCGAGCGCCTCGCCCTCGACTTCCTCGGCGATGATGAGCAGTGGCCGGCCCGACTGCGCAACCAGTTCGAGCAAGGGCAGCAGCGACTGCAGGCCCGTCACCTTCTTCTCATGGATGAGAATGTAAGGATTTTCGAGCTCGGCGATCATCTTCTCGGCGTTGGTGATGAAATAGGGCGAGAGGTAGCCGCGGTCAAACTGCATGCCTTCCACGACGTCGAGCTCGGTCTCCATACTCCTGGCCTCCTCGATCGTGATCACGCCGTCCTTGCCGACCTTGTCCATCGCCCTGGCGATCATGTCGCCGATCGCCTTGTCGCCGTTGGCCGACACTGTTCCGACCTGCGCGATCTCCTCGCTGGTCGACACCTTCTTGGAGCGGTTCCTGAGTTCTTCGATCACCAATTCGCCGGCCAGATCGATGCCGCGCTTGAGGTCCATCGGGTTCATGCCCGCGGCGACCGACTTGGCGCCTTCGCGCACGATCGCCTGGGCGAGCACGGTCGCCGTGGTGGTGCCGTCGCCGGCGGTGTCCGACGTCCGGGTCGCCACTTCGCGCACTAATTGCGCGCCCATATTCTCGAACTTATCCGAAAGCTCGATTTCCTTGGCGACGGTGACGCCGTCCTTGGTGATGCGTGGCGCGCCGTACGACTTGTCGAGCACAACATTGCGGCCCTTGGGACCGAGCGTGACTTTGACCGAGTCCGCCAGGATATCCACGCCGCGTATCATGCGGGCGCGGGCGTCGCCGCCGAAACGTACTTCTTTCGCTGACATGATTATTATTCCTTGTTCAAATTGCTTGGACGACCTCGACCGGCCTTACGCCGCCTTCTTCTTGGCGATGGCGATACTTGGGCCTTCGATGACGCCCATGACGTCCGACTCCTTCATGATGAGGAGATCCTCGCCATTGAGCTTGATCTCCGAGCCGGACCATTTGCCGAACAGGATGCGGTCGCCCGGCTTGACGTCGAGCGGCACCACCGTGCCCTTCTCGTCGCGGGCTCCCGGGCCGACCGCGACGATCTCGCCTTCCATCGGCTTTTCCTTGGCGGTGTCGGGAATGATGATGCCGCCCTTGGTCTTGCCTTCTTCCTCGACACGCTTGACCACGACGCGGTCGTGAAGCGGACGGAACTTCATGGTTCTTCCTCCAAATTTTCGGGTTTTGGTGTGAGCGCCTAACACGCGCTGCAACAACTGGTAGAGAGATGGTGCGCCTTGATCAACTCACAAGCGATATCTGCTCGAAATGATCCCAGTCCTCGCTTTTTCAGCTCGTCGCGGCCAAAACCGACCCTAGTCCCGCCGCGGCCCAGTTTCACGGGATCGACGCTGATGACCTGATGCGTGTCGCTTGTCGCCGAGAGAGCGGATCTGCTCAGGTTACGTTATGATCAGTAAAGACGCTGTCCGGCGGGTCGGCATCGAGCGGTGTTAATCGAGGATCGAAGCGGAACCGCGTGCCGCAATAGGGACAGGGGATGGAGTCCGCCTCGCGCATATTGATGTAGATGTGCGG
>Ga0310811_10009658_pt1 | contig 12466 bp, 13 predicted proteins | sample YCmetagenome_FD_207642 | JGI IMG/M metagenome (GOLD analysis project Ga0310811, IMG submission 207642) | Soil microbial communities from experimental microcosm in Duke University, North Carolina, United States - YC | ecosystem: Engineered > Artificial ecosystem > Soil microcosm > Unclassified ... | reverse complement strand
CGGATGCGGCTGCGCCTGGCGCACGCGGTTCCAGCCCATTTGCGGCACCTTGAAGCGCGAGCCGTCATCCTGCACCTGGCCTTCCAGGTTAAAGCGCAGCACCTTGCCGGGCAGCAGGCCCAAACCCGGCGTATCGCCCTCGGCGCTCCAGTCGAACAGCATCTGCTCGCCGACGCACACGCCCATCAACGGCTTGCTGCGCGACGCCTCGATCACCGCTTCCTGCAGGCCGGACTCGCCGAGACTGCGCATGCAGTCGGGCATCGCACCCTGGCCGGGCAGCACCACGCGGTCGGCCGCGCGGATCGCCTCCGGTCGGTCGACGATCGCCACGTCCGCTTCCGGCGCGGCCTTGCGCAATGCCTGGGCAACCGAGCGCAGGTTGCCCATTCCGTAATCCACAATCGCTATCGAAGTTTTCATTTCAAGTCTGGCGGCGACGCCGTCAATGCATCGACGGTGGTGTCCAGCGCCGAACGACGGTTGGCCGGCGCGCGGTCCTGGTCGATGAGTCGTCTAAAGGTGAACGGCTTGATTCGGCTTAAAGGCTACCCTTGGTCGACGGAATCTGCCCGGCCGCGCGTTCGTCCATTTCAGTGGCCATGCGCAACGCACGCCCGAACGCCTTGAACACGGTTTCCATCTGATGGTGAGCGTTCAGGCCGCGCAGGTTGTCGACGTGCAGCGTGACGCCGGCGTGATTGACGAAGCCGCGGAAAAACTCGATCGACAGATCGACGTCGAACGTGCCGATGCGCGCGCGCGTGAACGGCACGTGGAATTCAAGACCCGGACGGCCGGAAAAATCGATCACGACGCGCGACAGCGCTTCGTCGAGCGGCACGTAGGAATGGCCGTACCGGCGGATGCCCTTGCGGTCGCCGATCGCCTTCGCGACGGCCTGGCCGAGCGTGATGCCGGTGTCTTCGACCGTGTGGTGGTCGTCGATATGCAGGTCGCCATGCGCTTCGATTTCGAGGTCGAACAGGCCATGCCGTGCGATCTGATCGAGCATGTGGTCCAGAAACGGCACGCCGGTGGCCAGCTTCTGCTGACCCGTGCCGTCCAGATTGATCTTCACACGGATCTGCGTTTCGCTGGTGTTGCGAACGACTTCCGCAAGGCGCATGGTAATTCCTCGAATCTAGCTAGAAAGCGATAGTAGTGTAGGGATGGGAGACGGCAGGCCGCTCAGTGCAGCACGAGTTTCAGTCCGGCGAGCAACTGCGCGTTTTCTTCCGGCGAACCGACGGTCAAACGCACGCAATTGGCCAGCAATGGATGCATTTTACTCACGTTTTTGATCAGAACCCGCGCAGTCAGCAGGGTTTCGAACAGGACGGAGGCGTCGGGGACACGCACCAGCAGGAAGTTGCCGGCGCTCGGGAACACCTCTGTGCCCGGCAGCGCGGCCACCGCTTGCGCGAGTTTCGTGCGTTCCTCGCGCAGTTGCGCGGCTTGCGCGTCGAGCACGTCGACGTGGTCGAGCAGGAAATCGGCGGCGGCCTGCGTGAGCACATTGGTGTTATACGGCGGCCGCACTTTGTCGAACTGGGTCAGCCACGCCGGTTTGCCGACCAGATAACCGAGGCGGATGCCGGCCAGACCGAGCTTGGACACCGTGCGCATCACGACCACGTTGTCGAACGCATCGGCGCGCGGCAGCCAGCTTTGCTGCGCGAACGGTTGATACGCCTCGTCGATCACCACGAGGCTCTTGTTGGCCGCCGCGATGATGCGTTCCATGTCGGCGTTGTCGAACAGCGTGCCGGTCGGGTTGTTCGGATACGCGAGGTAAATGATCGCCGGTTCATGCTCGGCAATCGCGGCAAGCATCGCTTCGGTGTCGAGCGTGAAATCCGCGTTCAACGGCACGCCGACGAATTCGAGATTCGCCAGCTTCGCAGACATCTGATACATCACGAAACCCGGCACCGGCGCGAGCACCTTGGCGCCCGGCTTCGCGCACGCGATCGACACCAGGCTGATGATTTCATCCGAGCCGTTGCCGAGCAGCACCTCGCAGCCGGTCGGCACGCCCATCACGCGCTTGATCTTTTCGATCAGCGCGTCCGGGCGCGGCGCCGGATAGCGGTTCAGCGCGACACCGGCCAGATGCTCGCCGAGATGCGCGGCCAGCTCCAGCGGCAGCGGAAACGGGTTTTCCATCGCGTCGAGCTTGATGAAGCCCGTGGCGTCCGGAACCGGATAGCTCGTCATCGCGAGCACGTCGCGGCGGATGATGTCTTGAGGTGTCGTCATAGCTTTGTGGACCGGGCCGCGAGGAAGATGCCGGCCGGGCATCGGCGGCGCATGGGCCGCCCTGGTTGGTCTCTATTGTCTTTACGAACGCGAACGTGAACGCTTGCGCGTGCAATCCGTCGCGAGAAGTTTGCAGGCGACGGGTCGCTGCCCGCCTGCTTCCTTTCCGCGCCGGGTGCGTCGCGCCCCGCTGCTTCTAGCCGCGATCGTTGTTGTTTTGCCGCATCCGGTATTCCGCGCTGCGGGCATGCGCCTGCAGGCCTTCTCCATACGCGAGTTCGGCGGCGATCTCGCCGAGCGTCTGTGCACCTTCCGCGCTGACTTCGATCACGCTGGAGCGCTTGAAGAAATCGTAGACTCCGAGCGGTGACGAGAACCGTGCGGTACGAGACGTTGGCAGCACGTGATTCGGTCCCGCGCAGTAGTCGCCGAGACTCTCGCTGGTATAGCGACCGAGGAAGATCGCGCCGGCGTGGCGAATCAGCCGGCCCCACTGATGCGGCTCCAGCGCGGAGATTTCGAGGTGTTCTGGCGCGATGTCATTGGCGATCGCGCAGGCTTCCGCCATGTCGCGCACCTTGATGAGCGCGCCGCGGCCTTCGAGCGACGCGCGGATCACGTCCTGACGCGGCAAGGTCGGCAGCAATTCGTTGATCGCGTCGTGTACACGGGCGATGAACGCGTCGTCCGGACACAGCAGGATGGATTGCGCGAGTTCGTCGTGCTCGGCTTGCGAGAACAGGTCCATCGCGACCCAGCGCGGGTCGGTGGTGCCGTCGCACAGCACGAGGATTTCCGACGGCCCGGCGATCATGTCGATCCCTACCGTGCCGAACACACGGCGCTTGGCCGACGCGACATACGCGTTGCCGGGACCGCAGATCTTGTCGACCGCGGGCACGGTCTGCGTGCCGTAGGCCAGTGCGCCCACCGCCTGCGCGCCGCCGATCGTGAACACGCGATCCACTCCGCCCAGCAGCGCGGCCGCCAGCACCAGCGGATTCTTCACGCCGTCCGGCGTGGGCACGACCATGACGATTTCACGCACACCGGCGACGCGCGCCGGAATCGAGTTCATCAGCACCGACGACGGATACGCGGCCTTGCCGCCCGGCACGTAGATCCCCGCGCGATCGAGCGGCGTGACCTTCTGGCCGAGCACGGTGCCGTCGGCTTCCGTGTACTGCCAGCTATGGCTGCCGCACTCGATCTTCTGCTTTTCGTGGTAGCCGCGCACGCGCGCCGCCGCCGCCTCGAGCGAGGCCCGGCGTTTCGGCTCCAGGCTTTCGAGCGCCGCTTCCAGCTCGGTCATCGGCAGTTCGAGCGCCGCGACGCTCGTCGCGTCGAGACGGTCGAAGCGGTTGGTGTACTCGAGCACCGCCGCGTCGCCGCGCACCTTCACGTCGTTCAGAATCTGCGCGACCGAGCGCTCGATTGCTTCGTCTTCGCTCGCCTCGAACGCGAGCACCGCATGCAGCGACTTATGGAAGTCGGGAGCGGTGGAATCGAGTTTGCGAATCTTGATAGACATACAGTATCCGTTTCGGTAAGACGCGCTTTACAGCGTGGTCACACTAACACTATCAGGCCGCGGCGGAGTCTGCTTTCGACGCGCGTTCGAACGCGTCGAGAATCGGCCGCAACGCGGCGCGCTTGAGCTTGAGCGCCGCCTGGTTCACAACGAGGCGCGACGAAATCTGCATGATCTCCTCCACCTCGACAAGATTGTTGGCGAGCAAGGTATTGCCCGAACTCACCAGGTCGACGATCGCATCGGCCAGACCAACCAGCGGCGCCAGTTCCATCGAACCGTACAGTTTGATCAGGTCGACATGCACGCCCTTGGCGGCAAAATGCTCACGCGCGGTTTCAACGTACTTGGTCGCCACGCGCAAGCGGGCGCCCTGGCGCACCGCGTTCGCATAATCGAAACCTGCCGCGACCGCGACCGACATCCGGCAACGCGCAATATCCAGGTCGACTGGCTGATACAGCCCGCTACCGCCATGCTCCAGCAGCACGTCCTTGCCCGCCACGCCGAAGTCGGCCGCGCCGTATTCGACATAGGTCGGCACGTCGGTGGCGCGCACGATGATCACGCGCAGGTTCGCGTCGGTGGTCGGCAGGATAAGCTTGCGCGAAGTTTCCGGATCTTCCGCGACTTCGATGCCGGCTGCGGCGAGCAGCGGCAGCGTTTCTTCGAAGATACGCCCTTTCGACAAAGCCAGCGTGAGCGGCGCGCTCACCGCCGGCGACGCCGACGTTTGCGGCATCGAACTCATGCCTGGCTCCCGGACACGCGGCGCACCTTCGCGCCGATCGCGTTGAGCTTGGTCTCCATCCGGTCGTAGCCGCGATCCAGGTGATAGATGCGATCGATCAACGTCTCGCCTTCGGCGCGCAGCGCGGCGATCACGAGACTCGCGGACGCGCGCAGATCGGTGGCCATCACCATCGCGCCGGACAGCTTGTCGACGCCGTTCACGAGTGCGGTGTTGCCGTCGATCGTGATGCTCGCGCCCAGGCGGTTCAGTTCCTGCACGTGCATGAAGCGGTTCTCGAAGATCGTTTCGACGACCTGCGAAGTGCCGTCCGCGATCGTGTTCAGCGCCATGAACTGCGCCTGCATGTCGGTCGGGAACGCGGGGTATTCGGACGTGCGGAACGTGACGGCGCTCGGACGCTTGTCCATGCGCACGCGCATCCAGTCGTCGCCCTCTTCGATCGTGACGCCGGCTTCGCGCAGTTTTTCGGTCACGGCTTCGAGAATCAGCGGACGCACGCGGCGCAACGTGACGTCGCCGCCGGCGGCCGCCACCGCGCACAGGAACGTGCCGGCTTCGATGCGGTCCGGAATCACCGTGTGCTTCGCGCCATGCAGCTTGTCGACGCCCTGGATCACCAGGCGGTCCGTGCCGATGCCTTCGATCTGCGCGCCCATCGCGACCAGCAGATGCGCGAGGTCGCCGACTTCAGGCTCACGCGCCGCGTTCTCGATGACCGTTTCGCCTTCGGCCAGCACCGCCGCCATCAGCAGGTTTTCGGTGCCGGTCACGGTGATCATGTCGGTGACGATGCGCGCGCCCTTCAGTCGCTTCGCGCGCGCTTCGATGAAGCCGTGCTCGATCGTGATCTCGGCGCCCATCGCCTGCAGGCCCTTGATGTGCTGATCGACCGGACGCGCGCCGATCGCGCAGCCGCCCGGCAGCGACACCCGCGCATGACCGAAGCGCGCGACCAGCGGGCCGAGCACGAGGATCGACGCGCGCATGGTCTTGACCATTTCGTACGGCGCGACGACGTTGTCGACCTTCGACGCGTCCAGCGCCACGCGCCCTTCGCCGCTCTCGATACGCACGCCCATCTGACCGAGCAGCTTGAGCATCGTGCGCACGTCCTGCAGGTCGGGCACGTTCTCCAGATGCACCGGCTCCGCGCTGAGCAGACCCGCGCACAGGATCGGCAACGCCGCGTTCTTCGCACCCGAGACGACAACTTCACCCGACAGCGGGTAGCCACCTTCAATGATGAGTTTATCCATGCCTGTCAGTTCCTGATTGACCCGGACTTCGGCCGGGGCTGCATTGACCGTGCTCGACGCGCCGCTACCGGCGTCGCGTCCTTCTTGAGTAATTCGCACTAAATTTCCAGATTACGCGTTCTGCCATTCGGCGGGCGTCAGCGTCTTCATGCTGAGCGCGTGGATTTCTTCACGCATGCGGTCGCCGAGCGCCGCATACACGAGTTGATGGCGCTGGATCAGACGCTTGCCTTCGAAGCTCGGCGAAACGATGGTCGCAAAGAAATGCTGGCCGTCGCCTTCGACTTCGAGATGCTGGCAAGCGAGCCCAGCCGCAATGTATTGCTTGACCTGTTCGGGAGTCGGCAACATGAGAGAAGCTCCTGATCAGTGGCGCAGTTTGTAGCCGGAAGCGAGCATGCGCATCGCCACCACGGCCAGCACCACGAAGAAACCGGCGACGATCGCGAGGCTCACGAGCGGATTGATATCCGACATCCCGAAGAAGCCGTAGCGAAAGCCGTCGATCATGTAGAAAAAAGGATTGAGCCGCGACACTTCGCGCCACACCGGCGGCAGCGTGTGCGTCGAGTAGAACACGCCCGAGAGGAACGTGAGCGGCATGATCAGAAAGTTTTGAAACGCGGCCAGCTGGTCGAACTTTTCGGCCCAGATGCCGGCGATCAAGCCGAGTGTGCCGAGAATCGCCGCGCCGAAAATCGCGAAGAGAATGATGTAGAGCGGCGCGGTGAAGCTGACCGGCACGAACCAGATCGTCACGATGAATACGCCGAAGCCGACCGCCAACCCGCGCGCGACGGCAGCGAGTACATAAGCGCCGAACATCTCGTAGTGCGACAGCGGCGGCAGCAGCACGAACACCAGGTTGCCGGTAATCTTCGACTGGATCAGCGACGACGAGCTGTTCGCGAACGCGTTCTGCAACACGCTCATCATCACGAGACCCGGAATCAGGAAGCTCGTGTATTCGACACCCGGATAGACCTGCACGTGACCGCGCAACGCGTGGCCGAAGATGGTCAGATAAAGCAGCGCGGTGATGACCGGCGCGAGCACGGTCTGGAACGACACCTTCCAGAAACGCAGCAGTTCCTTGTAAAACAGCGTAGTAAACCCACCGTAACCGCTCATGCAAGCCCCTCGATCACTTCCGGACCGTTCATCACCTGAACGAACACATCTTCGAGGTCAGCCTTGCGAACCTCGATTTCTTCGAATGTACAGCCCGCCGCACGGCACTGCGCGAGAATCCGCTCGACTTCGTCGTAGCTCGACAGGCGCAGCAGATGCTGGCGGCCGTTACCGTTGCCGGCGCCGCTCTCCGCTTCGAGCGGGCGCAACTCGACGGGCAGCACGCCCTGCGCGAACCGCACGAACAGTTGCATGCCGGCAAAGCGTTGCAACAGCGTGCTGGTGCGATCCAGCGCGACTACTTCGCCACGCCGCAGCATCGCGATGCGGTCGCACAGCGACTCGGCTTCTTCCAGGTAGTGCGTGGTCAGCACGATGGTGTGCCCTTCGCGGTTCAGGCGCGAGATGAACTTCCACAGTGTTTGACGCAGCTCGACGTCGACGCCCGCGGTCGGCTCGTCGAGCACGATCACCGGCGGCCGGTGCACCAGCGCCTGCGCAACCAGCACGCGGCGCTTCATGCCGCCCGACAGCGCGCGCATGTTGGCGTCGGCTTTGTCGGTGAGGTCGAGATTGGCCATGATCTCGTCGATCCACGCGTCGTTGTTGCGCAGCCCGTAGTAGCCGGACTGGATGCGCAAGGTTTCGCGCACGGTGAAGAACGGATCGAATACGAGTTCCTGCGGCACCACGCCGAGCGCCCGGCGCGCATCGCGGAAATGGTCCACGACGTCATGGCCGCGCACCGCGATGCTGCCTTCATCGGCGCGAGCGAGGCCCGCGAGAATGCTGATAAGCGTCGTCTTGCCCGCGCCGTTCGGACCGAGCAGTCCGAAGAACTCGCCTTCTTCGACCGTGAGGCTGACGCCCTTGAGCGCCTGCAAGTCCTTGTAGCGCTTCTTGACGTTACGAATTTCTATGGCTGACATGACTATGGGCCGCGTGCGTCGCGGCGCCTAAAGGAGCCCTGAGAGGGCGCGCAATTGCTGGAAAGAAACGGAATTGGGGCCGGTTATCCGCCCCAAAAAACGTTTGATTATAGGGCAAAAACCAGTGGCCCCTGCCTGACCGGGGATTGGACGTGACGCGCTTAGCAGGTCAACGCAGCGTCAATGTCGCGCCGACGCAGCCATGTTGCGTGGGACCGGAGTAAGACCTGAAGCGCTAACTCCGGTCGACCGCTGTTGCATGGGACCGGAGTAAGCGCTAAAGCGCTAACTCCGGTCGACCGCCGTTGCATGGGACCGGAGTAAGCGCTAAAGCGCTAACTCCGGTCGACACAAGAGGGTGTCGACGCCGTAGGCTTGCGCGAGGCTGGCGAGACCAGCCGGCAGATTGACAATCACGAACTCGACGCCGCGAGTCTGGGCGGCACGCTTCCACGCGAGCAACACAGCCAGCGCGGACGAGTCGAATTGCACGAGCGACGCGCAGTCCACGCTGCTCGCGCCCGCCTCGATGCGTTGCAAACCCGCCGCGAGCGCGGCTTTCGCGCTCGCGTGGGTCAGTGTCGCACCGCTTTCGAAGCGGTTGGCGACGGGAGCCAGCACTTCGCTCACGACTGCTTGCCCGCGGCGAGTTGCTGGTTGCGCTGCGTGAGGAACTGGATCAGTCCGTCCACGCCCTTCTGCTGGATCTGCTCGCTGAACTGCTGCTGATACGCCTGGATCAGCCATGCGCCGAGCACGTTGATGTCATACACACGCCAGCCTTGCGGCGTCTTGTACAAACGGTAGTCGAGCTCGATCGGCGAGCCGTTGTTCATTACGACCGAGCGCACGACCGTATCGGTGTCGTCGGGGTTCATGCGAAACGGCTTGTACTGGATCTCCTGATCGCGCACCTGCGCCAGCGCGCCCGAGTACGTGCGGATCAGCAGCATCTTGAACTGCTCGACCACCTGGTTCTGCTGCTCGGGCGTGGCCGTGCGCCAGTTGCGGCCCATCGCCAGTTGCGTGGTGCGGCGGAAATCCGTGTAGGGCAGGATCTTCTCGTTGACCAGACGCGTGATGTGCGAGATGTCGCCTTGCTGAATCGACTTGTCGGCGCGGATCGAGTCGATCACCTGCTGGGTGACGGTCTTGACCATGCCGTCCGGCGAATTGGTGTCGACGGTTTGCGCCGATGCACCGGCGCTGGCGAACGAGAACAACGCGGCAAACAGCGGAATCAGGAAGAATTTTTTCATATCGAACCTAGCCTCAAAAATAGTGCAAGCGTTTGAGCGGACCTTAACACGCGAGTTCGACGGCAATCCATGCGCAAACTGCGAGAGTCGTATCGATCTGTTACGGCTTCACGCTCAATGTAATTTGAAGGACGGAAAATTGAAGCGCGTGGGCGGCACCAGTTGGCCGGCCGGAATCTGCGTCGTTTCGGGACCGCCATTCAGGTCAAGAGGCGGCGTTTCGGTAGTGCCCGACGCGGCTTCCGGCGCGGTGGCCGACTCACCCTGCGGCGGCGTCGCCACAGCGGTGCCGGAGGCGGCGGCCGGCTTCGCGCCAGCACTCTGCGAGCCCGCGGCGCCTGCACCACCGGTGACGGCGCCGGCCGGCGCGGCAGCCGCGCCGGAGTCGACGTCGTCGTACTTCGGCAGCGGCGCTTCCTCGCCATAATTCGGCAGCGCCGCCGAACGCCGGCCGTCCGACAGCAGATACTGGCGGCGTTGCAGATACGCGTTACGCACGAACGAGTATTTGTCGAGCGCGGCGCCTTCCAGCACGTCGCTCGCGCCCAGCAGATTGGCGCGCACGTTGACGATGTTCAGGCCATACAGTGCCCAGCTCAGGCCCGGTGGATCGATGTAGCTCAGCGGGTTCACATAGTAGTTGCCGACCGAGCCGACTGCGTCGCGCACGGTGCTCGGCCCGAACAGCGGCAGCACCAGATACGGCCCCGACGGCACGCCGTAGTGGCCGAGCGTCAGGCCGAGGTCGTTCTCGTGCTTGGGCAGCTTCGCGAGCGTCGCGACGTCGAACAGCCCGCCGACGCCGAACACCGTGTTGATCACGATCCGCATGATGTCTTGCACGCCGTCGGTGATCTTCAATTGCAGCAAGTTGTTCGCCGCGATGTAGACGTCGCCGATGTTCGAGAAGAAGTTCGTCACGCTGTCGCGCACCGGCTGCGGGGTGGCCCACACGTAGCCTTTGGCGACCGGCTTCAGCGCATATTGGTCGATCTTGTCGTTGACCGTGAAGATCGTGCGGTTGAAGCCTTCGAACGGGTCGCCTTTGGTTGGCGTCTGCACGGTCGTGCAGCCGGCCAGCAGCGCGGCCGCCACCGTCACCTTGCCTAGCTGGAAGGCGCGTGCGCCCCCGATGCGTGAGGTGTGCATCCTTGTTCTCCTTATTGGCCCGTGGCGCCCGAGGCGGGCAAACCCGGTGCCGGAGCCGCCGGCGCGGGCGCTGCCGCAGCGGGCTTCGACGCCCCGGAATCCGCGGCCTTGCTATAGAGGAACTGACCGATGAGGTTTTCCAGCACGATCGCCGATTGCGTCATCGCAATCGTGTCGCCGGCCTTCAGCATTTCGGTGTCGCCACCGGGTTCGAGTCCAATGTACTGTTCGCCGAGCAGACCCGAGGTCAGGATCTTCGCCGAGGTGTCCTTCGGAAACTGGTACTGCTTGTCCAGATCGATCGTGACGACCGCTTGATACGCGTTGCTGTCGAAGCCGATCGACGCGACCCGGCCGACCGTCACGCCCGCGCTCTTCACCGGCGCGCGCGCCTTGAGCCCGCCGATATTGTCGAACTTGAGCTTGACCGGGTAAGTTGCCTGGAAAGACAACGAGCTCATGTTGCCGGCCTTCAGCGCGAGAAACAGCAGCGCCACGAAACCCAACACCACGAACAGGCCGACCCAGAAGTCGAGAACAGTCTTTTTCATCGTCATCCCAAAGTGAATCCGCCACGCCGTCGACATTCGCCGCCGCGCGTCCAGTGTCACGCCGCCGGCGGCAAAGGTGCGGCGCAGTCTTAGCTGAACATCAATGCGGTCAGCAGAAAATCGAGCCCAAGCACCGCCAGCGACGCGTACACGACGGTCTTTGTCGTCGCGCGCGACACGCCTTCCGGTGTCGGCTTGGCTTCGTAGCCTTGAAACAGCGCGACGAAGGTCACCGCGAGGCCGAACACCACACTCTTGACGACCCCGGCGCCGACATCGCGCCACACATCCACCCCGCCTTGCATCTGCGACCAGAACGCGCCGGCGTCGACGCCGATCAGCAGCACGCCCACCACGTAGCCGCCCAGCACGCCGACCGCGCTGAAGATCGCAGCGAGCACCGGCATCGCGATAATGCCGGCCCACAGGCGCGGCGCGACCACGACCTTGACCGGGTCGACGGCCATCATTTCCATGGCGGTCAATTGCTCGCCCGCCTTCATCAGGCCGATCTCGGCCGTCAACGACGTGCCGGCCCGGCCAGCGAACAGCAGCGCCGTGACCACCGGCCCGAGTTCGCGCACGAGCGACAACGCGACCAGGAGCCCCAGCGCCTGTTCGGAGCCGTAGCGGTTCAGCGTGTAATAGCCCTGCAAACCGAGCACGAAGCCGACGAACAGCCCCGACACGGCGATGATCACCAGCGAATAATTACCCACGAAGTGGATCTGCTTCGTGACAAGGCGCGGACGGCGCAGCAATGGGAAAAACTCGAGCAGCAGCCGGAAGAAAAAGCGCGTGGCGTAGCCGGCCGTACCCAGCCCGCCGATCACCGAGCGACCGATCGCACTGATCATGCTTGGCCTCCGCCGATGCCGAAGTCCGCCGCCAGCGGCGCGTTGCTCGGATAGTGGAATTTGAACGGGCCGTCCGGCGCGCCGTCGATAAACTGCCGCACGGTCGGATCGGTCGATGCGCGCAGCTCGGCCGGCGTGCCCTCGGCGTGCAGTCCGCCGTTGGCGAGAAAGTAGACGTAGTCTGCGATAGCGAACGATTCCGGCACGTCGTGCGTGACGAGAATCGAGGTGGCGCCGAGTGCCTGATTCAACGTGCGAATCAGGTTCGCGGTAATGCCGAGCGAAATGGGATCGAGACCGGCGAACGGCTCGTCGTACATCATCAGCCCGGGGTCGAGGGCGATCGCGCGCGCCAACGCCACACGCCGCGCCATGCCGCCCGAGATCTCCGACGGCATCAGGTCGCGCGCACCGCGCAAACCGACCGCGTTGAGCTTCATCAACACGAGATTGCGCAGCAATTCTTCGGGAAGGTCGGTGTGCTCGCGCAGCGTGAAGGCGACGTTTTCGAACACCGACATGTCGGTGAACAGCGCGCCGAACTGGAACAGCATGCCCATCTTACGGCGCAGCGCGTAAAGTCCGTCACGCGTCTGCTGGCCGACATCCTGGCCCTCGAAAAGGATCTGGCCGCGCTGCGCGCGCACCAGGCCGCCGATCAGACGCAGCACCGTGGTCTTGCCGCAACCCGAGCCGCCCATGACCGCGACGACCTGGCCGCGCTTGAAGCGCAGATTCAGGTTCGACAGGACGAGCCGGTCGCCGTAACCGAAGTCGACGTCGCGCA
>Ga0310811_10009657_pt1 | contig 12467 bp, 12 predicted proteins | sample YCmetagenome_FD_207642 | JGI IMG/M metagenome (GOLD analysis project Ga0310811, IMG submission 207642) | Soil microbial communities from experimental microcosm in Duke University, North Carolina, United States - YC | ecosystem: Engineered > Artificial ecosystem > Soil microcosm > Unclassified ... | reverse complement strand
CCATCGTCAAGCATGTGGTGAACCGCCATCGGGGCCGGCTCGATATCCAAAGCAGCCCAGGCAAAGGCTCGGTATTCACCGTCACGTTGCCCGCCGTCACAGGGCGGGAATAGCCGTTTCTACCCCCTGGCCGGACGGCAGTGTAACTCAACTGTCACATAATCGTCATATAAGAGAGACCTTGGCCTCCTAGTGCAGTCGCGTTCGACTCGAACAAAGGAGAGAACCTGTGAAATTTTCCAAGATTGCTCTGACCACAGCCGCCCTGGTGGCGACGGCGTGGTCGGCTTTCGCCGCCGATATCTCCGGCGCCGGTGCGACCTTCCCCTATCCGGTCTACGCCAAGTGGGCGGACGCCTATAAGAAGGCGACCAATGTCGGCCTGAACTATCAGTCGATCGGCTCGGGCGGCGGCATCAAGCAGATCAAGGCCAAGACGGTGACGTTCGGTGCCTCCGATGCACCCCTGACCGGCAAGGATCTCGACGAGGCGGGCCTGGCCCAGTTTCCGATGGTCATGGGCGGCATCGTCCCGGTCGTGAATCTTGACGGCGTGAAGCCCGGCGACCTCGTGCTCGACGGCCCGACCCTCGCCAAGATCTATCTCGGCGACATCAAGAAGTGGGACGATCCGGCGATCGCCAAGCTCAATCCGGGTGCCAAGCTGCCGTCCCAGGCGATCGCCTTGGTGCACCGCTCCGACGGGTCGGGCACGACCTTCAACTTCACCTACTACCTCGCCGACGTCAGCCCTGAGTGGAAATCCAAGGTCGGGACCAACACGGCGGTCCAGTGGCCGGGTGGTATCGGCGCCAAGGGCAACGAGGGCGTCGCCAACAACGTCGGCCAGACGAAGGGCTCGATCGGCTACGTCGAGTATGCCTACGCCAAGCAGAACAAGCTCACCTTCACCAAGATGGTGAACAAGGCCGGCAAGGTCGTGTCGCCGACTTCCGAGACGTTCCAGGCCGCCGCTGCCAATGCCAATTGGAAGTCGCAGCCGGGCTACGGCGTGATCCTCGCCAATCAGCCGGGTGACGTGTCGTGGCCGATGACCGCCGCGACCTGGATCTTGATCTACAAGACGCCGACTGATGCCGCTGCGACCGGCGAGGCGTTGAAGTTCTTCGCCTGGTCCTACGACAAGGGTCAGGAGATGGCCAAGGAGCTCGACTACGTGCCGATGCCGACCAACGTCGTGACCGACATCAAGACCATGTGGGCGTCGGACATCAAGGACAGCAGCGGCAAACCGCTGTTCGCCATGACGCATTAAGACCGGTTCGAAGGCCCCCTCGGCTTGACGAGGCTGGGGGGCTTTCACCGCGCGCGAGAGGGGGCGTAGAGTGTCCGAAGTGGCATTAAACGAGACCAATGTAGCCGCCGGCACCGGCGTAACGCGCGCGTCGGTGCTCAATCGGCTGCGGACGACCGACGCTGCGTTCCGGACCCTGACGCGCATTGCAGTGCTCACCGTCCTGGCCCTGCTGAGTGGCGTCATCCTGGCGCTCCTCATTGGTTCGGTACCCGCCTTCAAGGCGTTTGGCTTCGGTTTCGTCACCACCGAAGTCTGGAACCCGGTCACCGAGAAGTTCGGCGCCCTGGCGCCGGTCTACGGCACGCTGGTCACCTCGTTCGTCGCCCTGGTGATCGCGGTGCCGGTTGGTCTGATGATTGCCTTCTTCCTGACCGAGCTCTGTCCCATGTGGTTGAGGCGCCCGATCGGCATATCGATCGAGCTGCTGGCGGGCATTCCCAGCATCATCTACGGCATCTGGGGTTTGTTCATCTTCGCGCCGTTTGTGCAGAAGTACATCCAGCCCTTCCTGATCGATGCATTCGACGGCGTGCCGGGCCTGCAGGACGTGTTTGCCGGGCCGCCGTACGGGATCGGCATGCTGACGGCGGGTTTTATCCTGGCGATCATGGTGCTGCCGTTCATCACGTCGATCTCGCGCGACGTGTTCGACGCTGTGCCGGCGGTGCTCAAGGAAGCGACCTATGGTCTCGGTTGCACCACCTGGGAAGTCTTCAAGCATGTGATCCTGCCCTACACGCGGGTTGGCGTGATCGGCGGCGTGATGCTGGGACTGGGCCGCGCGCTGGGCGAGACGATGGCCGTCACCTTCGTGATCGGCAACGCCCATACGGTTTCGGCCTCCATCCTGGCTCCTGGCACGACCATCTCGGCGTCAATCGCCAATGAGTTCACGGAGGCGGTGGGCGATCTCTACACCTCCTCGCTGATCGCGCTCGGCCTGATCCTGTTCGTGATCACCTTCATCGTTTTGGCGATCGCGCGCTACATGCTGCTGCGCCTTCATCAGAAAGGCCGCTGAACCATGGCCACGGCACGCACGAACGCCCTCTATGTGCGCCGTCGGGCGCGCAACACTATCGCCAAGAGCCTGGCCTATGCCGCGGCTGCCTTCGGACTCGGCTGGCTTGTCCTGATCCTCGGCGTGCTGCTCTTCCACGGCTTCGGCGGCCTGTCGCTTTCGGTTTTCACCCAGAACACGCCGCCGCCCGGATCGGAAGGCGGCCTGCTGAATGCCATCGTCGGCAGCGTGGCGATGACGCTGCTTGCGATCGTCATCGGCACGCCGATCGGCATTCTGGCGGGGACATACCTCGCCGAATACGGCCGACACGACAAGCTCTCCAGCGTCGTGCGCTTCATCAACGATATCCTGCTCAGCGCTCCCTCGATCGTCGTCGGCCTCTTCATCTACGAGGTCATGGTGGCGCCGATGGGCCACTTCTCGGGCTATGCCGGTGCGGTCGCCCTGGCCATCATCGTGATCCCGGTCGTGGTGCGTACCACCGAGGATATGCTGCGGCTGGTGCCCGATACACTGCGCGAGGCTGCGGCCTCGATCGGCCTGCCGCGCGCGCACATGATCGTGCGCATCGCCTACCGCGCCGCGCGTGCCGGGATCGTCACCGGCATCCTGCTTGCCGTTGCCCGCATCAGCGGCGAGACGGCGCCGCTCCTGTTCACTGCCCTGAACAACCAGTTCTGGAGCCTGAACATGAACGCCCCGATGCCGAGCCTGCCGGTCGTCATCTTCCAGTTCGCGCTGTCACCCTACGAGGAATGGCAGAAGCTTGCCTGGACCGGCGCGCTCCTGATCACCGTCACGGTGCTGGCGCTCAGCATCCTTGCCCGCTCTCTCACCGCGAGAAGAACATGAGTATCGCTTCGTCCAACGTATCCATGACGGCCCCGGTGGCTTCCCATACCGGCGTCAATGCGGCGGGACTTGCCGAGAAGGTTTCGATCCATAATCTTGAATTCTTCTATGGCGATTCGCGCGCCCTGAAGGGCATCAACCTCCCGCTTTACGCCAACAAGACCACGGCGTTCATCGGTCCCTCCGGCTGTGGCAAGTCCACGCTGCTCCGGATCCTGAATCGCATGTACGATCTCTATCCCGGCCAGCGCGCCACCGGGCAGGTGATGTTCGATGGCGAGAATCTTCTCGATGCGAGCGTGGACATCAACCTCCTGCGCGCCCGCATCGGCATGGTGTTCCAGAAGCCGACGCCGTTCCCGATGTCGATCTACGAAAACATCGCTTTCGGCATCCGCCTGTACGAAAAGCTGCCGCGCTCGGAGGTCGATATGCGCGTCGAGCACGCTTTGCGCCGCGCCGCGCTGTGGGACGAGGTGAAGGACAAGCTCGCTGCATCCGGCCTCGGCCTGTCCGGTGGCCAGCAGCAGCGGCTTTGCATCGCCCGCACGGTCGCGGTGAAACCCGAGGTGATCCTGTTCGACGAGCCCTGCTCGGCGCTCGATCCGATCTCGACCGCCAAGATCGAGGAGCTGATCGACGAGCTGAAGCAGGACTACACCATCGTGATCGTGACCCACAACATGCAGCAGGCGGCGCGCGTCTCGGATTTCACCTGCTTCATGTACCTCGGCGATCTGATCGAGTTCGATATCACGGAGAAGATTTTCACCGCGCCGACCGACAAGCGTACCCAGGCCTACATCACCGGCCGGTTCGGCTAACGGATTGGCGGAAGGAACCTCGACATGGCGAACGACCATATCCTGAAGCGCTTCGACGAGGAGTTGGAGCGGCTCAACTCGACGATCAACGAGATGGGCGGGCTGACCGAAAGCCAGTTCGCCAAGGCTCTGACGGCCGTGCGCGACCGCGATACAGCGATCGCCGAGGAGGTGATCGCGGACGATGCCCGGGTCGACGCGCTCGACGTCGCCGTGCAGGAGCAGACCGTGAAGCTGCTCGCCCTGCGCCAGCCGATGGCGATTGACCTGCGCGTCGTGCTGTCCTCGATCAAGATTGCGGCGGCGCTGGAGCGCATCGCCGACTATGCCAAGAACACGGCCAAGCGCAGCGTCGTTCTCACGCAAGGATCGGCGCCGCCGTCGGCGGTGGCAGGCATCGACCGTCTCGGTCGTCTTGTGCGCAGCGCGCTCAAGGATGTGCTCGACGCCTTCGCCGACGACGATGTCGGCAAGGCGCGCGATGTCTGGAATCGCGACGAGGAGATCGACCAGGTCTATACTGGCCTGTTCCGCGAACTGCTCACCTACATGATGGAAGATCCGCGTACCATCACGGCCTGCACCCATCTCCTGTTCATGGCCAAGAACATCGAGCGGGCCGGCGACCACGTCACTAACATCGCCGAGCTGGTGAGCTTCCGCAGCACCGGCCAGACCTTTGCCGAGACGCGGCGCAAAGGCAGCGGCGCTCTCTACACCACGGATGGCGCTGCATGAGCATCACCACTACCGCACCTTCCCGCCGCGAGGCACAGACCTCGTCGGTGAAGCCGCGCGTCCTGGTCGTCGAAGACGAAAGCGCACTGGTCGAGCTCCTGCGTTACAACCTCGAGCAAGCGGGCTTCAACGTCGCCGTGGCTTATGACGGCGAGGAGGCGCTGGCCTCGGTCCAGGACGACACGCCGGATCTCGTCCTGCTCGACTGGATGCTGCCCCTGATGTCAGGCATCGAGGTCTGCCGTCAGTTGCGTCGTCAGACGGCGACGGCGAACCTGCCGATCATCATGCTGACGGCGCGAGGCGAGGAGGGCGACCGCGTGCGCGGGCTCGATGCCGGCGCCGACGACTACGTCGCCAAGCCGTTCTCGCCCACCGAGCTGGTGGCGCGCATCCGCGCGGTGCTGCGCCGGATCCGGCCGGCCCTGGCCGACGAGGCGCTGGGCTACGCCGACATCGTGATGGATCTCGTTGCCCACCGCGTCACCCGCGGCGGCAAGCCCATCCATCTCGGCCCGACCGAGTTCCGGTTGCTGCGCCATTTCATGGAGCATCCCGGCCGCGTGTTCTCCCGCGAGCAGCTCCTCGACGCGGTGTGGGGCAAGGACGTTTATGTCGAGGCACGCACCGTCGATGTCCATATCCGCCGCCTGCGCATCGCGCTGAACGGCGCCAACAACGCCGATTTGATCCGCACCGTGCGGGCGGCCGGCTACGCGCTTGACGCGCAGGGTTAGAGATTGTCCACAACCCCGGTCACTGATTTGTAGTTTTGCCCGGGTAAGTGATGCTTGCCCGTTTCGCGCCGGCATCTTCCCCACGCCCCGCTCCGGAACGGGCTGGTTCCCCCGGGACGGTTCGACATCCGTCGCCGAAGCCTCACCTGCCCCTCCTTCGATCACGAAGGAGGGGTTTCTTTTGCGTTGGCGTGCCATAGCCAAAGCAGCAGCAGCAGGCCGGGGATGGCGAGGAGAGTGGTCAGCATCCAGAACACGGTCCAGCCCGTTTCGGTGGCCAGCCAGCCGCCGCCCGCTGACAGGACGGTGCGGCCGAAGGCCATCAGCGACGTCAGCAGGGCGTATTGCGTGCCGGCCATGCCGGCGGTGCAGAGGCTCGACAGGTAGGCGATGAAGGCGACGCCGCCCAGGGCGCCCGTGAAGTTGTCGGCCGTGATGGCGATGGTGAGGATGATGATGTCGTGTCCTGCCTCGGCCTGCCACGAGTAGAGCAGGTTGGTGACGGCCTGCAGGATGCCGGCAATGAACAGGGCCTTGAACAGCCCGTAGCGCGCCACGACGATGCCGCCAACCAGGCCGCCGAAGATCGTCGCCGCGACGCCAAAGCTCTTGCTCACGCCGAAGATCTCCGGTCCGGAGAATCCCATCTGGTCGAAGAATGGCAGCGTGATGCTGCCGCCCAGGGCATCGCCGTACTTGTAGAGCAGGGCAAAGAGCAGGATGACGAACCAACCGCGATAGGCGAAGAACTCGGCGAACGGGCGCACGACCGATTGGTTGAGCCATTCGCCGGCGGAGTGGATCAGCGGCCTCCTGGAGACGGGCTCGTCGGCCCAGAATGTGGTGGCGATGCCCACGATCGCGAGGAGGGCGATCAGGCTCAGCACCGTCGACCAGGGCATGAGGCTGGGCAGAAGCTGCGACATCGCGCTGACGATCCATAACGCGATGCGATAGCCGAGCTGGGTCGTCGCCGAGCCGGCGCCTTGTTCCTCGTCGTGCAGGATCTCGATGCGGTAGGCATCTATGGCGATGTCCTGCGTCGCCGACAGGAAGGCGATCGCGACGGCGGCGAATGCCGTGAACCAGGGACTGCCGGCGGGATCGCTCCACCCCAGCAACAGGGTCGCGAGCAGGAGGCCGACCTGGGTGGCGAGCATCCAACTCCGCCGCCGCCCCAGCCAACGGTCGAGCAGTGGCAGCGGCATCTGGTCGACGAGCGGCGCCCAGGCGAACTTGAAGGCATAGGGGGTGCCGACCAGGGCAAAGATGCCGATGGTCGTGAGGTTCACGCCGACCTGGCTCATCCAGTACGACAGCACCGCCCCCGACAGCAGGAACGGCATGCCGCTCGAGAAACCCATCAGCAGGATGATGAGCTGCCTTCGGTCGCGATAGACCTCGGCCGCCTTGATCCAGCGTTTCCAGGTCGACCGCACGGGGACGGAAAGACTCAAGCGAGCTCCCTGAGCGGCTTCTCCGGCCGCGCGCCGACATGGGAGATGATCTCGGCCGCGGCGATGCCGCCCAGCCGCGCGCATTCGGCGAGCGGCTTGCCGTGCGTGAAGCCGTAGAGGAAGCCCGCGGCGTAGAGATCGCCGGCGCCGGTCGTGTCGACTACCTTGGCGACCGGCGCGGCCGGGACGGCATGGGTCTCGCCGCCCTTGATCACCACCGATCCTTTGGCGCTGCGCGTCAGGGCGGCAACCTTGGCTTCCTTGCGCGTGGCCTCGAGCGCGGCCTCGAAGCTCTCGACCTGGTAGAGCGATTTGATCTCGCTTTCGTTGCCGAACAGGATGTCGACCTTGTCGCGGATCAGGGCGCGGAACTCGTCGCGATAGCGGTCGACGCAGAACGAATCGGAGAGTGTGATCGATACCAGCCGGCCGGCGGCATGGGCGGCGTCGAACGCTTTCAGCACCGCCTTCTTGGCCTCGGGCGCATCCCACAGATAGCCTTCGACATAGGTCACTTGCGCGGCGCCCGCGACCTTGGTGTCGATGTCGGCGGGACCAAGGCCGGTGCAGGCGCCGAGGTACGTATTCATGGTGCGCTGCGCATCGGGTGTCACCAGGATCAGGCTGCGCGCCGTGGCCGGGCCGGAGGTCGCGGCCGGCGTCTCGAAGGCGACGCCGATCGCCCGCATGTCATGGGTGAACACGGCTCCGAGCTGGTCGTTGCGCACCTTGCCGAAATAGGCGCCCTTGCCGCCAAACGAGGCAACGCCTGCCATCGTGTTGCCGCACGAGCCGCCGGAGACCTCGATCGCCGATCCCATGGCGGCATAAAGAGTCTCGGCGCGGGTCTCATCGATCAACGTCATGCTGCCCTTGTTCAGCGCATGCTTGGCGAGGAAGGCATCGTCGGCTTGGCTGATCACGTCGACGATGGCGTTGCCGATTCCCAGCACGTCGAAGGCAGCAGATGTCATGAGAGCTCCAGAGGGGTGAGGGGACGAATTACAATGCCAGCAAATGCATGCCGGGCTTGGTTTCTTCCAGTAGGGTCACGATCCCCGCGACGGTGAAGGGAACGTCGGCCCGCAGCTCGGCGCGGTCGATGCCGAGCGCGCGCAATCCCATCTCGCATACGATGAAGCGCCCGCCAAGCTCGACGCAAGCCTGCAGCAGCGTCTCGAAGTCACCGACGCCGCGCTCGCGCATCAGGGCATCCCGGTTCCAGTCAGGCAGGCCGGGCGGCGGGCCGGTGAGGGCGCGCAGGCCGTTCATGGTGAAAAACAGGACGGCGGGCTTGTTGACAGCGAGCGCCGCGCTCGCCAGCGCCAGCGCATAATGCACGCTCTCGTAGTCTCCCGAGCGGATGATCAGCGACAGGCCGCCTTCCGGAGTCTTCATCGTGTCCCGCAGGTGGGGCAGTCAGGGCGCTTGGTGATGGCCATCTCGTCGAACGACGCGGCGAGCGCGTCGTAGGTCAAAAGCCGGCCCGAGAGCGAACGGCCGATGCCCAGGATCTCCTTCACCACCTCGGTCGCCTGCAGGGCGCCGAGCGTTCCTGCGAGCGCTCCCAGCACGCCGGCCTGAGCGCAGCTCGGCACCGAGTCCTCCGACGGCGCGGCCGGAAAGAGGCAGCGCAGGCAGGGATGGTGCCCGCCTTGCCACGATTTATAAGTCGAGATCTGGCCGTCGAAACGAAGGATCGCGGCAGAAACCAGAATCTTTTTCAGGTGATAGCAGGTGTCGTTCAGCAAATAGCGTGTCGCGAAGTTATCGCTGCCGTCGGCCACCACGTCGTAATCGGCGAGGATCTGCTCGGCATTGGCGGCCGTCAGCCGTTCCTTGTGGGGGCGGACCGCTATCTCGGGATTGATATCGCCCAGGGCGCGACGGGCACTGTCGGCCTTGGCGACACCGATATCGGCCGTGCGATGGATGATCTGGCGCTGCAGGTTGGAGAGATCGACCGTGTCGTCGTCGATGACGCCCAGCGTCCCGATGCCGGCGGCCGCAAGATATTGCAGGGCGGGCGCGCCAAGTCCGCCAGCACCGATCACGAGCACCTTGGCCGCCATCAAGCGCGTCTGTCCCACGCCGCCGATCTCCGGCAGCACGATATGGCGCGCGTAACGCCTGATCTGCGCCTCGGTCATATCGGGTAGCACTGTCATGGCTCGCTTATAGCATGGTGCGGCACGCCCATTGGCTGCTACAGCGACGCCACAAAATGACAACCCTCTCCGATCCCGCTACCGCGCCCAGGGCCCGGCCGGCCTTGACGCCTGTCCTGGTGGGACTGCTCGCGCTTCTGTCCGCTTTCACGCCGCTGTCGATCGACATGTATCTGCCGGCCCTGCCGATGATCGAAAGCGACCTGAAAGCGAGCGTGGGCGACATCCAGCTCACGCTCTCCGCCTTCATGATCGCCTTCGGTCTCGGCCAGATCTTTTACGGTCCCGCCGGTGACCGCTTCGGCCGTCGGCCGGTGATCCTGGGCGGCCTTGCCGTCTATGTCGTGGCGAGTGTCGGCTGTGCCTTTGCGGCCGCAGCGGGCCAACTCGTGCTGCTGCGCATGCTGCAGGGGCTCGCGGCCTGCGGTGGCGTCGTGCTGGCCCGTACCATGGTGCGCGACCTCGCCGAGCGCGATCACGCCGCGCGCATCATGTCGCTCATGATGGCCTGCACCTCGATCGCGCCGATGCTGGCGCCGCTGCTGGGCGGGCAGATCCTGTGGTTCCTGGGTTGGCGAGCGATCTTCTTCATTCTGGCCGGCATCGGCATCTTCGGTTGGCTCGCGGCCTTCCTGCGCCTGCCTGAGACGCTGCGGCCGGAATACCGCCAACCGCTGATCGTCTCGTCGATCCTGAAGCGCTTCGGCGAACTCGTGCACCACAAGGCGTTCATGGGCTATGCCTTCACGAGCTCGTTCCAGTTCGCCGCGCTGTTCTCTTTTCTCTCCGGCTCGCCCTTCGTGTTCATCCAGCATTATGGCCTCGCCCCGCGACTCTATGGCCTCGTGTTCGGCGGCATGGTCGTGTTCATGACGATCGGCAGCCTGTTGAACGCCAGGTTTGTGCCCTTGTTCGGCGCCGGCAAGATCCTGCGCTATGGAACGATCGTCCCCGCGATCGTGGGGCCTGTGGCGCTGGTCCTCGGCCTGGTCGAGGCCCGCACCGGTGCTATCGGCATGTGGCCGTTCGTTATCTGCCTGGCGCCGCAGATCGCGACCATCAGCCTGATCGGCCCCAACGCGACCGCGATGGCGCTGCAGCGCTATCCCCACATGGCAGGCACGGCCTCGTCGCTGATGGGCGTGATGCAGTTTGGCCTTGGCGCTCTCTTCGGTGCCGTGGTCGGCCAGACCTTCGATGGCACCATTGCACCCATGACGACGGCCATGGGACTGGCCGGCGTGCTTTGCTTCCTCTCCAACCGGTACCTGGTCGGACGGGGCTAACCAAGATGACTCTTGTTCGAAGCAACGTCGCCCCGAACCTTATTGCGATGTGAGAGGTTCCTGGCTGGGCGTGCGCCACTCCACTCGCGCGTCTTTGTTGATGCCAAAGAAGATCGCGCCACTGGAGTGGCGCGCCCCCGCGGACCTGGTTAGCTCACCGCCTCAGATCGACCACCAGCAGGTCGCCGCGGTCGTTGCCCGCGGCCAGACGGGAGCCGTCGGTCGACCAGGCGAGGCAGGTGATGGGAGAGCCGTCGGCAAGTTTCAGGACAACCGAGCGTCGGGTCTTGATATCGCCGAGCTGCAGCTCGCCCGACTCGTAGCCGCCGGCCACGAACTCGGCGGTGGGATGGGCGGCGACCACGGTGATGAGGCTGGCGCCTTCTTCGCCGAACTGTACGGGAGGCTTGCCTTCCGGTCCCTTGCCGGCGAACGACCACGCGGTAAAGACCGGCTGCGACGACGTGAAGAGCCAGCGCGCATCGGCCGACCAGGAGAGCGACCGCACCTTGGCGGGATAACCCTGCATGCGCATGTCGGTGGATTGCGCAATACGCCAGACATGGATGTCGTTCTCTTGCGTGCCGGTCGCGATGAACTTGCCGTCGGTGCTCCATTTCAGGGTGACGTGGCTGCCGGCCCAGGCGAAGCGCCGCGGCGGCAGGGTGACGTTGCCCACGCTCCAGACGGTGACGCCGCCATAATGCGCGCAGGCAACGCGACTGCCGTCCTTGCTGAAGTCGAGGTCGGCCACCGTACTCTGATGCGGCCCGAACTCGCTCGTCTGGCCGTCCTTGACGACCAGCGCGTTCTTGCCCGCGACGGCTGCGATCGCACCGCTCGCCCTGTGGACTGCAATATGCTCGATCCACTTGCCCTTCTGGTTGGTGAGCTCGTTCACCGTGCCGTCGGTGCCGAGCCGCAGCAAGCGGCCATCGTCGCCGCCGCTCACGAAGCCGTCTCCCGCCGGATCGGCCATCATTGCCAGCACGGCCCCCCGATGCACCGGCTCGCCGGCTGGCGTCTCTGCCGCGCTGATGTCGGCGGGCAGCAGACGCACGCGTCCGTCGCCCAGCGCAAAGGCCACGGTCGCGCCGTCTCGGTTGAAAGCGCAGGCCGATACGGGTGCATCGGCCGTGACCGTGCGCGATGGCGGCAGCGCCGTGCGCCAGGCGGGATTCGCGAGGTCGAGCTTCACGAGTCTATTTCAGGCAATCCTGGAAGCCGCGCTTCAGGTTCTCGCCGTCGAGATTGCGGCCGATGAAAACGAGCTTGCTCGAGCGCGTCTCGCCGTCCTTCCAGGGCTGGCCCCAGTCGGCATCCATCATCATGTGCACGCCCTGATAGACGTAGCGCCGCGGCGCGCCGTCGATCGCGAGGATGCCCTTGCTGCGGAAGATGTCCGGCCCCTTGATCTGCAGGAGCGCGCCCATCCATTTCTGGAACTTGTCGGGATCGACCGGGCGGTCGGCGGTGAGGCTGAGGCTCTTCACCTCCTCCTCGTGGTCGTGATCGTGGCCATGCTCGAGGAAATCGGGCTCGAACTCGAGAATGCGCTTCAGGTCGAACGCGCCTTTGTCGAGGATGGCCTCAAGTTCGATCTTGCTCTTCTCGGTCTTGTGGATGCGGGCATAGGGATTGATCGACTTGATCCTGCCCTCGACCTTCTTGAGCTCATCGGCGCTCACGAGGTCGGTCTTGTTCAGCAGGATCACGTCGGCGAACGCCACCTGTTCCTGCGCCTCGTCGCCCTGCTCGAGCTGGCCCAGGAAGTGCTTGGCGTCGACCACGGTGACGATGGCGTCCAGCCGGGTCCGGGCCTTCACGTCGTCGTCGGTAAAGAAGGTCTGGGCCACGGGACCCGGATCGGCGAGGCCGGTTGTCTCGACCAGGATGCCGTCGAACTTGTCCTTGCGCTTCATCAGCCCTTCGATGATGCGGATGAGATCGCCGCGCACGGTGCAGCAGATGCAGCCGTTGTTCATCTCGAACACTTCCTCGTCGGCGTTCACCACGAGGTCGTTGTCGAAGCCGAGCTCGCCGAACTCGTTCACGATCACGGC
>Ga0310811_10009656_pt1 | contig 12467 bp, 6 predicted proteins | sample YCmetagenome_FD_207642 | JGI IMG/M metagenome (GOLD analysis project Ga0310811, IMG submission 207642) | Soil microbial communities from experimental microcosm in Duke University, North Carolina, United States - YC | ecosystem: Engineered > Artificial ecosystem > Soil microcosm > Unclassified ... | reverse complement strand
TCCGCCAACGCACGTTCGTCGCAGCGGCCCAGCCCCGCGATGATCTTGCCGTCGGCCACCATCAGGCCGCCGATCTTGTCGTTGCCATAACTGGAAAACTTGATCTTCCAGTCGATCTTGCCCGTGCGCGCATCCAGCGCATAAAGATTGGCGTCGGTCGCCGGATAGAACAGCTTGTCGCCGTAAAGCGCCATGGTGCGCGTGGCATTCTGCTGGCCGGCCTGCCTTGGTCCCAGGGTATTTTCCCAGATCAGATCGCCGGTCTTGGCATTGAGCGCCTGCACCCGGTTGGTGAAGTTGTTGGAGACGAACATCACCCCGTCATGCACCAGGGGCGTAATCTGCTGGCGCTCGCCATCGTCCATGGACCAGACCCAGCGAAGCTGCAAATTATGCGCATTCTTGGCCGTGATCTGCTTCAGCGGGGAATGGCTCCAGCCCGCATAATTCCCGTAATGCATCAGCCAGTCGGCCGCCGGCGGATGGACCATCATCTCTTCGGTGATGGAGGTATATTTGGCGGCCGTGCCTTCGACGGTGATACCGGTCCGGAACGGAATATTGCCGCGGCGCAGTTCGGCGTCGGCGCTGAGCGGTCCGCCGGAGCCCGAAGCGGCAGCCGCGCCATTCGCGGCGGCACGCCGTCCTCCACCCTGTCTCGCCTGCTGCGGCGCCTCGCCCGGCGCTATGGTGTTGATCGCCACCGCCGTTGTCGGCGTAAAGGCCGTGGTGCCCGCTGCCGCGCCATTGTTCTTCAACAGATAGGCGATGATCGGAACGACGGTCTCGTTACTCAGTGAGCCGGGATTGTCGACCGGCATCGTGTCCTTGACCCGGGCAAACAGGTCGCGCGTGGTGCGGCCTCCCCACACATTCAGGAATCCTGCGCCGGACAGCGGCGGCGCCTCGCCGCTGTCATGGCATTTGGCGCAATTTTGCGCATAGGCGGCCTGGCCGGCCTGGGCCTGCGCATCCGTAAAGGGCCCTGGCTGAGCGGGCGTCTGCGCCAGGGCGTGCCAGCCTCCAATGGCCGCGATCGCGATGGCCGCGCCGGACGCCATGGTCGTCCGCGCGAGCTTTTTGTTCTTGTCTTTCATCATGCGCCTCTATGGTCCGGTCTGTTTTCCGCGCCGTCAGCCCTGCGGCTTTTTCCGGGCCGTGTTGTCGTCCTTGAGAATGTTCGGGATGTACCAGCGCCCATATTCGGGCACATCGGGTCCGACTGTTTTGTGCGCCGGTTGAAACCAGCCCCACAGATTTCCCTTGGGCGCTTTCTGGCTGTCGAGCAGCAGATAAATCTTGCCCGCCTTCAAGGCCGCGACTTGTTCTTGTGTCAGCGTCACCGTGCCGGAGACCTGACCGTTTTGCGCCTGGGTGACGGTGACATCGTAGATGGCCGGCCCCGTCCCGCCCATCACGGCGCCCATGCAGAGATGGGCGTCAGTGGCGGGTGTCGCCAGTCCGGCGAACGTGCCGTGCAGCGTGAATTTGCTCCCGTCCAGGGTCGCCAGCACCGAGCCGCGGCCCAGTACATTGGCCCTGTTCGATCCATCCAGCGGCGTGGGCCCGATATTGGTTTGATAATTCTCAACCGCGAAGGCGGGCATACCGCTGGTTGCACAGACCGCCAGCAAAATCAGCGCCGGCAAAACAAATCTCCAAACCACGATGTCCCCTTTCAAGCCTCTGCCCCGTCGGCGCATCGGCCCCGCGACATGATTTTTATCAATCTTTTCGGGTTGCCGACCGGCTGTCAACGCGAGAGCCGGACGGTGGCCTGGATCATCCAGCCCCGCTAGACTGGTGCCTGAAGGGAGCCTCATGTCGCAGAGTGTCGCCGCGCTGGACGCAAAGTTGCGCCAGGCTGTCATGTTCCATCAGGCGCGCCGCCTGGCCGAGGCCGAAACCATCTACCGGCAGATCCTGGCGCTGCGGCCGGAGATGGCCGAGATACGCCTGAATTGCGCGCTGGCGCAAATGGGTCAGGGCAAATATGGCGAGGCGGAACAGTCCCTGCGCCAGGCACTGGCGGCGAGGCCGGACCTGGGCAAGGCGCATGCCCATCTGGGCGATGTTCTCAGCCTGCAGCAGAAATATGCCGAGGCGGCCGAGTCCTACAGCCGCGCCATCAAGCTCAGTCCCGGCCATGTCGAGGCGCACAATAATCTGGGCAACGCCCGGCTGCTGCTGGGCGATATGGAAAGAGCGGCCAATGCCTATCGCGCCGCCATCAAGCTGAAGCCCGACTTTGTCCAGGCCCATGCCAATCTCGGTCAGGTCTATCTGCGCAAGTCCCTGTTCGAGGAGGCCTGCGATGCGTTCCGCCGCGCCATAGCGCTCGCGCCCTCCTATGTCGAAGCCCAGAACGGGCTGGGCAACGCGCTCCTCAAACTCGGCGCGATAGAGGAGGCGGAAGAAGCGTTCCGCACCACCATCCGTTATGCCCCGAACAATGCCGATGCCCATGTCAATCTCTCGGCGCTTTTCTTCGAGCAGAGCCGCCTGCCGGAAGCCGAGACGGCGGCCCGCAAAGCGGTGCAGCTCAATGCAGCGCAGCCCGAAGCGCACAATGCGCTTGGCAATGTGCTGCGCGAACAGGGACGCCTTGCCGAAGCGGAAGCGGAATATCGTGAGGCGCTGCGCCTGGCTCCCGACTATGTCGAGGGCTACAAGCATCTGGCCATGGCGCTGGAAGAACAGGGGCGGCTGGACGAAGCCTTTTCCCTTTTTGGCCGCCACGCCCAGCTTGCGTTCGCCTCCGAACAAGCCCCCTCGACTTTTCCTGCGCACAAGCTCAAGCATGATGAGGAGCAGCGGGCCTGGCTTGGACGGGACGCGGGTTTTCATCTCGGCGATGGCAGCCGGATTGCCGGGGCTGCCATCAATCCCGGCAACAAAGTCTCAGAGATCAGCGCCCTGTGGCGCTCCGCCCAGCCCCAGATCGTGGTGATCGACGATCTGCTGACGCCGGAAGCCCTGGAGAAGCTGCGCCGCTTCTGCCTGGACTCCACCGTCTGGCGCCAGGTCTATGACGGCGGCTATCTGGGCGCCTTCCCCGAACATGGCTTTGCCCCGCCCCTGCTCGCCCAGATCGCCGAGGAACTGCGCACCGTCTATCCAGCCATCATCGAGGATTATCCGCTGCTGCACTTCTGGGCCTTCAAATATGACAGCAGCCTCAACGGCATCAAAAAGCACGCCGACTTCGCGGCCGTGAATGTCAATTTCTGGATCACGCCGGATGAGGCCAATCTCGATCCGGACCATGGCGGCCTGGTGGTATGGGATGCGGCAGCCCCGCTGGACTGGAATTTCGCAAAGTATAATGCCGCCGAAGACGACATCACCGCGTTCCTAAAAGCGCAGGATTCAAAGCCGGTGACCATACCCTATCGCGCCAACCGGGCCGTGATCTTCGATTCCGATCTCTTCCACGAGACCGATGTCATCGCCTTCAAACCCGGTTATGAAAACCGCCGCATCAATGTCACCCTCCTCTTCGGACGGAGACAAAAACAGCGGAACCACGGCCAATGACGGCGGCGATCCCGCCGCCGTGAAGCCGGCGGCGGGATCTGCGGAACAGGCTAGAACTTCGCCGTGAAGCCCAGCTCGAAAATCCGGCCGATCGGATTGCTGACATAGGAGTCGAAGCCGAAGGTGCCGTTCGAGCCCTGGGTGCCGTTGAAGAAGGGCGGATAGTCGTTGAACAGATTTCTTACCGTGAGCGAGACATTGTCGCTGCCCATGAAACCGGTGTCGAAGGTGTATCCAAGATGCAGGTCTACTGTGGTCCACGCATCGACGGGATCGCCGCCGCTGCCATTGAAGATGTTATTGGTTGAGCCGATCAGCGTGGTCGCGGTGCTGCTGACATTGGTATAGGGGCCGACATAATTCACATAGAAATCGGCGGTGAAGGGATCCAGCGCCCAGCCCAGATGGCCGCGCATCTGCGTGCCGACATTGGGGAAGGTGGTGTTCAGGCCGACGGTGTTGATGACCTCGAAGCGAAAAGGCGAAGGCGGCGGGTTATGGCCGAAGCCCTGCAGGAACTGTGTCTGCTGGCTGAGACTGTCTTCGATCGCGAACGCGCCGAAATCGGTATCGAACCGGTAGCCGACCGTCAGGTCGATGCCGGAGGCCCAGAAGTTGATAAGATTGTCAGTGGCTGTATTGGTGAAGGTCGAGACGCAGGCCGGGATGACGGTATTGACCGGCGCGGTGCCGATGAAGGCCGCGATCTGGGCCGGAGTGGCGCAAGCCGTGCCGTTGCCCGTCACATCCGGCGACAGCACCGTAATGCGGTTGTTGAGCGCCGGATTGAAAGCATCGATCTGCGGGGTGGCCGCGGTGGCGCCGCCGAGATAGGTCACGTGCCAATACGTGAAGTTCGTACTGAACCCTTCCAGCCAGGATGGTGCGTAATCAAAGCCCAAGGTCCAGCCATGGCCCCGTTCCGGCGTGAGGTTCTTGGTGTTGCCGCTGCTGTTCAGGCCTTGCAGCGAACTGGTGTCGCAGGTCACCGACGCGGTGGTGCAGCCGGCGATGCCCAGCCGGGTGACACCCGGGAACAGCGCCACCGGCAGCACGCCTGGCGTGCCGGACGTGACGCTGGCATTCGCCACCTGGCCATTCGAAATGTCGTGCTCAAGCGCGACCGCCACGAAGGAGGTTGACCAGCTGCCGCGAATGCGCAGGCCGTCAATCGTATCCCAGTTGAAGGAGACCTTCGGATTGGTGGTCTTGCCCACATCACTGTAGTCGTCATGACGCACCGAAGCGTCAATCTCGAACTTAGTCATGAAGGGAACCCCCATGTCGGGCCCGACCACCGGAACGTCCACCTCGGCGAACTCCGACGTCACCAGCCGGCCGAAATTGAACTGCTGGAAATTCGAGCTGACCGAAGACGGGCCGGCATTCTGCGGGTTCAAGATGTAGTTGTAGAGCGAGCTATTGAACTGTTCGACACCGCCCGCGACCTTGACCGGACCGCCAGGCAGGGTGAACAGGGTGCCGTTCACATTGACGCGGAACTGCTCATAGGCGTTGACGCCGTGATTGAGGTTGTTGTTGGCCTGCGGGGAAACCAACGCCGCCAGCGTGGCCGCACTGGTGCGGTTGGTGGCGGCGGGATTCCAGACGTCCAACGCGTTCGCAGCGGTCAGGGGCAGCTGATTGACGGTGGTCTGCAGACCGGCGATCGAGCTGGAATTGATGGTGAGGCCGGTCGGCAAGGTGCCGCTGCTTTGGTTGGTGCCATTGACGTCCAGGGTCGCCATGCCCTGATTCACCGTGCCATGGTTCTGCCCGACAAAGCTGTCGGAGCGGCCGGCTGAAACCAGGAAATCCACGGTCCAGTTGCCGTCCACATTCCAGGTCAGGTTGGCGTCACCCACCAGCTCGTCATCGCCGAACTGCTGATAGGCGCCTGGCCCCAACAACGGGTTGAAGTCATAGCGGATGGTCTGTTTCGTGGCCGTGACGCCGGGCGGATTGGTATAGAAGGGATTGGCCTGTGCGCCCGTGCCGAAGGCCGTAACCTGCAGGGTACCGCGAGAAACATTGTTGGTCGCAATCCGCCGCTCCCACAACGCGTCCGCCGTCAGGGTGATCGAGCTCGTGAGCTCTTGCGTCAGTTTCACCATCGCATTCTGGCGGTTTTCCGACGGCACATAGTCGGCATATTGCCATTGCGAGCAGGGCGCATTGGCCACTGAATTCGCCACATTGGTGCTGCCCTGCGGGCTGAGATAGATGTTGCCCGAGCCGTTCGGTTGTACGGTGGCAGGACTGCAGAAGAAATTCCCCTGGAACGTCGAACCGCCGGTGGTGCCGGTGATGCCCGCGGCGATGGCGCGCTGCGGCTGTATCAGCGGATTGGTCTGAGGAATGGAAATATCCTTGATATTGTCCTCGAAGCTGTAGCTATAGGTGGCAATGAATCCGCCCTTGTCCCAGCTTTGGCCCGCCAGGACGCTGCCATACTGGCCGATGGCCGCGCCGTGCTCATGCTGAAGCTGATAATGCAGCTCCACCCCGTCGAACTTCTTGCGGGTGATGAAGTTCACCACGCCAGATACGGCGTCGGAGCCGTACACCGAGGATGCGCCGTCGGCGAGAACTTCCACCCGCTCCAGCATGGTCTGGGGAACGATGTTGGGGTCTACCACCGGATTGCCGTTGCCAGATCCGGCTACAGGAAGACGATGCCCATCCATGATGACCAGGGTGCTGTTCTGCGCGCTGGCGCCGATCTGGTGGATATAGACCGAGGCGCCGGCGCCACCATTGCCGTTCGAACCGCGGCCGCTATTGCCCATGCCGGTGATGGCGGGCACGTTCGCCAGTACCTCGCTGATGGTCACGGCGCCGACGTCGGAAATCGCCTGCTGGTCCACCGTGATCAGGTTGGAGCCGACAGGCGCCAGACCGCGAATGCTGGTGCCGGTGACGGTCACCGCTTCCACGGAGTTCTCCGCGGGCGCGTTCTGCGCCTGGGCCGTGGCGGCAAAGAAGGACGCCGCGACAAGCGCAATGGTGGAACCACCAGCCTTGAGCTGGGTGTGCAGATCTTTCATGGTTTTCCCCGTCAGCTGCTTTTGAGAGGCAGGTATTTTTCCTGCGTTGGAAAAAACCATATGCTTGCTTTTGGGACCCGCCTAACAAAAATTCTTCTCATTTTGTAATGTTGACGGGTTTGGGAAAAATCAATGTCGCACCGCAAATGGTATCCATGACACAACGAGAAAGTTCCTTGCGCCATTTTTGTCATCAAGCCCCTAAAAGGATTTGGCTTTTGGCTGCAGCCGCTCTCCTGCTGACAATCTGTCCGCTGAGCGCGCGCACACGCGACGACGTGATTACGGGCATGTTTCGCTGCGCTGCAATCGGCGACACACGCGTCTGGCTGGATTGTTACTACGGCGCCGCTCAACCAGTGAGAGCCGCACTGGGAATGATTCCCGCACAGCAAGCCCAGGTACGGCTGGCGCAAAACCCTCCTGCCAGCGCGCCGGCGGGTGATCCTGGTCCCCGTTACCAGGTGACGGCCGAGGCGTTGCGGTGCAATGGCGTTGCCGACGAGCGGCAATGGCTGAACTGCTATTACGCGGCCGCAGGCCCGGTCCGCGCGCAGCTTGGTCTGCCGCCGGCGCCACAAGCGCCACCCCCAATACCCGGCAACGCACCGATGATCGCCTCGGCCCAGCCAGGCCGGCAGCCTGCACCGGCCCAGGCCGCCCTGCCCACGGCCGGCTGGGTGCAGATGAGCTCCTACCGCTTTAACCGCAACGGCATATTCACCATCGTTCTTGCCAATGGTCAGCAATGGCAGCAGCTTTCCGGCGACACCAATCTGGCGCATTGGCACAAACCGGCGGAGAGCTATCAGATACGCATCACCCGCGGCGCGCTGCACAGTCTGAATCTCAAGGTAAAAGGGGAAGCGGCCAACTATAAGGTCGAGCGGGCAGAGTGAATCACACGTCCAAGGGGAGAGACGCGAGATGAGAAAAATCCAGTCGATGGTGTTGACCGTGGCGCTGGCCGGCCTTGGGTTGGCCGCCTCGCTGCAGCTGACGCAGGGTGCGCCCCTCACCGCCTGGGCGCCTGTGCCGGTCAAGCCCGCGCCGTTCACGGCGCCCAACAAGCCGCTCAAGAAATTCGTCGATATTCTCGCCCGCCACCGCGGCAAGAGCGACTGGGCCGAGACCGAAGTGCTGACGCGCGACTTCATCGGCCAATATATCTCGATGGGGCCCGGCAAGAAGACCAAGACCCTGTTCTATGCCGACGACCGCATCTATTGGGTGGTGGTGTCGGGCCAGATGCGGGTGACGATCGACGGTGTCGAACCCTTTGTCGCGTCCAAGGGTTTTCTGGTGCAGGTGCCCTATCGCGTGCCTTACAGCATGGAGACGGTGGGCAATGAACCGTCCCTGCGCTTCGAGGTGACGCCCGCCGGCGAAACACCCAGCTATCCCGTCAGCGAAACGCCCACCCCCGCCAAGGGCATGAAATTCATCAAGGCGGACTATACCGGCCGCGGCAAGTATGACGAGACCAACAAGCCCTACGTGGATTTCGAGAAGGATATCGTTGCGGCGGGCGGCAAGGGCGGCGGCGCCGTGAAGGATGACCATACCTGGGCCAACATCATCCGCTCGCAGGGCGTGCCCACGCCGCCCGATACAAGCTGGGGCCATTTCCACGAAAACTTCGCGGAGTTCTGGCTGATCATGGAAGGCAAGGAAGAATTCCTGATCGAGGGCGAGCCGCTGATCAAGGCGGACTTCGGCGATATCGTCTTTGCGCCGGAAGAACGCTGGCACAGGGCTCTTGCGGCCGGCACGGGCATGGGCACGCGCCTTGCCATCACGCCGCGCCCGCCCAGCCTGCATTATTACCAGACCGGTCGCGGCGGCGGAGACTGACGCGCGCCGCCAAGGCAGGCTGTTTTATTTCTTGCCCTTTTTCGGCGCGGCTTTCGCCTTTTGCGGCTTCTTGGCGACAGGCTCTTTTTTCTTCGCCTTGACGGTCTTCTGAGGTGCAGCTGCCTTGCGCGGCTCAACCTTCTTTGCCTTAGATTTTGTCTCAAGCTTCGCTGCGGGCACGGAAGGCGCGGGCGCCGGCTCCACTTTTCGCACTTCCTCTACAACCGGACGGTTGGGCACCGGGCCGCCCGTGATCATCGCCATCATCCGGGGCGAGAGGGTCTTGGGCCTGCGGTCTCCCGCTTCCCCGTCCACTCCCAGAAAGGCGCGCGCTTCACCGGCCGTCTTGCAGATGCAGGCGCGATTGCCCGCTACCACCACCGGTCCGTTGATCAGGACGGGATGCTCGACAATCGCGGTCCAGAAATCATTCTCGCTGATGAACCGGTCGTCGAGCTGCAGTTCCAGGAAGAGATGGTCATAGCGGCGCACCAGGCTCTGATCCACTTCCCGCAGCATCAGCGCCAGGCGCTTGAGCTGATCCTGTCCCGGCGGCGTAACGGCATAATCAACCAGGCGCGGCTGATGCCCCGCGGCCTTCAAGGCCTCCAGCACGTCCTCGAACTCGTCCGAAGTCGAGTCATAGTAAAGTGCGACATTCGATCGGCCCGCCGGCGCCGCCACGTCCCTTGACCCATCTCTGGGCACCTCTCTGGGCACCTCTCTGGGCACCTCTCTCTGCGCCTCGTCCAGGAGCTGCAGCTTCACGGCCTTGGGGCCCTTCACATCGGGCTCGGCCTCGAACGTCACACGCTGACCGGTCTTGAGCCGGGCCGCGCCGGTGGCCGTGACCGTGATAGGGGGAAGGAACACGTCTCTGGAACCGTCGTCCGGCGTGATGAATCCGAATCCCTTCGCCTTGTTGAAAAACTTGATAGTGCCTTTGATCATGAACCGTCCTGATGCGAAGGGGGCTGTACGGTAAACCGGGACAAAGCGTTTAATTCGAGAGACCCGGCCCGCGCAAGCGTTTGCGCACCGTCTTTAAACTCCGTGTCGTAAATGTGTTCGGGCGGCGCCCACCATGACCTTTCCGAACACACGGAGAATGCGCGTAATGCGGTCTTTGGTCGCATAAAGACGATGAATCGGCAATTGAAAAATTCTTGACGGGTTTTACCGGCTGAAAACCTTGGTCGAGTGTCAATTGATTCATCATCGGCGCGTTAGACAGGCCCTGGTTCCAGAACTAAGTCCAGAGATCTGTCATGTTGGTTTTGCGTTTGATGCGGCCTTCTTTATTCTTGGCCGCTGCCCTTGCGGCACCCTTTCCCGCCCTCGCGCAGGAAGCACCCGAAGCGCCGGAGAGTGTGGTGGTTTCCACGTCCCGCATCTCGCTCAAGGGATATGAAGCGCCCACGCCGGTGACCGAAATCGGGCTGGAGAAGATCGAACGGGACGCCAAAATGGACATTGGCGACCTGGTCCGTGAATTGCCTGCAACGGGGGCTTCGCCGTCGTTGAACAATGGCGGCAACGCCATCGATGTCAGCCAGGGCGATGCCGGACTGGACACGGTCAGCCTGCGCAATCTGGGAATCGGGCGTACCCTGGTGCTATTCGACGGCCAGCGGGTCGTGTCGTCGAACCTGCTGGGCGGCGGCGTGGACCTGAGCACCCTGCCCGTGACCTTGATCAAGCGCGTTGACGTGGTGACCGGCGGCGCTTCGGCCGCCTGGGGTTCCGACGCCGTTGCTGGTGTGGTCAATCTGGTCCTGGACAAGGAATTCGAGGGCGCCAAAGCCAACGTGACTTTGGGCAGCGCAACCGAAGTCAATCAGCGGAAAATGGCGCTGGAAGGCGCCTGGGGCACGAATTTCGCGGACGGCCGCGGCCATCTGGTGCTGAGCGGGAATTATACCAATAGCCCCGACTCCGTATTCTTGGGACAGGCGGGCTGGTGGAAAGGCACCACCTTGGTTCAGAACCCGGCTTACACTATCGGCGGCAGCCAGCCGCTCTTCATTCACAAGGATCACGTCGGCAACATCCAGGTCACGCAGGGCGGCCTGATCGGCGCCAACAGCGCGGGCGGCGCCGGTTCCGCACTGGCCGCCAATGCGCTGGCCGGGACGCAGTTTGGGCCCAATGGCACGGTCTCGGCCTTCAACTACGGCACAGTCTATGGCAGCGGCTGCTACAATTGCAGCGCCGACGAGCGCACCAACGCGCTGCGCTTTTCTCCCCTGGCGGTGCCTTATCATCACGCCACCCTGTTCGCGTATGGCAGTTATCAGCTGACGGCGGATATCAAGGCGTCGCTGCAGTTGAACTATGGCCTGTCCGGTGAACGCAACTTCGGCGGCCTGCGCCAGGCGCTGCAGACGGTCCGCCCCGACAATGCCTATCTGGATGCGGGCATAGCGGCGCGCTTCGGCACTCTGTCCAACGGATTCAATGCCGCCACCGGCGCTTCCGGTACCGCCACCGCGCCGACCCAGTCCCTGACCCTGGGCACCCAGAATCTCAACAATATGCCAGCCGGCAGCTACAGGCTCAGCGCGCTGTGCCAAAGCGTCGGGCTTCCCTGCAACAACAACAACCGCGCTCTGACGCGAGGCGTGTTCACCCTGGAAGGACGCCTGAACGACAACTGGACCTGGACCGCCTATATCCAGCATAGCGGCATGCGCGAGAGCCAGAAGCTCTATAACGACAGCCTGACGCCGCGCTATAATTTCGCGGTGGATGCGGTGCGGGTCACGGCGGCCAATCAGGGCATATCGGGCCTTCCGGTCGGCAGCATCCAGTGCCGGGCCCTGCTGCAGGGCAACCCCGCGGCCGCCGGCTGCCAGCCGCTTGATCTGTTCGGGACCAATGTCGCCTCGCAGCAGGCGCTCATCTACGTCAATCCAGGACGCGATCCGGCCTCCGGCATCCTCGATTACGAAACCATCGCGCTGAACCAGGATGTGATGTCCGGCTCGATGCAGGGCGTGTTGCCCTGGGGCCTGCCGGCGGGTCCGGTGGCGGCCGCCTTCGGCGCGGAATATCGCCATGAACAGGGCGGCGTGATCAGCGCCAATCCGCTTGGCGCGACCGGCCAATGGGCGGCAGGCAACTTCGTGCCCTATCGCGGCCAATATCATGTCGAGGAAGGCTTTCTAGAGATCGACGCGCCCATCGTGAAGGACAGCATCGTCCAGAGCCTGGATTTCAACGCCGCCGGCCGCCTTACCAGCTACTCCACCAGCGGGCTGGTCGAAACCTGGAAGCTCGGGCTCACCAGCCAGCTCGACGAGAATATCCGCCTGCGCAGCAGCTGGTCGCTGGACATCCGGGCGCCGCAGATCTCGGAGCTGTTTTCACCGGGCACGCTCTCGGCCCAGTTCTGCCGTTATCCTTCCAATGCTCCCCTGTACCAGTGCTTTGCCCTGCAAGGCGGCAACATTGCCTTGCAGCCGGAGAAAGCCGTGACGGTTTCCGGCGGCATCATACTGACGCCGCAGATCGTGCCCGGCCTGACCCTGTCGGCCGACTGGTATTCGATCAACATCCACGGGGCCATCGACACGGTGGATTTCCAGACCATCATTGACCGCTGCCTGGCGGGCCAGCAGATCTATTGCCCGCAACTGGTCTTTGCGGGCGGCAGCACCCAGCCGGCGCAGGTCAATGTCTTTCCGTTGAACTCCGCGGCGGATTCGACTTCAGGCCTGGACCTGTCGGCGACCTATACCCACCCGCTGCTGGACGGCGCCATGACATGGACCTTGAACGGCAACTATACCGACCAGCAGACGCGCACCGCCCAGGCCATCACCTATGACCGGGCCGGTGCGCTGGGCGCCAGTCCCGACTCCTATGCCAGCGGCATTCCGAAGCTGCGCGCCATTCTGGCTGCAACCTATCAGGAAGGTCCCTGGTCGCTGACGGCGCAGGGCCGCTTCATCGGCTCGGCACGCCTCACCAATGGGCCGCAGGGCCAGGCTGCCATCAAATCGGCCTCGCTCAGCCCGGCCGGGGTCC
>Ga0310811_10009655_pt1 | contig 12468 bp, 11 predicted proteins | sample YCmetagenome_FD_207642 | JGI IMG/M metagenome (GOLD analysis project Ga0310811, IMG submission 207642) | Soil microbial communities from experimental microcosm in Duke University, North Carolina, United States - YC | ecosystem: Engineered > Artificial ecosystem > Soil microcosm > Unclassified ... | reverse complement strand
GCCGCATCGCTGCCGCCCTGCACGACATCAACGGCGACGATGTGCCGACCGGCGCCCTCGACATCACGCTTTATCGCGACGATCTGATGCGCCAGCCGGTCGGGCCGCAGCCCGTGCTGAGGCGAACAGAAATTCCGTTCTCGATCGACGACCGACGGATCCTGCTGGTCGACGACGTCCTGTATACGGGCCGCACGATCCGCGCGGCGCTCGACGCGCTCATCGATTTTGGACGGCCCCGCGCGATTCAGCTCATCGTCCTGATCGATCGCGGTCATCGCGAGCTGCCAATCAAGGCCGACTACGTCGGGAAGAACATTCCGACGTCGCCCGCGGAAAGCGTGCAGGTGCGGCTCATCGAGATCGACGGCACGGACGAAGTCATCGTGCAGAACGGGGAGGCGTCGTAATGCTGCGCTCGCGCCACCTGCTCGGGATCGCCGACCTCGAACCAGCAGAGATCCGGGAAATCCTCGAGACGGCCGAGGCGATGAAGGAGATTGCCGCGCGTCCCATCAAGAAAGTCCCGACGCTGCGGGGCCGCACCGTCGTCAACCTGTTCTTCGAGCCGAGCACACGAACGAGGACGTCGTTCGAAGTCGCCGAGAAGCGGCTGAGCGCCGACACGCTGAGCGTCGCGGTCGCGACGTCGAGCGTGACGAAAGGCGAGACGCTCCTCGACACCGTCCGCAACCTGGAGGCGATGGCGCCAGACATCATCGTGATGCGCCACGGATCGTCGGGCGCGCCGCACCTGCTGGCGCGGCTGTGCCGATCGCGGATCGTCAACGCGGGCGACGGCATGCACGAGCATCCGACGCAGGCGCTGCTCGACGCGTTCACGATTCTCGAGCACAAGCAGCGGCTCGACGGCCTCAAGGTCGCCATCGTCGGTGACCTGCTGCACAGCCGCGTGCTGCGCTCGAACGTCCACCTGCTGGGAAAGATGGGCGTCGACGTCTGGGGCTGTGCCCCGCCGACCCTGATGCCGCGTGACCTCCCGCGCTTTGGCGTCACGGCGACGACGTCGATCGACGAGGCGGTCCAGGGCGCGGACGTCGTCATGATGCTTCGCATCCAGCACGAGCGGATGCACGGTCATTACATCCCCTCGACGCGCGAATATTTCGAGCTGTTCGGCCTGACGCCAGGGCGTCTGCGGCGGGCGAAGTCCGATGTGATCATCATGCATCCGGGTCCGATGAATCGAGGCGTCGAGATCGACTCCGACGTCGCCGACGGCCCGTATTCCGTCATCCTCGAGCAGGTGGCCAACGGCGTCGCCGTCCGCATGGCGGTGCTGTACCTGCTCGCGGGCCACGACGCGGAGGGCGACTAGGTGAAGCTGCTGCTGAGAGGAGGCCGCGTCGTTGACCCGGCGACCGGCACGGACGGCGAGTTCGACGTGCTCGTCGAGGGTGGCGCGATCGCGCGCGTGGCGAAGTCGCTGCCGTCCGAAGGGGCGGACGTGTTCGAGGTCCGGCCGGGCTGGATCGTCACGCCCGGACTCATCGACATTCACGTCCATCTGCGGGAGCCCGGCCAGGAGCACAAGGAGACGATCGCCACCGGCGTGCGCGCCGCCGTCGCGGGCGGCTTCACCGCGGTCGCGTGCATGCCGAACACGGACCCGGTGAACGATCACCCGGGCATCACGGAGTTGATCCTCAAACGTGCAGCGGCAGCCGGGCTGGCGCGGGTGTACCCGATTGGCGCCGTGTCGATCGGATCCTGCGGCGAGCAGCTCGCGGAACTCGGCGCGCAGGCGGCGGCGGGCTGCGTTGCGTTCACAGACGACGGCCGCCCGGTCGCGTCGGCGCTGCTGATGCGGCGCGCGCTCGAATATGCTTCGATGCTCGGCGTGCCCATTATCGACCACTGCGAAGACCCTTCGCTCAAGGGCGACGGCGTGGCGCATGAAGGGTTCTTCGCGGCGCGTCTGGGGTTACGCGGGATCCCGGCGGCCGCCGAATCGATCATGGTCGAACGCGGCGTGTCGCTCGCGGAGCTGACCGGCGGGACGTTCCACGTCGCCCACATGAGCGTCCGCCAGTCGCTGCGCGCGGTCCGCGACGGGAAGTCTCGCGGCGTCAACGTGACCTGCGAAGTCGCACCACATCATTTCGTGCTGACCGACGAATCGCTGGAGTCGCCGGTCCGCTACGACACGAACGTCAAAATGAACCCGCCGCTCCGAGAGGCTGCCGATCGCGATGCGATGATCGAGGGGATTGCCGACGGATCGGTCGACGTGATCGCGACGGATCACGCGCCGCACCATTCGGACGAGAAGCTCGTCGAATTCGACCGCGCACCTTTCGGCATCGTCGGGCTCGAGACGTGCGTGCCGCTGGTCTTCGACCGCCTCGTGCACACCGGCCGCATCACGGTGAAGCGCGCCGTCGAATTGCTCTCGACCAATCCCGCACGGATCCTGAGGCTGCCAGGCGGATCGCTGGCTGTCGGCCGGCCGGCGGACCTGACGGTGCTTGCACCCGACGCCGAAGTCCACGTCAGCGCAGCCGCGCTGGCTTCGAAGTCGAAAAACACGCCGTTCGATGGCTGGTCGCTGAAAGGCGCCGTCGCGGCCACGATCGTGGGAGGCAAGGTCGTGTTTTCAGCAGGGACACGAGGATGACTGATCGCAACGCAACGGCAGGATCGACCAGGCGTGAGGAGCTGCGCAGTCAAGCGCTCGCGCAGCTCCAGGAATTCGAAGTGCTGATGCGCAACGGCCACTTCGATTTCGGCAACGGATTTCACGGGCGGATGTATCTGAATCCGCACCAGCTGTTCCGGTATCCATCGACGATCTGGCGGCTGGGTCAGGACCTGCTGGACGTTCTGCCCGGCGAGCTGCTCGAACAGACCGATGTCGTCGCGGGACCGGTCATGGGCGGGGCGCTGCTGGCGCATACGCTGGCGGGGCTGCTCGACGGCCGCCGCGCGTTGACCCACCCTCCGTGCAGTTTTGCGCCGTTCACGAGGCTCGAGGATCAGGACCTCGGGCTGCGGGGATTCTACGCACGGCAGATGTCCGGCCGGCGCGTGCTGCTCGCCGACGACGTGCGGAACACCGGCAAGACGTTCGAGGCGTGTGCGCGGGTCGTGCGTGAAGCCGGCGGAACGGTGCTCGCGACGGTCGAGATCTGCGACCGGCTGGAGGCGGTCGCCGGGGCAGGCGCGCCGAACTACGCGCTCGTCGAGTACAAGGCGCCCGAGAACTATCCGGTCTCCGATTGCCCGATGTGCAAGGCCGGCGAGCCCATTACGAGCTTCTGACGTGACGCGCGGTCCCGCGCTCGTGTCACGGCTCGAGCGGCTCTACGACGACTACAACCGCCAGGACTCGGCGGCCGACCCCGTACAGATCGTGCGGCGATACCGCGAGCCTCGCGATCTGGAAGTCGTCGGGTTTTGCGCAGCGGCGCTCGCGTTCGGGCGGGTCGCGAGCGTGTTGAACACCGTCGAGACGCTTGTGCGCATTCTCGGTCCGCGACCGGCCGCCTCGGTGCGCGCTTTCGACCCGTCTGCGCCCCACCCGGAACTGCGTGCGATGGTCCACCGGTGGACGCGAGGAGTCGACATCGTCGCGCTGCTCTGGATCCTGCGGCAGATTCTCGAGCGTTCGGGATCGCTCGAAGAGTTCTTCGCCGAAGGCGACGACGCTTGCGCCGTCGACGTGTCCGCAGGGCTCGACAGCTTCGCACGCCGCGCGCTCGCGCTCGACGTCCGTGCCGCATACGGACGCGTGCCGCAGAGGCCGGGCGTCTGCTATTTCTTCCCACGACCATCTACGGGGAGCGCCTGCAAGCGTCTGAATCTGTTTCTGCGATGGATGGTGCGCCGCGACGCGGTGGACCTGGGCGCGTGGACGCGTCTCTCACCGTCGCGCCTGGTGGTGCCGCTCGATACACATGTGATCCGCGTGGGCCAGTGCCTGCGGTTGACGACGTACACGTCGCCGGGCTGGAAGATGGCGGCGGAGATTACGGCGTCGCTGCGGCAGATCGATCGCGGGGACCCCGTCAGATTCGATTTCTCACTGTGTCACGTCGGTATGATGAACGCGTGCGGCTTCGGCCGCGCGCAGGGAGACAGCCAGTGTCCGTTGAAGGGAATCTGCCATCCGCGGCCGCGTCGCAACGCGGCGGGCGGCTCGTCGCGGCGGCGCTTGCCGCGGTCGTAATCGGCATCTGCGCGTTCAGCGCCGGCTGGATGATGGGCGCGCGCCGTACGTTGTTCTCGACGTCTTCGCCGGACGGGCAGCTGGTCGCCTACGTGACGGAGGCGCGGTGCGCGCAGGTCCGTTGTCAGGCGCTCCGCATCGGCCCGAACGGACGCGGCGGATCCAGCCGAACGGTCGAGACGCTCACGGGCGACGAACAGGTGAGCGAGGTCGCGTGGATGCCGCAGGGGGAACGCGTAGGCTTTCTCGTGAACGGGTATCAGCTGCGCGTGTTCGATGGACGTACGGGCCGCTCGCTTGGAGCCGTGAGCCTGATCGACCCAGACGGATTTCCTTCGAGCCGCATTGCGCGCGGGGTCACGTTCTCCGCGAACGGCGCGGCCGTGACGTTCGACGATTGTCCTCGCGACCGTTCGGGCTGCAAGCCGGGGTTGCTGGCCCTCAAATTAGCGGATTAGCACATTGGCGAACTGGTCAATCTGGTGAAGTCACCAATTCACGAACTCACCAGTTCCCGGTACACGCGCAGCGTTTCGCCCACCATGCGCTCGACGCTGAAGTGCTCGCGCACGCGCCGCAGGCCGGCCTTCCCCATGGTCCTTCGCGCCTGATCGTCCGAGAGCAGCGCGACCAGGGCGCGGGCCATGGCCTCGTGGTCGCGCGGCTTCACGAGGATGCCGGTCTCGCCATCCGCCACGACTTCCGGAATTCCCCCCGCGGCTGACGCGACGACCGGCTTCGCGCACGCCATCGCGTCCAGCACCGACGTGCCGAGCCCCTCGGTAACGGAACTCATGGCGAAGATGTCGAAGGCCTTGTGCACGCTCAGCACATCCGGACGGAAGCCCGCCAGAAACACGTGCTTCTCGAGGTGACGCTCGCGAATTTGCCGCTCGAGCGAGGGGCGCAGCTCTCCTTCGCCCGCAATCACGAACCGCGTGTCCGGCACTTTGTGTATGACGCTGGCCGCCGCCTCGATCAGGTGTTTTTGTCCTTTGTGCGGTACGAGCGCCGCGACATGTCCGACGATCGGCGCGTGATGAGGCAGCCAGAATTCCGCGTGCAGGTCGGCGGCCGGCGCGGCGGTGACGTGGTCGACGTCAATCCCTTCATGGACGGTGACCGCGAACGGCGCAGGAATCCCGTCGGCGACGAGCATCTGCCTGATCGCGTCCGACGAGCAGATGAAACGTTCGACCTGCCGGTACTTCCACCTGGAGAAGGCGTTGCTCTTGAGATGGAAATCGACCCGCCGCGCTGCCACGAGCCGGGGCGTCGCAGGGACGTTGCTCATCGACAGCGCCAGCGCCGCCATCGCGACGCCGTGTGGATCGTGCGCGTGGACGATGTCGGGCCGCAGCTGCCTGAGCACCCGCGAGAGCTTCCACGCCGCGGACAGATCCATTTCACTGCGCGGCGCGATGGGAAAGAGGTCCAGTCCTTCCTGCGCCCGCTGGCGAAGTTCGCCGGCCGGATGCGCGACCAGCGCGGCGCGATGGCCCGCCGACCGCAGGCCGAGCACCGTCAGCAGGACCTGGTTCTGGCCCCCGCGCCAGGTCCGCGCCGTGTCGACATGCAGCGAGAACATTACACCGCGGCAGAGGCAGCCGGGTGGGAAGCTCGCGAGAGTTCGTACAGCCTGGCGAGCTTCAGAAAGACATAGTACGAGTTGAGGATCGATACGATGAGGCCGGGAGTGCCCTGGGTGAACCCAAGGCGCAGGATGTAATTGCGCAGAAACGTCGCCGCCGGATGGACGACGAGGCCCGCCATCGACACCCGTCGTCCTTCAGCGAGCCATTGTTCCGCGGCGAGCGCGGTATAGCGGTCGATCGTCGCCAGGTGCTGCGAGATATCGCGATATGCGAAGTGCTGCAGATCGTGTGTCAGACGTCCTGCGGGCCCGCCGCCAAGCGTGACGGATTCGTGCACGCGCCGGCCGTTCCATTGCCCGGCCCGTCGGTCGTAGAGGCGGAGCTGATAGTCGGGATACCAGTCCGTTCCGCGAATCCATCTGCCGAGATACCACGTGACGCGCGGCACGCGGTAACCACCGCGGTCCGGGCCGGCGTCGAGCAATCCGCGGATCTCGTGCGCGAGCGCCTGCGGCACACGTTCGTCGGCGTCGACGGACAGAATCCAGTCATGCGCGGCAATCGACGCCGCGTAATTCTTCTGCGCGCTGTAGCCGTCCCACGCCCGCGTCTCGACACGCGCGCCGTGCCGCCGCGCGATCGCGACCGTGTCGTCGGTGCTGCCCGAGTCGATGACGACGAGCTCGTCCACCCAGGCGAGCGACTGGAGCGCGCCCGGCAGATTCGCCGCCTCGTTCAGCGTAATGACCGTCGCGGTCACCTTCGACACGGGTTAGAGGATATACGGAAAGAAAGAACGCGGAAGGCGGAAAGGAACTGGAGAGCGCCGACGTGGAAGGGCGGAGAGACGCCAGCAGGTAAGGCGAAAAAAGACAGGCGCCCGCGGGGGCGCCTGAACCAATTCGGCGTTCCGAAGTTCTGTCTTCTATTCTCCGCGTTACTGCAGCGGCGCGTGCTGGACCGCTTCGAAGTCGACGAGCGCCAGGTTGTAGGCGATCGTCGCGTTCAGTTCGGCGTTACGCGCGGCCGCGAGGTCGCGCTGGGCCTGGAACAACTCGAACGTCGAGTTGAGGCCGACCTGAAACCGCTTCTGCTCGGCCTCGAGCCGCTTTTCCGCCAGCTCGCGCGCCTTGCGCGTCGCTTCGACCCGTCGCAGGTCCGTCTCGACCTGGCGCGCCGCCTGCCGCACCTGGGTCGTAATCTGCATCTCGAAATCCGTCAGCGTGGTCGCCTGCTGCTGCTTCTGCAGTTTCGCCTGTGCGTAAGCGGCGTCGGCGGGACTGGTGCCGATCGGGTACGAGATGTTCAACTGCACCGTCCACGACTTGAAATTGTTCCCGAACACGTCGCGGAGCACGTCGGTGAACGGACGCTCCGTGCTGCTCGTCGGAATCGGCACGGCGCCACCGGCGATCGCGCCGTTGTCGTATGCGTACTGCGTGCCGCCGATTCCCTGCAGTCCATAACGCGCCTGCAGGTCCAGCTGCGGCAGCTTCTGGTTGGCCGCGTACTTCATGTTGATGTCGGTCGTTTCCATCTGCTTCTTGAACTGCAGCAGGTCGGTCCTGTTTTCGAGCGCGGTCCGCACGGCCGCGTCGACGTCGATCGCCTGGGCCGACAGCGACGGCTGTTCGGACGGCGCAAAACGGGCGGTCCAGAAACCGGGCTGCGACGGGTTCATGACGAGCTGGCGCAGCTGATCTTGCGCGGTCTCGATCGCCGCCTGCTGCACGATGACGCCTTCCTCGTTGCTTGCGACTTCGGCTTCCGCCGCCACGATGTCGATCGGGGCCATCGTGCCGACATCCACCCGGGTCTGGTTCTCCTTGAGCTGCTCGCGCGCCAGATCGAGCGACTGCTCAGCGACGTTGAGTCCCGCGATTGCGCCGGTCAGCGCGTAGTAAGCCGCGCGGACGTTGCGGGACGTCTGCGTGATCCGCTGCTGCAGCCCGAGGTCCGCCACGTCCGACTGCGTCCGGCTCAGGAGCAGCTGCTGCCGGAACGCGTCGATCTTGAAGTTGCGCAGCAGCGGTTGGGTCGCCGTGAGATTCAGGTGCGAGTTCAGCTCGGGGCTGAATACGGTGCGCGGGGCGTCGGTCGTCGATCGCGATCCGTCCCACGTCAACGTGTAGTTCGCGCCGGTCCACCGCAGCGCCTGCTGAACGCCCGCCTGCGTAAAGAAATTTCCGCTCGTGACCACGTCCGCTCCGCTCACGCCCGCCGTCGAGAGGAAGTCGCTCGGCGGCGTCGCGCTGTCGCTCCGCAGCAGCGACGACACGAGCTGCGGGGCAAATGCGCCGGCCGCCCGCGCGATGCCGAGACTCGCGATCTGCGGGTTCACGCGCTCCTCCTGCACGCCGAGGTTGTTCTCGAGGGCCATCCGCACGGCCTCGTCAGCGGTAATCGGAGTGCCCTGGACAATCGGAGCGGGCGCCTGGGTAGCCGGCAGTGCCGGAGCTTGAGCGGGGGGCTGTCCGAATGCGGACAGCGGCATGCCGAAACCGAACAGGGCCAGCGTCACTGCAGCCGCACATGCGGGCGCAGAAACGGGCCGGAAATACTGATCCAAACGCATTGCAATGCTCTCCAAAATGCAGGGAAGTACGAGGCGATCACGATGAAGATAGCAAGATCCGGGCAGACTCCGGGCCGCCCCGGAGCTCCGGTGCTTATATGACGGGCGTGACCTCTGGATGGTTCTCAGCCGCGCCCCGGGGAGGTGCCGACCGGTATACTTTCGCGCCATGTCCATTCGTCTTTTGACGTTCACGTCCGTTTTTATCGTTACGCTCGTCCCCTCGGCTGCCCGCATCGCCGCCCAGTCACCCAAGCCCGAGCCGTTCGCGCTGACGGTCGACGCCATCATGCGCGGACCGGAGCTCGTCGGGTATCCGCCTGACTCGCTCCGCTGGTCGGCCGATTCGCAAAAACTCTTCTTCGACTGGCGCAAGCCCGGCGAGGACGAGCCCTCCACGTACGTCGTCGCGCGAGACGGCGGCAGTCCTGCGAAGCTGACCGGAGCGGCAAAAGACGACGCGCTGCCGGCGAATGCAGCGTGGGACGCAGCGCACAAACGTGCGGTTGCTGCGGTCGACGGCGACATCGTGCTCTTCGACGAACAGGGCCATCACCATCAGATGACGCGGACGGCCGCGGAGGAATCGAGCCCGCGTTGGGCTCGGCACGACACCGCAATCGCGTACGTCAGGGAAGGAAACCTCTATCTCGTCGCGCTCGATCACGACGGCGCGGTGGAGCAGCTCACCGATGTGGGGCCGAAGAAATCCGAGCCGCATCCGACGGAGAGCCAGCAATTCATCCGTCAGGAAGAGGAGAAGCTGCTCGACGCCGTGAAGGAGCGGAAGGAAAAGAAACAGCGTGCGGAGGAAGAAGAAGACAAGCGGAAGCTTCCCGCCTTCGAGCTTCAGGACCGCCAGACCGCCATCGACCTGATGCTCGCGCCCGACGACGTCCATGTGTTCATCATCGTCGCGGAGCGCCCGGCCGGCGCGCGCAACGTGATCGTTCCGAGCTACGTGAATGAAACCGGCTACACCGAGGACATCAACGGACGCACCGCGGTCGGGGACACGCAGTCGCGGCGCCTGCTGGGCATTCTGAATCTCAAGACCGGCAAGTCGGTCTGGGCCGACGGGAGTTTTGCCCCGTCGGTCGACGAGCCGGCGAAAGCGGGGGATCAAAGTGCGAAACCGCCGGCAAAGGCCGAGCGCGAGATTCGCTGGGCGATGCCCGATGTCTCCGACGACGGCAAAATTGCCGTCGCCTCAGCGCGTTCCGCCGACAACAAGGACCGCTGGTACGTCGTGATCGACCCGGACACGGGCAAGACACGCATCGTGGATACGCTGCACGATGATGCGTGGATCCGCGAGGCTGGCGGTGGGTTCGGCCAGTCCAGCGTGACGTTCTTCCCCGGAACGCATCGCATCTGGTTTCTCTCGGAGCGCGACGGCTGGATGCATCTGTATTCGGAGGATCTCGATTCGAGTTCGACAAAGGCCAGGCAGCTGACGTCGGGGAAATGGGAGGTCACGGACGCCGAGCTTTCGGCCGACGGCAAGACGTTCTATCTGACGACCAGCGAAGTGCATCCCGGCGAGAGGCACCTGTATACGATGGCGGCCGACGGCGGGGCCCGAACGAAGGTGACTTCGATGACGGGCTCGAACGAAGGCGTTGTCTCTCCGGACGGATCCACGATCGGTCTGATCTACTCGTACAGCACCAAGCCGCCCGAAGTGTTCGTCATGCCGAATACGCCGGGGGCGCCGGCGAAGCAGGTCACGACGAGTCCGACAGCGGAGTGGCGCGCGTTTCACTGGATCGATCCGAAGGTCATTACGTTCAAGGCGCGCGATCGTGCCGAGGTCTACGCGCGGCTCTACACGCCCGAGATGATCGGCGCGAGGCGCGACCCGGCCCACCCGGGCGTTCTCTTCGTTCACGGCGCCGGCTACCTGCAGAACGCGCACAAGTACTGGTCCTCGTATTTCCGCGAGTACATGTTCAACAATCTCCTCGCGTCGCGCGGCTACGTCGTTCTGGACATGGACTATCGCGCGAGCGCCGGCTACGGCCGCGACTGGCGGACGGCCATTTATCGCCACATGGGCGGGAAGGACCTCGACGACATCGTCGACGGCGCGAAGTTCATCGTCGCGACCGAACAAGTGAACCCGAAGCACCTCGGTTTGTACGGCGGCAGCTATGGCGGGTTCATCACCCTCATGGCGATGTTCACGACGCCGGACGTCTTCGCTGCGGGTGCGGCGCTTCGTCCCGTGACCGACTGGGCGCACTACAATCATGGCTATACCTCGGACATCCTGAACGTGCCGCAGAAGGACGCCGAGGCGTACCGGCAGAGCTCGCCGATCTATTTCGCGCAGGGACTCAAAGGCGCGCTGCTCATCTGTCACGGAATGGTCGATACCAACGTGCTGTTCCAGGACTCGGTCCGCCTCGTGCAGAAACTGATCGAGCTGCGGAAGGAGAACTGGGAGTTCGCGCCGTATCCGGTCGAAAACCATGGCTTCGAACGCGAGACGAGCTGGGCTGACGAATACAAACGGATCCTGAAGCTGTTCGAAGATAATCTGCGCCTGCCGAAAACACGCAGCGCAACGAATTGAAATCGGGACGACGAGCGATCGAATGAACGACAGCGAAGTACTCGAGCTTTTCAGGCGGTCCGGCGCGCTGATGGAAGGGCATTTCAGACTGTCGTCCGGGCTGCACAGTGCGCGGTACCTGCAGAGCGCGCTCGTGCTGCAGTATCCGGATCTCGCGGAGCGGCTTGGCGCGGCGCTCGCGGAGCGTGTTCGCGACCGGGGCGCGAACGCGGTACTGTCGCCCGCGCTCGGCGGCATCGTGATCGGCCAGGAGGTCGGGCGCGCGCTCGGCGTTCGTGCGCTGTTCGCCGAACGGCAGGACGGAGCGCTCACGCTGCGTCGAGGGTTTACGCTCGGGCCGGCCGACCGGGTGCTCATTGTCGAAGACGTGATCACCACCGGCGGCTCGACACGCGAGACCATCGCCGTCGCCCAGGCGGCCGGTGCGCAGGTTGTTGGCGCGGCGGGGATCGTCGATCGCGGAACGGATGCCTCGCGCGTGAACGTGCCACTGCAGACGCTCGTGAAGCTCGAAGTGCCCGCGTATGCGCCGGAATCGTGTCCGATGTGCGCCGGGGGACAGCCCGTCGTGAAACCCGGCAGCCGGGCGTAGGTGCGCACGCTCAAGTTCACGCTGCAGTATGACGGCACCGGCCTGGTCGGCTGGCAGCGGCAGGCGAGCGGAACATCCGTCCAGGGGCTGCTCGAAGACGCGCTGACGACGATCGAAGGCACTCCGGTAACGGTGTATGGAGCGGGCAGGACGGACGCCGGCGTGCATGCGCTCGGACAGGTGGCGCACGCCAGGCTCGGGATCGAGCACGATACCGAGACGATGCTCCGGGCGGCCAATGCGAATCTGCCGGAAGCCGTCCGCGTGATCGACGTCAGCGTCGTGGCGGACGACTTTCACGCGCGGTTCAGCGCGCGATCGAAGACGTACGAGTATCGCATCTGGAATGCGCAGGTCGTGCCTCCGTTCCGGCGGCTCTACGTGTGGCACGTGCCGCAACCGCTCGATGTCGCGGTCCTGCGCGCGGCGGCGGCTGCCATCATAGGAGAGCACGATTTCGCCGCTTTTCGAGGCGTCGGAACGCCGGTGCACTCGACGGTCCGCCGCATCATCGATGCGGGGTGGCGGGAGCAGTCGCGTGATGAACCGCTGACGTTTCACGTATCGGGAACGGGATTCCTTCGGTACATGGTGCGGGCACTGGTGGGAACGATGGTGGAAATCGGGCGCGGATCGCGTGATCTCGGCGAGATGGCAGCGCTGCTGGCGTCGTCGGACCGGCACGCGGCCGGGCGAACCGCGCCCGCGAACGGATTGTTTCTCTCGCGCGTCGAATACTGAGATCTGCGCGCCGCGAGGGGCGCAGCAAGTTTGGTCGGTTTCTTGATGAGGAGCGCATGAACGTATCGATTCGTCCGATGATCCTGGCGGCGTTCGCCGTCGCCCTTCCGCTGGCGGCGTTTCACGGCCCCGCCGTCTCGGCCCAGTCGCAGGCGGCCGGTACCGTGCCGGCGCCGAAACACTTCGGTGCATGGGGCG
>Ga0310811_10009653_pt1 | contig 12468 bp, 14 predicted proteins | sample YCmetagenome_FD_207642 | JGI IMG/M metagenome (GOLD analysis project Ga0310811, IMG submission 207642) | Soil microbial communities from experimental microcosm in Duke University, North Carolina, United States - YC | ecosystem: Engineered > Artificial ecosystem > Soil microcosm > Unclassified ... | reverse complement strand
CCCATCGAACGGCCGAGGCGTTCCACCTGAGCGGACAACGCATTAGCCTGCCTCGCGGATAACGACATCCCGTTGTCGGCTGCTTCCTTCATGGCACGATCGACAAGCGCCGCACGGTCGGCCATTTGCGACATGGCCTGATTGACGCGGGTAGCAGACGACGTGAGCTTGCTAACTCCGGCCTCGACGCCCGAGGCGTCTACGGAATAGCGGATTGTCTGGTTGTTCGTGTCGCTCAAGTCTTACCCTCGCCTAAATATGATTTTAGTATGTTTAACTCCTGATTAATTATCCTAACTAAACATCGGTCACGGGGATTGGATCAGAGCGGCCCCCGGCCTGTCGGGTAATACGCTATCGAAGCTCGGGAGCCTCGGAAACAAGTCGTTCCGCAAGAGTGCGGAGTAGCGTGCTAACTGTCATATCTCGCTCGGCTCCGATATGGCGCAATGCTTTTAGTGTGTCGTCGGAGACACGAAAGGCGACGGTACGGGAGTCTCGGCGTTCGTACCGGCCCGATGCAGATTGTTTAATTTGTAGTCCTGTAGGTTGTTTGCAATAAGAAACGAGATAGGCATCGGATGCGCCCATAGCGGGCATATGGCGCTAGGTGCTCGCGGCGACCTTCGCCCGTTCCCTAACCGATGGACGTAACCTCCCTAAGGAGGGTACTAACTTTTATTGTTACGGCCCCCCCCCGCGACATCGCACCGCAGAACACTTTGAAGCGGACGCAGCCTCGCGGAGTCCACGCCTTAAGCCAAGTCAAGGGCGGCGCGTCCGTGCCGTCCGCACCTTCTAGGCCGCGTCGGAACGTGTCCGAGCTAGGAAGCAGCAACGATCCAACGACCGTTACCGGAGTCTCGTTTCCCTAAGGGGTGATACTAACTTTTTATCGTTAACAATCAATGGGTTATGTCACAGCCTCAGCGCACGTCCGATTGGTAGCCGTAGCCGATCGTGTCCAAGCTAGAAGGCAGCAACGGTTATCAGGCCGCTACCGGAGTCTCATCTCCCTAAGGCATGATACTAACTTTTCCCGTTCTCCCTAAGGGTCACACCTAACTTATGAAATTTCCTTATTTTAAGCTTCTGCATTGGCTTTTGAGGTTGCATGATAAGGTTGACGGGTGAACAACGATCCGCGCCCCTCGAATGACCCGATACGCTGCTCCCCGCCAGTTATCCGACACTGCCGCGCTCGTGATCCGCGCCGCCGCTCATGCCAAGGTGCCGACCAAGCGCCTTGTCGAGCGTTACGGCGTGACACGGCAGACTATTGAGAAAGTTATCAGGCGAGAGACATACCGGCAAGACGCGGACGGGCAAGACATGCCCGCGCTTATGCTGCCTTATGTTGAGCGGTACAGAGTTATTGACGGTGTTGCGGAGATAGCGCCGAATTGGACGGCATACACGGCCACAGCCAGAACGATTAGGAATGTCCTGTTTCCTGATCCGCTACCTGAGCGTAAACCGCATCCGATGAAAGGCGTTAAGCTCGGCCCCCGCAAGGCCAAGCCGAGCGTTGAGGAGATTTCCCGGAGTCAGATTGCCGAAGCCGAGGAATTGGAGTTTCTCGATGCCGTGCTGCCGGTCGGGAAAGGTAGTCAAATTTAACCTAGATTCAACTTAGGTTAATCCACCAGCCAGCCCCCTCAATTTGAGGGGGCTGCAACCCTGCTCATTTCGTGGAAATTATTCGGCGCTCAACCTATCAACCATGCGCCGCCCAAATTCGATGGTCGCAGCCAGCCGTGGTGCGCCGTAGGTCCGTTCCGCCATCCAGCGCAGGAAGCTGTCCGGCGCGTGCTGCAATAGCTCGTCCGTAATCTCCAACTCGTACGCCCCGATTCGCGGTTCCTCTTCCATCACCACGGCAAGATAGAAGCCCGGGCCGCCTTGGCTCTTGTGCCACTTAGGAGAAGACGCAGCGCGCTCAAGAGCGAGTCGCGCCTTGATTTCGGCGTGACGGGAAAGGAATGCGTCCATATCGGCGATTACGACGTTGCTTCCGTGGAGTTGCGGGCCGGCCATCACTGCACCTCCACACGGGTGAGCTCGGCCAATTGCCGCAGTGCGTCACCGGTCGCGTCGAGCGCGTCGATGACGGTCGGGGCGAGTGCAGCGGCGCGCAGGGCGGCGCGGATGATTTCGAGGGCAGATTGCTCCGGACGAGCAGGGGTAGCACGGCTCATTGATGCGGCTCCTAGAACTGGTTAGGCCCGCTTCCCATCGCCAAATGGGGTGGGCAGGCTGACAACGAGGTTGGCGAACCGGCGTTCTAGGAAACCGGCAGACCCGAAGGTCTCCCCGCTGTCGCCCGCCCGTTGATCGTATAGGCGCGCGAAAGCATCCGGACGTAAAAATAGCCGCGACTGCGGCGGCTTGTCCGCCTAGAACCAGTCAGGTCGCCAAACCCGGCGGCTGTTGTTTCAGCCACGGCTAAATACTGGACCGGAAAATCAGTTCAGTCAAGATCGACGGGAACCGTGGTTTGTCGCCAAGGATGTTTGCGACGTTCTGGATATGGCCAGCGCGACGCGACGGGTCGCTAGGCGCTACTCTGCTCGCGCCCCACTGATCGGGAGCAGGCATGAACCCAAATTGGCGTTTTGGACGCACGCGCTAAATGCTGAAAAGTTGAAATTGCCGCTTATCAGCCAAAGGCACCCCGCCACCATCGCGGCGACCACGACATAGCCCCAAATGGGGTGATGCTCTTTAAACCATTTTCTGATGAAATACGCGACCGTCAAGAACACAACGACAACCATGAAAACAACAAGAGCGAATTCCGTGCGCGTATCCATATGTCCGTCTGCGTCCTCTAGCTAAGTTATTTGCCCGTTATGAAATGGGGCGTCAAATGCCACTTAACGCCCTAACGGCATACGTTACGAAAACTTGATGGAAATAGGCTTATCGGGCAAATCTAACCCGTGTATCTTGTACCGGCCTACGGCGTCCACGAGCGGCCCAAGTGGGTATGTCAGTCCGCCATATGTTCTGCGCCCCTCACCGCCCCCTACGTGACCCGTTAGCGCATCGTGTACGTCCTCGCTGATCCCACGAGCGCGACAAGTGTCTTTGAACAGATGCCGGAATGAATGGAACGTCATGCGCTTGTCGGTTACGCCGATCTTTGTACGCAGGTAGCCAGAGAACCACGACCCCCAGTTCCCTGTCTCAACGCCGTGCGTGTCCGGCACGAGGTCAAAGATTCGTTTCTGGCCTCGTCGCCGTGCAACCAGATCGAGGAAGCCTCTGGCGATCAATTCGGCATGAATCGGGACACGTCGCTCGCTTGTCGCATTTTTTAGGCTCTGCCCTTCGCCTTGAGCAGTAATGCGAATTACCCAAGCGCTGCGCTCCTCGCCGTTATCCGCAAAGTACGTCTCCTCGTACACGTCCGAGGGCGATAGCTGTCCGATCTCTTCCAGCCGCGCCCCTGTAAACATGGCGAGCATCGGCAACCAATACGAGGCGACCCCTCGGCCACCTGTGGGGCGCGCGCCCTCGGTATAGACAGGGCAATCAAATATGAGCTTGAGCGCGGGCAAGTCAAACGGCAGTCGCTTAGAGCGGGCCGATACGCCGCTTCCTTTAGGCGTCGCCCGCACACCTTGCGCGGGGTTAGCCGTAACTTTGTCGTTCTCGACCGCATAGTTAAACAGCGTCCGCAGCATGTTTAACTGTAGGTCGGTTGTACCCGGAGACTTACCCGCCTTGAGGAGCGCATCCTTGTACGCAAGCACATGCGCACGGGTAATTGTCTTGTATGGCAAGCGGCCTACGTGCTCATAGAACTCACGGACAACCAAGTCCATCTTGGCAACCGTACGCTTTACGGGCTTTCTCTCGACTTCCCAAGCCGCCGCCAATGCAGCCAGTGACAGATGCTTGTCTGCGCCGCTAGAAGCCCCTATCGCAGCATCGACAGACATAGACGCCCCCGAGGCAGCAGAAGCCGCAACGAGAGGGCGTAGCCCCTCCTGAGAGACAAGGCGGGAAACCTGTGCCGTCTGCTTTGCCTGTGCGTCTGCGCACTCTCGCATGACAGCGAGAATTTGTTCCGCGACGGGCAACGTAGCAAGCCAAGTCGCGTAACCCTCGTCGTCGTCGGCGTAGAAGTCAGCGCCGTCGAATGGCATGTCGGCCTCGTCAACTTGATACGACTCGGCATATGAGAGGTACTCCCCCGCGATCTTCGGCGGAACGTCTGCGGGGTTCAGCAGTTTGGCGAATTCGTTGTCGAGCCTGACCGTATGGTGAGCCGCGAGCCGTTTCGCCTCGACCGGATCGGAGGTGCGGAGGCTAAAGACAATCTCACGTTTCTTGTAGTGATCGACAAGCGCGGCGGGAACCTTCCTGCGGTACTGATAGTTCGTGCTACCGGGCCGTTTGTGTACGTGGTTATTCATGGTCTTTCCGCGTCGGTGTAGTGGGTGCTACACCGGTAGCAGTCTCCCCGAAACCCTTACTGGACAAGGCAAAGCCTTGCTGCATAAGGCTTTCAGAGCATCCCCTTGACCAGAACGATTATCATAGAGGCTTGCTGGCACGCGCGCGCGAAGAAAATCCCCGCGCAAACCTCGTGCCCTTGTTTAAAGGCGAAAGCCCGATTGTAGCGAAAGTAGCGAATGTCACGAATGACCGGATCCCGCGCCCAGCCGCACGCACTGCCCGTCGTGCTCGATTCGAACGTGTGGATCGACATTCTCGTGTTCGACGATCCGCATACGCGGCCCATTCTCGCCGCGCTCGAAAGCGGCGCGCTTGCGGCGCTGATCGACGAGCGCTGTCTCAACGAGCTGTCGCACGTGCTCGACTATCCGCAGTTCGTCGGGCGGGGCATCGACAAGGCGGCCGCACTCGCGACGCTCGCGCGACTCGCGCAGCCCGTCGCCCCGGGCGCCGCCGCGCCCGATGCGAAGCCGCTGCCGCAATGCAAAGACCGCGACGACCAGAAATTCCTCGAACTCGCGCATGCGAGCGGCGCGGCGTGGCTCGTGTCGAAGGATCGCGCGGTGCTGAAGCTCGCGAAGCGCGTCGCGCGCGACTTCGACTTCCGGATCGCCGCGCCCGATGCGTTCGTCGCCGCGTGCGGGCTCGCGGCCAGCGAAGCAGCGACGGCATAGCGCTCGCGCGCGAGAACGTCCGTCGCGTCGGATCGCGATCGGGACGAGCCGGCATCCGCGAACATCCACGCGGAAATTGCCTACAATCAGGCTTTCCGTTTCTTTCGATCCGCACTCTGCCTAATCGCGCCATGAACGCACCGCATCCGCAGCACGACACGCCGCACCGCCCTTTCACGCCGAGCTTCCCGTCTCGCCTGCCGGACGTCGGCACGACGATCTTCACCGTGATGAGCGCGCTCGCCGCCGAAAGGGGCGCGGTCAATCTGGGCCAGGGATTTCCCGACTTCGGCTGCGACCCGCGCGTAACCGATGCAGTCGCGCAAGCGATGCGCGACGGTCATAACCAGTACCCGCCGATGGCCGGCATGCCCGCGCTGCGCGAAGCGATCGCGGACAAGATCGCGACTGTGTACGGTCGCCGCTACGACGCGAACACCGAGATCACCGTGACCGCCGGCGCGACCCAGGCGATCCTGACCGCCGTGCTGTGCGCGGTGCATCCGGGCGACGAGGTGATCGTCGTCGAGCCGACGTACGACAGCTATCTGCCGTCGATCGAACTCGCCGGCGGCAAACCGGTGTTCGTCACGCTCGATGCGCCGGACTACGCGATCCCGTTCGACCGTCTCGCCGCCGCAATCACGCCGAAAACGCGGATGCTGCTGATCAACACCCCGCACAACCCGACGGGCCGCGTGTGGAGCGCGGACGACATGCGCCGCCTGCAGGAGATCGTGCGCGACACGAACGTGCTGATCCTCTCCGACGAGGTATACGAGCACATGGTGTACGACGGCGTCGCACACGAGAGCGTCGCACGCTATCCGGATCTCGCCGCGCGCAGCTTCATCGTGTCGAGCTTCGGCAAGACGTATCACGTGACCGGCTGGAAGATCGGCTACGTCGCCGCGCCCGCGCCGCTCACCGCGGAGTTCCGCAAGGTCCACCAGTTCAACGTGTTCACCGTGAACACGCCGATGCAGGTCGGCCTCGCGCACTATCTGCGCGATCCGAAGCCGTATCTGGAACTGCCGGCGTTTTATCAGAAGAAGCGCGACTATTTCCGCGCGGGTCTTTCGAACACGCGTTTCAAGCTGCTGCCCTGCGAAGGCACGTACTTCCAGTGCGTCGACTACTCGGCGATCAGCGACATGCCCGAGGCGGAATTCTCGAAGTGGCTGACGACCGAGATCGGCGTCGCCGCGATTCCGGTGTCCGCGTTCTATCACGAGCCGCACGAGTCGGGCGTCGTGCGCTTTTGCTTCGCAAAACAGGAAAGCACGCTTGCCACCGCGCTCGAACGACTCGCGCGGCTCTGATCGAAGCAACCGGCAAAACGAGGAGACGCAATGAGCGCCGAACTGCTGAGCAGGCGTTTCGAAGGCCACGAGTCGACGCTCGTGTTGACCCTGTCGAATCCCGGCGCGCGCAACGCGTTGCATCCCGATATGTACGCGGCCGGCATCGAAGCGATCGACACGGCCGAGCGCGATCCGGCGCTGCGCGCGATCGTGCTGACCGGCGCGGACGACTTCTTCTGCGCGGGCGGCAACCTGAACCGGCTGCTCGAAAACCGCGCGAAGGATCCGTCCGTGCAGGCGCAGAGCATCGACATGCTCGCCGCGTGGATCACCGCGTTGCGCGGATCGAAGAAACCGGTGATCGCCGCCGTCGAAGGCGCGGCGGCCGGCGCGGGTTTCTCGCTGGCGCTCGCGGCGGACCTGCTCGTCGCCGCCGACGACGCGAAGTTCGCGATGTCTTACGCACGCGTCGGTCTCACGCCGGACGGCGGCGGCTCGTGGTTCCTCGCTCGCGCGCTGCCTCGCACGCTCGCGGCCGAACTGATGTTCGAAGGCAAGCCAATCGGCGCGCCGCGTCTTGCCGAACTGGGCGTCGTGAACCGGCTCACGAAGCACGGCGAAGCGCTCGATACGGCACTCGCGTGGGCCGACGACCTCGCGAACCTCTCACCGAACGCGATCGCGCGGATCAAGGCGCTTATCAACGGCGCCGATGGCCGGCCGCTCGATGCGCATCTCGTCGACGAGCGCGACAGCTTCGTCGCGTCGCTGCATCATCGCGATGCGCTCGAAGGCATCACCGCGTTCCTCGACAAGCGCACGCCCACGTACCGCTGAGCGCGCACCAAAACGGACCGCACGATGAGCGAGTTCCAGTTGCCCAAGCGCCGCCGCATCTACCTGATGCGGCACGGTGACGTCACGTACTTCGACGCATCGGGCAAGCCGATCGATCCCGACACGGTCCCGCTGAACGAACGCGGCCGCGAACAGGCGGACGCGGCGGGCCTCGCGTTCGCCGCGCAGCAAATCGCATTCGATCGCGTGATCGCGAGCGGCCTGCAACGCACCATCGAGACCGCACAGCGCGTGCTCGCACAAACCGGCCAGCTCGTCGAAATCGAAGTGCAGCCCGCGTGGCGCGAGATTCGCAGCGGCGGGCCCGGCTCGATTCCGGCCGATCAGATGGAAGACGCGTTCCTGCGCGTGTTCGAAGGCATCGTGCCCGAGGAAACGCGGTTCCTCGGCGGCGAGACGATCGGCGAATTGCTCGACCGCGTGCTGCCGCAGGTGGATGCGCTGCGCGCGGATCCGTCGTGGGATACCGCGCTGCTCGTGCTGCACGGCGGCGTGAACCGCGCGATTCTCTCGCATGCGATCACCGCCGGCGCACGCACGTTTTTCGGCCATCTCGCGCAGGCAACGGGCTGCATCAACGCGCTCGATGTCGGCGCCGCGCCGCGCGACTGGGTCGTGCGGGCCATCAACTATTCGCCGCCGTCGCCACTCTTTCATGGCGTGCGCAACACGACGATGGAAATGCTCTACGCGCAATACGTCCGCTTTCGTCCCGACAGTTAGGCTCGCCCTACGGAGGAGACCATGGCGCAAGCCAGCCCGCAAGGAGACACCCGCCCCACCCCGCAGACCGATTACTCGGCGTTCGAGGGCACCCGGCCGGTCACCGGCTCGCAGCACTTCGACGCCGGCGCGCTCGCCGCGTGGCTCGCCGCGCACGTCGACGGCTACATGGGCGGCCCGCTGACGATCGAGCAGTTCGCAGGCGGCCAGTCGAATCCGACGTTCAAGCTCGTCACGCCGTCGCGCACGTGGGTGATGCGCGCAAAGCCAGGACCGAAGGCGAAGCTGCTGCCGTCCGCGCATGCGATCGAGCGCGAATACCGTGTGATGGATGCGCTCGCCGATACCGACGTGCCGGTCCCGAAGATGGTCGCGCTGTGCGACGACGAAACCGTGATCGGCCGCGCGTTTTATCTGATGGAGCATGTCGAGGGCCGCGTGCTGTGGGATCAGTCGCTGCCGGGGATGACGCGCGACGCACGTGCGGCGGTCTACGACGAGATGAACCGCGTGATCGCGGCGCTGCATAACGTACCGCCGGCCGACGTCGGGCTTGCCGACTACGGCAAACCGGGCAACTACTTCGCGCGGCAGATCGACCGCTGGAGCCGTCAGTACCTGGCATCCCAGACGGAGCAGATCGACGAGATGCACCGGCTGATCGAGTGGCTGCCGCAGCACGTGCCGACCGACGACGGCGCGCGCGTGTCGGTCGTCCACGGCGATTTCCGGCTCGACAACCTGATCTTCCATCCGACCGAACCGCGCGTGCTCGCGGTCCTCGACTGGGAACTATCGACGCTCGGCGATCCGCTTGCGGACTTCGCGTATCACTGCATGGCGTGGCACGTCGAGCCCGGCCAGTTTCGCGGCATTGCCGGTCTCGACTGGCAGACGCTCGGCATTCCGGATGAAGAGGCCTACGTCGCGCGCTACTGCGAGCGGACCGGCGTCGCGATTCGCGGCGACTGGAACTTCTATCTCGCGTACAACATGTTCCGCATTGCCGCGATCCTGCAGGGAATCATGAAACGCTCCGTCGACGGCACCGCGTCCAGCGCGCAGGCGCTCGACGCAGGCCGCCGCGCGAAGCCGATGGCCGAACTCGCATGGCGCTACGCGCAAAAGGTCCGCTGACGCATCTACCGAACGCTTCCCCACTCCATCACGAGGCCGAACGATGAACTTCGATTACACGCCGAAGGTCGAGGCGCTGCGCACGAGGCTGCTCGCGTTTTTCGACGAGTACATCTACCCCAACGAGGCGACGTTCCATGCGGAGGTCGCGCGCAACCGCGCAAGCGGCGACGCGTGGGTGCCGACGGAGATCGTCGAGACGCTGAAGAACAAAGCGCGCGCGGCGGATCTGTGGAATCTGTTCTTGCCGGCGTCCGCGCGCGGTGCAGGGCTCACGAACCTCGAATACGCGCCGCTGTGCGAAATCATGGGCCGCGTGCCGTGGGCGCCGGAGGTGTTCAACTGCAATGCGCCGGACACCGGCAACATGGAGACGCTCGAACGCTATGGCACCGACGAGCAGAAACGCCAGTGGCTCGAACCGCTGCTCGACGGACAGATTCGCTCTGCGTTCCTGATGACCGAGCCCGACGTCGCATCATCGGACGCGACGAATATCCAGACCCGGATCGTGCGCGACGGCGACGACTACGTGATCGACGGTCACAAATGGTGGTCGACGGGCGCCGGCGATCCGCGCTGTGCGCTCTATATCGTGATGGGCAAGACCGATCCCGACGCTCCGCACCACGCGCAACAGTCGATGATCCTCGTGCCGTCCGACGCGCGCGGCATCACGCGTCGGCGTCCGCTGACCGTGTTCGGCTACGACGACGCACCGCACGGCCACATGGACATCACGCTCGACAACGTGCGCGTTCCCGCGTCGAACCTGCTGCTCGGCGAAGGCCGCGGCTTCGAAATCGCCCAGGGACGACTCGGGCCAGGCCGCATCCACCACTGCATGCGCCTGATCGGCCTCGCGGAACGCGCAGTCGAACTGATGGCGAAGCGCGCGCTGTCGCGCGTCGCATTCGGCAAGCCTATCGCCGCGCAGACGGTCACACAGGAGCGGATCGCCGAAGCACGCTGCATGATCGAGCAGGCGCGACTGCTGACGCTGAAAACCGCGTACATGATGGACACCGTCGGCAACAAGGGCGCGCGCGGCGAGATCGCGATGATCAAGGTGGTCGCGCCGAACATGGCATGCCAGGTGATCGACTGGGCGATGCAGGTGCACGGCGCGGCCGGCATGAGCGAAGATTTTCCGCTCGCCTATGCGTACGCGTCCGCGCGCACGCTGCGTTTCGCGGACGGCCCCGATGAAGTGCACAGAAACGCGATTGCGAAGCTCGAGCTCGCGCGCCATCAGGGCGCGGGCGCGCACTCGCGCGCCGACACGCCCGCAGCGTGATGTACGACCCGGGCCGCGACCGCGGCACGGCGTCGGTCAAAAGTAATGGCGCGTGAGGAATTCCGCGACGCACGCGGGCCGGTCATCGCCGTCCCGCTCCAGCGTCACGTTCCATTGGACCTGGTAGCCGCCGTCGCCCGCATCGGTGACGGCGGCCACTTCGAAGCGCGCCCGCAGCCTCGAACCGACAGGCACCGCCGACGTGAAGCGCACGCGATTGAGCCCATAATTCACGCCCATCCGCTGACGGATCGACACCGCCTGCGCGAGCAGCGCCGGTATCAGCGACAACGTCAGAAAACCATGGGCGATCGGTCCGCCGAAAGGCGATTCGCGGCGTGCGCGTTCCGCGTCGACATGAATCCACTGATGATCGCCGGTCGCATCCGCGAAACCCTGCACGCCTGCTTCGGACACCTCGCGCCAGCCGCTGACGAGCGGCCCGGCACCGACGAGCGCCTGCAGCGCAGCCGCATCCGCGATTGTCGGCATGTCGCACCCGCTCATGCGGCACGGCCAGGTTCGCGCAGCCCGAACAGCGCTTTGGTGCGCACGGTGATGACCGTGTCGCCACGCTGATTCACGCCGGTCCACTGCGTCTCGACGATCCCGCGATCCGGTTTGCTCGCCGACACGCGCTTGCCGAGCACCGTGTTCGTCATCGTGATCGTGTCGCCGACCAGCACCGGCTTGAGCCACCGGATGTCGTCGATACCTGGCGAACCCATCGACGTCGAGTCGTTCAGCATGTTGCGCACGAGCATCCCCATCATCACGGAGCAGGTGTGCCAGCCGCTCGCGGCAAGCCCGCCGAACATCGACGCCGCGCCGGCTTCCTCGTCCACATGGAACGGCTGCGGATCGAACTGGGACGCGAACCGCACGATCTCGTCGCGCGTGAACGTATGCGAGCCGACGTCGTACGTCTTGCCCACTTCCAGGTCTTCGTAACTGACACGCATCGATTGGTCTCCCGTCCAGGATCGGCACCGGCGCGCCGGCTTCGAGTCACGCACGGCCGCTATTGCAACGGCCCTTTGAACGCGGCGGGAACGGGCAGCGGCATCACGTCGATGCCCTCTTCGACGAGTGCCTGCGCGTCCTCCGCCGACGCCACACCACGGATGTTGCGCGCCGGCGCCTCGTTGTAGTGGATGCGCCTCGCTTCCTCGGCAAAACGCTCGCCGACGTTCTCGGTCTTTTCCAGCACCTCGCGGATCGCGCGCATCACGTTCGCCTGCCACTGTGCGGGATCGCGCTTCGCGGACGCCTCGTTCGCTCCGGACAGGTTCAGCCGCGGCGCAGAGGGCAGACGGTTCACGTTCGTCGCCCCGCAAACCGGACAGGCGACCAGCTTGCGCGACAACTGCGATTCGAACTCTTCGGCCGAGGCAAACCAGCCTTCAAACCGATGACCATCGGGACACTGTAAATCGAGGACCTTCATGTGACATGGAGCGGGCGGCGTACGCGCAGCGCAGATTCGGAATTTGAAAAACGGCCGCACTGAAATCCGGATGCCGCAGATTCAGGCAGCGCGATCGCGATTGTAGCGCCGTGCGCGCGCCCGCGCTGACGCGTCAAAGCGGCCGCGCCGGATGTGATAACGGCGGCCTTTGAGCCGCCGTCCGGATACCACGCCGCGCAGTGAAGCGCCGCACTACCCTTTATGGGGCTCGCCGAGCGTCCACGCGCCCGAAAGCACTTTTTCCAGCCAGAACGTGCCGATGATCGTCTTCACGTCGCTGATCTTGCCGACACGCACCCACTCGATCAGATCGGCCGGCGTCGCGGTGAACACCTCGAGAAATTCGCCGTCATCGAGTTTCGCCGCCCCCGCGGACAGGCCGCGCGCGAGATAGATGTCGATGAACTCGGTCGAGTACGAAATCACCGGATGAATGCGCGTCAAAAAGAAATACTCGCGCGCCGTGTAGCCGGTTTCCTCCCGCAGCTCGCGCTTCGCGCACTCGAGCGTGTGCTCGTCCGGATCCAGCTTGCCGGCCGG
>Ga0310811_10009652_pt1 | contig 12469 bp, 12 predicted proteins | sample YCmetagenome_FD_207642 | JGI IMG/M metagenome (GOLD analysis project Ga0310811, IMG submission 207642) | Soil microbial communities from experimental microcosm in Duke University, North Carolina, United States - YC | ecosystem: Engineered > Artificial ecosystem > Soil microcosm > Unclassified ... | reverse complement strand
GGCTTCGACCAGTTGCCTCCCGCATGGCTTGTCCGCTACGTCGGCGCCACCCTCGTCCTGGACGACGGCCGCTACCGGACCGCCGTGGAGAGCGGCCGCCTGGCCGGGCAACCGATGTTCACCGCCTTTGAGGGTGACGCCGTCGTATGGGCCGACGGCACCCGCGAGAAGGCCGGCACAGTACTGCTCGCCACCGGGTACCGGCCCAGCCTGGAGTACCTCGGTGCACTGGACGCCGACGGCATGCCCCTGCACAGCGGCGGCCTCTCCCTCACCCACCCCGGCCTCGTGTACCTGGGCTTGGAGTTCCAGCGCTCCTTCACCTCCAGCACCCTGCGCGGAGTCAGCCGGGACGCCGACCCACGTCACCCCGCGCCGGCCGCCCACGTCAACAGGGCTCCGGTCGCCGCCGGACTCTGACACCAGCCGGAATCCGGCAGATTGTCAGATGAGGGGCGGGTGGCGGGGACGCGCCCGTGAGCGCTCGTACAGCACTCCCGCTTCCTCCCTCGCCCGCTGATTCAACGTATGTCAACATAGACGCATGTCGAATGCCAGGTCGCTGCCCATGCTGGAACCGGTCGTCGTGCCGTGCTGCCCGCCGCTGACCGAACGTCCTTTCAACGCCGAGGAAGCCGAGCGGACCGCGAAGATGTTCAAGGCGCTCGGCGACCCGGTCCGCCTGCGCCTGTTTTCCGCCGTGGCCTCGCACAAGGGCGGCGAGGCGTGCGTCTGCGACATCTCCGACGTCGGCGTCTCCCAGCCCACCGTCTCCCACCACCTGAAGAAACTCAAAGAAGCCGGCCTGCTGACCTCCGAGCGGCGCGGCACCTGGGTTTACTACCGCGTCGAAGCGTCCGTGCTCGCTGCGATGGGGCAACTGCTCACCGCTGCCGCTGCCTGAACAACGAGAGGGCAGCTCACGGATGCGTGGCCACGAACGAATCGACGGCCGCCACGGAAGTGGCGCACGGTGATCGCCGCATCCCCGCCGCACCTGACGCCTTGCCTCAATAACCCCACTTTCTGCAGGAGAACCTGGTCGGTGTGGTGTCCGTGGCCGAAATACGGCACCGCCGGACCCGGCGTGGGGCAGGTCTCAGCACAGCAGATCAGCGATCTGGCCTGCAGTCTCGCGGGCTGGGCGGCCTACACCGATCAGGGTGGCGGAGGCGGGTCCGGTCCAGTCGCCGTAGCCGAGCAGATACAGCCGCGGCTCCTCGATGCTGCGGGTGCCGCTGGTGGGGATGTGACCGTTTGTACGCCGCAGCCCGAGCGGGGCGAGATACGACAGCGCCGGGCGGAATCCCGTGCACCAGATCACGGCATCCGCCTGGCTGCGGCTGCCGTCCGACCATTCCACGCCCTGAGGTGCGAGGCGGGCGAACATCGGCTGCGCCTTGAGCAGGCCGGCGTCGCGCGCTGCGCGAACGGGCGGCACGGCGACGATGTCACCCAGCGCGGCCACTCCTGCGGTGTCGGCGGCGCCTCCGTCGAGGGCGCGGCGGCGGGCGGTCGCGGTGTCGAAGAGGGCGCGGCCGTCGATGGTATCGGGGAGGAAGCGCGGCGGTCGCCGGGTGATCCATTGCAGGTCGGTGTGTCCCGCGAGGTCGGCAGCGATCTGAGCGCCGGAGTTGCCGCCGCCGACCACGATGACGCGCTGTCCGGTGAAAGCCTGCGGGCTGCGGTAGCCGGCCGCGTGCAGCAGCCTTCCGCGGTAGGTGCCGTGGCCGGATACGACGGGCAGGAAGGGCCGCCACCAGGTACCCGTCGCGCTGATCACCGTCCGGGCGAGCCAGGTTCCCGAGTCGGCCTCGACCCGCAGCCGCTCACCGTCGCGGCGGACTTTCCGGACGTGTACCGGTCGCCGTACCGGCAGGTCGTAGCGCTGCTCGTACCCGGTGAGATAGCTGACGACATGGTGGGCATCCGGGTATGTCTTGTCGGTCTGGACCGGCATGGGACGGCCGGGAAGCGAGGAGTACGCGGCCGGGGAGAACAGGTGCAGGGAGTCCCAGGCGTGCTGCCAGGCGCCGCCCGCGCGGGCCTGGGCATCGAGGATGACGAAGTCCAGACCGAGGCGGCGCAGGTGGTAGCCGACGGCGAGCCCTGCCTGGCCGCCGCCGACCACCACCACGTCAACGAGTGGGTTCACAGCGCCGAAGCTGCCGCAGACAGTGCCCCGGTCTGGGCGCAGACGGCGCATGACACCGTGCGGGCCCGCGCCTGCGCGGAGGACCCCCGAGGGAACCGGTGCCGGACCGTGCGTGGGGTGATGCGAGCGTGAGCCACACAGATCCCCGCGCCGCATCCATGGCAGACGCCCACGGAACGGCTGTCCTTCTCTTCCTGGGTGCGGCGGTCCATGCGGTGCATCAGCTCTCCTGGACGGCTGTGGCGAGTGTGGTGGGGCTGAATTTCTTGCGCCAGGCGAGCGAGACGTAGACCAGGGCCACAAGAACGGGGACCTCGATGAGGGGGCCGACCACGCCGGAGAGGGCTTGGCCGCTGGTAACACCGAAGGTGGCGATGGCGACCGCGATGGCCAGTTCGAAGTTGTTGCCTGCGGCGGTGAAGGCGAGGGTGGCGGTGCGGTCGTACGGGAGACCGATGCCCTTGCCGAGAGCGAAGGCCCCGAACCACATCACCGCGAAGTAGACCAGCAACGGCAGTGCGATCCGTACCACGTCCAGCGGCTGGGAGGTGATCGTCTTCCCCTGCAGGGCGAAGAGGATCACGATCGTGAACAGCAGCCCGTACAGGGCCCAGGGACCGATCCTCGGCAGGAACGTGCCCTCATAGCTCTGGCGGCCCATCGCCTTCTCACCGATACGGCGGGTGAGGAAACCGGCGAGCAGCGGGATGCCCAGAAAGATGATGACGTTGAGGGCGATCTTCCCTACGGAGATGTTCAGGCTTTCGCCGTTTCCGAGGCCGAGCCAGTTGGGGAGCAGGTCCAGGTAGAGCCAGCCGAGCAGGCCGAAGGCAAGGACCTGGAAGACGGAGTTGAGGGCGACGAGGACGGCGGTGGCCTCGCGGTCGCCGCAGGCGAGATCGTTCCAGATGATCACCATGGCGATGCAGCGGGCGAGACCGACGATGATGAGTCCGGTGCGGTACGCGGGCAGGTCGGGCAGGAAGGTCCACGCCAGTGCGAACATCACCGCCGGGCCGATGAGCCAGTTGATGACCAGTGACGACACCATGAGTTTCTTGTCGCCGGTGACCGCGTCGAGCTTGTCGTAGCGGACCTTGGCGAGCACTGGATACATCATGATCAGCAGGCCCAGCGCGATGGGTAGGGAGATGCCGCCGATTTCCACCTTGGCCAGAGCGTCGTTCAGGCCGGGGATCAGCCGGCCGAGCCCTAGCCCCAAGGCCATGGCGGCCAGGATCCATACGGCGAGGAAGCGGTCGAGCGTGGAGAGCTTCGCGACGATCGACGCCTCTGCGGGCTCGGGCTGCTGGACGAGGGTGGGTTCTGTACTGGTCACGGGCATGCCCTCTTGGTGTCGGTGGACTGGTTCAGGCGGGCGGTCGAGGCGAGATCGCTGAAGGATCCGGCGAGGGCTTCGATGACCTCGGGGCGCAGCTTGTAGTAGGTGAATCGTCCGCAGGGCTCGGTGTCCACGACGCCTGCTTCGCGCAGGACGCGCAGGTGGTTGGAGAGGTTGGTCTGCTTGGCGCCGGTCTCCTCGACCAGGTGCGTCGTACAGAGGGTCTCGTGGGCGAGCAAGGTCACGATCTGCAGCCTGAGCGGATCGGCCAGAACCCGCATCAGGTCACTGTCGACTGACGTCATCATGCGCTGATACTCTCACATCACTGGCCGCTGACACCATCAGGTGCTGATGCGCCATGTCGTTCCTTCCTCCTTGCCGCGAGATGAGAGATCTGCCGTGTCCGACAAGCCTTCTGTGCTGTTCGTCTGTGTCCACAACGCCGGCCGTTCCCAGATGGCCGCCGCCTGGCTGACCCACCTGGCCGGAGACCGCATCGAGGTCCGCTCGGCGGGATCCAACCCAGGCGCCGCCGTGAACCCGGCCGCCGTCGAAGCGATGCGCGAAGTCGGCATCGACATCTCCGCCGAAATCCCGAAAATGCTCACCGTGGACGCCGTCAAGGAGTCCGACGTCTGCATCACCATGGGCTGCGGCGACACCTGCCCCGTCTTCCCCGGCAAGCGCTACCTCGACTGGGACCTGGAGGACCCGGCGGGCAAGGGCGTCGCAGCTGTGCGCCCCATCCGCGACGAGATCAAGAAGCGGATCGAGGGCCTGATCGCCGAAATCGCCCCGGAGAAGACGGCATGAGCGAGGTCCGGAACGTCATCAGCATCGGCGTTGACCCGTTCGCCGCCTGAGCGCGCGGATCAGGGCGGTCGGACCACGGAGTGCATCGGCGGTGCGGCATGGACCGTGCCAACGTGTGAACTGTCCGGCGAGAGCATCAGTGCACGTAGCCGTCTCCGATCGGCTCTACTCCTCGCCGAAGACTCTCCATGAACCGCGCTGCCGCTGAGCGGGGCCGCCCCTGCTCGTCGCCCACGGCCTGTTCGGCAGGCAGGGGCGCGGAGCCGGCCGCCGGGACGGCATCTGCGGTGTCCTTCCGCGCTCCCCACTCCGGCACCTGACGCATCCGGAACTGGACCGGGAACGCCCGCACGCCACGCACATACGCCGACGATCGCCATGGCAACTGGTCAGAAGGCAGGCCTAGTTCGAGGTCACAGCGCTCAAAAAGCCGCCGCACCGCGGCACCGACCACCATGTCCGCCAGTCCCCGCCCCGGGCACTGGTGCGGTCCCGCGCCCCAGGCAAGATGAGCGCGCGAACTCATCGCGGAGTCGTGGTTCACCGCGTTGGCGAAGAGCGGGTCACCATGCGCGGCGGCGATCGACGGCATGACCGCGTCGCCCGGGGCCAGTCGGAAATTCCCCAGTTCCGTGGCGGCCACCGGGTAGCGGAAGCTGAGGTTGGTCCACGGAGGTGAGGCGATGTGCACCCGGTTGACCAGTTCGCTGATCATCCCGGCCATCATGCTGGCACGCGCCCCGGCATTCCCGGCCTGCACCTCCAGCACGGCGTTGCTGATCGAGTGGCTGACGGTCTCGGACATAACGACCAGCGTTCCGCACAGTTCCCGGCCCACCTGCTCCACGGTCAGCGACGGATCGGCGGCCAGCAGCCCGGTGGTCAGGTCGTCCCCTGGGTTGGCGCGCTTGTGCGCGGCCAGTTCGGTCGTGGCGGCCAGCAGCCGCTCGGTGGCCGCGGCCGCGTCCGGGCCGCCGTCCGTCATCCGCCAGGCGTCCATGAAAATCTCGTCGCCCTGCTCGACCGGGAATCCGAACAGCCGGTTGATGACCATCAGCGGCATCGGCCGCGCGAACTGGGCGCTCAGGTCGACCCACCCGCTGTCGAGGCTGTTGGCGAAGAACGTGATGAGCTCGTCCGCATGCCTGGCCACAGCCGACATCAGCTCGCGGGACTGCGACTGCTGCGGATCCTGGAACGGCTTCAGCGCCCTGTCCACCGCCGCGCGCGTGACCTGACGCCGCTCGTCGTCCTGAAACAGCAGATGGCCGACCTGGTAGCCCGCCAGCAGCGGCCAGTCCGACGGCACCCGGTTCTCCTGCAACCGCCGCCAGTACCGGATGTCCTTCTTCCACTGGCTCTCATCACGCAGGACGTCCAGCACCTCCTGGAAGCCCAGGACCAGCCACACCGGCACACCGTACACGTCCACCGGCGCCACCGGCCCGTAGCGGTCGCGCAAACGCTCGTAGACCAGAGCGGGGCGAACCTCGAATTCCCTGGTCATCAGCGGCTCAACAGCCGGCAACTCGACCTCCGAGACCGCAGAGCGAACATCCGAACGAGGAGGCAGATGCGATTCCATGACGACGTCCTTAGCGCAACAACGATGGTCCGGACCGACCGGAGCTCCGCCCGCGTGCGGCCGCACAGCGGTCCTGGCGACGAGGAAACAAGCCCCTCCACGGCTGAGTCAGACTAACCGTGTTCGGGTCGTTGGCGCAGTTCGTCTGTGAGGTGACCCCCGGGATTATGGACTCAGGGGTCTACGCCACGAGTGAGAGTTCAGCCGTTGTTTGGCGCTGTTGTTCGAACTCGGCAGGCGAGCGCATTGTGGCGCCGGCGGGCGTTGTAGTACGTGAGCCACTGGCAGCATCTCCAGTCGGGCCTGACGCATCGTTGAGAACGGCTCGTTGTGATGTTTGGCCAGCACTCGTCAAAAGGTCATGAACCGCTCCCGCTGCAGCATGTACGCCGATCGAAAGGGAGGACTACTCCGGGCTGCCCGTGGACCGGCCGGGGCGGCACCCGCCTGGTACATCAGCAGACGCCTCACGCCCGGTGAGCCCCGCGGGCCGCCCTCGGCGAGGACGACTCCGTCTCTGCACCGCCTCCTCCCCCGACACTGACATCCAGCCTGCCGACGCCATATCCGCAGCCGCTTGACCGCGCCAGAACCTCGGTCCGACGGATGCCGAATAGCTCCCACCGGCGGCTGTCGGCGCGGTGGTGAGATGGGTCGCCGCTGGCGAAGCTCCCCGTCCCTGGCAGTTGCAATGCCTGGGACGGGGCACTTCGCGTCGGGCCGGCCCGGCCGATGCCGAGGACGGACGGACCAGGTGGTGGTGGCCGGGCGGTTCAGTCGACGCCGTAGTCAAGCCGGCCTGGGGCTGGCCTCCGGACGAAGCAGGGCAGCTGTCACCGACGAGGCGGTCTTTTTGTCACCTACGCCCGGTTCGCAAGCTTGTTGTCACCATCTACCGTCGCCAGCCGGAGTTCTGGCCCGCGAAGGCGGCGAACGGTGTTCCCCCGGATGGCTGTGTCGTCGTGCGCGGCCTCAGGGGTGCATCCGCGCGCCCTTGAGGACCTTGTCCACCGCTTTGCGCGGCCCGTAGACGGCCATCCCGACCAGATCGAGCTGGTCCTTGCCCACGGCCCGTACAGCCGCCCGATTATCGCGGTCGTTGCCCGTGCTGAACAGATCCGAGGTGAACACGGCCCTCGGCAGCGAGCGGGACAGCGCACGGCCGTGCGCGGCGGTCAGCGTCTCCTTCGGCCCCTCGAAGACCAGCACGGGCTGGCGGAACATCGGCAGATACGCGGTGTCGTCGGCGTCCGCGTACGGCTCTCCGATCGCCTCAGGTGACACCGTGCCGAGCCCGCTCACCACAAAGGCGGTCACATTCAGCCGCTGCCAGGGCGCAAGGTCGTCGCGCAGCAGTACGGCGATCTTCGTGTCCCAGCGGACAGGCACGTTCTCATCCACCGCATCGGTCTCAACCCCGGCCGCAGCCTCGGTCGCATCCTTGGTTCTCATGCTTCGAGACTCCAGGGCGCACGCATGGTCCGTCTTGTACGTTCTTTGCGTGATGCGCTCGCAGGAAATCTCCGCTTGGCGCCCGCCGGTCGCGGGCGTCGTGGAGGTCTTCCACGCACACTTCACCCAGCACGCATATCCCATGCACGTCCACGACGCCTGGACCCTTCTGATTGTCGATGACGGCGCAGTCCGCTACGATCTGGACCGGCACGAGCGCGGCACCCCGAACGACACCGTCAGCTTGCTTCCGCCGCAGGTCCCGCACAACGGCTCACCCGCCACCCCTCACGGCTTTCGCAAGCGGGTGCTCTACCTCGACACGACGCAGCTGAACGAGAGCTTCATCGGGCCGGCAGTGGACGGCCCGGACCTCACCGATCCCGTCTTGCGCAAACGCGTCGGGCAGCTGCACACAGCCCTCGCCAACCAAGGAGACGAGTTCGAGGCGGAGAGTCGTCTGGCCCTCATCATCGAGCGCCTGCGCGAGCACCTGTACCCCAGACTGGCCGTGGGCAGCGCGGGGCCCGACCGCGGTGTCGCGCAGGACCTGCGTGACCTCCTCGACGAGCGATTGCTTGAAGTCATCACCCTTGAGGAGGCCGCACGCCTGGTCCACGCCCACCCCACGCATCTCGTACGTGCCTTCAGCGCCGCCTTCGGCATCGCACCCCACCAGTACATGACGTCCCGTCGCATCGACCTGGCCCGCCGTCTTCTACTCGACGGACTGCCGCCGGGCAAGGTAGCGACCGCCACCGGCTTCTACGACCAGTCCCACCTCACCCGGCACTTCAAGCGGGTCGTGGGCATCACACCGGGCCGGTACGCCCGTACCAGGGCTGACAGTTGATCACGGGCCGCCCACGCTTGATGCCGCACCCCCTCTGCAGCCGGAGGAGCACGCCTTTGTGACGCCGTTCGGCACAGATCGGATTGGAGAGGAGATGGCGGTCCGCTTGCCCCGGATCGAGGATCCCGTCGAGCAGGTGGAATTCGAACAAGGCTGGCTGCCATGGCTGGCCCCGTTCCTGCCCGCCGCCGTGCCCGAACCGATCGCCCGGTCAGGGACCGGCTCCGAGCAGACCGCTGCAACGCCGCGGCACAGCCGTTCCGATGGAAGTTCACCACCTGGGCAACGTGCTGACGGATACAACCGACGCACCCGCTGACCGTCAGAAGAATCCTCTGTCGCCCCAGGCACCTGATCAACCCCGGAAAAACTTCAAAATCCGCCACTTAGTCCGGAAGAGCCCGCCGCCGCCTGTGACGGTCAGGACCTGCTGGCATAGCGTCAGCCTCTACTTCCCCGCAGCGTGCGGCACCGTTGCCCGCCAGTGCTGGGGCCCGCCGATGGTCCCTGCGACGCCGCGCGTGAACCTCGTCAAGTCCCGTCAGTGGCACGGTAAGTGGCCTGTCCAGCGTGCCGCGAGGACCGCTGGCCAAAGGCGCGGAGAGCCGGGTCCATACGCTATAGTTGATCTCGAGCCCGCAGCCGGAACTTCCGCTGGTGGGCCCAGCGTTGGTGGTCCAAGGAAAGACATCCCGCTTCCTGCGGGGAAATGCAGGTGCAAGGCCTGCCCAGCGCTCGCGACAAGCCCCGGGCTCCTCACGGAGGCCGGGGTTTTTTTGCTGCCACATGGCTGACACTCGCCGCGCCGTCGTCCAAGAAGACGTCCTGGGTGATGGCAGTGCGCCCGGCCGGCTACCGGGCCGGGGTGGCGGGCTGTCCCACTCGCTCGGTCGAAGTGATCTGCTACCGGCCCTGACGGCCGCGCTGCGTGTCCTGCCGTTGCCTGCTGCGTTGATCCCGGGCTGGAGTCCCCACCGAAAAAAACCGGCCCACTCCCCGATCCGCGCATCGCCGAGCTGCGCGAGCCGGCAGAAGGTCGCCGCGGCGCAGACGCGAGCCGTGCCGCCGCGGTCGCGGGTCTGGGGTCATGGGCCGGGAGCCGGGAAGGGACGTGTCAGGCAGTGCTGTCGGTCTTGCCGGGGTCGTTGGGGTGGGACTCCACGGGGGTGACCACCAGGGTCATCCACGGACGCAGCGGCAGGGTCCCGAGGACCTTCTCGCGCAGCTCGGCCTCGTCAGTGGCGCGCCACAGGCCGATGCTGCGCAGTTCGCCGACAGGGCGCCACAGCCGACCCAGGTGGCCGGTGGCGGCCAGCTCCTTGGCCCGGACGGCTTCGGCGGCGCGGCGCCGGTCGACCTCGGCCGGGTCGGTGTCCGGGGGGATGTTGGTCGTGATCTCGACCAGGAACTCCTTCATGGCGTTTCCTTCCTCCGTATCTGCGGGACTGCTCGGACGGTGAGCTGCAGTGCTGGTGCGCTCGTGTGGCGCCTGCCGCAAGGCGCTGCTCTCGCCGGGCGCCAACATGGCCAGGCAGCTGGCCAGGCCGTGGCGGGTGAGGGCGTCCCGGATAGTGCCGGGGCCTTGCCCGAGGTGTTACGTCCTCCGGTGTTTTCCGGCCTGACCGAGCCGGGGCCGAAGGGCTGCGAGCATGAATCGCCTGCTGGATGTCGGCGGAAGCCTTCGCGGTCACGTGCTGCCGTGTTCCCATAATTCCACCATGCGCCTGCCACCAGGGTCGGCGCCACGACCGGCTGAATGACACGGCCCTGGTCCTGTCATCACCCTGAGGTGCTTTAGCGTGGCTTTGAACCCCACCAAGATCATGTCTTGGTGGGGTTCGTCGTTCGCCTGACAGCTGGCCGGCCTTTGGGTAATCGTGTCTTCTCGCTGAAGTCGACAGTCGATCAACCCAAAGGCCGTGATGGACAGTCTGCAAGATGACACTGCGCGCGTCGAGGCCCTGACCGGGTTGTCCCGGTTCCGCCGCGAGTTCTACGAGTGCCTGACCCTGCGAGCCGATGCGCTGTTCGATCTGACGGATGCGGTGCTATGTGCTGGCGGGCCTGTGGTCTCTCTCCTTGAGCTGTCGCTGGAGGCGGTGCACCGGCGCGGGCACGGGGCGATGTACGACGCGCTGGTCCAGGGGCACATGGCTGTGTTGCGCCTGCGCAGGGCACTGGCCGCGCTTGAGCTGCCGCGCGGAGCGGACCGGCAACGGCCGCGCAGATGCTCAGGCTGCTGGTGCGAAGGCCGTGATTGCGTCGGCGAGGTCGGCCGGAGCTTCCAGCGGGATCAGGTGACCCGTGTTCGGAATCACCGCGAAGTCGGCTCCGGAGAGGTAGGGCACCAGGTTGTTGAGGAGTACGTCGACGGGCTCGACATGGTCGTTCTCTCCGGCGACGACCAGGGCGGAGACGCTGATCATGCGGGTGTGCTCGCAGACGTCCTCCGCGATGCCGCGCAGCGGCCACTCCGTGCGGGCGGCGTCGGTGCTGGCCCGCGAGTCGGTCGCGATCTGCGACTTGATCGATTCGGGCAGCTCGGTCGCGGTGAGGATGTGATCCCGTGCGCCAGCGACGGACTCGTCGGAGTCGTAGGCGTGGGAAAGACCTTCCCGGTACTCGGGAGTGATCCCTGCGGCGGGCTTCGCCGGAGCAGAACCAACGAGGATGATCCCGCGGAGGCCGGCGGGCCGGGTCGCCGCTATGAGCTGCGCGATCTTGCCACCCATGGAATGTCCGACGAGGACGTAGCCGGTGACGCCCGCGTCGGCGATCACGGCGAGCGTGTCGTCGGCGAGTTGGCGGAGGGTGTAGGGGCCGGCCAGGTTGCTCGAGCGGCTCCACCCGCGGAAGTCGGCAGTGAGTATGTCGCGTCCCGCGAGGCGGTCGACGACGAGGTCCCAGGTGCGGGCGGATCCACCCCAGTAATGCAAAAACACCAGGGTCGGTCCGGTCCCCGGCCGGTGGTCATAAGCGGGCAGTAGCGGCTGCTGCGTTGTGTTCATCGGGACTCTCTCGATCAGTGTTCTCGGGCGGTTGTTCTTTGTGTTCATTGAATCTCTTCCGCTGTGCCTGGTCATCGGCATGACTGGTCGCCTGATGGTGGAAACTGGACAGATGACCGTGATCCGGCAGATGACCTACCAGTCCGTCGGGCGCCGCGCCGCCACTGTCGAAACCATGACGTTCGAGCGCCTTCGCGAGCTGAACGACGGCGGGACACAGCGTGCCGACTTCCACGTCCTCGCCGTCGTCGATGCCGGGCACGGATCCGTCACCGTGGACTTCCTCCGCCACCCGCTCCAGGAGCGGTCCGCGGTGTGGGTCGCTCCTGGAGCTGTGCACCGATGGGATGACATCGCTGGCGTGGCTGGGCACCTCGTGCTGTTCGTACCGACCGCGCCGGTCACCCACGCCACCCGGGAGCTCGTCACGTCCCCGGACCTGGTCGCACACTGGAGCATTCCCGACGCCGACTGGCCGTTCGTCGACACCGCGCGCAACCATCTCCTCCTCGAAGCATCCGCCCCACCCGGGGATATCCCGACGGAGCTGCCCGAGATCCTGCTCTCCGCCCTCATCGCCCGGCTTCGGCCCCCCCACGCCGAAGCACGGTCGATCAATCCGGTGTTCCGACTATTCCGGTCCAGCGTCGAAGCGCACTTCCGGGAACATCACGACGCCGGCTACTACGCCCGGACACTGGGATACGCGCCCCGCACCCTCTCAAGAGCGGTGCAGCAGGTCACCGGCCGCAGCGCGAAGGCGTACATCGTCGATCGGATCGTCCTGGAAGCCAAACGGCTCCTCGCACACGACCGCCTCACCGCAGCCGCCTGCGCCAACACGCTCGGCTTCCCCGACGCGTCCAACTTCTCGGTGTTCTTCCGGAAGGCGACAGGCATGCGCCCGGGCGCGTGGCAGGGGACGGTGGCCGTCGAGTGAGGGGGTGTACTGAAGAAAGGCATCATCTATGATCACAGAGCGTCGCAACTCCATGATCGCCAGGGCCCTGTACCTGCCTCGCTGCTTGGGTACCACCGTGCCTATCTGTGCGACCTCTTGATTTGGCAGTTGTAGGGCGGTTGTACGCACCGGTTTCACCTGGCGGCCCAGGTGGCGGTTTTCGCCTTGGCGGTTTATGGAAAGTGCCTTCGCCGATCTCGTCGCGCAGCTGGGCGAGCCGGTCGGCGGCTTCGCCGTCCCAGAGGTGGCCGGGGCGACCTCTGACGTCGTGGATGCCTGGTGGACGAGCGTGTGGAC
>Ga0310811_10009650_pt1 | contig 12471 bp, 11 predicted proteins | sample YCmetagenome_FD_207642 | JGI IMG/M metagenome (GOLD analysis project Ga0310811, IMG submission 207642) | Soil microbial communities from experimental microcosm in Duke University, North Carolina, United States - YC | ecosystem: Engineered > Artificial ecosystem > Soil microcosm > Unclassified ... | reverse complement strand
GCCATCAATGAAGTCCACGCGCTACTCCCACGCGTTCGACACTTCAGCCGTCAAGTGCTGTCGCAAGAATCGTAATGTCTGACGCACAATGTCGCGAGACGTTCGGCTGTCGTCAAAGAGATCAAAGGCGTGGGGGCCTTCGGCATGGTTCACAAGGGTAATCGGGAGATTCGCGGTCAGTCCCTGACGGATGAACCCGTCGATGGAGGCATTCATCGCCGGAAACTGATCGCGTCCAGCCCTCGTGATAAGCAACGGGACGTTCCGCCGAAGGTCCGACACGGTGCGTCCGGCGCCTGGGTTTGCGAAGCCAAACTGCCGCGCCGCCTCAGCCACGTCCGTCGCGCCATCGACATCGAGTAAGCATCCGTAGCCCAGCGCCGCGCACGCAGCAGCTCGCCTGGCGTCGTGCATGATGGTCGTGAGGGCCGTCGGGACGTTCCCGGACACTGCAATGACCCCCACTCGTGACGGATCGATCCGCAACGACCCAGCGCAATCGTAAATATGCTCGAAGAGGGTCTGAAGGTCCTCGACGGGTTCACTGTTCGTGTACGCGATTGCCACCATGCCCGACACGGCGATCAACTGGCACATCGAGACCGTCCACCCGGTTTCCTTAAAGGTCATGGTGGTCGGACTCGGTTGCGTCGTTCCCGGGTAGCCTGCGACCACGATCACCGCGGGCCAGTGACGATCGGGCATTTCGATGGGCGGGTAGTAGACGTCCATCCAAAGGCCACCGTCCGGCGGGCCATACGCGACGTCACGTCGTACGGTCACGGCGTCCATTCCGTCCAACTGCAGACACACGCGACGCGTGAAGATGTCACTCGGCGGCACGTGAGGCATCGATCCTCCCAACAGTCTGGCGGCGGTTTTACGGGCCGTTACGCTCGCAAGTGTGATTCCTCTGGTGGGCCTTGCGTCCAGTGGGGATAATTGAGATCTCCTTGCCGGGCAAGCGGCGCGACACTGACATTGCACTTCTAATGCACGCCTGGCGTTGGTGGGCGCTGAGGCGGACAGCGCCCTTCAACGATACAAGTGATTTGGATTGAAGCTGTTAGTTGGTGGGCGCTAGTGGATTCGAACCACTGACCCCCGCCGTGTGAAGGCGATGCTCTACCGCTGAGCCAAGCGCCCAACTGTCAGCTGTGAGTTGGCTCGCCACGCGACGATTCGCGGAGCGGAATCTCGATGGTACCCCAACTTCCGACTGACGTGCAACGCGGTGCGTCCGCGCATAATGCGGGCGCACGATGTTACCTCCCGCCGGTGCAGGCCGCATCGACGTGAGCGCTCCTACTTGTCTGCCTTGACGTTCGTCAGACGCACTGGTTCGCTCGAGTAGTTCTCCAGTTCCAGCACGCGTTCCTTCTGGTTCAACGAGATCTTCGTTGCGAGGGACATCTTTCCCTCCCCCGTGCCGTCGCGTTTGAGGCGGATTTCGACGAGCGTGAACGGGTAATCGATCGTCCGCGGCCGGCTGCGCGCTTCTTCGAACCCGATCGGTCGATCCGTCGCGACGAGGATCCGCCGGCCGCCCTCGTCCAGGGATGTTTCGCGCGCGAAATGCAGATCGTACCCGAGCCGGTTGGGAAGCCGCATGAACCCGATGCGCGGAAGTTTCTGCAGCGTCGTGAGCAGTTTTTCCGGTCCTTTTTCGACGAACACCGTGCGCAGCGAATCGCGCTCGGCGTCGGTCGACCACCGATCGATCGTGATGTAGACGGTCGAACTGCCGCCGCCCCCGATGTTGCTCATGTTGATGGCATATGCCGTCAACTTCGCCACAGGATCGGCAGCGGCCAGCGGGGATCCGGCGAACGCTCCCATAACCGCCATTGCGGCCACACACAACACAGCGCTCCTCATGACACTCCTCCAGCGGCGCTCATCTGCAACGCATCTGCCGGGCCGAAGTGTCGGCTCGACGCATTCGTGTCGATGGCGCCTGGGTTTCCTGCCCACGAACCACCGTGGAATCCACGGGATATCGAGCGAAGGCGCGGCCTGAGGACACCGCTGGCGCACGATCGCGCGGAGCCATGCGGCCGTGCGACCCGGCATGGATTCAGCGCATGGCGTCCGCGGCGGCGCCAGCGCGGCCGATTCTCCCAACGGCTCGCCGTTGTCTTCCTGCCAGCGACGGCGCACCAAAGCACGCTGGCGTCGCTGTTCCGATCGTGTTCGCTGCCTATTTTGCCGGCTCGAACGACACGATCACCGCCTGCGTATAGGTGATGTCGATCTGGTCGCCGGGGTTGACGCCCTCGAGGCGGCTCTTATCCTCGATCTTGCGGACGACCGTGCGGCCATCCGGCGTCTTCACCGTTATGGACGGAACGGCCGGATCGACGGAGACGACTTGCACGGTCGCCGTCATCTGGCGGGCCATCGTCCCGCCGGGCTTCGCTCCGGGCGTCTTGGTCATTTCCGGCATCGCAGAGCCTGGGGACGGCGCGGCCTGGCCAGGTTTACGAACCTTGACCACGTACGACTCGTGGTAGCGCGCGTTCAGCTTGTCGCCGACTTTTATCGCATCGAATCGGGCAACATCGCGCGGGACGTAATAGCGGTCCTCGTTTCCCGACTCGTCGCGCAGCGTGATGATCCGGTTCGCGGTGTCGATCGCCTGCACGGTGTCGACCGACGTCACGACTTCCGTTCGGGTGATCGGTGTCTGCGCCGGCGCCGCGATGGAAAGCATCACGCCGATCGCGCTTGTCCACATCAGATGCATAGAGCCTCCGGCGGCGGACTGCAAGCAGCAGGCCGGTCGCGCGCGCGTACCGGAACGTCACCCCGGCGCGAGGCCAGCCTCCGCCGCGACACGTCGTGAGCGCGGCGATCTGGTGCCGTTTCCGCATAGCCGGCCGACGCGACACGTCCGGATACTGGGCTCGCTCTCGCGGACGCGGCCACGCCGGAGAGCGGGCAGAACATGCAGCACTCTCTGAGCTACCGGTTCGACGATCGCCGCGCAATGGCGTCCACCATTCCGTCATTTACATGCAGCGGACCGACTCGCGCGAATGCCGCGGCCGGCGGAGCGTCTCGCATGAGGCTCACACGCCTGCCACTGCACTCGGGTTTGCTCCTGATTTTCATCCTCTGTGCCGGCCTCGCCGCCGCACAAACTCCGGCGCCAGGGCCCGCGCCGGCGACACCGCCGCCACCTCCGAGACTCGATGTCTCCGGGCAGTTCTCGTTTCTCGACACGCAAGGCAACGCTTCGTCTCAATCGCTTGGCGCCGGTGGGGAAGTCAACTGGCGCCCCGACCCGTGGATCTACTCGGCCAAAGCGGCCTTTGCGCAGACCAAGTCCGACGATGAGCTGTCGGCGCGTTCACTGACGACGCTGTTCCGCGCAACCCGCTTGCTGACGCCGCGGCTGGCGCTGTTCGGCCAGTATGATTTTCTGCGCGATCTGTTTGCCGGCGTCGAGCAGCGCCATATCATCCAGGGAGGCGTGTCGTACCTGGCCTACGACGCGCACCGTCAGCGGCTGCGCCTCGATGCGGGCCTGGGCTACCTGCACGAGCGCGACGTGAACGATTCGCGTGACACCGCGACGATTCCGCTCGGCGCCGCCTACCACATCGATATTTCGAAGACGAGCGAGTTCAACTACGAGCCGCGGTTCCTGCTATCCCTGGCTGACGCCGGCGCCTGGAAGTTCGATCAGCAAGTGTCATTGACGGCAGCGCTCAATTCCATTCTGTCGGTGAAGCTGTCCCATACTCTGCGCTACTCGGCCAGGCCGCCCGTCGGCTTCAAATCGACCGACACCATCAGCGCCGTGTCCCTCGTCGCCAAGTTCAGTCGCGCCCAGTAACAGCCGTTCCGGGCGAATCGTGCGTCGGCACGACGTGTGCGATGGCACGCCCGGCTATCACAAAGGAGACATGATGCAGTTTCACGATTTCAGAACCTGGACGATCGGCATCCTGACACTGCTGTGCGTCACGACGGCGGCCGGCGCGCAAACGACAGGCGATTCCCCTTGGGTGTTCGACGTCGGCCTGGGTATCGACCCGAGCATCAATGGCAACATCAACTCGGGAGCGATCGGGACACTGCAGGGGCAGGCGACCGCGATCCTGCCGAATTCATACTCCGATGTATACGGCACGGGCATCCAGTTCCGGTTCGGCGGCGGCTACGCACTCAACGAAAATACCGAACTTCGCGGCATCTTCACGTATCAATCCGCCGACGCGGACCTCGTGCGGCTCGGCGACATCGGCACGTCGCCCCTGTATGCGCAATACTCCGACTACAAAGTCTTCGGCCTGGATTTCGGGTACCGCCGCTACATGCCGCTATCGGTGAAGGACATGCGGTTCTACGGTGAAGGAGCGCTCGGCATCGCATTCATCAGCCGGATCAATGCGTTGCTCGCGGCCCCGGCCGGCAATGTCGTTTTCAACTCGACCGATTTCTACGACAGGACGGCGGCGTTTACGTGGGAGGCAAACGCCGGCGTACTCTTTCGTATCGCCGACCAGGTGGACCTGAACGCGCAAGTCGGCATCCGGCACGTCAGCGGGTTGGCGCAAGTGGATCAGTTCGTCGGCACTGGTCTGGACGATATCAACAACGACACGAGTCGCCTGACGTTCCCGCTGGTCGTCGGCCTCCGTTTCCGATTCAAGTGAGCTGCGACCCGTTTCCGGTTTTGGGGCATAATGCGCGACGCATAGCTGAGTTTTCAGCGAAGGAGTCTCAATGAAGGCAGGCCTGACCGTCCTCGTCGCCGTCGCCATGGTTGCAGCCGTCGCAGGTACGTCGCGCGCCCAAGATCCCGTCAAAGTCGATCCCGGCCACTATAAGGTGATCGTCGACAACCCGTCTGTCCGCGTTCTGCGGATCACCTACGCCGCCGGCGCGAAGAGCAAGATGCACGAGCACCCCGACGCCATCGTGGTCGTCCTCTCGTCCGGCAAGATGCAGTTCGCCACTCCGGACGGAAAGACCGAAGATCGCGATCTCCCGGCCGACACCGCGATGTTCACGCCTGCGGTCACACACAATCCGTCGAACATCGGCAAAACGGCGATGGACGCGATTCTGGTGGAGTTCAAGTCGAAGGCTGGCACGGCGACGATCCCGACGGACCGGCCGAACATGAAGATCAAGTCGCTCGCCGAAGCACCTCAAGGGTCGGCCTCGCTCGTGAGCCTCGAACCCGGGTTTCATGAGCCCGCGGGCACCAAACACGATTACGACCAGGTCGTGATCGCGCTCGGCCCGACGCCGACCTCGTTGGCGATCGACGGCAAGCCCGCAAAGACGACGTGGAAGCGTGGCGACGTCTCGTTCATCGGCCGCGGCGTGGCACACGAGTCGAAGTTCTCGGGGGACAAGCCGGCCGACGTGGTCATCGTCGCGATCAAGTAAACAGCTATCGCCCCAAAATCGGTAACGCAGTGAACTGCTGAAGGGTGAGCTGGCGCGACCGCGCCAGCTCGTCTTTCGTACGATCCATCCGCCGGGAACATCCGTTGCTCTCCGACGATTCGCGGTTTTGCCGAGGAGGCGAGGCTCATGCGGATCGATCGAATCAGTCGCACGGCGTTCGCAATCGCACTGGCGTTCGGGATGCTCGAATGGCCGCACCACGACACGCGGCTCAGTGCACAGACAAGTGCAAGTTCGATAACGAGTTCCTCCGGACCTGTCGAGTGGGATCACGGGCCTGTTGTGGCAGGGCAGGTCACCAACCTCGGCGTTCAGGACGTGTGTCCGCCGCTCCTCTGCGACAACCACGATCTCACTGTCGTCCTTCCGACACCGGCAGCGACTTTTTACACGACCAACACCGCCACGCTCACGATCAAGTTCACGTGGACCAGTGCCGCCCCGACCGATATCGACCTGTTCGCGATCAGTCCGGCAGCGGCCGATCACGGCCCGGGCGCGCCGGACGGCACGTTCACGGGGCCGGGTTACGAGACGCTGACGATCACCGATCCACTCGACGGCTTGTGGCACATTCGATCGACGGCCGCGCTCTCGCCGATTCCGACCGCGGTGCACGCAGTCGCGACGTTGACGACGGCGCCGAAGCCGACGTCGCCGATGCCTCCACCATCGCCGCACGGTGCGCCGACGTTCGTGAACTACGCGGCTTCCGAAGACTGTCCTGCAGGCGCGCTGCCCGGCACCTGGCAGTCGTCGCCCACGTGCATCACGCCTTCGATCGGCTCGACGAGCTCAGGTCAGCACGACGCCGGCGAACCGTCGATTGGCGTCGACTGGAAGACCGGCGAAGTGTTCATCGAAGCCGGGAACCACACGCTTCGTGTGACGTTCGCGGATGCGCAGACGCCCGCGACTGCCGTCTGGGACGATCGGCGTTCGCCATTCGCGCGCGTGAGCCTCGATCCGATCCTGTTCACGGATGACGGACGTCTCGGCGGACCCAATCGGACGTTCTCCTCGCAGTTGAACGGCGTCACGAGCGAGTTGTCGTTCACCGACGACGACGGCGCCAACTGGGTCCCGACGCAGGGTTCCGGCCAGCCCGCCGGTGTCGATCATCAGACGGTCGGTGGCGGGCCGTACGCGTCTCCCGCGCCTTCGACGAAGACGTCGTACCCGCACGCGATCTACTACTGCTCGCAGGACATCGTCACCGCCTTCTGCTCGCGCAGCGACGACGGCGGCCTGACATTCGGTCCCGGCGTGCCGATCTACACGTTCACGAGCGTCAACGGCGTCGACAAGCCGATCGCGCCGGGAACGTGTGGGGGCCTGCATGGGCACGTGCGCGTCGCGCCCGATGGAACGGTGTACGTGCCGAACGGCGACTGCTTCGACGACGCGGGTGTGGAGCGGCCTGGCGTAGCGGTCTCGACGGACAACGGCCTGACGTGGATCGTGCGCACCGTCCCCGACGGAACCCTCCTGGCCAACGGCGGCAGCGATCCGTCAGTCGCCGCCGGCGCGAACAACACGATCTACTTCGGCTACGCGAATGGCGACGGCCACGCGAAGATCGCCATGTCGCGCGATCGCGGGCAACACTGGACGAAGTCGGCCGATGCGGGGACGCCGTTCGGCGTTCAGAACACGGAATTCGCCGAAGTCATCGCGGGCGACGACGATCGTTCGGCATTCGCCTTCCTCGGCACGACGACGAAAGGGGACACACAGTCGGGAGATTTTCTCGGTGTGTGGCACCTATACGTGGCCATGACCTACGACGGCGGCAAGAGCTGGACGACGGCCGACGCGACGCCGGCCGATCCCGTGCAGCGCGGCTGCATCTGGAATGGCGGCGGCGACAATCCATGCCGCAACTTGCTCGACTTCAACGACATCACCGTGGACCACACCGGGCGGGTGCTGGTCGGATTTGCCGACGGGTGCACCGGCCCGTGCGTCACCGATCCGGCGCAGAACGCCACCACGGGGCCGGCGAGCGCCCAGGACGCCCTGGCGACGATCTCGCGACAGGTTGGCGGCCGCGGACTGTTTGCCGCGTTCGATGGAACGCAGTTCGGCACGAAGAGCGGCAATGACAAGGGCGGAGGCCAGCTGTGCTATGGCGATCCCGCCACCGGGAAGCACGGCGATCCGGTCTGCTACAAGAAGTAGCGAGCGACATCGTGGGGACGACAGTCGTCGTGGGCGTTTGGTTGATGTTCGCGCAGGCGGCGGCGGGCGCACGCACGTCGAACGCGTGCGCCCTGCTGTCTGCAGGCGACGTCCAGAAAATCGTCGGAGCCGCCATCGTGGAATCCCGTCCGTCCGCCGCGGAATCGCGTGGGCTCCTGCTGGATCAGTGCTACCTATCGACCGGCAGTCCTCGATCGATCAGCATTGCGGTCGCGGCGCCTGTCGCGAAACGGGGCGGCAGCATCAGCCCGAGGCAGTTCTGGCGCGATCGGTTCCACGCGCGATCCGCCGGAGAGGGTGAGACTGCCGAAAGCGGGGAGACCGGCGCGCGCCCCGTCCGCGGCGTCGGCGACGAAGCGTTCTGGTCGGGCACTCCCGTCGCCGGCGCGCTGTATGTGCTGAGAGGCGACACGTTCGTCCGTGTCAGCGTCGGCGGCATCGCGGACGAGCGTCAGCGGATCGAGCGCTCGCGCGAGGTCGCCGCTGCCATCCTGCCCAGGCTCCCGAAACGCTGATCGCGCACACCGTCGCCCTTCAGAGCGTCGGGTCGATCAGCGCCAGTCCCGAATCGCGGTCGTAGCGCCGCCGCAGATGCCGCGGAGACTCCGTCACGACCACCTCCAGCGTCGGCCGCACATGGCCGCTGAGCAGATGGCCGCCCCGCGCGGCCGCGTCCCGGGTGCCGAGGACGACGTGCGCATGCACCTTCGGGTGGTGGGAAGGAGTGTCGTCCGCGAGACTGATGTCGCCGATGAGCGAGAGCACCTCCACCTGTTCGGATATCGGGATTTCCCGATAGACCTTTGTCTCCCAGTCGAAGTACCCGACCACGGCGTTCGAAAAGGCGCCGATGGCCGTGAAGTGGCCGGCACTCACGTCGTGCTCCCGCGCGAACGACATCAGGGATGTCATGGCTTCATCGCCCGTGGCGAGCACGACCATGAAGGTCCGCCCGCCGGCCGACTCGTCAAGAAGCGAAGCTTTCATGGATCGATTCTCGCGCATCGGAGGCCCCGCCGACGAGACGCATCGTCTCCGTCACGTCCGACACGCGTCGTATCACGGCGAATCGAGCGGCTTTTCGAAGACGTGCTGCGTCTTGACCCTGACGTAACCTTCGCGCTCGTAAAACGTGTGGGCGCGTTCGCGCGCGATGCGGGAACGCACACGGATCGCATCGCAGCCTGCGGCAGCCGCCCAGCGCTCGGCGGCAGTCAACAGCGCCAGTCCCACACCCGCGCCACGCACGTTCGCATCCACGATCAGTCCGCAAATCTCCGCGGTGCGATCTGATTCGAGCACCGGGCGGACGCTGACGTGGAGCCATCCGACGACGCGTCCGGCGTCGACGGCGACGAGCACTTCGTGGCCCCGATCGCCGGCGATGACCGTCCATCGCTCTTCCAGGTGCTCCGGAGTGGCGGGATATCCCAGCTGACCGCAGAGTTCTGCCACCGCCTCGACGTCGGCTCGCTGCATCGGACGGATATCGAGAGCTCCGCTCATGGACGTCACACGGTATCAGATTGGCGTATGCGACAGTCCGAACCACCAGCGCTGATCGAACGCCGCTACGTCGAGGTGCCTTGTGATGCGGCAGCCCGCCGCGGATTCGTTAGAGCGGCGCTCCGAGCACGCACCCTTTCAGGGCAATCTCAGCCTCCAGCCAGTCGACGAGCCTCACGAATGGGTCGTACCCCAGCACTCGGCGCGCATCGGCAACGAAATTCGAGAGCGCGTTGATGTCATAGAAGTACGGCCGGCCGTCGCGCGGATCCACGAGATACTCCACGCCCCCAATCTCGATTCCCGCCGCTGCGAGGAGGCGTTCGACCGCCGACACGATGAGCGGCGGAGGCGTATACGCCTCGACGCGCAGGCCGTTTTTCGGAGCGTTCGCAGCGCACGCGCCGCGAACCAGCTCACCGCCGTCGATGTCCTGGCAGACGTCGGCCGGACAGAGATTGAACGTGTCGCCGGTCGTGTACACGCGAATCGCATAGAGGTAGCGTCCATTCAGGACCTCCACGCGAATGATCCGGCCATCGGCGGGCTCGATGTACTCCTGGACGAGCGCCGTCGAATCGACACCAAGCTCGATGTCGCCGTGTCGCGCGGCCGACTCCAGCGCGGCAGGCCGATCGAACCGCCGGATGCCGGCACCGCTTCCTCCGACGTTCGGTTTCACGACAACGGGGAAACGAAGACCCTCGGCCGCATCACGCGCCTGCGCGGAACGATGGATGACACGCGCGCGCGGGTATGCCAGACCGAGTCGCTCGAGGAGCGTGAGCTGCTGGGCCTTCGATACCTCAGTCGCCCAGGCGGCACGTCCGTTGATGACGCGGACGCCGAGCCGCTCGAGATGCGCGAGGTACTGCGTCGTGTAGGAGAGCAGGTGGGCGCCGCCGCGCGTGTGCGCGGATGGACTCATACGGTTGAACACAACCCCGTAGCGCGACGATGTCTCTGACGGATCGAAGACGTGGCTGTCGGCCGGAACGGCTTCGTAGTCGATTCCGCGTCGATCCAGCTCCTGGAAGAGCGGCCGGTACCAGTCGGGGTGCTCGTAGAAAATTCCGAGTGAACGCGTTTCGTCGAACACGGCGCCTCCTTCGGGCGTACAAAAGAAAAGGCCCCGCTCGCTGGAGAGGGGCCTCGGAATCGTGCGTTTCGAGTGCTTCTGTTTTCGGCGCTTCAGTCCGGCAGGCGGATCGCCGTCCCCCTCTCCCTCGCGGGAGTGCGACAGATGCAGGGACAACAGCAGAAACGCATGCCGACTCCTTCGAATATACGAGGCGATCCGATGTCTGTCAACGGCCGCGCGCGGCGCCGGTCAGGCGTCGGCCCGAAGCGCCTCGACCGGATTCACGCGAGCCGCCCTGTGCGCCGGAAGATATGTGGCGAGAAGCGCCGCGGCCGCAAGCGCGCCCATGACGACCGCGACGCTTGCGGGATCGTGTGCGCTGATGCCAAACAGCAGACCCGACATGGCTCGCCCTGCGGCCGCGGCGCCGGCGGCGCCGGCCACGAGGCCTGAGACAACGGGTACCATCGCATCCCGCAGCATGACCGCGATCACCTGGCCGCGCGTCCCGCCGAGTGCGCCTCGAATACCGATCTCGCGCGTTCGCGACGCGGCCGAGAACGCGGCAACGGCGTAGACCCCGACGAACGCGAGCAGCAGCGCCAGCAACGCGAACGCTTCGACGAGCTGCAGATTGAAGCGCCTTTGCGCGAGCGACCGCCCGACCCACTGATCCATGCTTCGCACGAAGCTCGCCGGAACATCCGGATCGACGGTGGCGATTTCCTTGCGGGCGGAGTTGGCAAGCGCCAGCGGATCGCCGTCGGTCCGCATCACCCAGTACATGTTGTTCGCGAGCCAGATCGTGGTCGGGTTCGGGACCTGTGTCATCGGTACGTAAATCTCGATGGTCGTCTCGCGGTCGAGGCCGAAGTGCTTCACGTCGCCGACCACGCCGACGATGTCCATCGTCCGCGGCTGCGGATCCCCGTCGTCCAGGCGGAGGCGCACACCCACCGGATCGCGTCCGTGGAGGTAGGTCCGAGCGAACGTCTCGTTGACGATTGCCACGGGCGCCGTTGTCGAACGGTCGGTGCTCGCGAACGCGCGTCCTCTGCGCAGTTGGATGCCCATCGTGTCGAAGTAGTCCGGACTGATCATGCGGTAGTGCGCTTCGGGGGCATCCTTCGTGAGAACGCCATCGACATAGAACGCGGCCGTCGCCAGGTAGCCGTTGAGGGGGACGACGTTGGACGCGGCTACGCTCGTGACGCCGGGGAGTGCGGCAAGCCGCGGCTGCACGGCTTCGTAGAAGCGCTCGATCGCGTCGCGCCCCTTGTATTTGCTGCGCGGGAGCGCCAGGCGGATGCTCAGCACGTGCGCGGGGCGGAACCCGGGGTCGACGGCTTGCACCCGCTCGAAGCTGCGCGCCAGCAGGGCCGCCGTTGTCAGCAGAATCGCCGAGAGCGCGACCTCGGCGAAAACGAGACAGGCGCGCGCGCGGCCGCCTCCGGCCGTGGCGGAGCGATCGCCGATCTTCAACGAATCACGCAGGTCGGTTCGTGAGGTTTGCAGCGCCGGACCAAGTCCGAACAGGAGAGCCGAGAGCAGCGATGTGCCGATAGTGAAGAGCCCGACGTTCAGGTCCAGCGTGACCTCGGCGGCGCGAGGCAGGTCGACGGCCGTGTTGGCGAGCAGGAGCGCCACGACAATCCTGGCGATCAACAGACCCGAGATGCCGGCAGCGATTGCGAGCAGCATCGCTTCGGTCATCAGCTGCGCGGTCACCGCGGTTCGCGATGCGCCGAGTGCGATTCGCACGGCGATTTCCCGCCGGCGTGTCGCGCCGCGGAGCATGAACAGGTTCGCAAGGTTGGCTGATGCCACGAGCAGCACGAGCACGACCGCGGCCATCAGCATGCGAAGCATCGGCGCCGCGCGCCCGCTGATCTCTTCTGCGAGCGGGAGCACGTGGATGCCCGTATCGGACCCGTGCGCGTCGGGGTACTCGGCCCGCAGCCGCCGCCTGACGGCGTCGACATCATCGATGGCCTGCGTCATGGAGACGCCCGTCTTCAGGCGCGCGATGCCCCATAAGAAGCCCTGGCTGCGATTCGCACGGCGCGGGTCGGCGGCCGGTGAATAAGGCGCCACGACGTCCGGATCGCGAACCAGCGAAACGAAATCCGGGCGGAGCACGCCGACGATCGTGAATGGCTCGCCGTTCAGCGTGAGTGTGGTGCCGAGCGCGTTGGCGGCGCCTCCAAAACGCCGCTGTGACAGTCCGTGGCTGATGAGCGCGACGGACCGCTGCT
>Ga0310811_10009649_pt1 | contig 12471 bp, 13 predicted proteins | sample YCmetagenome_FD_207642 | JGI IMG/M metagenome (GOLD analysis project Ga0310811, IMG submission 207642) | Soil microbial communities from experimental microcosm in Duke University, North Carolina, United States - YC | ecosystem: Engineered > Artificial ecosystem > Soil microcosm > Unclassified ... | reverse complement strand
GTACTCCCTTCGCTGACTTGCCCTATGAAAGGCAATTGGAGATTGTCAGCTTCGCCTTAGAACAGAAACCATGTACTGGCAAGAGGAAAATTGAGGACATTGCGGGTGAGCTGGGACTTCAAGTTGAAGATGACTCGATCGATTACGAAGATGGTGCAATGGAGTTCGGAGATGAGATTTTGGAGTTTGGAGACAACGCTATGGAGCTTGACAGTGAGATTGAAGACTCTTCTCCTGTTGCCAAGAAGGATTTGAAGGGAACTCACAGTGTGGGTCGCACTACGACAGCAGTAAGTCACTCTTTTTCAGTAGCATCCATCCTAACAATGAGACAGACAAGTGTAATGGCCGTCGAGAAAGCGTTGGTGCCGCAGCCAGCCAAGAAGGCTAGATCGAATCCAGCTACTACCCAAACTTCGACAACGACGACAAAGGTACTACGCCCGGCCAAAAAAGTCAAATCAGAACCCACTTCCACAACCTCTACGACAGCAACTGTTCCCGCTGTGTCAGAGTCCATGCTGGCGGACATGGCAATCAAACCAGCGGCAGGCAATGGCCAGTGGCGAAACACAGACCTCCCACCTATGCTAACGGAAAACGGATCTTGGCATAGGCAGTTCGTTCCGACAGTCCTCCTTTGGGCAGGTAGCCAGTCGAGTTTTTGGACAATTGAGGCTGCCGATTTGCTGTGTGCCGTGCAGGCCATATTCAATACAATGTATCCAGGAGTCAAGTACAATGTTCAACCTAGGGGCCCTATCATGGGCGTGGTGAGTGTTATTCGTGCCCTCCTTTTATTCACAGTCTTAATCATAGATTCAAAGATCACTCAGCGCTTGTGTACTTGGCGCAGCAACTTTGGTTCTACTGCTATTGCACTAATTGCTAATTTTTTGGCATCCTTGAGGGAACGCGAGGATGAAGATGAGGAGGAAGACGAAGACGAGAACGAGAATGCTGACAGCAAAGAGAAATTCATGACGCAGATGGCAGCCTCCCTCCTTGAAGGCTATGCCTTTCTGTTCGCGGACCCCGATACCTGCAAGGCCTCTGAGATCTACTGCTCTGTTTTCATCTTGCAAATGATCGCAACGACGCATCTTAATGCAATTGCAGGCTTCATTGATGTACCAGAACTTGACACGTGCGCTCTGTCTTCGACAAAGATGGAATCTGTGATTGGCGCTTGCGCTGTTGCTGTAAGTCCCTTCTATATATTTGAACAACAGCTAATATTTACTATTTTATTGGCAGCTCGAACGTGCTTTGAAATTAGTCGCAGAGAAGGAGAAGAAGAGCACCGATCTCAAAACCCCCCTCAAGATCAACAAATCAACCGGCAAGGAAAGCAGCACTCCACTGGCCTTTTCCAAGTTGAACTGGGGTCAATACACGACGGATTACCACTTGTCTATTGTAAAGCGCGGCCCAAAATATACGACCGACACGATTGCAATGGCCCGTCAATTTGTTAAGGATTTGGCCTCAGACGCTAGTACCAAAGGTTCTCTCGCTGACGACAGTGTTGCATCTTCCAGGGGTGAGCGGGCACTACTATGTGAGTATTTATTTGACTTTGTTCTGCGCCTCATTGACGTGTTTCACCAGAATATCTCTTCTATCATGTCTTTTTGCAACTGTTTGCACTCTCCAAGCCGCGCCTACTACTACGCTCATATTCATATACTAATCAATCCACGTAAATGTCCCTGTTACAGGCTTTTTTTCACCTTCTTCCTTCCCTTTGCGCATCTCATCATCCACTTATTCTACTTTTTTTGACGATATCACGCTTTTGAAATAAGCATTTTGAGTTGGTTCATAAAAATAAGTCGGAAAAGCTCGCGAAAAGCTCAGAATGAGTAGAGGGATCTACTTAAATAAGTCAGCTCCAACTTTTCAATGCTCGCATGGCTTGGTGGGGAAAAATGGCTGTAAGTGGTAAAAAGGAAAAGTCGGAATTTACTGATGTGGGAGGACAGGAACGTAGACTCACACATGTATGACTCAGTCCTTTTGTAATATAACAGATGAATTTCATGTGTTTTACTTTGCAACACATGGTTGACCCTGGCACAAGTATAAAAGATAACAGATGATCAGGCCAAGACTGACGACACCCTGAAGACATCAATGGCCTCCACCCAGGCATACCATGACAATATATGCTCTCTTGAGGTCGAGTTGTACCATATGAGCATATCATCATCGATGGACAATGTCCTGAAAAGTCTGTCATCTCATCCATCTCCAATCTTCCTGGACCAGCTAGAGGAGTCTCATGGCCAGGAACCCCCGCCGCTCTGCCAATGTGGATTAGAAGACTGTACCTGTTCGCTTCACTCACAGCTTGATTACAAAACTTGTGAACCTCCCAGGCTTCACACTTACATCCCAGAGGATGTCTCTGGACCGCGCCCCTGCGGTTGTAAGTGTCATCATCAAGAGGTGCCAGTGGCATGTTCCTACCGACTGTGAACAGTGAAGCTGACTGCAGCTTAGAAAACTGGTGGGGAACATTTGACAGCTGTGCAGAAGGTCATTATTTTGGCCGTCCAAGAACTCCAAAGCAATACCCCATATGGGGCCATTGCATCTGAAGTGCAACAACGGGTGCATGAAAAGATCGAGACCACTCTGGCAGGGTACGAGTAAGTATGTAAGTGTCTTGTTGTTCTCCTGCTCATGCATTCCTTGACCCATTTAGGTCAGCACTGCATTGGTTGGTTGAGGAATCATATGTCGTGTCACCCTTGGACGACAGTCGATTTATTGTAGTTCCGCAGTACAATATGTCTGATATTTAAATAGGTAGCAAATGTATGTATCGAAGTATGCGCCATGCACAAACCACCTATTGTAAACAGTTTTTGAGGTCATGCCCAAGCAACTCAGAAATTATTTGTCACAGAGACACAGATAACTGGCCATTGTCTCGTTTCTCCACGACAACATCCTCGTCATTCATGTCCAGAACTCAGCGTGATTGATAGTTCTTAGTCAAGATCAGTTGAGAAGCAACGCTATATCTCAAGACACACCGTATAAGCACCTTGTTGATCCAATCCATGTCAGCTGCAGTGAGATCGACGACTTCATGCTTGTTTCCTCTGATGTGCTTCACAACTAACACATTTCCGAGGACAGAATTCCCCGTTGTGACGCTGGCTGTGATGCTTCCGATCAATGCATTAGGAGGTGTGGACAGCATACGATGCTCCCTAAAGAAGGTGTACCCATAACCATGCGCAGCAGTCGAGTTCAGTGATGTAATATTGTATGTCTTGCGTGCACAATCCATGTCGACACTGAATTTGTTGTTGCCCAGACAATCGACCCAGTGCAACACCTCCAGGTCATTGATATGCTTGAGATGAGCTAATCCATCCTGCAGTGGGATAGGTACAAGCTTGGGTGCAGAGGCCCGGGTTGCATATAGTAGACCTATATACGCATGCTCATCTGTCTATGAGAATCAAAGTGAGCAGGGCTGCATTATATGGGATTTGGAGGCACTAACTGGGTGGTTGTCGCGCATCTGAGCTTCTTGCATGCGTATAGCCCATTGATTTGAAGGTGCTAGCAAAGGAGGTAACTGTGGCCGTCATGCATTGTTGACAGAGTTGAAGGAACAGGCTGTGTTGTGACAGAGTTCTGCAAGTCGCCAACTGGAATGCGATAGCGACATAGTTGTAGTCACGGAATATCTTGAGTACCACTCCAACACAAGGGCACCCGGCCCACCATCCACGATGTTGCGCCAAAGAGTGGGGCAGGCGTTTCCACAGGGCTGTTGCAGAAATTCAGTGCTGTTGTAAATGATGTATCGCGCATGCTTCATGCAGCCCACAAAATTTCTGATAGGCCATTGCTTCAAGGTGCCATTGAGAATCCTGATCCCATTGAAGGTAAATTCAGGGTAGAAGGCAACAGCACCTCCAGGGGTCATAAAAACCATGTCACCCATGGTTGGTGAGTTAGTAATTACATCAAATATGTGTTCTGTGAAGGATTCTGACAGTGTGATGCAAATACCACCTCGATGATATTTAGCAAATGTTTGTACCACCAAGCAAAAAGCGTCATGCAGGTGAGTCGCTGTCTCGCTGCACCAATAACATAGAGTCTCCTGAATGAATTTGTGTAGAATGTCAAAACTACCTTTCAGCACGATGATATTGAGGTTGTCGGTCAGATGATGCTGTCCTGTTAACATCTCCAGTGCACAAGAACCCGTGATGACTGCTCCCCACATGTGCATCAAAAAACACAGCTGAGGAATATTATCACCGATGAAGGGTCCAACGATTCGTGTGAAGCGATCCGTTACAAAGGACTGTCCAACCTGCCGCGTCCATTGACTGCAATATTGCCAGGCGAGGACATCACGCAGCATTGGAAGGTACGCATAGACCTCTTGGACCAACCAAGGCATAGTAAGAACTGATGATCCATCGAGTAAGTCAGAAGCCCAATTTGCAGATTGTTGCATGCTCACAGTAAGACACATATGCGGGCGTTTGTAATTGTTGAGGTCGCAATACCTCACACGATTGAGTGTTACCCACGCGATTCCAAATCAACACATCCTTTAAGTTCTTCAATGATTGTCGTGCGTGTTCGATTACTAAAATACAGAGAAGTTGTGTTAGAACCTGCCAATGTACTGGACCAACCACTTGACACACCTGCATTCCATACATCCATCATGATCTTAGGTGGCCAACGAGTAACGAATGGGACACAGCGTTCCGGATTCTTGAATTGACAGCATATGTGTAATGAATTCCTATTCAGTGGCCGCGAAACTATCATCGGTGCGTGTGTCAGTCAGAGACACCTGTGAGACAGGCTGAATCACAGACTAGATGGTATCTATGCACCAACCTGATCGGTAGCTCCAAGAAAATGACGGTTTTAAGTCACTGAGACAATCTGTCAGTACACGACAACACCCATCGAAAAAAAACAAGTTATCTAATTTCTTTGAAATTCTATCACACCTGATAACCATCTGATGATCTGACATGAATACACACTGCCGACTTTCATGTGATTTGAGCATAATTCGGCAAGAACTGAGCTGATCGCTCTTGGTGGCCTTGGAACACCATTTTCTGCAGGTGCAAAGCAAGAATGCAGTATAAGGAGGCATGAACTAAACGAGCTGACAAGCCAGGTCACGTGCTTAAATGACAGGTCGTCTTGCATCATTGGTGGCAACATTTTCGTTCGAGCAGCAAAACAACATTTCTCAGAATAGCACACAGAAAGGGTATTGGGTATACGTCTCCTGTCATTTCATTTCAAAGATACATCAATTTCGTATACATTGTACCAACACTGAGAAGAAACACCGGTTCGCTAACGAAGAAGAGGCAAATAAGGAAAGATCAGAGGGGAAATGTTGGGAACAACTTTGTAATTTAATGTGCATACCAGCAGCACCATGTTGAATGTTCTGCATCGGTGGTGAAGCAATCACAGCTCCTCCATGCTGTCATCATGTTCAGATACCACCAAGGGCCTCTTGGCTTGTATGGTCCTGTCCAATTCAACAGATGCCTTTTGCTTGCCTTTGAGTACATCTGCCTTGGCATAACCCATGGAAGGCAGCAACTGCATGTGACACAAGATGAGTTGGTAATTCTGTGATCCCAGTCTCTCGCGCTCAGTAGCTTCGTCCTTGTCACTTCTACCAATGTTCCACCTGTGGTGCCATTCTAGTTAGTATTACAGAACATGTGTGGAAGGTGCACCTTACAATTTCAAGTAGACTTCAACTTCGACGAACTGGGCACATGCGAGCTTCATGCTGTATTCTCTTGGGTAAATTAGCAGACCATTTCCATCGCGTACGTCCGGACATTCCACTTTTGTTTCCCTAAGTGAGCCAAGTCCAGAATATCTGCTGTCCAGATCATGCAGATCATGGATTCACAGGTAGTCTGCTAAAGCCATCAGTGTGCTGGCTGAGATTACTGATGCTATTCGACGTTACCTCCAGAATCACTGGTGTTTGCAGCCTGAGAGCTTCTTGAAGCGGCAGAAGCTAGTGCCAGCTGTTCTGCCTTGCCTACCAAAAGGTACCCAATCAACGGCTAGAAGCAATATTGACCAATCACTTACTTGGACTCAAGAGTATGCCCGATTCTGAACAAATGCAGTTTCAGTTTATGACCGACCCACAATTGAATAGTACGCACTGCCAATGTCATGACATGAAATCCTTGGTGTAGTCGAGGAGCCTTCCTTGGGTAAGTCTTTGAAAAGCGGTTCAGATTGCACCACCAGAACAAAACAATCGTTTGAATCCCAGGTGTACTCCCTCACAAAGGGGGACACTGCTGGGCGATCTGCCTCAGGGATGCCTGTCTTTCAGTTAGTCATATGTAATGGCGACTGAATAGGTACTCACTGGCATTGTGTCTGTCCTCGATGGCTGTTGTCAGTGCAGACAGAGTATTGAGTATCCTGCAAGACATTTCCAGAGCTTCTTGGGGATAGTTGGCGCTGTCTTCATCTTCTGGAGCTAAGAAATGAAGCTCAAACTGCGCTTGAGTTTTCTTCAGGTTGGAAACGTCGATCTGCCCATACAAACGGAGAGTCAGTAGAGTCTAGTTGACATAAGGGCTATGCACTCCAGAGTCAAATAAGTTGAAATACAGTCCGAGGCAACTATATTGGCCGCAGAAATCGAGCCTTGCCACAAATTTCATGTGCAAGAGTTCACCCACTCCATTGACCCAATATTCTGCCTTGTCACCCATCTGCTGTTGCAAAGGACGGGGATTGTTCTCTTTGGGTATATTCTCATAGCTGCAAGCATCCTCCGTGAAAGCACCTTGCAATAGGGCACTTCCGAGTAGGGAGATATATAGAGGAGACTTCGGTTCTTCGACCTCATCCTCCAAAGGCGCGGCTGTCGAACCCGCTTCAGCATCCACCTGTGGAGTCACTGCTGCTTTACGGTGATGACCAGAGCGTTTCGAGGATGCCATGATAAGTTGGTGTGTGAAGGAAGATGGGCGAGGCAAAGACAAGTTTTGTCAGTGTTTATTATGTCCTGAACCATTCGCCGGGACACTTATCTTTCCAAAAGTTTTTTTTTTGAGAGATTGAAGCCAAACCTTCTCTCAGCGATCACTAGTCTTGGTACACAGATGTGTAAGTTTTGCAATGTCAATTTGGACAGTTCAATGGTTACCTTCCGGTTTTCGGTTTCGGACAAACTATTTGCTGCCAGCCAAACGCCGAAGGAAAAACTCTGCCAAAAATTTTCACAAGACCAAACAGATAAGGTACCTCGAGTCGTCAAGCCTGAGGCGGAAAACACAGCTGTTGCCCGTTGACAGGGCGGGAATTTGAGTGACTATGTAGATAAGAAAGAGTGAGCCATTTCAAATCCAAAATCGATCAAAAAAAATACAAACAATTTCACAGACAGCCCCTAAATGGAGTTGCAAGAGCATGAATTCGACTCTTCACTGGCAAGTCTTCAGACCTCTATACCAGATGTCACATACGGCATGCCATCTCCCTGGAATATTCATCGTGCTAGGTCAGTCGATCCCCACTTTCCAAGTGAGATCATAACTGATCAAGACCAAAGTTCCGAGCAACATACCACCCCGTGTTTCTCCACTTACCTGAATTGTACCTGTCTAGCAAGCACAACAATTGAGTATCCCATCATCGACCTCTCAGAAACTGTCTGTCAATGGCGAGATCGGGCAAAAATGAAGGGTGCGACTAACTGCTCATTCGTCAGTTCAAATTCATGTCCTTACACTATAACTACCAGAATTTGTATTGTTTCTGGTTGGAGAAGGTATAATCATATTCTTCATAGATGATGACAACGAAGCCTATGTGCTGGTCTATTCATTTTGTGACAATTAACGACGAAATGGAAACCACACTGGTGAGTACATCGGGTAATTTCATAGACTCTTACTACAATTTGTCGGAGTAGTATGGTAACAAGGGACAAACCCCAAACGGAGGGGGAGGGTGGCAGAGAATGTACATATTGAAGTGTTAGTGTGGATAGTTGACACAGAACATATAAGGCGCACCCTAGACAGTTGCAAGCATTTTGTTGAACTTCCAATGGTGCCAATGATTCCACTCATTGCGGTGAGGCCCTGCGAGAGGTGCAGAAGGTAGTTAGTTCTGTAAGAGTCAAGAAAAATTATGTATGGGTCGCACTTCCAAGTCCTGATACTCTCAAGACCCAATCCCAAACCAGCCTCACATAGTTGTATGGTTTAATTGTTGTAATTGCGATGGGTGCTGTGCGGTAGTAGGAATAGGATTTGATGATTTGAGGGCATAGATACCAAGGTGAGCCTTACGACCATCGAACTCATGGAGATGTAACAAATCTATGGATTGACCCTTGAAACAAGGTCGACCGCCATTTACTTGTCCATTGTATGACCATAACCCATGTTCCGCAAACAGACGCACAGTGAAATGTCCACCACCACCATAAATAATACCTTTCAAATAGTATTCCACCATACCGCTTCCGCTAGGCAGGTCCAACGAGTTGGAAAGCACAACAGCAGGTAGGTCTGAAGGGCCAAGTTTGAAAAATAAAACAGGAGGTACATCTGCCATAGTTATCTCCACTGTGGAGCTGCTAACTGCATCATCCCTGTCGTGCAAGACATCTTCATGCATCCTGATCAGCTTCTCCTTTTGCCGTGCAAACCACAGTTTGAGCCAAACCTGTAAAGAAAGCAAGGCTTCAGAATTACCAAGGCAGTCGAAGGGCACACAGTATACAGGAAGACAGAAGTTGAGCTCACCGGCATTGCCCATAGATTGGCCATCTATCTGTAAACAAAGGTTCGGTTCTGGACAAGTGTGCTCCAACACCACTGAAACAGCTGTCATACGAGCTCCAAAATGGGGAAAGATGGCTGAGTCGTGTGCATTAAGAAGGTCGCAGAACAAATAACGATGGTTGTTGTAGAGCTGTTGATTGAAGAGGTTGGCGTCTGACATAAGCAGGTGTTCGAAAGTGCGCCCAAGATGTTCTTGTGCAGTAGTTCCCGCACTCCACAACAGTCGCCATGAAGGAGGCACATTGTGATAAATGGGAAACAGAATCATGAAGGTGCTATAATAAGTGCATGACCAGTGCTCAGAGGACCATTTGCATCCTACCAAAAACGCAGATGGTGCCAAGTCTTCCTGATGTGCAGATGTGCACAGATGTTTGATGGAAGGTATGGCTGGATTAGTACTACTTCTTTTACCCAAAACGTTGTTCACAGAAATAGGTTCCTGCTCGAAGGAGGGTTCTAGATTCAATTTAAATGTGTGCATCGATACGACATCTGTCTCTGAAGTCACACCCATAGCTTGTCTAAGTTGGTTTTGGGTCACGGGGCATTGATGCTTTGCATCAGATAACTCAGAATCTGATCCACCCTTGTTCACTGAACTCGAACCTCATTTCTTGGATCAAGTAGACCCTGCCATATCCTCTTCAAAGCAACCCTTCAAAACAAACCGAGGCCACCCTGCATCGCTCTCAGCATTGGGCACAGGAACATGAGTGCCTCTTAGAAAACCGTATGTCACCAAAGTGTTGTGTTCGAGGGCATCGAAGCAGGAGACCTCAAGCAGTAAATCAGTAGGGATGTGTTTGTTAAGCTGACGCAGATTGACTGATTGAGTGAGACACAGTCCCTCACGAGAGGCCACTACATAGGCAGCGAAACCTCCCTCATGCAAATCCACTATGACATTAGGAAGTGTCTTTCCTTGCAATGAGTGACCCATGACCACAAACACTGGCTGAATAGGGATCTGATGGCGAGTCACCCAAACTTTCCTTTGGGTACTGTTGCAGTCAAGCAAAGTTGTGATCGTCCAAGTGGACAGGAGTATAGGGAAGACACCTCTAGGCAAGCCGTTCAACTTGACTTTGCTATGTGGGAACTCAACCAATACACATTTTGCATATGTCAAATTAAGGGAGCATTTTCTGGTGTAGATCAGGCGGACAATACCTTGAGAACCATTTGTTATGCCAAGGTCGGTTGAGATGTTGCGCAGACGCAAGACGACGGGCATTCCTATGGCCAAATGCATGAACCCCAGCAGAGTTCTGACCCCCTTTAAAGTGTTTACATTTAGATCCAGTAAGTTCTTTCACATCTCAAATGACACCTCCTCAGCCAATTTGTCTACAGCTGCACATACGACTAATGCATCTCCCGAGACAGCCTGTGCCTTTCTCTCGTTAAGCACTTCGCGAAGTTCATTGGTTGTTACAATAGTGGTGGCTTCAGCTGACCCTGCAGGGGACAAATCCACGCCATCGGGTAAGCTTGACGTCATCCTCGATGCATTTCCTGACTCTCAAACGATTTACAGTGTTACCGTATTCAAAATCATCCCTCATTCTTTGTTGTTCAGTCAAGGTAATGACGACGTCTACGGTTTTCCACGCTAGCCACCCAAGTCTTTTCTGTACTTCCGCATCTGTTTGCCCTGCATAGGATGCGATAGGAGAGTATAATGCACTACCTCCCACTGGAGGGAACTGGTAAAAATCCCCTGCAAATATGATATTCACGCTGCCAAACCATTGGTCTGGCCTTTCCTTCGCATACCTAAGTGCGTGGTCTATCTGCGCTAACAACTGCAAGCTCAGGAGGGAAACTTCGTCAATAAGTAAGTACTCAACATTCTTCCATTCCTCGCGAAGCTGTGTGCGATTCTGCATGCTAATCAGTACTGAATAGTCTTCAGTTGTATCTCCTGGCTGATGGTTACCTTTTCCTTTGTTCAGAGCCTTGATTTTCAATCCAAGGCCCTTGTGTACGGTCATACCATCAATCAGTGCTGCAGCTGACCCGGTAGGAGCCAAAAATCTAATTAAATGAGCGCAGCCATAGTGATGCATGACAGCTTGTACAGCCTTCACGACATGAGTCTTTCCTGTCCCACCTGGACCCATCATCAGCATTGCAAGCTGTGCAACCGGATGCGCATCCTCATTTTTCTCAACATACTTAGCGATGAAATGGGACATTATGATTTCGAAAGCCCATGATTGTCCGGTGTTGAGGTTAAAAGACTTTCTTATTTCAGCAACGACTCCACTTACTGATTGATCTGTCCCGTCAGCCACCATGGCGGAAGAAACCTCCATGGGTGGGCAAGCATCCTGCGTACAGTCAGAGGCTACAAGGACAGGATGGTTGGATGTACCCTGAAGAATATCCGATCCAACTTCAGTAACTGGTGCTATGTGGTGTATGACCTGCTGATCTGGATTGAGGATATTACGCCGGGTGGTAGCAATCGTCTGTTCCTGCTGTTTGATTTCATTCATCCATTGCCTGATCCTGGTGCTGATTCCATCGCTATCAGGCCAACTGTCTGTCATCTGGGAAGAGTTGGCAATAACTACCCTTCGTTGATGAAACCAGCCTGATTGTTGCAGTTCAAGAACTGCCTGCTGTACACGAAAATCGCTCTCTGAACTCATGAATGGCTTCCCAATCCTTCATCACTTTAAGACTTCTCAGGCAAAATGAAAAAGCTGCCTGGCATGCAATCGGATCTTCGTCTGTGGTCAAGAGATCTGTTGATATGCCAAAGGGCTTAAAATGTGCAAGAGTGAAGATGGCCCACAACATTGCATTTGTCGGCTGTGGAATAGATAGACCGACGACACGAGGAACAAGTTCAACAGCGCCATCCCCCCTTTTGTCGTTCATGTGCTCGATTAACACATGGGTTTCACAGTAGGGATGTCTGCCTTTCAATTTATGCCTGCGGAGAACACCTAGTCGTGTCTCAAACGTGTTCTTAGTCTTGGAGCTCTTACTGATAGTCTGTAGGCGCACACAACAACAGAAATCATAAAAATTCATCTGCGAAAGCGAATCAGCGCGGTATATGTAGTGATGTACTTGATTAGCATCAAGAAGCTGTCACTCATCATTAGTCACGATCCTCATCATGTGCATGGGTTTGACTTCATCGTCATCATTACCAGAGCTGCATTCAATGCCTGAACGACTCTGGGCTGAGTTCAACCAAGGATAACATTCCCTTACATACCCTATTAACAGCGAAGAAAGCATCGGAGTCGTTTTATGAGACGAAATACCATCACCAAAGCCCTGAATGTAACATGCTGCCTGTTGAGCATGTATCTGCTGCTGACTATTGAACTGCGATAAACACTTGTGCAGTAACACCTTTGCACTCTCTGTCAGAGATACATCAGGGCTTTGCGCAGGTATGCGAGCGACTGCATGAGAGAGTAAGGACAACACTTCATACGTTTTTACATCCATTTTTGTGATGTAGTCTGAGATATAAAACATGGCAGCTTTCGCCCCTCTGCCAGACAAAATACATTTCATGTCATGATTGTGTCTACAAAATACCAAAATATATGGATTGAAGTAGTTAACATTAGCGTCACGGCAC
>Ga0310811_10009648_pt1 | contig 12471 bp, 13 predicted proteins | sample YCmetagenome_FD_207642 | JGI IMG/M metagenome (GOLD analysis project Ga0310811, IMG submission 207642) | Soil microbial communities from experimental microcosm in Duke University, North Carolina, United States - YC | ecosystem: Engineered > Artificial ecosystem > Soil microcosm > Unclassified ... | reverse complement strand
GGCCAGTCGGTGCGCGCCGGCTTCGGCGCGGTGAAATGTCGGGCGGGGCGGGTGACGTGGCTCAATCGTGTCGGCTCCGCAACGAGCCGAAGCGCGACACCATGTGGTTCGCCATGCCCCGGAAGCCGCCCTGCACGCCGCGCCACAGACGCGGCAGCGCCCACGCGGCCAGCGCGAGGAAGCCGACCAGCAGCACGAGGAACAAAAGCGGCACGAACAGCGCGAGCAGCACGCCGACGAACGTGATGCCGTCCTCGGCGGTGGACGCGACGACGTTCGACACCGGCTCCGGGGACAGGTTGATCAGCGCCCGCGTGCCGGCCTTCGCCAGATGCGCGGTGCCGGCGAGCGTGCCGCCCGCGAGCGCGGCGACGGTCATGAGGCGCGGGTCGGCATGCCCGAGCGCGCCGGCCGCGAGCAACGCGCCGGCCGGAATGCGGATGAACGTATGCAGTGCGTCCCACAGCGAATCGACGGCAGGGACTTTGTCAGCGAAGAATTCGAAGATTGTCAGCGCGGCGGCGAAGCCGATGACCCACGGCGACGCCAGCACCATCAGCGTGTCGGGCAGGTGGATCACGCCGAGACGCTGCAGCACGCCCGCGATCAGCACGGTCAGATAGAGACGCAGACCGCTGCCCCAAGACAGGCCCGCTGCAAGCGAAAGTGGTTCCATGACTGCCTCCTCGCGCCGGGCGCCGGTCTTTGCCGGGCGTCCTGCCGTGGCCCGTGCGGGCCGCACTGCGGATACGACGGACCGCGGCGCATGGCTCACGGGTGCGCGGCGCGGGATGGTTCGGATGATGACAGACCAATTATAGACACGCGCGCCAGTGCGCCGCAGCGGCGCACGCACCGCCCGGTCACTGCGCGCCGACGAGCCGGTACCCGACGCCCGTCTCCGTGACGATGTATTCGGGCTGCGCAGGATCGCGCTCCAGCTTCTGGCGCAAGTGCGCCATGTAGATGCGCAGATAGTGGCTGCTCTCGACGTGCGACGGCCCCCACACCTCGCGCAGCAGTTGGCGGTGCGTGAGCACGCGGCCCGCGTCGCGCACGAGCGCGGCGAGCAGCCGGTATTCGATCGGCGTCAGATGCACCGGCTCGCCGCCGCGCGTCACGTTGCGCTGCGCGAGGTCGACGCGCACGTCGCCGAAGCTCACCTGCGGCGCGTCGCTCGCGCCGCCGCGATTGCGTCGGCGCAGATGCGCGCGGATCCGCGCGAGCAGTTCCGACACGCCGAACGGCTTGGTCAGGTAATCGTCGGCGCCGGCGTCGAGCGCGGCGACCTTCTCCGCCTCCTGCGTGCGCGCGGACAGCACGATCACCGGCAGATCGGTCCAGCCGCGCAGCTCGCGAATCACGTCGAGCCCGTCGGTATCCGGCAGGCCGAGGTCGACGATCACGAGATCCGGCTTGCGCGTCGCCGCCTCGACGAGCCCCGCCTTGCCGCTCGCCGCCTCGAACACCGTCATGCCCTCGCCCTCCAGCGACACGCGCACGAAACGGCGAATCTGTTGCTCATCTTCGATCAGCACGACTGAGACGGTAGGGTCGCTCATGGAGGATTGTTTTTCGGTTTTGGGGGCAACGCGTCGCGGACGTGACGAACGTTACGGCAACAGGATCGTCGAGCCGGTCGTGCGCCGCCCCTCCAGATCCGCGTGCGCGGCAGCGACGTCCTTCAGCGCGTAGCGCTGGTTGATCGACGTCTTCACCTTGCCCGACGTAATCACGTCGAACAGCTCGGCGGCCATCGCGTCGTAGTCGGCGCGCTTCGCGATGTACGTGAACAGCGTCGGCCGCGTAAAAAACAGCGACCCGCGACTCGCGAACTCCGACGAATCGATCGGCGGCAACGGCCCCGACGCGTTGCCGAAGCACACGACCATCCCGAGCGGCGCGAGGCAATCGAGCGACTTCATGTACGTGTCCTTGCCGATCGAGTCGTACACGACCGGCACGCCCGCGCCGTTCGTGATGTCGCGCACGCGCGCGCTGAAGTCCTCGCGCGTGTAGACGACCGGATGGTCGCAGCCGTGCGCCTGCGCGATCTTCGCCTTGTCGTCCGAGCCGACCGTGCCGATCACCGTCGCGCCGAGCGCCTTCGCCCACTGGCACACGATGAGCCCGACGCCGCCCGCCGCCGCGTGGATCAGGATCGTGTCGCCGGCCTTCACGCGATACGTGCGGCGCAGCAGGTATTGCGCGGTGAGGCCCTGCAGCATCACCGACGCGGCCGACTCGTCGGAAATCGAATCCGGCAGCCTGACCACCTGGTCGGCGCGCAGCACGCGCTCCTGCGCGTAGGCGCCAGGCGGGCGCGCGACGTACGCGACGCGGTCGCCCGCCTTCAGCCCGGTGACATCCGGGCCGACCGCCGTCACCTCGCCCGCCGCCTCCATCCCGAGTCCGGCCGGCAGCGGCTGCGGATAAAGGCCGGTGCGAAAGTACACGTCGACGTAGTTGAGCCCGACCGCGCTCTGCTTCAGCCGGATTTCACCTGCGCCCGGATCGCCGACCTCGACGTCGACCCACTTCATCACCTCCGGACCGCCAGCCTTCTCGTAACGGATTGCCTTGCTCATCGGTGCCTCCTGATCTCGTGAATTCGGTGACGGAATCGTCATGCAGCGGGCCGACCGCGCGACGCCCGATCAGATCAAACCGCCTCGTCGAGCCGCAGCTTCAGCACGTCGAGAATCATCCGCGCGGTCGAGATGTTCGTCGCGCACGGTACGTTGTGCACGTCGCACGCGCGCACGAGCGCGTTGATGTCCGGTTCGTGCGGCTGCGGCGTCATCGGGTCGCGCAGGAAAATCACCATGTCGACGTCGCCTTCGGCGAGCCGCGCGCCGATCTGCAGGTCGCCGCCGTGCGGACCGGACAGCATCCGCTCGACAGTGAGGCCGTGCGCGGCCGCGATGCGCGCGCCGGTGGTGCCGGTCGCGATCAGTTCGCAGCGGCGCAGCGCGTCGGCGTACTCGCCGGCCAGCATGACGATGTCGTCTTTCTTGTGATCGTGCGCGATCAGCGCAACGCGGGTCGGCATGGGATGGTGCTCCTCGTGTCTTGTGTTGCAGGTCGTAACGATGCCGGACGACATTTGAAACGGCATCCAGGGCGGCAATTCAGCCGGCAATCAATAGGTGCCGGGATACGCGCCGCCGTCGATCAGCCAGTTCTGGCCGGTGATATACCCCGCGTGAACGCTGGCGAGGTACGCGCACGCGCGGCCGAACTCGTCGGGCGTGCCGAAGCGCCCCGCCGGAATCGACGCGATCCGGCGCGCACGCGCCTCGTCCTCGGAGATGTGGTTCGCCTTTGCCTGCGCGACGATCGTCGCGTGGATGCGGTCCGTCGCGAACGCGCCCGGCAGCAGGTTGTTGATCGTCACGCCGGTCGGCGCGAGCTGCCGCGCGATGCCTGCGACGAAGCCGGTCAGCCCCGAGCGCGCGCCGTTCGACAGGCCCAGCACGTCGATCGGCGCCTTCACCGACGAACTCGTGATGTTGACGATGCGCCCGAAGCCGCGCGCGATCATCCCGTCGACGGTGGCCTGGATCAGCGCGATCGGCGTCAGCATGTTCGCTTCGACCGCGCGCAGCCAGTCGTCGTGCGTGTACTTGCGGAAATCGCCGGGGGGCGGGCCGCCCGCGTTGTTCACGAGGATGTCCGGCTCGCCGCACGCGGCGAGCGCCGCGGCGCGCCCCTCGGGCGTGGTGATATCGCACGCGACCGTGTTCACGGTGACGCCGGTTTTCGCGCGGATTTCGTCGGCGGTCTGTTCGAGCGTCCCGGCGGTCCGTGCGACGATCGTCAGATTCACGCCTTCCGCAGCCAGCGCCTCGGCGCAGCCGCGCCCGAGTCCCTTGCTCGCCGCGCAGACGAGCGCGTTGCGTCCTGCAATGCCCATGTCCATCGTCGGGTGTCCTTGTAGTCGTAAGTTGCAGTGGAGTCGTAGCAGACGGCGCAGCCACGCGCGCGCCGTCCGATCCCCGATTCTAGAAGAATCGCGACGCGCGCGCCGCACCCATCCGGCGGGTTCGCGCGACCCGCGCGCGCGACGCTTACCCCGATGCTTACCCTATACTTCCGCTGCAACGCGGCCCGTGGCGCCTGCAAGCCGTGCTACGCGTGCGCCGCCGCGCCGCCCCATTCCTCTTGCCGCCGTGCGCTCCGCCATGAAACAGGACAGCCGCTTCCCGAATCTCTTCATCCTCGATCACCCGCTGATCCAGCATAAGCTCACCCACATGCGCGACACGCGCACGTCGACGCGCACGTTCCGCGAGCTGCTGCGGGAAATCACGCTGCTGATGGGCTACGAGATCACCCGCGACCTGCCGGTCACGACGCGCCGCGTGCAGACCCCGCTCGTCGAAGTCGACGCGCCGGTGATCGCCGGCAAGAAGCTCGCGATCGTGCCGGTGCTGCGCGCCGGCGTCGGCATGTCGGACGGGCTGCTCGAACTGATTCCGTCCGCGCGCGTCGGCCATATCGGCGTGTACCGCGACGACGCGCACCGGCCGGTCGAGTATCTGGTGAAGCTGCCGGATCTGGAAGACCGCACGTTCATCCTTTGCGATCCGATGGTCGCGACCGGCAACTCGGCCGTGCATGCGATCGACGTGCTCAAGCGCCGCGGCGTCGGCGGCGAGCGGATCCTGTTCCTCGCGCTCGTTGCGGCGCCCGAAGGCGTCGAGGTGTTCCAGAACGCGCATCCGGACGTGAAGCTCTTCGTCGCGTCGCTCGACACGCGGCTCAACGAGCATGCGTATATCGAACCCGGTCTCGGCGACGCCGGAGACCGGCTGTTCGGCACAAAGAACTGACGAAAGCGCGATCCGGCACCGCGACTTTCGCCCTCGGCCGGCCGGCATATCGGGACCAAAGGCCGGGGCCGCGAGCCCCGGCGTGATAAAATTGCCGTCTGCCTGAACGGTCCGCCGGCCGCGAACGTGCGGCGCGAAGCCTGAGCCTGACACGGGTGTTCGAACCAGCGGGTTCGAACCAGCACCGAATGAACCCCGAGCGAGCACGGACTGGCCGGCGCGCCGGCTATGTACACACTGAGTGCCCACTGGGTGCCCACGAAGTGGCAACTGGGCGCCCCGAGCCGTGTCACGCTGCGCGAAACGTGCCGGCCAGCGCGACGATTTCAGCACGACCGCAACACTTCCTCGGGCCGGACGAGCGCCGGCGCACCGGCGCCAGCGGACAGGCAGACAAGACATTCAAGGATTCAGGGACGGGAGCCGGCGGCGCAGCACGGCGCGAAGCACCGCGCGGCCGTGTCCCCCAACGCAACGACAGTGCACTATGCGCGCGCCTCAAGCCGGCGCACGTCACGGAGAAAAGGTATGGCGGGTCATTCGAAATGGGCCAACATCAAGCATAAGAAAGCGGCTGCCGACGCGAAGCGCGGCAAGGTCTGGACGCGGCTCATCAAGGAAATCCAGGTAGCCGCGCGCCTGGGCGGCGGCGAGATCGACTCGAACCCGCGTCTGCGGCTCGCGGTCGACAAGGCGACCGACGCGAACATGCCGAAGGACAACATCAACCGCGCGATCCAGCGCGGCGTCGGCGGCGTCGACGGCGCAACGTACGAGGAAATCCGCTACGAGGGCTACGGGATCGGCGGCGCGGCGATCATCGTCGACACGATGACCGACAACCGCACCCGCACCGTCGCGGAAGTGCGCCACGCGTTCTCGAAGTTCGGCGGCAACATGGGCACCGACGGCTCGGTGTCGTTCATGTTCGATCACGTCGGCCAGTTCCTGTTCGCGCCGGGCACGCCGGAAGACAAGCTGATGGAAGCCGCGCTCGAAGCGGGCGCGGACGACGTCGTCACGAACGACGACGGCAGCATCGAAGTGCTCTGCCCGCCGAACGATTTCCCGAAGGTGAAGGCCGCGCTCGAAGCCGCGGGCTTCAAGGCGGAAGTCGCGGAAGTCACGATGAAGCCGCAGACCGAAGTCGAATTCACCGGCGACGACGCAGTGAAGATGCAAAAGCTGCTCGACGCGCTGGAGAACCTCGACGACGTGCAGGAAGTTTTCACGAACGCGTCGATCGCCGACGAGTGACGTGCACCGGCGTTCGCGGCGGGCGCGGCAGCGTGCGTCCGGGCGAACGCCCGCTCTGTTTTTTTGCGCGGCGTGTCGCGCGGGTTCGGTAGCGTTGCCGCTGCGGCATCACCCGCACGGCGGCGCGCCGGTCGCCGGCGCCGCGTGCGCCGCGGCGGACGCTCGATGTGCCGCCGCTACCGTTTATCTGGTCTTTCGGGGATTTACATGAAGTTACTCGTCGTCGGTTCTGGCGGCCGTGAACATGCGCTGGCGTGGAAGCTCGCGCAGGCGCCGCGCGTCCAGCACGTCTATGTCGCGCCGGGCAATGGCGGCACCGCGCAGGACGAGCGGCTCGCGAACGTCGACATCACCGATCTGAACGAACTCGCCGACTTCGCCGAGCGCGAGCAGATCGCGTTCACGGTCGTCGGGCCGGAAGCGCCGCTCGCGGCCGGCATCGTCAACCTGTTCCGCGCGCGCGGGCTGAAGGTGTTCGGCCCGACGAAGGAAGCCGCGCAGCTCGAAAGCTCGAAGGACTTCGCGAAGGCGTTCATGAAGCGGCACGGCATCCCGACCGCCGCGTACGAGACGTTCTCCGACGCCGCCGCCGCGCACGCGTACATCGACGCGCAGGGCGCGCCGATCGTGATCAAGGCCGACGGCCTCGCGGCCGGCAAGGGCGTCGTCGTCGCGACGACGCTCGCCGAGGCGCACGACGCCGTCGACATGATGCTCGCCGACAACAAGCTCGGCGACGCCGGCGCGCGCGTCGTCATCGAAGAGTTCCTCGCGGGCGAGGAGGCGAGCTTCATCGTGATGGTCGACGGCAAGCACGTGCTCGCGCTCGCGTCGAGCCAGGACCACAAGCGCCTGCTCGACGGCGATCGCGGCCCGAACACGGGCGGCATGGGCGCGTACTCGCCGGCGCCGATCGTCACGCCGCAACTGCACGCTCGCGTGATGCGCGAAATCATCCTGCCGACCGTCGCCGGCATGGAAAAGGAAGGCATCCGCTACACCGGCTTCCTGTACGCGGGCCTGATGATCGACGCGCAAGGCAACCCGAAGACGCTCGAATTCAACTGCCGGATGGGCGACCCGGAAACGCAGCCGATCATGGCGCGCCTGAAGGGCGACTTCTCGAAGGTGGTCGAGCAGGCGATCGCCGGCACGCTGAACACCGTCGAGCTCGAATGGGACCGCCGCACCGCGCTCGGCGTCGTGCTCGCTGCGCACAACTATCCGGACGCGCCGCGCAAGGGCGACCGGATCAGCGACATCCCGGCCGAGACCGCCGATTCGGTGACGTTCCACGCGGGCACGACGCTCGTCGACGGCAAGCTGCTGACCTCGGGCGGCCGCGTGCTGTGCGTGGTCGGCCTCGCCGATACGGTGCGCGGCGCGCAGTCGGTCGCGTACGAGACGGTGAACCGGATCTCGTTCGACGGCATGCAGTACCGGCACGACATCGGCTACCGCGCGGTGAATCGCAAGCAGTCCGGCTGATGCTTCGCGGGCGGGGGTCGGCGCAGTGATTGCCGGCCTCGGCCCCCGCCTCGCGCGAGCGGGCGGCGCGCGCGGCGGTGCTTGCGTTCACGCGTCGCTCATGCGCGGCCGAACGCACGTCGCGCCGTGCCGCAAGGCCCGGACGCTGCGACAGATGCGCCGCGCCGCGCCATGGAGGATCAGGACGTGCGCCGCACGATCGGCGCTACACTGCCGTCGTGTCACGCGTGTTTCACGCGCGGCGCCCCTTTCCGAAAGACCTCAGAACCAACCCCGCGCAGCCTCCCGGCGTCGCGCCCACCCCACCGATGATCGACGAATCGACTCACGACCGCGCGGCCGTCCGCGCCTGGCTTCAGGGACTTCAAACGCAGATCGCCGACGCACTCGGCGCGTTCGACGGCACGCCGCTCGCGACCGATGCGTGGCAGCGCGCGCCCGGCGAAAAGCTGCGCGGCGGCGGCTGCACGCGCATCGTCGAGAACGGCGGGTTCTTCGAGCGCGCGGGCATCGGTTTCTCGGATGTCGCCGGCGACAAGCTGCCGCCGTCCGCGACCGCGGCCCGTCCGCAACTGGCCGGGCGCGGCTTCGAGGCGATGGGCGTGTCGCTCGTGCTGCATCCGCGCAATCCGTACTGCCCGACCGTGCACATGAACGTGCGCCTCTTCTGCGCGATCAAGGAAGGCGAGGCACCCGTGTTCTGGTTCGGCGGCGGGATGGACCTGACGCCGTACTACGGCTTCGAGGAAGACGCGCGCCACTTCCACCGGGTCTGCCGCGACGCGCTCGCGCCGTACGGCGACGACCTGTACCCGCGCTTCAAGCGCTGGTGCGACGAATACTTCCTGCTGAAGCACCGCAACGAAGCGCGCGGCATCGGCGGCATCTTCTTCGACGATTTTTCGGAGCTGGGCTTCGAGCGCTCGTTCGCGATGGTCAGGAGCGTCGGCGAAGCGTTCCTCAAAGCGTATCTGCCGATCATCGAAAAGCGCCGCGACATGCCGTACGGCGAAGCCGAACGCGCGTTCCAGGGGCTGCGGCGCGGCCGCTACGTGGAGTTCAACCTCGTGTGGGATCGCGGCACGCTGTTCGGACTGCAAAGCGGCGGACGCACCGAGTCGATCCTGATGTCGATGCCGCCCCACGCAAGCTGGGAGTACGACTGGCAGCCGCAGCCGGGCACGCCGGAAGCGCGGCTCTATACCGACTTCCTGCCGGTGCGCGACTGGATCTGACACCGTGACGAGCGCTTCATCCTTTCGCCCCGATCCCCCCGATGCGCGGCCTGCGCGGCGCGTTGCGCTGCTCGGCGGCACGTTCGATCCGATCCACAACGGTCATCTCGCGCTCGCGCGACGCTTCGCGCAGTTGCTCGACCTGACCGACCTCGTGCTGCTGCCGGCCGGCCAGCCGTGGCAGAAGCCGGACGTGTCGGCGGCCGTGCACCGGCTCGCGATGACGCGCGCCGCCGCCGCGTCGCTCGTGCTGCCGGGCGTCACGGTCAGCATCGACACCGACGAGATCGATCACGACGGCCCGACCTACACCGTCGAAACGCTGCGCCGCTGGCGCCGGCGCAACGGCAACGACGTGTCGCTGACGCTGCTGATGGGCGCGGACCAGCTCGTGCATCTCGACACGTGGCACGAATGGCGCGAGCTGTTCGCGTACGCGCACATCGGCGCGGCGAGCCGGCCGGGCTTCGATCTTGCGTCGGTGCCCGCGAGCGTCGCGGCCGAAATCGCGTCGCGCCGCGCGCCGGCCGACACGCTGCGCGCCACGCCGCACGGCCATCTGCTGCTCGACGACGCGCTCGCGCTCGACGTCTCCGCGACCGACATCCGGCGCCGGATCCGCGCGTGCGTCGCGCAACACCACGCGGGCGGCGACGAGGCCGCGAGCGGCGAGAACGCGTCGAAGCACGTCCCCGCGGCCGTGTGGGACTATATTCTTCAACATCATCTGTACCACGGGTAATCATGGATATCCGCAAACTGCAACGCGCCATCGTCGACGGTCTCGAAGACGTCAAGGCCCAGGACATCAAGGTGTTCAACACGAGCCACCTGACCGAGCTGTTCGATCGCGTGATCGTCGCGAGCGGCACGTCGAACCGCCAGACCAAGGCGCTCGCGTCGAGCGTGCGCGAGAAGGTGAAAGAGGCCGGCGGCGACATCGTCAGCATCGAAGGCGAGGACATCGGCGAATGGGTGCTCGTCGATTGCGGCGACGCGGTCGTCCACATCCTGCAGCCCGCGCTGCGCCAGTACTACAACCTCGAAGAGATCTGGGGCGACAAGCCGGTGCGGATGAAGCTCACGAGCGCGAACCGCTTCGGCGGCGCACGTCCCACCGAGCCGCTCGACGACGAAGACGAGGATGAAGCCGAAGCCGACGCGCCGGCCGCGAAGCCCGCGCGCAAGAGCGCCGCCCGTCGCGGCGGCAGCAAGTGAGCGGCCGCGTTTTCGCCCTGTCACGATGAAGTTGCACATCGTCGCCGTCGGCCACCGGATGCCCGACTGGATCGCGACCGGCTTCGACGAATACGCGAAGCGCATGCCGCCCGAGCTGCGCATCGAGCTTCGCGAGATCAAGCCCGAGCAGCGCTCGTCGGGCCGCCCGGCGGAAAGCGTGATGGCCGCCGAGCGGCAACGCATCGAGGCCGCATTGCCGAAAGCAGCGCGCATCGTCGCGCTCGACGAACGCGGCCGCGACTGGACCACGATGCAGCTCGCGACCGCGCTGCCCGACTGGCAGCGCGACGGCCGCGACGTCGCGTTCCTGATCGGCGGCGCGGACGGGCTCGACCCGCAGCTGAAGGCGCGCGCCGATCTGCTGCTGCGTCTGTCGAGCCTCACGCTGCCGCATGCGATGGTCCGCGTGCTGCTTGCCGAGCAGCTTTACCGCGCGTGGACCATCACGCAGAATCATCCGTATCATCGCGTCTGAAGCGGCGCGCGGGCCTTCGCACGTTTGCGCCGTCGAGCCGCTCTCCGACGTGCCCGTTCCCCGCTTCTTTGCGCCTTTTCCCCGCTTTTTTCCTTTCTTCGCCGAGACCCACCCGATGCCGTCGTCCCCCGCCGCGTCCTACCCGTTCGTTTATCTTGCGTCGCAAAGTCCGCGCCGTCAGGAACTGCTCACGCAGCTCGGCGTGCGCTTCGAGTTGCTGCTGCCGCGCCCCGACGAAGACGCCGAAGCGCTCGAAACGGTGCTGCCGGGCGAAGCGCCCGCCGACTACGTGGTGCGCGTGAGCGTCGCGAAAGCGGAGGCCGCGCGGCATCGTCTCGAAGCGGGCGGCCACGCGCGCGCGCCGATCCTGACCGCCGACACCACCGTCACGATCGACGGCCGCATCCTCGGCAAGCCGCTCGACGCCGCCGACGCGGTCGCGATGCTCGCGAGCCTGCGCGGCCGCGATCACGAGGTGCTGACGGCCGTCGCGCTCGTCGATGCCCACGGCGCGCTGCTGCCGCCTGCGCTGTCGCGCTCGCACGTGCGTTTCGCGCACGCGGACGACGCCGCGCTCGCGCGCTACGTCGCGAGCGGCGAGCCGTTCGGCAAGGCCGGCGCGTACGGGATTCAGGGCCGCGCGGCCGAATTTGTCGAGCGGATCGACGGGTCCTATTCGGGTATCATGGGTTTGCCTCTGTTCGAAACGGCCGCACTGCTGCGTGCGGCCGGCGTCGACTTCCAGAACAGCTAAAACAAACACCATGAACGAAGAGATCCTGATCAACATCACGCCGCAGGAGACGCGCGTCGCACTGGTGCAGCAAGGTGCAGTACAGGAGCTTCATGTCGAGCGCACGCTGTCGCGCGGACGGGTCGGCAACATCTATCTCGGCAAGGTCGTGCGTGTGCTGCCGGGGATGCAATCGGCGTTCATCGACATCGGGCTCGAACGCGCCGCGTTCCTGCACGTCGCCGACATCTGGCATCCGCGGCTCGCAGGCGAAACGCATCAGCCGGTCCACCATCAGCCGATCGAAAAGACCGTGTTCGAAGGGCAGACGCTGATGGTCCAGGTCATCAAGGACCCGATCGGCACGAAGGGCGCGCGGCTCTCGACGCAGGTGAGCATCGCCGGGCGCACGCTCGTGTATCTGCCGCAGGAACCGCACATCGGCATCTCGCAGAAGATCGAAAGCGAAGCCGAGCGCGAGGCCGTGCGCGCGCGTCTGACCGCGGTGCTGCCCGCCGACGAGAAAGGCGGCTACATCGTGCGCACGATCGCCGAGGACGCGACGAGCGAGGAGCTTGCCGCCGACGTCACCTATCTGCGCAAGACGTGGACGACGATCGTCGCGCAGGCGCAGCGCCTGCCCGCGACCAGCCTGCTGTACCAGGACCTGAACCTCGCGCAGCGCGTGCTGCGCGACTTCGTGAACGACGAGACCACACGCATCCAGGTCGATTCGCGCGAGACGTTCCAGATGCTGACCGAGTTCGCGACCGAGTTCACGCCGGCCGTGCTGCCGAAGCTGCATCACTACACCGGCGAGCGGCCGCTCTTCGATCTGTACAACATCGAGACCGAGATCCAGCGTGCGCTGTCACGGCGCGTCGATCTGAAATCGGGCGGCTATCTCGTGATCGACCAGACCGAGGCGATGACGACGATCGACGTGAACACCGGCGGCTACGTCGGCGCGCGCAACTTCGACGACACGATCTTCAAGACCAACCTCGAAGCCGCGCATACGATCGCGCGCCAGCTGCGTCTGCGCAATCTCGGCGGCGTGATCATCATCGACTTCATCGACATGGAAAACGTCGAGCACCGCGAACAGGTGCTCGGCGAACTGAAGAAGGCGCTGTCGCGCGATCGCACGCGCGTGACCGTCAACGGCTTTTCGCAGCTCGGACTCGTCGAGATGACGCGCAAGCGCAC
>Ga0310811_10009646_pt1 | contig 12473 bp, 15 predicted proteins | sample YCmetagenome_FD_207642 | JGI IMG/M metagenome (GOLD analysis project Ga0310811, IMG submission 207642) | Soil microbial communities from experimental microcosm in Duke University, North Carolina, United States - YC | ecosystem: Engineered > Artificial ecosystem > Soil microcosm > Unclassified ... | reverse complement strand
ACCTCGCCGGCATCGATGCCATCATCCACCTGTCGAGCGTAGCGAACGACCCCTGCGGTGATCTCGATCCGAAGCTGACATGGGAAGTTTCCTGCCTCGCCACCATGCAACTCGCCGATCGCGCCAGGCGCCAGGGCGTCAAGCGCTTCATCTATGCTTCCTCGGGAAGCGTCTACGGCATCAAGGACGAGGAGCAGGTCACCGAAGACCTCGAGCTGCTGCCGATTTCCGAATACAACAAGACCAAGATGTGCGGCGAGCGCATCGTGCTGTCCTACAGGGATGACATGGTGGTGCAGATCGTCCGTCCCGCGACGGTCTGCGGATTCTCGCCGCGGCAGCGGCTCGACGTCTCCGTCAACATGCTGACCATGCAGGCCCTGACCAACGGCCGCATCACCGTGTTCGGCGGCGACCAGACCCGGCCCAACATCCACATCGACGATATCACCGATCTCTACCTCTTCCTGCTCGACCATCCCGAGCATCAGGGCGTCTACAACGCCGGTTTCGAGAATATCTCCATCCTCGACATCGCCAACATGGTGGTGAAGCACGTCAACGCCGACATCGTCGTCACCCCGTCGAACGATCCGCGCAGCTATCGCGTCAATTCCGACCGCCTGCTCGCCACCGGTTTTCGCCCGAAGAAGACGGTCGAGGACGCCATCACCGAGATGATCGGCATGTACTCGCAGGGCCGGCTGAAGAACGAAGACCGCTGGTACAATCTGAAATGGATGGAACGGGAGGTGCTCAAATGAGTGCGACCGCGCCCGCCTTTGCCGCGCCGTCGGCCCTGTTTTCCGACTATTCGGAACGGCTGAGCGCTGCGCTTCGGGAATTCGACTGGGCTCCGGTCGAAGGACTGGCGCACGATCTGCTCGATTGCTGGCGGACCGGCCGCCAGGTCTTTCTTGCCGGCAATGGCGGCAGCGGCGGCAACGCCAATCACCTCGCCAATGATTTCCTCTATCCGCTGTCGAAGACGCATGGCTCGGGCCTGCGGGTCCATTCGCTCTGCGCCAATCCGGCCGCCCTCACCTGCCTTGCCAATGACGAGGGCTATGAAGAGATTTTTTCGATGCAGCTCGCCGTGCTGGCGCGCGAGGACGACGTGCTGATCGTGCTCTCGGGCTCCGGCAACTCGCCGAACATCCTGCGGGCGCTGGAGGAAGCCAAGAAGATCGGCATGACCAGCTACGCCATGCTCGGCTTTTCCGGCGGCAAGGCCAAGGACCTCGCCGACGTGCCGATTCATTTCGAGATCGATGACATGCAGATTGCCGAGGATGCACAGATGATCGTCGGCCACATGCTACTGCAATGGCTCTACAGCCAGCGCGACGAGGTCAATGCGTCGAGGGATTATGCGGCGGACTTGCGACAGACATGGCGACGCATGAAAAATTCCTGATCCTCGGCTCGAACTCGTTTTCGGGCGCGACCCTGGCCGATCATCTCGCGGCCCAGGGCCGTGACGTGCTCGCGGCGAGCCGTTCGGAGGAAGCGCATCCGGCGTTTCTGCCCTACAAATGGCAGGCGCGGCCGGGGCACGTGCGCTTTGCGCGGATCGATCTCAATCATGATCTCAGCGAGCTGAAGTCGCTGCTTGCTGCGGAGCGGCCGAGCCATGTGGTGAATTTCGCGGCCCAGAGCATGGTCGGCGAGAGCTGGCTCAATCCGGATCACTGGATGATGACCAATGTCGTCTCCACGGTGCGGTTGCATGAACTCTTGCGCAACTATGACGGGCTTGAGCGCTACGTGCACGTCACCACGCCGGAAGTCTATGGCTCGACCGACGGGTGGGTGACGGAAACCGCTCCCTTCAATCCGTCCACGCCTTACGCGGTGTCGCGCGCGGCCGCGGACATGAGCCTGCGGACATATTTTGCGAACTACCAATTCCCCGTTGTCTTCACCCGCGCGGCCAATGTCTATGGACCCGGCCAGCAGCTCTATCGCATCGTGCCCCGTACCATCGTGGCGGCGATGGGCGGCGAGAAGCTCCGGCTCGATGGTGGCGGCAAATCGGTCCGCGTCTTCATCCACATGTCCGATGTCGCGGATGCCACCGTGAAGATCGCGCGCGGCGGCAAGCCGGGCGAGGCCTATCACATCTCCGGCTACGAGCTGGTCTCGATCCGTACGCTGGTCGAGACGATCCTCAAGCAGCTCGGAAAATCCTTTGAGGATTGCGTCGAGATGGCGCCGGAACGGCCGGGCAAGGACACGGCCTACATGCTCGAGACCACCAAGCTCCGGACCGAGCTCGGCTGGCGCGATACGATCTCGCTCGAACGCGGCATCGATGACGTGATCCGCTGGGCCGGGCGCTTCAAGAGCGATCTGGCCAAATTACCCGCCAAATACGTCCACAAGCCCTGAAGGAGAAGCGCGATGGGGAGAGGACGATGAATGTGGCAGTGCGCGGCTCCGCTAGCCGGGTCGACGCCGGCGCCTTGAAGCGCCAGGCGGCGGAACTTCGGGGCAGGATAATTGAAATGTCGCATGCGGCGCAGGCGGCGCACCTCGCCTCCTCGCTCTCCTGCGCCGATATCGTCACCGCGGCCTATTGGCACGTGCTGAACATTGATCCCCGCGAGCCCAAACATCCACTGCGCGACCGCTTCATCCTGTCCAAGGGACACGCCGCCGCGGCCCTCTATGCCGCGCTGGCCACAAAAGGCTTTTTCCCGATCGAAGAGCTCGACACCTACTGCAAGGACGGCGGCCGGCTTGCCGAGCATCCGCCGGCCAACCTTCTGCCTGGCGTCGAGGCGGCGACCGGCTCGCTCGGCCATGGACTGCCGCTTGGCTGCGGCATGGCGCTGTCGGGCCGGATCAAGGACGAAAGCTTTCGCGTCTTCGCCCTGCTCTCCGACGGCGAGAACAACGAAGGTTCGGTGTGGGAGGCCGCGATGTTCGCCGCCGCCCAGAAACTCGAAAATGTCTGCGTCGTCGTCGACTACAACAAATGGCAGGCCACCGCGCGCTCCAACGAGACGCTGATGCTGGCCCCGCTTGCCGATAAATGGCAGGCGTTCGGCTGGGATGCCCGCGAGATCGACGGCCATGATGTTGGCGCGATGGCGGAAGCGATGCAGCGCGTTCCCAACGGCTCGGGCAAGCCCGTCGCGCTGATCGCCCACACGGTCAAGGGCAAGGGCGTGTCGTTCATGGAGGACGACAACAATTGGCATTACCGCGCGCCGACGGCCGATGAAGTGGTCAGGGCCCGCAAGGAGCTCGGGCTCGTATGAGGAACGCCTTTGCGGACGAACTGACAAAGCTCGGCGACGACGATCCGCGCGTGGTCATGCTCTCGGGCGACATCGGCAACCGCCTGTTCGACAAGTTCAAGGCCATGCACAGCCAACGCTTCTTCAATTGCGGCGTGGCGGAAGCCAACATGATGGGGGTGGCCGCCGGCATGGCCATGAACGGCTTGCGCCCGGTTGCCTACACCATCACGCCTTTCATCACGACGCGCTGCCTCGAGCAGATCCGCACCGACGTCTGCTATCACGAGGCGCCTGTCACCATCGTCGCTGTTGGCGCGGGCCTCGCCTATTCCGGCCTTGGACCGACGCATCATGCCTGCGAAGACATCAGCTTCCTGCGCTCGCTGCCGAACATGGTGGTGATCTGCCCCGGCGATGCCTTCGAAGTTCGCGCCGCGCTGCGGGCTTCGCTCAAGCAGGATCATCCGGTCTACATCCGGCTCGGCAAGAAGGGCGAGCCGGTCGTGCACAAGGGACCGTTGACTGATTTTGCGATCGGCAAGGCCATCACCATTGCGCGTGGTAGTGACGTCTGTCTGCTCTCGACCGGCAACATGCTGCCAGAGGCCGTTGAAGCGGCGCATGAACTGGAGAAACACGGCATTTCGGCCGAGGTCGTCAGCTTCCACACGGTAAAGCCGCTGGACGAAGCCTGCCTCGCCGACGCCTTTGCGCGTTTTCCGCTGGTCGCCACCATCGAGGAGCATTCGCGGATCGGCGGCTTTGGCGCGGCGGTCGCGGAGTGGCTGGTCGACACCAGGGTCACGCCACGGCAGTTCATCCGCTTCGGAACGCCCGACGCCTTCTTCAAGCAATCCGGCGAGCAGGAGTTTGCGCGCGAAGCCCTTGGCCTCAGCGCGCACCAGATCGCCGACAAGATCACCGTCGCCTTGCGTCAGGGTTGAGAGCAATGAAAACCACCGCCGCCCTTCTCGTTCAGACCGGCGCGCCGCTGGTGCTGGCGGAGATCGACATCCCCGCGCTCAAGCCCGGCCAGGTGCTGGTCGAGATCGCCTATTCCGGCGCCTGCGGCACCCAGGTCATGGAATGGCGCGGCGACAAGGGCGAGGACAAATGGGTGCCGCATTGCCTTGGTCACGAGGGTACCGGGACCGTGTTGGAGACCGGCAGCGCTGTCACCAAGGTCAAGGCGGGCGACAAGGTCGTGCTGTCCTGGATCAAGGGCAGCGGCATTGAGGCCGGCGGTGCCGTCTATGGGTGGGCCGAAAAGAAGGTCAATGCCGGCGGCGTCACCACCTTTCAGCGCCACGCGGTGGTGAGCGAAAATCGCCTGACCCTTCTGCCGGGCGAGCTACCGATGGACCTTGCCGTGCTGCTCGGCTGCGCGGCGCCGACCGGCATGGGCGCCGTCTACAATGTGCTGAAGGCGCAGCCGGGCGATGCGGTGGCCGTATTCGGCACCGGCGGCGTCGGCCTTCACGCGGTCATGGCTGCGGCGCTCGTCGGCGCCATGCCTGTCATTGCCGTCGATCCCAATCCGACGAGACGGGCGCTCGCCCCGCTCTACGGTGCCACCCACGTGATCGATCCCGCGGGCACCGACGTGCTCACCGAAATCAAGAAGATCGCGCCCCAAGGCGTAGATATTGCTGTTGAATCCTCCGGGGTCCCTGTCGCAATGGAGCTCGCCGTCAACGCCACCCGCCAGCAGGGAGGACGCGCGGTCGTGATCGGCAATGCGCGTCACGGCGCGATGCTCTCGCTCAATCCGTCCGTCTTCAACCAAGGCAAGAGCCTGATGGGGACCTGGGGTGGCGACAGCGTTCCTGACCGCGACTACGGCCGCTATGCGCGCTTGCTGGGTGCCGGGCGCTTTCCGGTTCGCAACCTCCTTTCCAAGCCCTACGCGCTCGAACAGGCCGACGAGGCCTTGCAGGATCTCGCCTCAGGCAAGATCGGCCGTCCCCTGATCGACATGTCGTTGCCGGGTTAGGCCATGCGGATCGGGATCGACTTCGACAACACCATCGCCTGCTACGACGGCGTGTTTCATGCGGCGGCGCTGGAGCGCGGCCTGATCCCGGCCAATCTCGCATCCGACAAGAACGCTGTCCGCGACTATCTCAACGGTAACGGCCGCGCCGACGCCTTCACGGAGTTGCAGGGCCACGTCTATGGCGCGCGCATGGAGCTGGCCTCGCCCTACCCCGGCTTTGCCGATTTTGTTGCGACCGCGCGCAAAGCGGGTCACCGCCTCTTCATCGTCAGCCACAAGACGCGTCATCCGATCCTCGGTCCAAGGCACGACCTGCACGCCGCCGCACGCGGCTTTCTGAGCGCGCGCGGCCTGGTTGGGGAAGCCAACGGACAGATCGATCCAGCCGACGTGTTCTTCGAACTGACCAGGGAAGCCAAGGTCGCCCGCATTGCGTCACTCGGCTGCGAGGCGTTCGTCGATGATCTCCCGGAGATATTTGCTTCGCCGGATTTTCCGGGGGCGGCGCGCGGCATCCTGTTCGATCCCGCCAACCAATTCGCGGATCTCGCGCGCCAACGACAACTCGATCGCTGCGGATCATGGACGGAAATAGCCGCGGAGCTGTGCCGTGAACGCGTCTGAGGCACACGCCACCGACAGTTTGCTCACGCTCGCCCATCGGCTGACGGATCAAGCCGGTTTTGGACGCGCCCGCGGTCTCTCGCGGCTCGCCGGCGGCAAGAACAATCAGGTCTATCGCGTCGATACCGAAGGGGGCGTGCCGCTGCTGCTGAAACGCTATTTCAGCGATCCTCGCGATGCGCGCGACCGCCTCTCGGCCGAATGGAATTTTCTGGAGCGCGTCTGGCAGGACGGCGTCCGCGCCATTCCGCAACCGTTGGCAAAGGACGCAGACGCGCGGGCTGCACTGCACGGCTTTGTCGCGGGCCGGAAGCTCGATGCCGGCGAGCTGGAGAACCGGCATATCGACGCCGCCGCCGATTTCATCCTCGCCATCAATGCCAAGCGGCATGCCGAACTCGATGCCGCCTCCGACGCCTGTTTTTCCGTTTCCGATCATCTGGAGCTGGTGGAACGGCGGCTGCTCCGGCTGGCGGCACTCGATCCCGAGGTGCCGCACGCGGCCGACGCCCAGCGCCTCGTTTTCACGGCGCTGCGGCCGACATGGGATGGCGTGCGCGAACGCGCCCTGCGCGAAACCTTCGCGCTCGGCCTCGACCTGCATCGCGGCTTGAGCGAGGCCGAATGCTGCCTCTCGCCTTCAGATTTCGGCTTTCACAATGCGCTGGCGGCAGATGACGGCCGTCTGGTCTTTCTCGATTTCGAATATGCCGGGCGTGACGACCCGGCGAAGCTGGTTGTCGACTTCTTTTGCCAGCCGCAAGTGCCGGTCCCGCCGACTTGCCGCAACCGCTTCGTGGCCAGGCTTGCCGCCTTGCCGCTGGACGAAGCGGCGCAGGCGCGCTGCCGCATCCTTCTGGACGTCGCCCGCGTCAAATGGGCCTGCATCCTCCTCAACGAGTTCCTGCCCATTGGCGCCGCCCGCCGCGCCTTTGCCGATCCCAGTGGACGCGAGGCGCGTTGCGCCGCGCAGCTCGAAAAGGCAAAAGCAAAACTTGCCGAGATTCGAATCTAACGGTTTGCGCATGATCTGTCCGAAAGCCGCTACACACTTTGCGCTGACGCGGCCCTCCGGGTCCGGATCATGCGCTGGAGAACAGCTTAAATGGCCTACCGCGAGTTCATCAGCCTCCTTCACACCTCGACCGAGCGCGACTATCTCGCGCGCGTCACCCAGCGTGACAAGGCGGAGGTGGCCGAGCTCGCGGTGAAATTCGATCGCGACTATTGGGACGGCAGCCGCGAGACCGGCTATGGCGGCTACAAATATGACGGCCGCTGGCGCAAGGTCGCGGACGCGATGGTCGCCGCCTATGGCCTCAAGTCCGGCATGCGCGTGCTCGACGTCGGCTCCGGCAAGGGCTTTCTGCTGCACGATTTCACCGAGAGCGTGCCGGGGCTCGAAGTCGCCGGCATCGATATTTCCGCCTATGGCGTCGCCAATACGCTCGAAAGCGTCAGGCCGTTCTGCCAGGTCGGATCGGCGACAAAGCTGCCCTACCCCGACAAACATTTCGATCTCGTGATCTCCATCAACACGCTGCACAATCTCTACAATTACGAGCTCCATTCGGCGTTCACCGAGATCGAGCGTGTCGGCCGCGGCGCGAAATACATCTGCGTCGAGGCTTATCGCAACGAGCGCGAGAAGGTGAACCTGATGTACTGGCAGCTCACCTGCCGCATCTTCCATACGCCGGCGGAGTGGGATTTCGATTTCAGGCAGTCCGGCTACACCGGCGACCACGAGTTCATCTTCTTCGAATGAGCCTCACCCGAACCTGAGACGGATCGCATGCGTTGCCTGATCGTGGGTGTGGATGGATCGTTTGGCGGCACCCTGTCCCGTTCGCTCCAAAGCCGCGGGCACGAGGTGGTCGCGACCACGCGGCGCCGCGAGCGCGACGGCGAACATCCCTTTCTGGATCTGGCCGCGCCACTGCCGCCATTGCCGCAAGTGGACGTCGCGGTCATCTGTGCCGCCATGGCTCGGCTCGAGGAATGCCGGCAATATCCCGAGCTTGCCCATCGTGTGAATGTCGCCGCGCCGCTCGATATCGCCCGCACGCTGACGCAGGCCGGCGCGCGCGTGATCCTGCTCTCGACCAGCTCGGTATTCGGTTGCCTCACCCCGCACATCGAAGAAAGCGCGAGGCCAGGGCCGCGGAGCGTGTACGCGCGCATCAAGGCAGAAGCCGAAGCGCGCCTGCTGGAGTTGGGATCCCTGGTTTCGGTGCTGCGGCTGACCAAGGTCGTCAAGCCGAACGCGGGTTTGTTGTCGGAATGGATCCGGCATCTCGGCGAAGGCAAGGCCGTGCGTGCGTTCGACGATTGTCGCTTCTGTCCGCTCTCGATTGCAGATGTGGTCGGCGCCATCACGGCCATCATCGAAGGCGGCCAAGGCGGCGTCTACCATCTCTCAGGGGCTGTCGACGTCGGCTATGCGGAGGCCGCGATCTTCTTCGCCCAACGCATCGGACTGCCCAATAACCTGATCCAGCCGATGCATGGCGTCGACAGTGGGCTTCCCGAGGCAGAGCTGACGCCGTTTACCTCTCTATCCTGCGGCCGGCTCACGCGCCTCACTGGCTTCGTTCCGCCCGAACCGCTCGATGTCCTGCAAGAGGTGTATGGGCCCGAGATCGAGGCGGCCCGGCAAACGCTCGCCGCCCACGCCGGCTAGCAACTCTTGCTTCGGTGATTTAAGGGTGGTTCGCTCGCCTTCTCGGGCTTGGAAGGAGGTTTGAGCCCAGCGGTAGTTTTTCAGGAGGCTGTTTTTGAAACCTTTTATTCGCGTGATGTTCGTCTCATTCGTTTTGACTGTCCCGGCGCTTGCCGAGAAGCTGGTCGATCCCGCCACCGTCGCACCGGAATATCGCGAGGCCGCCGAGAAGCGGCGCGCCGAGCAGATCCGGCAGCACGACTGCGCCCACAAGGCCGACGTCGAGAAGGTGCTGCCGCGCGAGCGAACCGCGTTCCTGCTGCATTGCCTGGAGCCGGACGCGGCAGCGAAATAGCAGGCGAGCTCTGCCGGCGCGATTAACTTGGGTTGTTCGCGCTGCGCTCGAAGCGGTTGATAACCTTCGCGCTTGCCTTGCTCCCGCGCGCAAGTTGCGGAAGAGTTCGAGGTTGTAACGTATGAGCGTGGGGGCGTCGCATGCGTAACCAGGACACGGGTTTCGACCATCATCGCTACCGGCAATTGCTGTCGGAAGCGGTCGACGAAGACAAGCGACTGGCGCTGATCAATCTCCTGATCGAGGAGCGGGCCAAGGATCGTCTGGAGGCCCAGATCGCCTCCGATCGCGCGGCGATGACGGCATCGACCATCGCGAAAGTGCTGGGCACGCCCCGGGGGCGGTAACGCGTTGCTATCCACCTTTGAATGCCGGACCGAAAGCGGCTGGCAGAGCATTATGTTGCGATTCGATTAAGGATGCCCGGCAATCGGCTATAAAGTTTTTTGTTCTAAGGATGCTCCCCACAAAGCCCGTTTGGGGCCCAAAAAAGGGGGGTATCATGAAACTCATTGCTTCGATTGCTGCCGATCGCTCTTTCAAGACGATCTCGATGTTGTCCGTTCTGGGTCTTGTGTTGTCGTTTGGCTTCATCGCCTACGGCATGGACCTGAACGCCGTCTGGCTCTAACCTTTCGGTCCGGCATCCCGCCGCGCGCGAATGCGTACGCGGGTGCCGGCATCGAAGGAATATTGCATTGCCACTCTCTCGTCGCGCGGTACTCGCCGCGACCGTTCTGACTGCGCTCTCCGCCGCCAGCGCCTGGTCCGCCCCTCCTGCCCCTGAAGCGACCAAGGACGACCACGACATCGCTGCGCTCCTGGCAAAGCCCGTCGGCCTGCCCGACATGGCGATCGGCCCCGCGACCGCTCCGGTCACCGTCATCGAATATTCGTCCCTGACATGTCCACACTGTGCGGCGTTTGCGGAAAACGTGTTTCCGATGTTGCAGACCAAATATATCGACACCGGCAAAGTGCGTTTTGTGTCGCGCGAGTTTCCGCTCGACGTCAAGGCCGCGGCGGCATCGATGCTGGCGCGCTGCATCGCCAAGGACGATGCGCCCAGGTTCTTTGAAGTGACGATGACGATGTTTCGCCGGCAGCAGGAGATGGTGGAGCACACCACCGACACGCTGACGGACATCGGCGGCAAATACGGCCTCAGCCAGCAGGACGTCGAAAGCTGCGTGAAGAACGATGCGTCGCTGGACAAGTTGCAGGCGGACCAGAATTTCGCCTATCGCCAGTTGAAGGTGGAAGCGACGCCAACCTTCTTCATCAACGGCGACAAGGTGAAGGGCTCGATGTCGTTTGAGGAATTCGAAGCCAAGCTTGCGCCGATGTTGAAACACTGACGCACACCAAACGCCGCTGTGCACCGTAGTCCTACGGTCTAGGACTCCTGTCCGCTTTTGATTATGAGTCCGCCGCGTTTGGCCCTGTGGGGGAGGGGCAAGTCGCGAGGTCCGGACTCCTAGGCACTCCGGGCCTCGTGCACTTCTCGCCAACGCGAACATGGCCGCGATCTTTCGCCTGCTTCATCCTTTATTGCACCATCCTCGTCTCCACGGCTGCGCTTGCAGCCGTCAGTACCGCGCGCGCCGAATCCGGACTGGCGGAGGCCTGTGCGGCGATGGTCTCGCTGGGAGGTAATTGAGCCTCGATTTCAACTGCCCTCGCCTTTGTCGCCGCCCGCTTGCGGCACTGCAACGAAGGCAACGCCGATGCGGTTCTTCTGGATCCAGGCGATGCTGCATTCATGCACCCTGGCGCCGTTGTTCATGACCAGACGGAAGCGTGCCGGCACGAAGGCGGGATTGTCGACATCGATCGCCGCGCCTTCGGGCGAGATGTTTCGCACCACGCAGCGCATGACCGATCCGCCGGCCGACACCAGAGCAGGCTCATCGATCTCGGTCCGGGGATGTCTGCGCCGTTCGTCCATGGCCTTCTGCCCTGATGACATCGCGTGCAATTAGACTAGCGGCAAAGCTTAAACAAATTGGCAGGCCAGCTATTCCGAAAGGGCAACGACCTTGCCGTTCTCCGCCATCGCAGGTTAGCCTGACGGCCATGGCGATGTGCAGGCGCAACGCACGCCTTTAAAAAAAATGAACAGGCGCCATGGGGAGAACGCCATGTTCGATGAACTCGATCGGCGGACGAGTCTGACCGGCAATCAGATCAAGATTCTGGCTGCCGCCATCATCGGCGACGCGCTGGAATTTTTCGACTACTTCCTGATCGGCTTCGTGCTGGCCTTCCTGATCGGCCCCTGGAAGCTCACCTTCGGTCAATCCGCGACCGTGCTGATGAGTTCCGGCATCGGCGCAATTCTTGGCGCCTATGCCTGGGGCTGGCTTGCCGATCGCATCGGCCGCCGCATCGTCTTCATCGGGACCGTCTTGAATTTCTCGATCGCGACCGGGCTACTCTATTTCACGCCCGACAATGGCTGGGTTTATCTGGCGATCATACGCTTCTTTGTCGGTACCGGTGTCGGCGGCCTCTATTGCGTCGACTTGCCGCTGGTGCAGGAGTTCATGCCCTCCTCCAAGCGCGGCCTGATCGGAGGTCTTGTGACCTGCGTCATCCCGCTCGGTGTCGGACTCGGCGCCGTGCTCGGGGCATTCATGGGCTCCGACCAGTGGCGGCTGCTGTTTGCCATTGGCATTCTGCCCGCGCTGGTCGTCCTGCTGGTGCGGATCTGGGTGCCGGAGAGCCCGCGTTGGCTCTGTCGCCAGGGCCGCTATGAGGAAGCGCGCAAGTCGCTGGCCTGGGCGCTACAAGTCGACCCATCGTCCTTGCCGATGCCGACCGCAGCCGATGCCGGCCCGATCATCAGGAGCAACTGGCTCGATCTCTTTAAATATCCGCGCAGCCTTTTGGTATCCTGGCTCGGCAACGCCGGCGCGCAGACCGGTGTTTACGGGGTCACGTTATGGGCGCCGTCACTGTTCGTGCTGCTCTTGAAGGTCACGCCGCAACAGGCGGCGAAGATGATGATCTTGCTCACCATCTGCGGCTTTGTCGGACGGATCGCGTTCTCCTATTTCAACGAATGGATCGGTCGGCGGAAGGCCGGCGGATTGCTGGGCCTCGGCGCCGGCATTCTGGTGATCGTCGCGGGCTACAACTACGATGTCATGTGGGGAGAATGGTCGGCCTTCTGGCTGATCCTGGCCGCTGCATTCTTCTTCGCTGATGGCGGCTTTGCGCTGGTCGGCCCCTATGCCGCCGAGATCTGGCCGTCGCATTTGCGCACCTCGGGCATGGGCTCGGCCTATGGCTTTGGCGGCATCGGCAAGATCCTCGGGCCGGTCGGGCTCGCCCTGATTGTCGGCTCCAACAATTATCTCAAGCCGGACGTACCGCTGACGGAAATTCCGATGGCCTTTATCTATCTTGGCTGCTGGTTCCTGATGGCCGGTATCGTCTATTATTTCTTCGGGATAGAGACCCGGGGTAAATCGATCGAGGACATCGACCGCGAGCTGAGTGCAGGCACGGCATCAGCGACGGCGACGGCCCAGGTTCGTGAGGCATAGAACGGAACATGCTGGTTGCGACTTCTGCTGAACTGGC
>Ga0310811_10009645_pt1 | contig 12474 bp, 8 predicted proteins | sample YCmetagenome_FD_207642 | JGI IMG/M metagenome (GOLD analysis project Ga0310811, IMG submission 207642) | Soil microbial communities from experimental microcosm in Duke University, North Carolina, United States - YC | ecosystem: Engineered > Artificial ecosystem > Soil microcosm > Unclassified ... | reverse complement strand
GTGGACGCCGTGGACTCGCGCACGAGCAGCGAGCGTCCGAGCCGGCGCGTGGCAAGTCGCGCCGCGAAGCGCGAGCGATCGAACGCTTCAGCCAACTTCCTCGATCTCCAGGCTCAGGTCGAGCGCGGGCGCGGAGTGCGTGAGCGCGCCCACCGAGAGGTAGTCCACGCCGGTCTCCGCGTAGACACGGATGTTCTTGAGGTTCAACCCGCCCGATACCTCCACCTCCGGCCAGCGGCGCGCGCCGTCGCGCACGCGCGGGTGGTCCGGCGGGTTCGCCGCGTACCAGCGGTCCACCTCCTCGACGCAGCGCTTGACGATTGCGGGCGCCTGGTTGTCGATGAGGATCCGGTCCACCTCGGGGCGCAGCGCCTCCTGAAGCTGGTCGAGCGATTCCACCTCGACCTCGAGCAGCAGGTCGCGGCGCGTGCGCTGGATGCGGTCGATGGCGTTCGTGAGCCCGCGCGCGGCGCGGATGTGGTTGTCCTTGACCAGGTACATGTCCCAGAGCGCCAGGCGGTGGTTCTGTCCGCCGCCGCAGAGCACGGCGTACTTCTCGAGGATGCGCAGGCCCGGCGTGGTCTTGCGCGTGTCGAGGATCGTCGCCCCGGTGCCGGCGATGGCGTTCACGTACGCGCGCGTGAGCGTCGCCACGCCCGAGAGCCGCATGAGGAAGTTGAGCGCCGTGCGCTCCGCGGTCATGACGCTCGCGGCGGAGCCGGAGACGGTGGCAATCGCCGCTCCCGCAGGGACTTCCTGCCCATCCTTCACCGTGGACTTGAACTTGAGGCTGGCGTCGACCTCGCGGAACGTCATCGCCGCGATGTCGATGCCCGAGACCACGCCCGGCTGTTTCGCCACGATCGCCGCGCGCGCGCCCACGTTCGACGGCACCGCGTTCAGCGTGGTCACGTCGCCGGTGCCCACGTCCTCCGAGAGCGCGTACTTCACCAGCGGCAGGAAGCTCTCGTGCATGCTCAGCGATCCTTGCCGAACCGGCGCTTCACGTTGCGCGGCTCCCGGCCGGGCCGCACGGTGCGCGACCGGCCGGAGGCGCCGGCTTCGTGCATCGCCTCCAGAAGAGCGCCGCCGCGCGCCATCGCCAGCGCCGCCTTCACGTCGTCGATGCGGTCGCGCAGGGATGCCGCGCGCTCGAACTCCAGCGCCCGCGCCGCCTCGAGCATATCGCCCTCGAGCTGCGCCAGCAGCCGCTCGGAGTCGTCGCCCAGGAGCACCGCCTCGTCCTCGCGCGCGCGCTCGCCGCGCCCGATCGCGTCGGCCACGCTCGTCGCCTTCATGATCTCCTCGACGGTCTTCAAGATGGTGCGCGGCGTGATGCCGTGCTCGACGTTGTAGGCGTGCTGCCGCTCGCGCCGCCGGTTCATCTCGGTGATCGCGCGCTTCATCGAGTCGGTGATCTGGTCGGCGTAGAAGATGACGCGGCCGCCCGCGTTGCGCGCCGCGCGCCCGGCGGTCTGGATGAGCGAGCGCTCGCTCCGCAGGAACCCCTCCTTGTCGGCGTCGAGGATCGCGACCAGCGACACCTCGGGCAGGTCCAGCCCCTCGCGCAGCAGGTTGATGCCCACGAGCACGTCGAAATCCGCGAGCCTCAAGCCGCGCAGGATCTCCACGCGCTCGAGCGCGTCGATGTCGCTGTGCAGGTAGCGGACTTTCACGCCCATCTCGGTGAGGTAGTCGGTGAGGTCCTCGGACATGCGCTTGGTCAACGTTGTAACGAGCGTGCGCTCCTTTCGTTGCACGCGCTGTCGTATCTCATGTAACAAGTCGTCCACCTGGCCGTCCACGGGCTTCAGCACCAGCTCGGGGTCGACCAAGCCGGTGGGCCGGATGATCTGCTCCACGACGATGCCCTGGCTCTGCTGCAGCTCGTACTCGCCGGGCGTCGCCGAGATGTAGAGCACCGGCCCCACGAGCGACTGGAACTCGGGGAACTTGAGCGGCCGGTTGTCGAGCGCGCTCGGCAGCCGGAAGCCGAAGTCGACGAGCGTCTGCTTGCGCGAGCGGTCGCCCTCGTACATGCCGCCGATCTGCGGCACGGTGACGTGCGACTCGTCGATGATGGTGAGGAAGTCGGCGCGGCCGTCGGCCGTGCGCGGGAAGTAGTCGAGCAGGCAGCCCGGCCGCTCGCCGGGGGCGCGGCCCGAGAGATGGCGCGAGTAGTTCTCCACGCCCGGGCAGGTGCCGTGCGCTCCCAGCAGCTCGAGATCGTACTCGGTGCGCTGCTGCAGCCGCTGCGCCTCGAGCAGCTTGCCCTCGCCGCGGAGGATCGCGAGCCGCTCCCGCAGCTCGGCGCGGATGGTGCCGAGCGCGCCCTGGAGCCGCGCTTCCGGGGTGACGAAGTGCTTGGCCGGGTAGAGCGCCAGCCGGTCCATCACCCGCAGCGTCTTCCCGGTCACCGGGTCCACGGTCGCGAGCTTCGACACCACGTCGTCCTCGAGCTCGATGCGGATGTGAAAGTCCTCGTAGGCGGGCCGCACCTCGACCACGTCGCCCCGGACGCGGAACTGGGCGCGCGAGAGGTCGAGGTCGGTACGCTGGTACTGGATGGCGACGAGCTGGTCCAGCAGCTCGCGCCGGCGCAGCGTGTGCCCGGCGCGCAGGTCGATGCGCATGCCCTTCCAGTCTTCGGGCGTGCCCAATCCGTACAGGCACGACACGCTGGCCACGATCAGCACGTCCTCGCGCTCGAGCAGCATCGACGTGGCCTGGAGCCGCAGCCGATCGATGTCGTCGTTGATGCTGGCGTCCTTGGCGATGTACGTGTTCGTGGACGGGACGTAGGCCTCGGGCTGGTAGTAGTCGTAGTAGCTGATGAAGTAGCCCACGCCGCCATCGGGGAAGAACTGCTTGAACTCACCGTAGAGCTGGGCCGCCAGCGTCTTGTTGTGCGAGATCACCAGCGCCGGCCGGCCCCACTGCGCGAGCACGTTCGCGATCGTGAACGTCTTGCCCGAGCCGGTGACGCCCAGCAGCGTCTGCTGGCGCTGGCCGGAGCGCAGCCCGGCCACCAGCTCGTCGATCGCCTGCGGCTGGTCGCCCGCGGGCGGATAAGGGGACTGCAGTCGGAAGCCCATGGACCCGCGAGCGTACCCGAGGGGCTGGCGGGGGTCGAGGCACGCAGCGTGTTCGCACGACCTGACGCGCGGCGGCTCCGCGTCGTAGTCTCGGCGCTCCCATGCCACGCCTCGTCGCGTTCCTGCGCGCCATCAACGTCGGCGGTCACACCGTCGAGATGGCGAAGCTGAAGCAGCTGTTCGAGAAGCTCTCGCTCACCGGCGTGGAGACGTTCATCGCCAGCGGGAACGTGATCTTCGACGCGCCGAAAGCCGCTCCCGACACGCTCGAGAGGAAGATCGCCGCGCACCTGGAGAAGTCGCTCGGCTACGAGGTGGTGACGTTCCTGCGCTCACCCAACGAGCTGGCGGCGACGCTCGCGCATCGAGCGTTCCCGAAGGAGCGCGCCGGCTCGACGCTCCACATCGGGTTCCTGGGCTCACCGCCGGCGGCCGCGGCGAAGCAGCAGGTGCTGGCGTTGACCAGCGACATCGACGACTTCCACGTCCACGGCCGCGAGCTCTACTGGCGCTGCGCCGGGCGCTTCAGCGACAGCGTGGTCAGCGGCCCCAAGCTCGAGAAGGCCCTGGGGCAGCCGACCACGATGCGCAAGATCACGACCGTGGAGAGGCTGGCGAAGAAGGTCGGCTGAAGCGCCGCGCCTACCAGCGCTGCCGCCCGGTGTAGGTGAGCACCACTTCCTTCCCCGCCGCCACCGGGACCGTCCACTTGAGAAGGCCGGCCTCGTCACGGGTCACGGGCAGCGAGGACTTGGTGACGTCGATGTCGCCGTTCACCGGCTCCTCGACCTGGATCGTGGCGTCCACCGACTTGCGGTTCCGGAGCTTGATCTCCACCGAGTACTCGCGCTCGCGATCGCTGACGCGCCGCTCGCTCACCTGCTTGCGCTCGGCCGCGAGGTCGAAAGCGTAGCCCATCTCCAGCGTCACCTTCTCGTCCACGGCGGTGTGCTTCACCGTGGTCTCGCCGGTCAGCTGCAGATCCTTGTCGGCGTCCGGTGCGTAGCAGCGCACACGGCCAGCGGGGATGGGCGCGCCCATGCCGTCCTTCGCCGAGTTCACCATCTCGAGCTTCCATTGCACGCCGCTGGGATTGCCGCCGCGGTAGACGTAGAGCGGCTTGACCGCGACCGTCTTCGGCTCGAGCAGCACCAGCGTCTGGCTCTCGCGGTCGCGCAGCGTCGCCACGCCCGGCAGCGTGTAGAGGTGGAAGTCGGAGAACGCCTGCTCGGAGGGCGCGTAGCCGGGAGCGGACATCGCCAACGCCGACGTCTTCATCGCCCGCGGCGCCGCATCCATCGGCATCGGCGCACCCGCGCGCGATACCTCGCCGGCGATCAGCTTGACGCTGGCGTCGCGGTAGTCGCGCCCGGTGGTGTTCTCGACGCGCACCACCGCCGACCACTGCGCCGAGGTCTCCCCGGTGCGCACGAGCGTGTGCTCCGCCGACCACGACAGGCCGCCGGTCAGGTACTGGAGCTCGGCGCTGCCGCCGCCCTTCCTGGCGCCCTCCACCACCGCCTCGATCGCGGGCTTGAGCGAGAGCGACGCGTCGGGCTTCGCGAGCCGGACCTCCTGCATCGCCTCCCGGTAGAGCGAGGAGAGCGCGCCGTCGTCGCCGCGCACCACGAGCCACGAGCCGTCCGCCGAGAGCAGCGTGCCCTCGGTGACGCGCTCGCCGGTCCTGCTCACCACGCGCACGCGCGAGCCGATCGCCTTCTCCAGGAGCCCGTCGCCGGTGGCGACGTCGAAGCGATAGGCGAGCCGCGCGAGCTTGCCGCTGCTGGGAACGAAGCGCAGCGACGTGGCATCGAGCCGGTCGGACACGCCCTCGAGCCGCAGCGTGTCGCGGCTGCCGCGGTAATCGAGCGTGCGTGACTCCTTCACCAGCCCGAGGTCGGACGTATAGAGCGTGAGCGACGGGCCGGCGAGGGCGGCAGCGGGGAGCGTGATGACGAAGAAGGCGGCGATCGACGAACGCACGGTCATGGCGGTATTCCTCCGGAACGAGGGGCGCAGGATATACGCCCCCGGCTCCGGATGTATTCCCGCCCGGTTCGCGCCCCCCGGGCCGCGAGGGCTCAGGGCGGGCCAGGTGCTTTCCCTACTCCCGCACCGCGCTCAGGCTCTGCTGGGCGCGCTTCAGCTTGTCGAGCGTCTCCTCGAGCTGGCCGAGGCGCTCGTTCTCCTTCTGCACGATCTCGGGCTTCGCCTTCCTCAGGAAGTCCTGGTTGCGGAGCTTCTTCTTCACGCCCTCGAGATCGGCGAGCAGCTTCTGCGCCTCGCGCGCGAGGCGCGCGCGCTCCTCGTCCAGGTCCACGAGCCCCTCGAGCGGCAGGAACACCTCCGCGCCCTGCACCACGGCGTGCGCGGCCACCGGCGGGCGGCCGCCGTCGCGCGACAGTCGCAGCTCCTCGATCTTCGCCAGCGGCTTCACCTGCGACGCCAGCCGCTCGAGCAGGTCGAGCTGCGCGCGGTCGCCACGCACCACCACGGGCACGGGCTTGCCGGGTGCGATCTTCGATTCCACGCGCAGGTTGCGCACCGCGACGACGATGCCCTGCAGGAACCCGACCTCGCGCTCGGCCTCGGCGTCGAACCACGACTTCTTCGCCTTGGGCCACGCCGCGAGCGCCAGCGTGTCGCCGTCGTGCGGGATCGCCTGCCACAGCTCCTCGGTCACGAACGGCATGAACGGGTGCAGCAGGCGGAGGATGCCGTCGAGCACGCGCCAGCTCACCCAGCGCGCCGTGCGCAGATCGTCGCGCTGCTCCGGCGTCAGGGGTGTTTCCTGCTCGGCGAGCGCCCAGCGCGGCTTCGCCATCTCCAGGTACCAGTCGCAGTACTCGTTCCACGCGAAGTGGTAGATCGCCTGCGTCGCCTCGGCGAAGCGATACGTCTTCAAGTTCCGGGTCACGTCCTTCGCCGCGTTCGCGAGCCGCGACAGGATCCAGCGGTCGGCGAGCGACAGCCGGAGCTGCGACTCCTTCACGCTCGAAAGATCTTCGGACCCGGCTGCGCCGGGTGCCCCGAGCCGCATGGTCACGAGCTTGGTCGCGTTCCACAACTTGTTGGCGAAGAACTTGCCGCTCTCGAGCCGCTTCTCGTCGAACAGCAGGTCCTGCCCGGTGGGCGTCTGCACCATGCAGAAGCGCACGCTGTCGGCGCCGTACTTCTCCATCATCGCCAGCGGGTCGGGCGAGTTGCCGAGCGACTTGCTCATCTTCCGGCCCTGCGCGTCGCGCACGATGCTGGTGAAGTAGACGTGCGCGAACGGCGCCTCGCCGAGGAAGTGGTAGCCGGCCATGATCATGCGCGCGACCCAGAAGAAGATGATGTCGCTGCCGGTGACCATGAGGCTGTTGGGGTAATAGCGCTCGAGGTCGGCGGTCTTCTGCGGCCAGCCGAGCGTGGCGAACGGCCACAGCCACGACGAGAACCAGGTGTCGAGCACATCTTCGTCCTGGCGCCAGCCCTCGCCCGGCGGTGCCTCGAGCGACACCACCTGCTCGTCGCCTCGGTACCACACCGGGATCCGGTGCCCCCACCACAGCTGCCGCGAGATGCACCAGTCGCGGATGTTCTCGAGCCAGTTGAGGTACACCTTCTTCCACCGCGCCGGGAACATCTTGACTTTGCCCTTCTTCGCCGCCTCGATCGCGGGCGCGGCGAGCGGCGCCATCTTCACGAACCACTGCCACGACAGGTAGGGCTCGATGACGGTGTTGCAGCGCGAGCAGTGCCCCACCGCGTGCCGGTGCGGCTCCACCTTGTCCAGGTAGCCGGCATCTTGAAGTGCAGCCACGATGCGCTCGCGCGCCTGGAAGCGGTCGAGGCCGCGGAAATCGCCGGCGGCGTCGTTCATGATGCCGGCCTCGTCCATGATCACGATCTCGGGCAGGTCGTGGCGCTTGCCGATCTGGAAGTCGTTGGCGTCGTGCGCCGGCGTCACCTTCACCGCGCCGGTGCCGAACTTGGGATCCACCGCCTCGTCGGCGACGATCGGGATCTCGCGGCGGACGAGCGGCAGCACCGCCGTGCTGCCGATGAGCCTGGCGTAGCGCGGGTCCTTGGCGCTCACGGCCACACCGGTGTCACCGAGCATGGTCTCCGGGCGCGTCGTGGCCACGGTCACCGAGCCGCTCCCGTCCTTCAACGGGTAGCGGATGTGCCAGAGGTGGCCGTCGGTCTCCACCATGTCGACTTCTTCGTCGGAGAGCGCGGTGCCGTCGCGCGGGCACCAGTTGACGATGTAGCGCCCGCGGTAGATCAGGCCCTCGTCGTGGAGCGACTTGAAGACGTGGAGCACGGCGCGCGAGTAGGCCTCGTCCAGCGTGAAGCGCTCGCGCGCCCAGTCGGGCGTGATGCCGAGCCGGCGCTCCTGCTGGAAGATGATGCCGCCGTACTGCTCCTTCCACTCCCAGACCGCCTTCAAGAACGCGTCGCGGCCGAGCTGGTGGCGCGACTTCTTCTCGCTCTTGAGCTTCTTCTCCACCACGTTCTGCGTGGCGATGCCGGCGTGGTCCATGCCCGGGATGTAGAGCGTCTCGCGCCCTTCCATGCGCTGCCAGCGGATGATGCAGTCGCGCACGGACTCGCCGAGCACGTGGCCCATGGTGAGCGAGCCGGTGACGTTCGGCGGCGGGATGGCGATGACGAACGGGGCCTTGGAGCCCGTGCCCTTCGGCTGCGCGGCAAGGTCCGCGCGCGGCTGGAACACGCCCAGCCGCTCCCAGAACGCGTAACGTTCGGGCTCGATGCGGCGCGGGTCGTAAGGCTGCGAGAGCGCCTCGGGATTCCCGGGACGCATGGACGGCCTCCTTCGCGGGGCGCCCACGAACGCAGAAGCCCGGCGCAGGCCGGGCCGCAGGAACCCCAGTGAATTCGAGGGACGGACGGTAGCGGAGGGCGCCGAAGCCGGTCAACCGACAGGCTTGCCCCGGGTCGAGAGCGCGCGGATCACGCTCGGGAGCAGTGGCCGAACCGGGTGCTTCGCGAGCAGGCCCGCCACCTCGTCGAGTGGCCACCAGCGACGTTCGCGCCAGCTCATTTCATCCCACGTCGCGTGCTCGACCTGGACCTCGAGGAGATAGGTCGCGACCGAGAGGACGACGCCCCACTTCTCGTACTCGTAGCTCCCGATCGAGGCTCCGACCAGGCGGCCCTCGAGGCCCGCCTCCTCCGCCGCCTCGTTGAGCGCCGTCTCTTCGAGCGTATCCCCGGGATCCACCATCCCCTTCGGGATGCCCCACGCCTTCCCGTCTCGCTTGCGGATCAGGCAGATCTCGACGCTCCCCTTGACCGAACGGAACGGGAACGCGGCGGCCTGATCGGAAGCGTCGTTCGCGGGCGTCGTCTCCTCCTGTGCGGGACCTGCGGCCTCATCTTGCCATGAACACGCGCGCCGTGTAACGCAGCGCCCGGGCAGCAGGACCTGCCTTTCCGGCGGCGGGTTGCCGGCAGCCCACCCGGCCCCTACCCTCGCGCCGCATGCATGGACCAGCATCCCGCCGCGTCGGGCGCGCCGTCTGCGTCGCGCTCGCGCTCGGTTCCGCCAGGATGGCGGCCGCCTCACCGCTCGAGTTCATCGCGGTGCGCGACCCGTTCATGGCCGAGCTGCGCGTGCTCGAGTGCTACGACCTGCCCGCCGACAGCGGGCGTTACCGGCTGCCCCACTTCAACACCTGGCCGCTCCAGCGCCTGGAGCTGATGGGCGACGGCCCGCCGCCGCTCGAGGGGAATCTCGTGCGCACGCTGGTCGCCGAGCGCCTCGAGCGCGAGCTCCAGCGTGATGCCATGGGCGCGTTCGCCACCTACCACGTGCGGCTCTCGACGCCGAGGATCCTGCAGCGCGCCTGGCCCGAAGACGATCGCCTGGAGCTGTCGGTCGGCACCGAGGGCGCGTACGACATGAGCCGTCAGAGCGGCGACACCGACACGCACTGGCGCGACGGCAGCGGCATCCACCTGCGCGCGGGCGCCCAGATCGATCGCTGGCTCGCGTTCGCGCACATCGCGCTCGGCCAGCTCGAGAATGCGGAGGAGTTCACCGACGCGCTGGTCGCGAACACGAACCTCGCGGCGCAGACCGACGAGGCGTATCTGAGTTACAGCGCCGGCACGCACTGGAACGTGACCATGGGCCGTCAGCGCTTCGCGTGGGGACCGGGCGAGGAGGGCTCGCTGCTCATCTCGCGCACCGGGGCGCCGCTCACGGCGCTCTACCTGCACTTGCGGATCAAGGCCTTGCGCGCCGATGGGTTCTCGATCAACGCCACCACGGACCCGGGCACCGGCGAGCAGTTCGCCGCCCATCGCATCGAGTGGCAGCCACTCTCCGCGCTGCGCCTGGGCATCGCCGAGGCCGCGCGCTACAAGGCCGACGGCTGGGAGGCGGTGTACGTGGCGAGCGTGATCCCCTACTCGCTCGCGCAGCGCATCCTGCAGCAGGACGGCGAGAGACTGGGCGAGGCACGCAACAACATCGAGCTGTCGCTCGACGCGTCGTGGCGCCCGGCGGACGGAACCCGGCTCTATGGTGAGATGCTGCTCGATGACCTGCACGCGAAGAGCGCGGCGACGCCGAACAAGTACGGATGGCAGGTCGGCGCCGACGGCGCGTGGACGCACGGCTTCACGCGGCTGTCGTGGAACACCGAGTACACGTGGCTGTCGCGCTACACGTACACGTCGTTCTTCGGCCGCGAGTTCACGGCGCAGGGCATCCCGATCGGCTTCCCCACCGGCCCCGACTCGCGCCGGCTGCGCGTGCGCATCGGCTGGGACCCGCGCGTGGCGTGGCAGGTCACCGGCGTCGTCTCGCGCACGTGGAAGGGCGAGAACGATTTCGATGACCCCTACATCAATGGCACGCCGATCCCCCCCGTGGGCACGCTCGAGGGCATCGTGCAGACGACCGATGACGCCACCGGCGTGCTGCGCTGGTGGCCGGCGAGCGGCGTGGACCTGTCGCTGTCGCTCGGCTTCACGCGCGCGACGAACGTGGACCACGCGCAGGGCAACGACCAGAACGGCATCCACGGCTCGGTCGCGTTCCGCCTGAGCCGCTGACGGCGCCGTCGTTCACGGGGCGTACGCTCAGGCGCTCGCGCGGCTGCGCGCCAGCGATTCCTGCGTCTCATCGGGGCGACGATCCACCCTGCGGCGACGGCCCTCGTCGGCCGCTTCATGGTCGTTCGTGATGACGTGCTTGACTCTGTCCGCCGTCGCGCGGAACGTGAACCGGCTCCAAGGTTCCGTGTCCCCCACCCCCAAGGGAAAGGAGATCGCGTGCCCCGCGCATCCGCTCTCGTCGCCTCGCTGATCTTCGCCGTGCTCGCGGCTCCCGCCGCCCAGGCCGCGAAACACTTCGACAAGGGTGACCAGGACACCACCTGCGCGCCGTGCAAGGACTTCGACCAGTACGCGAACGGTGGCTGGCGCGCGAAGTTCGTGATGCCGGCCTCGTACTCGCGCTACGGCGCGTTCACGGAGGTCGCCGACCGCAACCAGCAGGTGCTGCTCGGGATCGTCACCAAGGCGGCCGCGGCGAAGGCGAAGGCGGGGAGCGACCAGGCGAAGCTCGGCGACTACTGGTCGAGCTGCATGGACTCGACCGCGGCCGAGGCCGCGGGGCTCAAGCCGGTGCAACCGCTGCTCACCGCGGTCGACGGCATGGCGTCGGTGAGCGACCTCGGGCGCCAGGTGGCGTGGTTCCACGCCCACGGCGTGGGCGCGGTGTTCGCGTGGTTCGGGAACCAGGATCCCAAGAACAGCGACCGCTTCATCGTGCACGCGGGCCAGGGCGGCCTGCACCTGCCGGACCGCGACTACTACACCAAGACCGACTCGGCCTCGAAGGCGCTGCGCGTCGAGTACGTGGCGCACATCGCGCGCTGCTTCGCCCTGGCGGGCGAAGCCGCGAGTGCCGCGTCGCGGGACGCCGATGCGGTGATGACGCTGGAGACCGCGTTGGCGAACGCGAGCATGACGAACGTGCAGCGGCGCGACCCCAACGCCACCTACCACGTCATGCCCACGGATTCGCTGATGCTGCTCATGCCGCGGTTCACGTGGACGGACTACTTCGCCGGCCGCACCCAGAAGCCGGACATCGTGAACGTGACCCAGCCCGACTTCTTCAAGGCGGTGAACGACCTGATCGCGAGCACGTCGCTCGAGGACTGGAAGGCGTACCTGCGCTGGACGGCGCTCGAGGACGCGGCGCCGCTGCTCAGCAAGGCGTGGGCGGACGAGGACTTCCGTTTCCAGAGGCTGCTGTCCGGCGCCACCGAGCAGCTGCCGCGCTGGAAGCGCTGCCTGATCGCCACCGACCGCGACCTCGGCGACATCCTCGGCAAGGCGTACGTGGACGTGGCGTTCCCGCCCAAGGCGAAGCAGCGCGCGCTGGAGCTGGTGCACAACCTCGAGGCGTCGCTCGACGACAAGATCGTAGCGCTGGCGTGGATGAGCCCGGAGACCAAGGCCGCCGCCAAGTCGAAGCTCGCGGCGTTCGACGAGAAGATCGGCTACCCGGACAAGTTCCGCGACTACTCGAAGGTGAAGATCACGCGCGGCAGCATCGTCGACAACCACATGAACGCGCGCGCCGCGGAGGCGACGCGCAACATGGAGCGCGTGGGCAAGCCGGTGGAGCGCGGTGAATGGCGGATGACCGCGCCCACCGTGAACGCGTTCTACCAGGCCTCGCTCAACAGCATCAACTTCCCCGCCGGCATCCTGCAGCCGCCGTTCTTCGACGCCGACGCCGACGACCCGGTGAACTACGGCGCCATCGGCGCGGTGATCGGGCACGAGATGTCGCACGGCTTCGACGACCGCGGCCGGCAGTTCGACGCCAAGGGCAACCTGCGCGACTGGTGGACGCCGGCGGACGCCGATGCCTACAAGGTGCAGGCGAACCGCGTCGCCGACCAGTTCAGCTCGTACACGGTGAACGACACGCTGCACGTGAACGGCCGGCTCACGCTCGGCGAGAACATCGCCGACCTGGGCGGTCTCGCGGTCGCGTACAACGCGATGGAGAAGGCCATCGCCGGCAAGCCGCGCACCAAGATCGACGGCTACACGCCGGAGCAGCGCTTCTTCCTCGCCTACGCGCGCATCTGGCGCGCCGCGGACCGGCCCGAGGGGCTGCGCACGCGCGTGCTCACCGACTCGCACTCGCCCGCCCACTGGCGCGTGAACGGGCCGCTCTCGAACCTCAAGGAGTTCCACGACGCGTGGGGCTGCAAGGACGGCGACGGCATGGTGCGTCCCGTCGACCTGCGCGCGCGCATCTGGTAGCCCAGACCAGGAAAGGATCGTCGATGAACCGCGTCCGCACCGCCGTCGCGTTCGCCATGCTGGTGTCGTGGGC